>Ga0207952_1000935_pt1 | contig 16014 bp, 15 predicted proteins | sample SubbioR12Aug_8Ca_FD_184831 | JGI IMG/M metagenome (GOLD analysis project Ga0207952, IMG submission 184831) | Serpentinite rock and fluid subsurface biosphere microbial communities from McLaughlin Reserve, California, USA - CR12Aug_8Ca (SPAdes) | ecosystem: Environmental > Terrestrial > Deep...
GCGCACCCGATAAGTGATCGGCATGTGCATGGGTTTCCAGCAACCATTGCAAGCTCAGCTTATTTTCCGCAAGAAAATCAATAACCTGATCGACAGACCGGGTCGTGGTACGCCCTGACTTGGGTTCGTAATTCAGCACTGGATCTATCACGGCCGCATGGCCGCCGGGTGTATCGAACACGATATGGGTAGCCGTGCAGGTTTGCGTATCGAAGTAGCTTTGTACTTTAGGATTCATGATGGACTCGATTGGGCATACTGCATGATAGCAAAAATGTTGCAGATTTTAACAATGACATGTATGAACAGACTCAAACGGCTATTCTGACTCGACGGGCTTGCTTGCAAGGAATACACTAGCGCATATTTTTAAACTCCATACTGACATGCTGATATCTATGGCGGAAATGATGGTGGTCCTCATCGGTGCGATGGTTGGTCTGATTATGGGACTGACCGGGGCAGGTGGAGGCATACTGGCTGTGCCTGCGCTGGTGTATACCCAGGGCTTCAGCATGCAGCAAGCCATGCCGATTGCCTTGCTGGCGGTCAGCAGTGCTGCCATGATAGGGGCGATCGAAGGCCTGTTGCGCAAGTTGGTACGTTACCGCGCCGCCATCCTGATGGCGGTGGCTGGCAGCCTGCCTACCCTGCTGGGCGTGCGGGTGGCCCAGCACATGTCACAGCAAGGGTTAATGCTGGTATTTGCCCTGATATTGGGCGTGGTGGCGATACGCCTGGTCATGCAATTGCGCTCACCTGATTGCGATGACGACAAGCGTGCCGCCATGGCACGTATCAATAGCAGTACCGGGCGTTTTGACTGGACTTTCAAGACTGGTGCAGTCATCGCAGGCATAGGTGCGGTGTCCGGTTTCATGACAGGTTTGCTTGGCGTGGGCGGTGGTTTTATCATCGTACCCATGCTCAGACATTACACCAACGCCAGCATGCATGTGGCGGTGGCCACCTCATTGCTGGTTGTCAGTATCGTGGGTAGTATGGGGGTAGGGTCGGCCTTGCTGAGTGGCGCACATTTGCCCCTCACGCTGTCAGCCCTGTTTGTCGTGACTACGGTAGCCGGGATGCTGCTAGCCAGACGTATTGCGGTCCGCCTGTCACCGAAAAAAGTACAAATGATCTTTGTTGCCGTACTGGTTTGTGTCGCCGTCAGCCTGGTGTATCGCGCAGTTGCTTAATTTGTTAGATTAATTAAGACTGTGCTTATTGTTTATACCATTCATGCCATTCAGGATGGCAGCCTGGGATTCCAGTTGCCGTGCCACATTGCCGCAGACCAGGTCACACAGGGCATAAATCGATTCATCGGCAATATGGTAATAAACCGAAGTACCACGGCCTTCGCGTGCCACCAGGCCATGCTTGGCCAGGGTAGACAGATGGCGTGAGACATTTGCCTGCGAGCAGGAGCAACGTTCTGCCAGTTCACCGACATTGTGTTCTTTTTCGCGTAGGCAATTCAGGATACGCAAGCGGGTAGGCTCAGCCAGCGCCGAAAAATATTGGGCAATCTGTATCAATGCCTGATCAGATAATCCGTCCATAACAATCAATGTGGTAGTAAGAATGTCTCTATCATACCCCTAGCCGGGACGATTGCACATGCTTAATTTACTATTTGCGTAATTGCGCAAATAAGAATATTATGTATTCGTGGCTCATGCAGACGATTTTCGCAAAAAAAGCCATTTTTTTAATGAGGCTGACGATATTATGACTTCCAGACCCTGTGCATCATCCATCCAATTGGTAATGAAACAAGTGCTTGCCTGGATAGCTATCTTGCTGGCATCACAAGTTGCGGCTGCCGGTCTTGAGGTGGTTGAGGTCAGGTCCAGTAATGCTTCCAACATTATTACAACTGATGGTGTAGTTGAAGCAGTCCGGCAAACAGTGATCGCGGCTCAGGTATCGGGTGCCATTACCGATTTGCCAGCCAAAGCTGGGGATAACATACAGGCTGGACAAGTACTGACGCGCCTGGATGGCCGCGCCGCCAACCAGCAGGCCCGCGCAAGCCAGGCGCAGGTAGAGGCAGCACGCGCCAGCCTGCAAGTGGCAAGCAAGGATTATGAAAGGCAGAAGCAACTGTTTTCTCGCCAGTACATCAGCCAGGCGCAACTTGATCGGGCAGAAGCACAGTTCAAATCTGCAACAGCAGATGCCAATTCTCTCATTGCCCAGGCTGGCGCCGTGCAAACACAATCAGGTTTTTATAACCTCACTGCACCTTACTCAGGCCGTATCGCGGACGTTTATGTCAGCCAGGGGGATATGGTGACGCCAGGAAAAGCATTGATGGCGGTGTTCGACCCCAGTGCCTTGCGTGTGACGACAACGTTGCCAGAAGCCCAGCTTGCCAGACTTGCGCATGATCAGGCAATTACCGTAGAGATACCAGCTTTGCCAACTGCGCAGCGCCTCATCAAGGTAGATAAATTCATCGTCCTGCCAGTGACGGATGCCAGTACGCATACTGTGCAATTACGCCTGGCTTTGCCGTCAGTTAGCGGACTGGCACCTGGTATGTTCGCACGTTTGCAATTCCCAGCGAAAGCCTTGGGCAGTGAGGACAATGTGCGCTTGTATGTACCTGCCAAAGCAGTGATCCGCCGAGCGGAATTGTACGCCGTGTATGTCGTCAACCCTCAGGGCAAGCCCATGCTCAGACAGATCAAGCCAGGTCCTGTCTCTGGCAGTGAGCAGGAAGTGCTGGCTGGAGTCTCGGCAGGTGAAAAAGTGCTTGTCAATCCGCTCTCCGCTGCGCAATCGCGCTAAGGATATCTTATGTCTACACAATTGGGATACTCTGGCCGCATCGCACAATATTTTCAAACGGCACAAATAACGCCCTTGCTGGCCCTGGTGGCATTTTTACTTGGCGTGTTTGCCGTCATCGTTACACCACGCGAAGAAGAGCCGCAAATCAATGTGACGATGGCGAATGTATTGATTCCTTTTCCCGGTGCCTCTGTCAAACAGGTAGAACAGCAAGTCGCGATACCGGCTGAGCAAGTCTTGGGGCAAATCGCCAATGTCGAGCACGTGATGTCGGTGTCGCGGCCAGGCATGGCCATCATGACGGTGCAATTTGAAGTTGGTTTGCCACGCACCGAAGCACTGGTGCGTTTGTATGATGTTGTTCACAGCAATCGCGACTGGCTGCCCGCCAAACTGGGCACACTGGAAGCCATCGTCAAACCCAAAGGCATTGATGACGTACCGATAGTCGCGCTGGCATTGTGGAGCAAGAATCCGCAGACCGCAGCCTATGATCTCGAACGCGTGGCCCACAGCATGGAAGCCGAACTTAAACGGGTAAAAGGTACGCGCGAAATCAGTACCACGGGTGGTCCAGGACGCGCTATCAATATTGAACTTGATCCTGCAAAGCTCGCGGCGAATGGCTTGACCGTCACCGATTTGCAAAACAGTCTGCAAGCCGTCAATCTGGGTTTGCCAGTTGGTGAGTTGACCCGTGCCAATCGCAGCATCGCCATTGATGCCGGGCCATTTTTGCAGGATGCAGGTGCTGTGTCTGAAGTGGTGGTTGGTGTCAAGGCAGGCAAGCCCATTTTCATGAGTGATGTTGCCAAAGTAGTCGATGGGGCATTACCAGCCAGCAGTTACGTCTGGCATGGTCAGACAGGTAAGGATGCCGCTGAATATCCAGCCGTCACCATCGCCATCAGCAAGCAGCCAGGACAAAATGCAGTCGCTGTTGCGGATGCCATCCAACAGCGTGTAGCTGAGTTGCGCAATACCCTGATACCCGAGGGCGTTGAAGTCAGCATGACACGCAACTATGGCCAGACTGCCGACGACAAGGCAAAGAAGCTTATACAGAAATTATTGTTTGCCACCGCATCCGTAGTGGCACTCGTCTTCATTGCACTGGGGCGGCGCGAAGCAGCGATCGTCGGTACGGCCGTGATACTTACCTTGACCGTAACCCTGTTTGCATCCTGGGCCTGGGGCTTTACCCTGAACCGGGTATCGCTATTCGCCCTGATTTTTTCCATCGGTATCCTGGTCGATGATGCCATCGTCGTCGTCGAAAACATACACCGGCATCAGGCACTCTTCCCGCATAAATCACTGGCAGAAATCATACCCGCTGCGGTCGATGAAGTCGGTGGCCCCACTATCCTGGCGACATTGACCGTGATCGCGGCCCTGTTGCCCATGGCCTTTGTCAGTGGCCTCATGGGGCCGTATATGAGCCCCATTCCCATCAATGCCAGCATGGGCATGCTGTTGTCGCTGGCAATTGCCTTCATCGTCACGCCCTGGCTGGCGCGCATCTGGATGAAGTATGGTGGTGGTGTGCATGAGAGCAAATTGCAGAAAAAACTGGGCAGTATATTTACCAGGATTTTTCGCCCCTTCCTTGATGATCGCAAGGGGCGCAAGAATGGCTGGAAGTTGACACTGGCGATATTTGCACTGATCGCCATGTCGGTACTTTTGCCTGTGCTGGGTTGGGTGCAATTGAAGATGCTGCCGTTTGATAACAAGTCAGAATTCCAGGTGGTCGTCGATATGCCTGCTGGTACTCCGGTGGAGAAGACCGCGGCAGTATTGCGCGAGCTGGGTGCCTATTTATCCAGGGTGCCGGAAGTGGCGGATTACCAGGCATATGCAGGCACGGCCGCACCAATCAATTTCAATGGCCTGGTGCGCCAGTACTATTTGCGCGCTGGCGGTGATGTCGGTGACTTGCAAGTCAATCTGGTGGATAAACAGCATCGCAGTGAACAAAGCCATGTCATCGCCAGCCGTTTGCGGCCAGCCTTGCAGGAAATCGGCAAGCGCTACGCTGCCAATGTCAAAGTGGTGGAAGTGCCGCCCGGCCCGCCAGTGATGGCAGCCATCGTGGCTGAAATTTATGGGCCTACCGATGATGGCAGGCAGCAAGTCGCCAAGGCCGTTCGTGCGGTGTTCAACAAGGCTGCGGGTGTCGTGGATATTGATGACAGCAGTATAGTCAATGCGCCACGCAAGGTCTTGCTGATAGACCAGCGCAAGGCAGCAGCACTGGGCATCAGCCAGTCCACCATAGTGACGACGCTACGTGCCGGTTTGCATGGTGATGCGGCTAGCTATCTGCATGCTGAAAGCAAATTTGCGACGGCCATACAATTGCAATTGCCGGTAACTGAACAAGGCAATCTGGATAGCTTGCTGAGCCTGAGTGTCAGGTCAGCCCAGGGGCGACTGGTGCCTGTGCGTGAGCTGGTCAACATCTCTGACACATTGCGCGAGCAACCTGTGTTTCACAAGGATGGTCTGGCCGTCAATTATGTTGTTGCTGACATGGCGGGTGCGATAGACAGCCCGCTATACGGCATGTTCGCAATGCGTAGTGAGATTGCAAAAATCATCGCACCTGATGGCGGCAAGCTGAATGAATTTTTCATTCATACACCGTCTGATCCGTATCGCGGTTTCAGCCTGAAATGGGATGGCGAATGGAAGATTACCTACGAAACTTTCCGCGACATGGGTGCTGCCTATGGCGTGGGCCTGATTCTGATTTATCTGCTGGTGGTGGCGCAATTTGGTTCTTACCTGACACCCTTGATCATCATGGCACCGATACCTCTGACCATCATCGGTGTCATGCCTGGTCATGCCTTGTTGGGCGCGCAATATACTGCCACCAGCATGATAGGCATGATTGCCCTGGCAGGTATCATCGTCAGGAACTCGATCTTGCTGGTGGACTTTATCCATGTACAGGTAGCTGCGGGCATGGCCTTCAAGGATGCGATAGTCAGCTCGGCTATCACACGCTCACAGCCGATTGCCTTGACCGGTTTTGCTGCCATGCTGGGTGCCTTTTTCATTCTCGATGACCCCATTTTCAATGGACTGGCGATCTCGCTGATCTTCGGTATTTTCGTCTCCACCGTGCTTACCCTGGTGGTGATACCACTGCTGTATTACAGCGCATATAAAAGCCACCCTGATTTTCAACAAGGAGTTTCATCATGACTAGCTGGCAAATCGTACGTATCGTTGCAGGTTGCTTTATCCTGTTAAGTCTGGCGCTGGGGATCCCAGGCAGCCCGCTGTTTCTTAATCAGTGGTGGCTGGCCTTTACTGCGTTTGTGGGGGTTAACCTGTTACAGAGTGGTTTTACCAAATGGTGCTTGATGGAAACCATGATGCGCAAGCTGGGTGCAAGAGCAGGCAACTGAAAAAGTGCGGCGCTAACCCTCAATCGAAAAATGGATGCGCGAGTTCGGTGACGCCAGTTTGTCGCTTAATCGACGTCCCGGGTCTTTGCGCCTGCCTTGCAATTTACGGGTATTGAGCAAAATGGCTTGCTGTTTTTCGCGGCGATCAGCATCGCGCCTGTTTTCTATTTGACGACGCTCTACATCTGGCCAAGTGGCTTCCTCACTGGCAGGTTTACCATCATGTACTTGCCCATGAGAAACTTGGCGGCGGTATTGGCTTGTGGCATGCGGCGTCTCTGCGGCTTGCTCAAAGATACGGAATACTTTTAGTGGAAACATGACATAGGTGCTTGTAGTAAGGCTGTTCGCACTTAGAACGGTCAAATTGCCTAAAACTTTAGCAACCCACTTTTGCCGGTGTACTCCAGTTCCAGAAAAATTTCCAGGGTGAAATGTTTGTACATCTTAGACTTTTAATTGAAAAGGTGTGAAATTGGTATCTTTGTCATAGTAGTCTTCATTCTCTTTACGCTTCAGGAAAGCAACTACTTTATAAGTCACAGGTGTCATGACAACTTCCCAGCTGGTCTTCAAAATATATTGTGCCACCATGACGGTGATTAACTGGCTGTCTGACCATATACCGTAAAAGGCAATCACATAAAACAGGCTGGAATCGACAAACTCGCCACAAATGGTCGAGCCGATGGTGCGCATCCAAAGATGCCTGCCCTGCATCGCCAGCTTCATCTTCGCCAATACATAACTATTGACAAAACTGCCACACCAGAAGGCCGTGACTGAACCGAGGATGATTCTTGGGGTGTTGCCAAATACCGCATTCAGATGCGTCTGGTACTCGGTATTGAAAGGGTCTGCTGCCGGTGTCAATGCCAGCACGACGATGGACATGACTGCTGCAAACAGCACAGCACCAAAGCCTGCCCAGATCACACGGCGGTCACGGCCATAACCGTAGACTTCAGTCAGCACATCGCCAAAGATGTAAGAGATGGGGAAAAACAGCACGCCAGCACCAAAAGTGACCGTTCCCAGCATGGGCAGGGTCACCTGCGCTGCCTTGGCTGCACCAATCAGGTTGGAGCACAGCAAGACCGTCACAAAAGCGGCCATGACAAAGTCGTAATATTTATAACTGGCAAGTGAGCGTGTCATCAGATTTATCCTGGAATATCGCTATCATTATTATGTTCGCAAGCAAAGCGGGGGCTTCAGGCATATTCGTGCAGGTCGCGCAAACTTGTCAACCTGGCCTCGTGTTTTTGTTGGAAAATAGGTCATCGGCATTTTGCTACAATGAGCTTAGTCCAGTTCAATCCAGTTTCTAAGTGCTTACATGTGTGCAGCTTCAACGACAGTCAACGTCCCGGTAGAACAATTATGCATAGGCTTGTATGTGCATCTCGATATCTCATGGCTGGAGCATTCTTTTGCCCTGAATAGTTTCAAGATCAAGAGCCAGGAAGAAATCAATGCGATTAAGCATCTGGGCTTGAAAACCGTCAGGGTCAGCCCGGCCAAGTCTGATAATCGTCCATTACCGCCCCAACCGAAAACTGCAGATGCTGCGGAGACCGAACCTGCTATCGAGCCTACGACGGAAGAACTGGCCCTGATTGCGGAGAAAAAGGCACGTATAGATCGCCTGGTGAAGGAACGTAGCGATATCGCCCAATGTGAAAAGCAATTGCTGAAGGCAGCCAATACGCTCAAGAGCATCACCAGGAACTTGTTTTCACGGCCTCAAGAATCAGTGCGTGAAGCAGATCAGCTGGTGCAGCAAATGCTGGACTCCTTGCTGGTTGATAAAGACATTGCCATCCACCTTATGAACGACAAGATCGTCGGCGAAGAGTCTTATTATCATTCCCTGAATGTCGCCGTGTTGACCATGATGCTGGCGAAAGAATTGGCTTTCCCGGCAGAAGACATCAAGCAACTGGGCATGGGCTGCATGTTCCATGATATAGGTAAGATAGAAATCCCTGACCGCATTGTCAACAAGACGTTTGCACTGACCAAGGCTGAGCAAAATCTCTTGCAGATGCATAGTCATTATGGACAGCAGATCGCCGAGAAATTGAACTTGTCCAAAGGGGCGACAGACATCATCGCCCAGCATCACGAAATGGCAGATGGCAGTGGCTACCCACACCAACTGAAAGCGGAGCGCATTTCGCCCTTGGCACGTATTGTTGCCATTACCAACAATTACGACAATTTGTGCAACCGCCCAAATCCAGCCGATTCACTCAGTCCCTATGAAGCCATGTCGTACATGTTTGCCCACCAGCGCAAGCAATTCGATGCACCAGCTCTGAACCTCTTCATACGCTGTATGGGTGTGTATCCGCCAGGCACCATCGTCAAACTCAGTGACGGTACTCTGGGCATGGTAGTGGCAGTGAACTCCGGCAAGCCCTTGCGTCCCAGCGTTCTTATCTACGACCCCAGCGTGCCCAAAACTGAGGCAATCATAATCGACCTGATACACGAACCCATACTCGACATCACGGCCAGCCTCAAACCCGGGCAGTTGTCGCCAGAAGTGTATGACTACCTCAGCCCACGCAAGCGCATGACTTATTTTTTTGATACACAAAAAGCAGAGAGTCAGCGCAAGCCATAGTAGAATTATTGGCATTCATAAATGCCAATAATTTTATTGAAGGGACTCTCATGTGCAAGAAGCAGCTAATGCAATACATCCTGATCGCGCTTGCATTTGCCGGCCTCGCCAGCACCAGTTGCGCCGCATCGAATGAGAGCTTGCGCGCCATGTACGAAGCAGATCAGAGCGAGCGCAAGTCAGTACAGAATGATTTTTCACACATCATCAATAATGACAGGGATAGACGTGCAGCAGTCCTGCTCATGCTACAAACTGCAAAATTGAATAGTGCAGAAGATTATTTTCACGCAGCCATGATTTATCAGCACGGCACGACGCTGGAAGATATACGCCTGGCGTACAGCCTCATCAATATTGCCGTGACTCTCCAGGCTGATCAGGTGCGTTACCAGCGCCTGCGTGCGTTGGCCTGGGACAGGCTGATGATGATGCTGAACAAGCCGCAATGGTATGGTTCGCAGACCATCCAGCATGGCAGCCTGCAACCATGGAAATTATACGAAGTCGATGAAGCGGCGGTGACGGACCAGGAAAGAAAAGCATTGGGCATACCCACACTCGCAGAAGCCAGGGCAGATGTAGCCAGACGCAATGCAGATCTGGAAAAAGAGCAGGCATCCACCCCAGAAAAACCAAAAGTACAAACAGCGGCCAAGCCTGCCGTTATCAGTTTTCAGCGTGATCCTGGTACCGGGCATGAGTTGCTGGCTATCGACCGCTGTCTGGCCATGTTCTGGATACAGCTCAGCGAAAGAGGGCTGACAGAAAAATTGATGGCACAACAAAGAACTGCCCAGCCACGCATGATGGTGCTGCGCAAGGAAGAAAGGGATGTGCTTGCCCTGCTGGATGGAAAAACCAAATTGATTTATCCGGAAATGAGTGGCGAAGCCTGCTTTTTCGATTATGTCGCTTATGCAGATGAAAATCGCCATCTGGTCCTGGACCTCATGCTGGATGACAAGGTCGTGCCCGGTCCCACTTATGAAGTGAAACCGTATAAATACTTCCGCATCAGACTGGGGCAACTGGATGCGGATTTACAAGGCAAGCAAGTTAAATTATTGACCGCCGAAAAAATCAAGCATGAAGACCTGGGGCGTTGATTGCATTATTCCCGGGGATAGCTGATTAGTGGTTCAAGAACTTTGGCGCGGTAGCGATGCAATCAAATCTGCAAAACGCTGACCCTGTATCATGATGTGGCCGCGCAATAAATTCGCAGTCAGTTCTGCTTCACCCTGCAAGATGGCCTGTACCACCTGGTCATGCTCGTTATAAGAATTGGCAACACGGTCACGTACCCTCAGTTGCAGGCGGCGGTAAGGCCGCAGGCGGCGGTGCAGGTTAATCGCCTGCGTTTCCAGAAAATCATTATGGCTGCCGCGATAAATCAGGTAGTGAAACACTTCATTCTTGTAAAAATACTCGTCCGGGTCTTCGGCATCGCGCGCCTCTTTGCAGGCTTCATGGGCAGTTTTTAAATCAGCCTGCTCCTGTTTCGACATGCGGCGTGCGGCCATGCGGCCACACATGGCTTCAAACTCTGCCATGACTTCAAACATTTCCACCAGTTGTTGCGGGCTGATGGTTGCCACGTGGGCACCGCGCCGTGGCCGCATTTCTATGATGCCCATGGATGCCAGCTGTATCAGCGCTTCACGGATAGGCGTGCGGGATACGCCAAAGCGCTCGGCCAATTCGGTTTCATCGAGGTGATGGCCCGGCTGTAGTTGCCCGGTCGCTATCAACTCTTCTATTTCTTCTCGGAGACTGGCTGAACGGTTCTTCATTTTGCTATGCATTTAAGTAATTCATCTGCCCAGTATATATTCAAGTTGACTTTGAATGCAAAATAGTCGATCTTGTATACAAGAATTTTAATAAAGCATACAAAGCAGAGCTATAAGCGGGATATGCAAAAAGCAAAGACAGGGAAAAACCTTGTCAAAAAGTGATGCCTCATCCATAAAACCTTAGGAGTAATCATGTCGCAACTGAAGAGAAGAACAGTCTTGCAAGCCTTAAGTCTGACACCCTTGGCGGCGGCATGGTCGCCATCATGGGCGCAAAGCACAGCCTTAAAAATTTCCCATCAATTCCCTGGTGGTACGCTGGAAGAAGGCGATTTTCGTGATCGCCTGTGTCGCATGTTTGCCGCAGAAGTACAAAAGCGCACGAATGGCAGCCTGAAGTTTGAGGTCTACCCCGGTTCTTCTTTGATGAAGACCAATGCGCAATTCTCATCCATGCGCAAGGGTGCGCTGGATTTGTCGCTGGTACCTTTATCGTATGCCGGTGGCGAAGTGCCTGAAGTAAATATAGGCCTCATGCCTGGCCTGGTGCCATCCTATGAAGTAGGGGCCGCCTGGAAGAATGCTGAAGTCGGTAGAGAACTGAATAAACTTTTACTGGACAAAGGTATTGTTGTCGTCAGCTGGATCTGGCAGGCCGGTGGCGTGGCATCGCGCACCAAGGCTGTGGTCGACCCGGATGATGTCAAGGGCATGAAGATACGCGGTGGCTCCCGCGAAGTCGATCTGGTATTAAAAGCCGCCGGTGCTGCCGTGGTATCCCTGCCATCGAATGAAATTTATGCCGCCATGCAGACTGGGGCGATGGAAGCTGCCATGACTTCATCGACTTCACTGATCTCTTTCCGACTCGAAGAAGTATCCAAATTCCTGACCAGTGGCCGCGGCCAAAGTTACTGGTATATGTTTGAGCCGCTGATGATGTCGAAAGTGATTTTTGACAAGCTGAGCAAAGACCAGCAAAACGCCATCATGACCGTGGGCGCAGAACTGGAAGCCTTCGCCACCAAGGCCGCTAAGCAGGATGATATTGCCGTTGCCACTGTCTATGAAAAGAAAGGTGCCAAGGTAGTTGACCTGAACGCTGCCACCGTCAAGAAATGGCAGACTATTGCTCGCGCTACGGCCTGGAAAGACTATGCCGACAAAAATGAAAACTGCGCCAAATTGCTGAAACTGGCGGAGAAATTACTATGAGTCATGGCTTTGAAATGGAAGGCAAGGGAGGGCCATCGGGGCCTCCAGTCCCTGACGATCCCTTTGTGGCAAAAATAGCGAAGGTGCTGGACTGGGTTAACAGAGCCATCGTCCGCATATCCATGTTTGCCATGTTGCTGACGGCCTTCATCCTCACTTATTCTGTCGTCACGCGATACCTGTTCAAGATACCGACAGACTGGCAGGATGAAGCCTCAGTATTCATGCTGATAGGTGTGACTTTCTTTTCTGCGGCTTACGTGCAGTCGTACCGCGGTCACATAGGCATAGAAGTCTTGTCATCCATCTTGCCGCCGGCAGTTAATCGCTTTCGTCTGCTGTTGGTGGATATCATCAGTGCGACATTCTGCATGTTTTTTTCATGGAAATCCTGGACGCTGTTCCATGAAGCCTGGGTAGATGGACAAACGACTTCATCGACATTCGCACCACCCTTGTGGATACCCTACGCCATGATGGCAACTGGCATGACCCTGTTGTCGCTGCAAATCCTGGTACAGATACTGGCTGCCGCCACCAACGCAAGCAGTAAAGGGAGGCCAGCATGAGTCCGCTTACCCTTGGTGTTTTATATGGCATCGTGACTCTGGTCGTGATGTTTTCCGGCATGCCTATCGCCTTTGCTTTGGGCGTGGTGGCAACTGGCTTCATGTATTTTTTCATGCCTGCTGCATCACTCGATACTATCACCCAGAACGTCTATGAAGAAATGGCATCGATCACCTTACTGTCGATACCGCTGTTCATTCTTAAAGGTGCAGCGATAGGCAAATCACCTGCGGGACGTGACTTGTATTCTGCCATCCATGCCTGGTTGCACAAGGTGCCGGGCGGTCTGGGCATAGCAAATGTATTTGCCTGCGCCATGTTTGCAGCAATGGCTGGCTCTTCGCCTGCGACTTGCTCTGCTATTGGTTCTGCTGGCATACCAGAAATGCGCAGGCGCGGTTATTCACCCGGTTTTGCGGCAGGTATCATCGCTGCTGGCGGCACCCTGGGTATTTTGCTGCCACCGTCGATTACCATGATCCTGTATGCCGTCGCTGCCGAACAGTCATTGGGACGTTTGTTTTTGGCGGGTATAGGCCCGGGCATCTTGCTGGTGATTTTATTCTCTGGCTATGCTGTCTACAGGGCACGCCGTGAGTATGCGATTGCGTACAAGGCTTATGAACAGGGGGGTGTCAAATCCGCTTACCTGAAAGAAGAACATTTCACCCTCGCGCAAAAAGTTGAAATGCTGCCGAGGGTTTTGCCTTTCGTCATCTTGCTCATTGGTGTCATGGTTGCCCTGTATGGTGGTTATGCAACACCGTCTGAAACGGCAGGTCTCGGTGCCTTGCTGGCCATGGTGCTCATCGCTGTCGTGTATGGCGTCTGGCGGCCAAAAGATATCTCGCCTTTCATCACCTCGACTATCAAAGAATCAACGATGCTGCTGTTCATCATAGGCATGTCGCTGCTATATTCTTATGTCATGAGTTATCTGCACATCAGCCAGTCAGCCGCGCAATGGGTGGTGGATTTGCATTTGAGCAGATGGATGTTACTGACGGTGATCTTGCTGATGGTGGTGGTGTTTGGTTTCTTTTTGCCGCCGGTTTCGATTATCCTGATGATGTGCCCCATCATCTTGCCACCCTTGAAAGTGGCAGGCTTTGACCTGATCTGGTTTGGCGTGGTCATGACCATCGTCATGGAGATGGGTCTGATACATCCACCCGTGGGCTTGAATATTTTTGTCATCAAGAATATTGCGCCTGACATACCCTTGAAGGATATCGTCTGGGGTGTCATGCCTTTTCTGTTATTGATGCTGGTGGCCGTGATTTTGCTGTGCGTATTTCCACAGATTGCCACCGCATTTCCTGATGCCTTGATGGGAGCAAAATAATGACCGCAGCCGGTCGCTGGAACACCCTGCAAACCAACCGTCAGGAGCGCCTGCAAAGAGCTGCCGACGTACTGGGCAATGATTTGCAGGGCAAACTATTTCCGCAGCAACGCATAGGTGACTGTCTGCATGCGGTGCTGGAAACAGGCGACCGGGTTTGCCTGGAGGGTAATAACCAGAAGCAGGCAGATTTCCTGGCCAAAGCACTCACCAGACTGGATGCTGCACGTGTGCATGATTTGCACATGCTGCTATCCGTGCTGGCACTGCCTGAGCATCTGGATGTATTTGACAAGGGCATCGCCAGCAAGCTGGATTTTTCTTTTTCCGGTCCGCAGGCAGCACGCCTGGCCAAGCTGGCTTCGGCAAGTAAATTGAATATCGGCGCCATCCATACCTACCTGGAGTTATACGCACGTTATTTCGTTGACCTGACACCGCGTGTGGCCCTGGTTGCCGCGCAATCGGCTGACCGCGCGGGCAATTTATATACCGGCCCCAATACTGAAGATACGCCAACGATAGTCGAAGCCACGGCATTCAAATCCGGCATCGTGATTGCCCAGGTCAATGAGATCGTCGATGTCTTGCCGCGTGTCGATATCCCGGCAGGCTGGGTAGACTTTGTCGTGCAGGCACCGACGCCGCATTACATAGAACCCTTGTTCACCCGTGACCCGGCTTTGATATCCGAGATACAGGTCTTGATGGCGATGATGGCTATCAAGGGTATCTATGCCGAATATGAAGTCAAGCGCCTCAACCATGGTATAGGTTTTGATACCGCTGCCATAGAATTGCTCTTGCCCACCTATGCAGCGTCACTGGGTCTGAAAGGCAAGATCGCCAGCCACTGGGCACTGAACCCGCATCCGGCATTGATACCCGCGATAGAAGCGGGCTTTGTTGAATCCGTGCATTCCTTTGGTTCTGAACTGGGCATGGAAGACTATATCCGCGCTCGGCCCGATGTTTTCTTTGTCGGGGCTGACGGCTCCATGCGCAGCAACCGCGCGCTGTCACAGGCGGCAGGGCATTATGCCTGCGATATGTTCATAGGTTCTACCCTGCAAATTGATTTGCAGGGTAATTCATCGACAGCCACCCTGGGTCGTATCGCCGGTTTTGGCGGCGCGCCGAATATGGGGGCAGATGCGCGTGGCCGTCGCCATGCCAGCCCGGCATGGCTAAAAGCAGGTCGTGAAGCACGTGCGGGCAGTAATCAGATACCACGCGGGCAAAAACTGGTGGTGCAAATGGTAGAGACTTTCCGCGAGCATATGCAACCCGCCTTTGTGGAAAAACTTGATGCCTGGCAACTGGCAGAACAAGCCAATATGGCGATCCCACCAGTGATGATTTATGGTGATGATGTCACTCATATATTGACTGAAGAAGGCATCGCCAACCTGCTCCTTTGTCGCAGTGAAGAAGAGCGCGAACAGGCCATACGTGGTGTCGCAGGTTACACGCCAGTCGGCCTCGCACGTGACAAACGCATGGTGGAAAACTTGCGTGACCGCGGCATCATCAAACGTGCGGAAGACCTGGGCATAGACAAACGCATGGCCACGCGTGATCTGCTCGCTGCAAAGAATATGAAAGACCTGGTACGTGCTTCAGGTGGTTTATATCAACCACCCAAGCGCTTCAGGAACTGGTAAGGATCATCATGGAAACTTTGGTATACCGCTTTGAACAAGGGCAACGTAAACTGGGGTCTGCGGCGCAACTGGTAGGCGTGGTCAGTTCTGGCAACCTTGAAGTATTGGTACAGGCTGTGGATTTACAGTCAGCCTGCGAGATAGAAATCAGCACGGCTGCCACTGGCTTTGGTACGATCTGGCAGGCAGTCATGCATGACTTTAACCAGCGCTGGCAGTTGGCCGATTGCCGCATTTCCATCAATGATATGGGCGCTACTCCTGCTGTTGTCAGCCTGCGCATGGATCAGGCCATAGAAGCCTGTCTGGAGCAAGCCAAATGAGCAGCTATCTGGAAGCAACGGCCAGGCAAAGAGTGGCCGCGCTGATCAGCGATTTCATTGAGTTCCTTCCACCCGCAAAAGAATGGACCAGCCCGCATCTGCCGCAACTGAATGCACCGGTGTCATTTGATGATGGCGTCGTCATCGGTCGCGGTACTATCGATGGCAGGCAAGTCTATGTCGCTGCGCAGGAAGGTGGTTTCATGGGTGGTGCAGTCGGCGAAGTACATGGGGCAAAACTG
>Ga0207952_1000936_pt1 | contig 16008 bp, 12 predicted proteins | sample SubbioR12Aug_8Ca_FD_184831 | JGI IMG/M metagenome (GOLD analysis project Ga0207952, IMG submission 184831) | Serpentinite rock and fluid subsurface biosphere microbial communities from McLaughlin Reserve, California, USA - CR12Aug_8Ca (SPAdes) | ecosystem: Environmental > Terrestrial > Deep...
CCGATGGCCGCCGATACAACGTCCTGGATGTCGGCGACCGCGATGCCGTAGCGGGCGATCGCCTGCCGGTCGATGTCGATGTTCATCACCGGCAGACCCTCGGTGATTTCGACCACCACGTCTTGCGCACCGGGAACCTTTTCCAGGATTGCCCCGATCGACTCGGCCACGGGGCGCAATTCCTCGAAATCGTCACCGAACACCTTGACGGCGACGTCGCTGCGGACGCCCGCGATGAGTTCATTGAAACGCATCTGGATCGGCTGCAGGAACTCGTACCGGCTCCCCGGCACCTGGCTGACCGCCGCCTCGATGTGGGCGATCACGTCGGCCTTGGTGTCCCGCTGGTTGGGCCACTGGTCCCGCGGCTTGAGGATGATGAACGTGTCTCCGGTGCTGGGCGGGGCCGGGTCGGAAGCCGATTCCGCCGTGCCAATCTTCGAGAAGACGAAGGCAACCTCGGGAACCGAGCGGACCGCACGCTCGACCTCGAACTGAATCTCCAGGGACTGCGTCAGCCCGGTGCTCGGGATGCGCAGGGCATGCATGGCGATGTCCTTCTCATCCAAGACGGGGATGAACTCCTGGCCGAGGCGGGAGAAGAGGAGGACCGAAGCGGCGAAGGCGAGCACGGCCGCGCCAACCACGGCCCAGCGCATCCGGATGGCCCAGCGGAGTGCGGGGGCGTAGACGGCCTTCGCGCCCCGGACGATGAAGTTGTCGCCCTCCTTGACTTTCCCTCGGATCAGGATGGCAACGAGCGCCGGGATGAGCGTGAGCGACAGGATGAAGGCGGCGATGAGGGCGAAGATGACCGTGATCGCCATCGGCTGGAACATCTTGCCTTCGATGCCGGTGAGCGAGAGGATCGGAAAGTAGACGATGATGATGATGGCTTGCCCGTAGACCGAGGGTTGGATCATCTCCTTGGTGGCGATCATGACCTCGTGCAGCCGCTCCTGGAGCGTGAGCAGACGCCGCTCCTGGTGCTGCTTCTCGCCCAGTCGCCTGAGGCAGTTCTCAACGATGATGACCGCGCCATCCACGATCAAGCCAAAGTCGATCGCGCCCAGGCTCATCAGGTTGCCGGTGATCTTCCCCTGCACCATGCCCGTGGCGGTGATGAGCATCGAGAGCGGGATGGCCAACGCGCAGATGATCGCGGCACGGATATTGCCCAGGAGCAGCAAGAGAACGACGATGACGAGGATCGCGCCCTCGACCAAGTTCTTTGAGACCGTTGCGATGGTCGCGTCCACGAGCTTGGTGCGGTTGAGCACGGTCTTGGCCCGGATGTCCGGCGGCAGGCCCTTGTTGATCGCCTGCACCTTGACATCGACCGCCGACGAAACGATCCGGCTGTTTGAGCCGATCAGCATCATCGCCGTACCGACCACGACCTCGCCGCTGTTCTCGCTGCCCGCGCCCGCGCGCAACTGGCGGCCCAGGACGACCTCGGCCACGTCGTGCATGTGGATCGGCGTGCCGCCCCGTTCGCCAATGACGATGGAGGCGATCTCGTCGACGCCCCGCAGCCGCCCCGAGGCCCGGACGTTGTACGCCTCGCCCTTGTGCTCGATGTAACCGGCGCCCGTGCTGGTGTTGTTGCGCTCCAATGCCTCGATCACATCCGCGAAAGTCAGGCCGTAGCTGACCAGCTTCATCGGGTCGGGCTGGACGTGGTACTCCTTGACGTACCCGCCGATGGAATCGACCGCCGCGACACCTTCGACGCCGCGCAACTGCGGGCGGATGAGCCAGTCCTGGACCGTGCGGAGGTACACCGCCCGCTCGAAGTCGCTCGACAGCCGCTCACCCTCGGGGGTGAGGTATGTGCCGTCGCGCTGCCAGCCGGGCTTCCCATCGGCCGCCATCGGCGCGCCCTCGCCCGTGGGGTGCTCGAACTCGACGGTGTACATGTAGATCTCGCCCAGGCCGGTGGAGATCGCGCCCATCCGCGGCTCCGCGCCCGGCGGAAGGTTCTCGCGGGCCTCGCCGAGGCGTTCGAGCACCTGCTGGCGCGCGAAGTAGATGTTCACGTCATCGTGAAAGACTGCCGTCACCTGCGAGAACCCGTTGCGCGAGAGCGACCGGGTGTACTCCAGGCCCGGGATGCCCGCCAGGGCGGTCTCGATCGGGAACGTCACCTGGGTCTCGATCTCGCCGGGCGAGAGGGCCGGGAACATCGTGTTGATCTGGACCTGGTTGTTGGTGATGTCGGGCACGGCGTCGATGGGTAGCCGCTTGAGCGACCACGCGCCGACGATGGCGACGGCGACCGTGACAAGCACGACCAGCCAGCGGTTCTTGATGGAGAAATGCAGAATGCGTTCGAGCATGGCGGGTCAGTCCTTTGTCAGTGCGGTCGGCGGCGAGGGGGCGTCGCGTCAGTTGTTGGGTGAATCGGGCGGGCAGAGTGTGCGTGGGGCTCAGTGTTCGTGCTTAGCGGTGGACTTGCCGAGTTCGGCCTTGAGGATGAAGGTCGCGGCGATCACGATGGGTTCGCCCTCGCGGAGGCCGTAGAGCACCGGCAGCATGCCGCCAACGGCCTCGCCCAAAGTCACCGGGCGTTTGAGGAACGTGTTGGGCTTCTCGGTGAAGGGCACGAACACCACCGGCTTGCCCTCGATCATCTGCACGGAAGATTCGGGCACGGCGAGCACCCCCCCGCCCGCACCGGCACTCTTGCCGCTCCCGCCCACACCGTGGTTGTCGGGGGCCAGGCCGACGATCTCGGCCTGCGCGAACAGCCCGGGCCGCAGGTGCCCGTTCGAGTTGTCCACCTCCACCCGCACCTGCGCGGTGCGGGTCGCCTCGTTGAGGTCGGCGCTGATGAAGGACACCGCGCCCTCGAACACCTCGCCGGGGAACGCCGCGAGCGTGATCCGGGCAGGTGCGCCCATCGCTACTTCCCGCAAACGCATCTCGGGTACCTCGACGAGCACCCAGAGTTTGGAGGTGTCGGCCACGACGAGCAGCGCATCGCGTTCCGGGCGGACGAGCTCTCCCAGCGTGACATCGCGGCGGATGATGCGGCCGCCGATCGGGGCACGCACGGTGTAGCGTGGGCTGATCGTCTTGGTCTCCGCCAGCGTCTTGATCTCGGCGTCGGTCATGCCCAGGAGCTGCAAGCGATTGGCCGCGCCGGTCAGCGCGGCCCGGGCATTGAGGAGGTTCGATTCGGCGATCTGCAGTTCGCTCTGGCGCTTCTGGACCTCGGTCAGCGAGACACCCTGCGAATCATCGAGGAGTTTTTTGGCGCGGTCGTAGGCGCTCCGGGCCAGGTCCACGACCGGCGCGGCCGTTTCCGCCAGCGTCCGCTTCTGCAGGTAGTCGCTCTGCGTCTCGCCGAGCTCCGGGCTGTCCACGATCAGGAGTGTGTCCCCTTCTTTCACCACTTCGCCCTGGCGCACCGGAAGCGATGCGACCCGGCCGATGACGGCGGAGCCAATGTGCGCGATGCGCTCGGCGTTGAACGCGACGCGGGCCGGCGCGGTGAACGAGGGTGCCAAGGCATGAACGGTTGCTGGCTCGACCTTGACGCCGAAGGCCTTGACCGCGGTGGGTTGGATGACGATCTGGCCGAACCGGTCGCGCATGTTGCGCGAGGCGGAGGGGTATATCTTCTGGCCCTGGGAGACGAAGATGGTCTGGAACTCGTCGGCAAAGTGCTGCGTGAAGAGGGCGTAGCGGCCCGCCGTGGAGACCCGCACCTTGAAGCGCATCTCCTTCTCGCTCTCCACCTTGAGCTGAGGGAACTGCGAGCCGGGGGCGATCTCCTCGCCGGGTTCGACAGGCTTCTGCTGCCCCTCGAAGATCCGCACGGCCTGCGCCACCGCCGCGTCGAAGGCCGCCTCGGAAGCGTCCGTCACAGGCACGAGCGCGATGTCGATGCTCGCATCGGGACCGGGCTGGATGACCAGGTCGGTCACACCGGCGGGCAACTCGTAGACGCCTCCCCACTCGAACGCATACTTCGGAGCCTGCTTGGTGGCCTGCGGGGGCGTGCCCGTGGCGGGGCCATCGTGCTGCGCAAACGCGGCACCCGCGCCGATTGAAAGGGTCATCGCCGTGATGAGCGCCAGCGCGGACGAACGGCGATGTTGGACGTTGGCGGCGAGGGAGGAACTTGAAATCTGGTTCATGGGGGAGTCTCCGGATCAGCGGCTCATGGCCGCAGGTTTGCTTGTTTGAGTAAGATCAGGGCTGGTGAGGACGGCTATTGGCATCGGCCTGGGAAACGGTCTTCGCCGGCGATTGGGCGACCTCGGCGGCAACGCCGGGGCCGCCGACCGCGCGTTGCAGACGAATGAAGGCGGTCGAGGCCTCCTTCTCGAAATCAAGGGCCAGCGACTGAGTGGCGCGGAGGTCCTGTTCCGCCAAGAACAGCCCCGTCACATCCGTCTGCCCGGCGCGATACGCCTTCTCGGCTTGCTCGCGGCGGAGTTGCACCAGCGGGATCAGTTCGTTGCGCACCCGCGCCAAGTGAACGACGCTCTCGGCCATCCCCAGGTGTGCGAGCCGGACCTCTTCCACGATCTTGCGTTTGGCCATCGTCAGCGCGTGTCGCGCCTCGACCTGCTCGGCGGTGACGCGGGCCTTGCGGGCCTGGCCCATGTCAAAGATCGGGATGGGCGTCGAGACCGAAGGACCGGCGAACCAATCGGGGCTGCGCTGAGCATCGACGCCGACCGACAGAGCTTCCCACGGCAGCAACTGGGCCAGCGCGTAGTCGTCACCGAGTGCCGCCAGTTGCCACGCGACTGATTGCACCTCAGGGCGGTGTTGCAGGGCGGCGTCGATCCAAGCCTGCTCGGCCGAAGCGATCGCGACCGGAGCCGTCCATTCATCCACTTTCCAAGTCGCCGCCCCCGAAGGTTCGCCGATGAGCCGCGCTAGCCGAAGACGCTGGATGCGTTCTTCGTGCCGGGCCTCGTCGAGCCGCACGTCGACCTCCACCCGCTGGGCATCAAGGGTGGTGACGTCCCCGCGAGTTCCCTCACCCGCGTCGAGGCGGCTTTTGGCGACCTCGGCGAGTCGGTGCAGCAGGTCGAGCCGGCCTTCGAGCAGGGGAACGAGCCGCCCGGCGATCTGCACCGCGGCGTAACGCTCCTGGACCTCGGCGACCACATCGAGCGCCACCGTGACCGCGTCCGCCGCCGCTTGGCGCAAACGGTTGTCCGCCGCGCTCGACCGCTTTGGAATCTGGAACGCCTGGATGAGGTCCTGCGCCAGCGACACTTCGATCTGCGGCTTGCCCGGTCCCCACCGCAGCACAAAGTTCAGCACCGGGTTGGGCAGGAGGCGGGATTGGTCGGCGTCGGCCATCGCGATGCGCACACGCGCCAGCGCGGATTGAAGGCCGGGGTCGGTCATGACCGCCCGACGGGTCGCGTCGGCGAAGGCCAGCGTGTCCCCTGCGGCCGGTTCGTCGATCGGTCCCCCTTCGACCAAAAATGTCACCGGTTCGCCCAGCCCGACAGCTCGGGTGATGGCGCTCTCTGCGGCTGGGTCGGGGCGTGTGGTTTGACAGGCGGTGAGCGGGAGCAGAGCAAGCGTGACGAGACCCGCGAACGGGCCACGGCTCCGCCCACCAAAGGGCAGTCGGGAATCCATGAAAGTCCTCATCTCAGTTGTATGGGGGAGACAGAAGGTGTTAGCGCCGCGTCATCGGCCCGGCCCGGCAAGCGCGAGCCCACCGGCAGGAGTCCAACGCGTGCAAGAACCACACGCACCGTCGCTCCGCGCGTATGAGCGAGCGGCGTGCGGGCGATGCACGGAAATTCGCTCCGGTTCCTAGATGAGCAGGGCGCGGCTGGTGCGAACAAGCCGCTGGCCCGCCGTGAGCGCACAAAGGTGCCGCGGGCCGCCGGGATCACATCCGCCAGCCGAACCCATGTTCTCAGAGACATCCGGCTGAGCCCAGAACCACGCGAGGACGCACTGAACAACCTGTGCTGTCTTGAGGGTCTGCGACAAATCGATCCCCCGAGCGACCATTTGCTCGTGGTCCGGGATCGAGATCAACAACCCCTCGGGACTCTCAGCGGTGAATGGCTCATTCTCCTCCGTCGGGAGGCCGTCACCGCATCCACCGAGGCACACGCAATCGGCCTGGTTCTTTGAGATGCTGTGTTCACCCGCATGCCAGCCCGCGAGGTCCTGCGCAACAAGGTGCGTCGGCCCAATGTGGGTGTGGGCCGCTTCCTCGTCGTGATCGTGCGAGAGGAAGGAAGTCCCTCCGAACGACCCGACGACCAGCATCGGCACCATCAGCAAAAGGACCAACGCGCGAGTCGCCACGCTCCGGAGGAGACGGCGACACACGGTCGGAGGATGGGCTCGGGAACGGGGCATTAGCGGGGAGTATATCGACTCGAAAGCGTTGAGAACGGGAATGGACCGGGACGACACAGAAACCGGTGGATGGGTGGCTCTATTTTAGATAGCTCTTCATGATCTGGGCCAGAGTCTCCAGGGCCTGAGACTCCTTGCGGGTCGCCGTCCGGGACGGATCGATGACGTGCTCGTGGATATGCCCATCGAGCACCTGCGCCATCAGACCGTTGATGGCCCCGCGGCACGCGGCGATCTGCTGAAGCACTTTCTCGCAGTCGTGGTGCCCATCGATGAGACGCTCAATTGCCTCAACCTGTCCCCGGATCCGTCGCACGCGACCCAACAGCTTCGACCTGTCCCGTTCAGTGTGTGACATCCGGTAGCGACTCCGCGGTGAGGCAATATACTATCCCCCAGTATAGCACCGTCAATGTCGCGCCATCGATCGCGCATCGGCCAAGGAGCACTGTCGTGGATGTATCAGCCCTCTACTTCCCATCCGCGGTGGCTCTGGGAGCACTGCACGCGCTTGAACCCGGTCATGCCAAAACACTCACCGCCGCGTACCTCATCGGCACCAAGGGCACCCGCCGCGACGCGGTGATCCTCGGGCTATCGGTTGCCACGACGCACAGCATCGTGGTGATCGCTCTGGCCGCCGGGGCGCTCTGGCTAGGACGCGAGGCCTTCACCGATAAGGCGACGTATTGGCTCCAGGTCGGGAGCGGAGCACTGGTCATCGCGCTCGGAGCGTGGCTTCTGTGACGGCGGTGGCCAAAGGTCCGCAATCGGAAAGCCGAACATGCGCATGGCGCTGGCCATACTCACGGTGCCACGCACGACCATGCACACCCTCACGGCCATGAGCACCATCACGCCCCCGAGCCGTTCCGCTTCAAGGGCGAGCTCGCGGCCGGTGACCTGGCAATCGTGGACACGGACGAGGGCGAGCGTTTTCAACTGACCTTAGAACACATCGTCTCCGTGCCACAGGAGGTCAATGTGAGCATCCTTCGGCCGCACAACCGCGTCGAGCACCACCCGATAGCACCGGGCACGGACTGGCCCCGGAGGTGGATCTCTCGGGAGGCCCCTGCCGAACCGCACGAGTTCGATGCGATGCTCGAACTGGTCCGCGACGGCCGCCGCGAGGAACTCCCGTTCCGCATGACCGAGCCCGTGCACGCCCACCCTCACCCTCACCCTCACCCTCATCCTCACACCGACCACGATCACGCGAGCCACGACGACCTCGACGACGACGCCCACGCGCGGGCGCACGCGGCCACGCTGCCGGAGTACGTCCAACGGGGCGAGCGGCCGTCGGTTGGTCAGATCATGGCGTTCGGCGCGGCGGGCGGGCTCACCCCGTGTCCCGCAGCAGTGACGGTGATGCTGCTGGCGGTCTCGATCGGACGAGCTGCCAACGGCCTGTTGCTCGTCCTGGGCTTCAGCCTGGGGCTTGCGATCACGCTCGTTGGGATAGGGCTCGCGGTTGTCGCCGGGCTCAAGGCTCTTGGTTCGACAGGACGGTTCGGCTGGCTTTCCAAGAACGCGGCCGTCGTCAGTGCGGCTGTGGTCATGCTCTCCGGAGTTGCGTCCCTCGCGGTCGCGTTCTTCGGCAATCACCACGCTTGAGCGGGCGGAGCGAGGTCGCGCTGTTCAGGCAAAGTCACAGCCGTTGAGGCTCATGCGTGCCGCTGAGGGTTCCATGTGTGCGTTTCGTCGCGGGCTTTGGCGCACCAGGCGTAGAGCGCTTCGCATACGACCATGCCGTGTTTCAACTGCTCGTGATCGTCCGAGTACGAGGCGGATAGGCCGATGAGAACGGCGTACACGCCCGGGCACGCGGGGTGGACGTCATGTCGATCGGTATCCGCGCCCCGGATAATCGTCGCCATTTCGTCCAACGCGGAGTCCTTCAAGCCGTACTTCTTGATGATCGCATCGAACGAGCACAGAGGGCCGTCGTGGGTGAGTTCGACGCCTTCGATGTCGTACGGCACGCCTCCAGTTTGGGCGGCGACCACCTTAACCTCGGCGGACGGGACGAAAAGGAACTCCGCGTCCTTGTCCACGAACCGCGTGATCAGCCACGGGCAGGCGATCCGGTCGACCTTCGGGCGTTCACGGGTGATCCAGATCATGTTCGTTCCTCCGCTTCAATCGGGGATGGTGTACACGAGAATGCGGGCGTCCTTGCCGTCGCGCTTTGGAGCAGCAACGAAGAGCGTTCGGGATTCGGGCACGAACAACGCCGTACGAGCGCCGGGGGCGGTCGTCAGGGTCGCCACGCTGGAATAGGTCCTGAGGTCGTTTGTTGCAAACACATTCAACGGGCCGTCCCCGCCCGTCACAAGCAGACGGCCGGTCTTGGAATCAACGAAGATGTCGTCGGCATCGCCGACACAATCGGGCGACGCGACCACCTCGCCGCTCGTCGTGTCGATCACGAGGAGTTTTGCGGCCCGGCGACATCCGACGTACAGCCGTTTGTTCGCGGTATCCAGTGCCATCGGAAAGTTGCGACCTGCCACCTTGAGGTCCCATGTCGTGGTCACGGTGCGCTTGGGGCCATCCACGACGGCCACGCCTCCGCCGCCACCGACAGCCCCTCCGGGAATGTTCACAAATACCCGACCCGTGCCGGGCTCGATTTGGAATGACTCAGGGTGTCCCGCGAGCTTCACCGTGCCCTTGGTCTCAAGCGTCTTGGGATCAAGGAACGCCAACCCGCCGTCGCCATAGCCGACGACCAGTTCGCCGCGTTCTGCATCCAGGCGGATGTTGTCGGCATCGTCCCCGATCGTGACCTTCTTGACCTCTTCCAGTGTGACCGCATCGAAGGCCCGGACGGTGCCATCCCCGCCGCTGGCCACAACCACCTGCTTGGATGCGGGGACATACACCACACCCTGCGGTTCCTTCAGACCTCCCACGCTCTTGATGCGCTCGCCCTTCTCGACATCCACAACTTCGAGCGACCCATTGCCCAGGGCGGCGATGAACAGTCGCTTGGAGACCGGGTCGTACGCCATGTGGTCGATTCGACCTTCGACCGTCGTCAGGTCGATGGTCCGAGCCAGAGTTGGCTGTCCTGACGACTGGAGCTGCGAAACCGGCTGAGCTGCCGCTGGGGCTGTACGGCCGCAGGCTGTGACGGCCAATGTCAGAGCGATCGAGAACGCGGCAGAGATCAGTTGGTTCGCTCGACAATGTGCTCGGGTTCGCATGCGTTATCGTATCGCTGGCGACCTCACGGCCCTGCCAGAGCCTTTCTGGCAAGGAACCAGGCGACGCCCAGCACGGTGGCCAATGCGAGTGTCTTGAGCACGCCCCAATGCAGGCGGAAAATCATCCAGGCAGAGATCGCGGCGATCACCAGTGCCGGCGCATCCAGCGTCCGCACGTCGGGTACGGTCAGTCGAGCTCCATTCCAATCCTGCTCTGTGACGGTCTTGAACAGCGTGTGGATGGCCAGCCAGACGGCGAGGTTTAGCACCACGCCGACGACCGCGGCGGTGATGCACGAAAGCGCGGCGGTCAGCGACTTCCTGCCCCGCACATGCTCGACATAGGGCGCTCCCAGAAAGATCCACAGGAAGCACGGCGTGAACGTAACCCATCCAACGAGCACCGATGCCAGCACGCCGGCGAGCACCGGGTGGAGCGCGCCCCCGCTGGTCGCCACCCCCGCATCGCGGTACGCGCCCGTGTAGCCGACGAACTGCAAGACCATGATGAGCGGGCCGGGCGTCGTCTCAGCCATGCCCAGGCCCGTGAGCATCTCGCCGGGTTTGAGCCAGCCGTACACGTCCACCGCTTGCTGCGCCACATACGCGAGCACCGCGTACGCGCCGCCAAACGTAACGACGGCGGCCTTGCTGAAAAACTCGGCCTGCTGGGTGAACACGCTCGTCGGCCCCAGCCAGAACCGCAGCGCGAACACCGGCACAAGCCAGAGCGGTATCCACACCGCGAGTACGCCGATCGCCCGGGCGAAGGTCGGCCGTGTGTGGTCGGCGGTGGCCGGGTTCAGGCCGTCGGTTGCGTATGTGATCGTGTTGCCCGCTGCACCACCCTGCCCTCCGCCGTTCGCGCCCTTGGCCTTCAACACGGCGAAGAGTTCAGGTCGAAGGCGGCCGCCGACGAAACCAAGGAGCGCGGCCGACGCGATGATGACCGGGAACGGAACCTCGAACACGAAGATCGCGAGGAACGCGCCGGCAGCTACCGCGTACATCACGCCGTTCTTGAGCACACGCTTGCCGATGCGGATGACGGCCTCTGCCACAACGGCCAGCACCGCGGCTTTGAGTCCAAAGAGCAACCCCTCGACGACACCGACACCCTGAAACGTCGTGTAGGCGATGCTCAGCGCCAAGATCGCCACGAACCCTGGCAGCACGAACAGCAGCCCCGCGACCAAGCCACCGCGCGTGCGGTGCAGGAGCCAGCCGACATAGGTGACCAACTGCATCGCCTCTGGCCCCGGCAGGAGCATGCAGTAGTTCAGGGCGTGCAGGAAGCGTTCCTCGCTGATCCAGCGTTTCTCTTCCACGAGCACCTTGTGCATCACCGCGATCTGCCCCGCGGGTCCGCCGAAGGAGTTCAGCCCGATGTACGCGAAGGTGCGAGCGGCCTCGCGGAAGGAGATGCTGTGCTCGGAACTCCGGCCGCCAGAAGGTGTCACGGTATCGGCGGGAGCAACGGTGCCTGGCGGCGACTGGGGAGGTGTTGATTGGGGCGATGAATCCGAGGACGAGGGCGTCGTCATCGGTTACTTCCCGGCTTCCGCCTGCGCATCCAGCGCCGCCTTAACGCCGCGAGCGAGGTCCTCGGCCCGGCCCTTGCCGTAGTAGTGCAGGAAGATGCTCGGCGGCGTCTCATTCTCCATGTGGTTGTGGATGGTGACGATGTTGATGCCCGCTTTCCGCAAAGCGTGGAGCACCGGCTGGAGTTCACCCTTGAACGTGATGAAGTCGCCGGCGACCGCCGCGGAATCGTCGTTGCCGCAGAAGCCCGCCCAGGTGTTGACGCCCATGGCGCTGCCGATCGGACAGCCGCAGGACATCTCGACCGTGCGACCAAACGTCGCCTTGTACATGCCGTCCTTGACCGTGCCCTTGCTCTTGCCGTCCGCCGTGGGGGGGAAGAAGATCGCGTCGAGCTTCGCGGCGGTGATCGCGTTGGTGGTCGGGACGGGGGGCTGCGTGTCGTCGAACTTGGTAGCCGGGACGGCGTTCTTTGTTCGCACGGCTTTCACTGCGTCGAGAGCGGCCTTGAAGCCCTTGGCCAGGTCCGGCGCGGTGCCCTCGCCGCCGAAGTGCATGAAGTACGTCTTGGGCTCTTCGTAAAAGAAATGGTTGTGGAGCGCGGTGACCGTGCAGCCGTGCGCGAAGAAGGCATCCATCGCGGGATTAACTTCGTCCTGGAACACAACCAAATCGCCCGCCATCATCGCGGGCTTCGAGGTCCCGGCCTGGAACGCCGCCCACGAGGTGAAGCCCATGAACGGCTCCATCTTCCGGCCCTCAACGGTGATCGGCACATCCGTCCGGCCCTGTGTCACCTTGAATACGTCTGCGCCGCTGTTGTCCTTTGCGAGCGTGCCCTTAAAACCGGTGATCGAGTCGATCGCCGGGGTGTCAAGGCCCGCGGGCTGCTCAAGTACCTTGGCTTCAGCGTTCCCTCGCCATGCCGCTGGTAGAACGAAACTCGTCCTCGCGTCAGCCTTCGTCCATACGCCTACGCCGCCCTCGGCAGCGATCGTCGCGTCTGTCGCGTCGACGCTTGCCCGCCCATCGAGTGTGCAGTGAATCTTGTCGCCAGTCTGCGTGACCTCGATCGTGTGCCACATGCCTGGGGAGTGCTTGGCTTCGACACTGGCCAGTTGCTTGCGCGTGCCGCCGGTGACTACATACAGGCGGAAGTTGTTCTCCAGCGGGTTGGCCCGGCAGACGTAGTAGTTGCTCGAATCCTGGACCCGCCAAACCGGCCCACCGCCTTGGTCGTCAGACCCGGCATCGGCGCGGAACTGGAGGGTGAACGTGCCGTCCTTGAAGCGCTGCGCCTGATTGAGGCAAAGGTTGAACGCTGACGACGAGGAGTGATTGGTTGTCGTGAGCGCGAGAACGCGGGCACCGTCGGGCGCACCCGGCTCGGACCTCAATGACCAGGAGGCCAGCGGGCTTCCGTCGCCGGTCGTGGCGGGGGTCCAAGGTGCCAGGTCTGCTGCGGGTTGGGTCTGAACGGGAGGTTCGGAACTCGCGTTGCCGAAAGCGGTTTCGCCTGCCATCCAAGCAGGAGCCAGAATGATCAAGGATGACGCGGCGGCGAGGTTGTTCATGCATGAAGGGTATCGTCTGAGACGGACGACCACGCCGCCAGCGCGGAGAACGCCGAAACGCGAGATTCTGAGACTTGGCCCCGAAACCGGCGATCTCGAACTGCTGCAAGCCTTGTCCGAGTCTCACGACTTCATCCCCCTGCGACTTGAAGACAGCGGAACCCGGGGATCTGGCCCGTGGACGTCGAGGCATCGAGCAGGGGTGATGGATTCAGGCAATAACCGGGACAACCAAGCGGCCGATGAACGGGCACTCTCAACTCGCCTCATCGGGCCGAGCGGAGGCGTCCGCGAGACGCGCTCGCCGCCCAATGGAGGCAAATAGCGGCGTGAGCGGCGGAGCCCCATTCGATCTCCGCTATCCATCCTCTATTGACGAAAAGGCTTGCGGTTCGCCGCAAGCCTTTGTCGTTTCAAGACTTAGCGCGCATCTTTTGCGAGAGCGACCCCGTTGTGAACCTCGCAGCAGGTGGGCGATTGCCGATCGCACGAGTTCGCGGCCACGACCACTGGGAGATACCCGATTTGGCGGCGGAGCGAATCAACCCACTCCGTAGTTTTGGTCCAGCCCCTTGAGCGTCATGTTCGCCGCGACCGCGTCGTGCGGCACCAGCACATACTGCCACGGCTTGCCGCCGATGCCCTGCGAGTACTCGCTGGCCTGTTTGCACCACTTCACCGCCGCGTCACGCTTGGCGAGAACCTCCACGTCGTCCATGGCATTGGCCGCCTTCGGCTCCAGCATGTAGATCGTCGCATCCGCCTCGGCGACGAAGTCCGGCTGGTACTCCAGGTGATGCCCGCCGTGCTGATAGAAGATCTGGAACTGGCCCTTCGCGGGTTTGAACCACTTCTGCGCGTCGCGGTCCAGCACGCCCGCCAACTTCCGCTCGGCGTCGGACTGGAACTTCTGCACCGGGTAGAGGCACCGCTCGAACCCGCCGAACAGGTACTTCGCCATGTTGCTCTTGTCGGGCGGCGATTCCTTGAAGTCCCTGACGGTCTCCACCGCCGACGCGGTGTACGCGCTGGGCTTCAGCTCCGAGAAGCCCTTGCTGATCTTCACCTCGTACCCGCTGGCCTCCTCCCAGTAGTGCTCCTGCATCTGAGCGTGGACGAACTGAGCGATTGGCTTCTGGTAGCAGCGCAGCACTTTGCGGGCATCGTCCTCTGGAAGGTACGATCGCAGGTGCTTGACCACCTGGCCCGCCAACTCGTACAGGTACTCCGCGTGGTCGTCGTAGGAGACATCGTCAAAGTCCACGAGCCCGCTGACGACGTAGTCCTCCGGCTTGGCCTCCTGGATGCCGCCCTTGCCGAGCGACAGCACCTCGCGGGCGTTCGTTCGCAGGTGCTGAATCCACAACTCCTCCGACGGAGCCTGATACCGCATCGAGTCCAACTTGACCGTGAACGGCTTGAACCCGCACCGCACCTCGCCCGTGGGCACGACGAGGATGCGCGGGATGTCGATCGTCTGCTTCACGACCATCGCGGCCGTCTTGGCGACGATCGCCGCGATGTCCACCGCGGGCTTCATGCCGGGAAGGTCTGGCTGAACCGGCCGATACTGCGCTGTCACCTGTTTCACCAACTCGGCCTGCACGGCGGCATCCTGCAACCGAGCAACGCTGGGCACCGCCTTGGGCTGGCTCTCCAACTTGCGGATTGCCGCATAGGCAATCTGCGCGGCCTGCTGTTCCCCGGGCGACTCGAACGCGGGGGCGGCGTTCGCGGGCGCAACAAGCGTGCTGGATGTCTGCTGCGGCGGGGTGACGCCCAATGAGGATGCCAACTGCGACTGCGCCACGACCGTGACGGTGCGCTCCGCCAACTGGGAGCCCGTGATCACAACCTGCTGGAGCCGGATCGCCGACCCGGGCTTGCTGGCCTCGTCCACAATCTCTTGGAACTTGTCGTGGGCGACGATGTTCAACCGATCGACGACGTTCACGCCCGTCCGCTTGCCATACGGCAGTCGGAGCCCGCGGCCAATGGACTGCTCGATCAGGATGCGGGCGTTCGCCGCCCGCAAGGGCACGATGGTGTAGAGGTTGGTGACATCCCAGCCTTCCTTGAGCATGTTAACGTGGATGACGATCTCCGTGGGCTCGTCCGTGCTCTCCACGGCGAGAAGCTTCTTGATCATCTCGTCCTCGTCCGCGCCGGTCATGCTCGAATCGACCTGGATCACCTTGTCCTTGTACCGGCCAACGCCCTGTTCGTCAGGGAAGAAGCCGTCCGACTTGATCATCTGGAGCAACCCGCCAGCATGCGTGGTGTCGCGGGCGATCACCAGCAGGAACGGCTTCACGATCTTGTTGTTCGTCTCGCGGGCGTAGGTCTCCAGTTCGACCTTCACGCTCTCGTGCAGGCGGACACCGTCCTCCAATTTCATCCGCTCGATCTCTTCGGCGGACATGCCTGCCGGATTGAAGTCCTTCCGCGTGACGACGGCGGGCTCCTTCACGAACCCATCCGCCATTGCCCGAGCCAACGGGTAGTCGAAGATGACGTTCTTGAACGCGACCGCGCCCTTGCTCGTCTCCACGAATGGCGTGGCGGTCAGTTCCAGCCCGAGGATCGGTTTGAGATCGTTGATCGCCCGCACGCCTGCCGACGCGCGGTAGCGGTGCGATTCGTCCATGAGCAGGACGAGGTCCTCAAGCCCGGCCAGGTAGTCGAAATAGGGCTGGCCGAGGTATTCGGCCATGCGCTTGATGCGCGGCGACTTGCCGCCGCGAACCTCGGAGTTGATCTTCGAGATGTTGAAGATGTTGATCTTGCAGGTGTCCGGCTGATCAAAAAGGTTCGCTGCCAGCGACTCGTAGGTGTCGCCGGTGATGATCGCCGGCGGCTCCACAGCAAACTCCGCGATGCCCCGGAACACATACTTGGGCGTGTTCTCGGTGAAGTCTGCGATGAGCTTGTTGTAGATCGTCAGGTTGGGCGCAAGCACGAAGAAGTTCCGCACCTCTTGGGCTCGGTACAGGTACGCGATGAAGGCACCCATGAGCCGCGTTTTGCCGACGCCGGTGGCGAGGGCGAAGCAGATCGACGGGAACTCTCGCTCGAAGCTGCTGACGCTGGGGAACTCGCTCTGAATCGCGGCGAGCGCCTGCGCGGGGTCGGCACCCTTGTCCAGCGAGATGATGTCGCAGACGCGAGAGAGAATCTCAAGCGACTCGCGCTGCGGGGTCCGGAGGCTCAGTCGGCTTGCAATGGGGCTGACGGCGGGATTGATGGGGTTCACTTGCGGCCCCCCTTGGTCACGGCCGTTTGGCCCCCAAAGAGGTCCGGTTCCGCCGCCTTCGCCTTCC
>Ga0207952_1000937_pt1 | contig 15985 bp, 13 predicted proteins | sample SubbioR12Aug_8Ca_FD_184831 | JGI IMG/M metagenome (GOLD analysis project Ga0207952, IMG submission 184831) | Serpentinite rock and fluid subsurface biosphere microbial communities from McLaughlin Reserve, California, USA - CR12Aug_8Ca (SPAdes) | ecosystem: Environmental > Terrestrial > Deep...
TCGGCAAAGTTGCTGTTCAAGTCTTTGCATCTGGAGGGGGTACTTCAGCGCAGAACATTAAAACCGTCGCTCCTGCGCAGGCAAGTGCCCAGCGGCGTTCGTCGATCAACAAAGAGAGCATCTGTCACCAGTGCGCATAAACTATTTGTGAAAAAACAAATCTGCACTAAGGTATAAAGCTCTGATGTGAGATAGAAACTGCTTTAGTTGAATGATCATGGAACCAAGCAAATCTTGAGCGGCAACAGGTTTTCAACTCTCAAAAAGTGCTCGATCTTCGGCTTTGGTGGAAAGGGCAATAACTGTATCAATTGATGGTGCAAAGCTAGCTCTCAAATAAGCCAATATGCAAGCAGGTCGCAAGCAGCTTTGCAAATCATAAAGAATATATTGCAAACAAGGGTAGGGCGATCAGGGGCATAAGATATGTTGCAAAAAAGAAATTTATCCATGCGGCTAGCTGACGAGTAATCAATCTCAGGCCAAGTTGGCTTATTATATTATTGTGGCAGAAAGAATAAATGCAATTATTTTAATACGGGCTATATGCTTTCCACTTGTCAGTGAAAGCCAACCGCTAATCGCCAAAATGTTGATTCAACGTATGTCTTGCGCATAAGATGCTTAAAAATAAGGTGATATAACATGAACGTTTCTCAAAATTCCAGATTAAGAACACAGCAAGGGCTTACCTTGGTGGAGCTTCTTGTGGTCGTGACGATTTTTGTGGCGATGACATCAATTGCCTTGCCAAACTTGCAGGGTTTTTTGATGACAAATCGCATCACCACTACTGCAACTGCATTACAGGCAAATTTTAATCTTGCCAGAGCTATTTCACTCGACAAAGGCCGTATCGTTATATGTAAAAGTGATAATGCAGAGGCTCCTGCCCCAGTCTGCTCAACTGCACCTAACACCAGCAGTAACACAGGCTGGGCGGCTGGCTGGATTATGTTTCAGGATATCAATCGTAATGGCGTCTTTGATGCTGGCGATGTATTGGTTCAGATTCAGGGCTCCTTGTTGACGGCAGCGACACAAGGTTCCCTTATCCCTACACCTGACACACAGGCACTACAGTGGGAGGCTGGGGGCATTATTGGCGCAGCCCCTACTTTTCAAGTTGCTGCTCCATCTGGATATACTTCCTATACTCGCTATGTTTGTCTGACCTCTGGCGCCAGGGCAATGATTTCCAAGTCAACTCTTTGTAATTGAGATGCTATGAATATGATTAATTATCGTCAACAACGCGGTGCTTCAATGGTTGAGATTGTAGTAACCATCGTCATCGTTGCTATCGCTTTGCTTGGGCTGGCAAGCATGCAGGCAAATGCCATGTCTTACTTAAAGATTGCCAATTTGCGCTCTGAGGCCGTGCAGTCAGCTTACGACATCAGTGATCGCATGCGTGCTAACAGCGCTGCTATAAAAGCCGGCGGTGTTAATCCTAATTATTATTCTTATACCGCAAGTTATGCATCCAAAGGCGGCACCATGCCTACCGTTCCGACTTGTGCAATAGCAGGAAGTTGTACAGCTCAGGAAATTGCCAATATTGATCTGGCAGAGTGGCAGAGGGGACTTTCTTCGCGTTTGATTTCTGGGGGGGGGTATGTCGTTCCAAATGCAGTGAATGGCTATGACGTGACCGTGATGTGGAAAGAACTGAGCCTGACTACCGCAGATGCCAACTGTCCCAATGCTGGTGTGACCGCGCCGGGTGTAGGGGTTCGCTGTTTTACCGTTAGATTTACTCCTTGAACGAGGTGAACGCAATGAATTTAAAAATAAAAAAACAGCATGGACGTTCGCTTGTAGAGTTAATGATAGCGATGGCCATAGGTTTGGTCATCATGCTGGCCATCTCATCCCTGTATGTTACGAATACGCAAACTTACCGCGCCACCGATGACAAGGCCCTCATGGAGGAAAATGGCCGGCTGGCACTGAACATGATGGCTTATCACACCAGGATGGTAGGCCTGGGTGAATTGGTAAATGCGACGCCTCAAAGGGACGCTGGAGGAGGCTCTACCAGTTTCGTTCCAACAAATACGGCAGGCTTTGGCATCTTTGGTTGTTCTGGCGGTTTTGTGAATCCAGTAAATGCGATACCTACCTGCAATACAAGTGCGACAGGCCCGGATTCGTTTCTGGTGAGCTATGTAGTTGATATGGATAATGCCAATTCAGCAAGTGTCGCAGGTGCCATGTCTCCGCTGGATTGTGTAGGGCAAGCTGTTGCCAATGCCAATTCCGTCGTAGAAAATCGTTATTATCTCGCGAGCAATCCAGCCACCGGGCGGCAGGAATTGTACTGCGTAGGCAATGGAGGTGCTGCACCGGGAACTAACTTGAATCCTGGAAGGGCGATTGTTGATAACGTTGTCGATATGAAGATTACCTACGGTTATGACGCTAACGGTAATCAGTCAATCGATGGTTTCTTTACCGCTTCTGCCGTGGCCGCCTTGCCGCAACCAGCAGATCCAGACATCGCTGTGGAAAATGCAAGTGGTGGAAATCCCGCGGCACAGCTTTGGGCAAAAGTTATCTCTGCCAAAATTTGTATTGTCATTCGTTCCAGCAACGATGGTTTGGCAACGACACCCATGCAGTATCGAGACTGTTCAGATGCGCTTGTAACTGCAACTGATAGGCGCTTGTATTCTAAATTTTCTACTGTGGTTGCTTTACGAGGCCGCATTTCCGGGAGAACTCTGTGAGAAAAATACCTGCTAACCAAGCCGGATTTGTCATGGTCATGGCAATGATGTTTATGCTGGCATTAACGGTGCTGGCGATTACAGCAGTGCGTCGCGTTACTCTTGACGAAAAATTTGTCAACAGCATGAAAACGCAAAATTTGGCTTTTCAATCCGCAGAAACTGCTTTGCGTTATTGCGAAAGAGAGTTCGAATTTATCTCCAAAGGTAACCCTGTACTTCCTGGTATAGCAAAGACGGCTGGTGCAAATGGAGCGCCTGAATTCCCAATCATTCGCCAGGTAGGCCTCGGCAGCAGCACAGATCCTGATCCTCCTCCTTCGCAATGGCGTACGCGTGCAAACTGGGCAACCATGGCCGCGAAGCTGCCTGCTGGTACGGTAACCAATGTATCCGATCAGCCCGAATGCATGATAGAAGAATGGCAGTTACCAAGTAAGTCATTTGGTAGAGGTGGAAAAATTGCAAATCGTGGATCAGGTGGCAGTCCTGCGGTCGCTTATGTATTTACAGCGAGAGCGCAGGGTACTTCGGCGACGTCTGTAGTGTGGTTGCAGGCAGTGCTTTACCTTGGCAATGGTGCTTTGAAATAAATGATCGAAACAAGCCAGCTTAGTTGAATTTGATCGCGGCAAAAAATATGCACAGGAGATGACCGGGATATTTTCCAGTCTCACTGTGATTGAAGTTCTGCTTGGTGTTAATAGCTGAATATAAAGAAGGAATCATGATGAATCATATGAAAAAACCAACCGGTTACATGTTGATATGTGCGCTGATAGCGCAAATTGGCGTAACCGGTAGTGCCTACGCTGGCATTTCAAATGCGCCGCCACTGGTCAAGCCAAATGTACCGCCAAACATCTTTTACACGCTGGATGATTCCGGCTCCATGATGTTTGAGATGTTGCCAGACAACATAGCAAGGACTGGGAACAACGACGCATCGGGCACTGCATATAATAATTACTGTACTTCTGGTGATGATTGCTGGGTAACCAGTGTGTTTCCAAGGCCCGCTAATATTTATAATATCTCTGGTGACTACGCTGTGGATAATCGTGTGGTCGTCGGTTTTAATCACAATATTACAGTGGCACGCTGGCGTTCATCCGATGTCAATAAAGCTTATTACGATCCCAAGGTTTTATATGTACCCTGGGCAAAACCGGGTGGTGGACAAATGGACCCGGCCAATCCGGCTGCGGCTTTATTGAATCCAGTTGCTCCTAACGGTGGCACGAATACAACCACCATGGATTTGACGCAAAATCAAACATTTGCTGCTGGTTACGCAGCCTGGTTGAATGATGCGGCGAATGCCTACGATACTGGGGCCCGCACCATATTCCCGGCTTTGTATTATATTTATAATCCCGGTGGAAGTTGCAACAAAAGTACCTTGTCTTGCTACACCAGGGTAGAAATTAAGTCAGGCACTAGTCTGCCACTCAAGGCTCCAGCGAGGACTGATTGCCCTGCTGCTTCTTGCACGATAGCTCAAGAGAGGCAAAATTTTGCCAACTGGTTCCAATATTATCGTTCACGCATTTTGGCTGCCCGTGCTGGTACAGGGCAGGCATTTTCCAAGCAAAGTGCAACTTTGCGCGTGGGTTTTGGTACGATTAATACCGCAGGAACTGTGATTAACAGGGTTTCTGACGATTTTAGTGACACCAACAAGACTGCCTTTTTGAACACCTTGTATAAGCATAGAATGCCAGCGTCAAGTACACCGTTGCGTAAGGCAGTTGATGAAGTTGGGCAGTACTTCAGGAACAGGACAGTCAATGGCCCATGGCAAACACAATACGGTGTTGGCGCAACCACAACACAGCTGACATGCCGTCAGAACTATAATATTCTGATGACCGATGGTTACTGGAATGATGCTGCCGCTGGCGGTGGCCGCACTCTCAATTACGATGGGACGGCTGGTCCTACCATCACAGGGCCAAATGCATCAACTTATACCTATAATCCAACGAATCCAGTTGGGCCTTATGCAGATACATATGCTAATACATTGGCAGATATCGCGTTTTACTATTGGTCGCGCGATTTGCGTGATGACTGGGGGCCTGAAAAGAAAAATGTGCCGGTATCCGGTGCAGACCCTGCTTTTTGGCAGCATTTGGTGCATTTTACAGTGGGCCTCGGGGTAGCCGGGAATTTGAATTATCCTGGTGATTTGCCTGCATTGACTAATGGAACCAAGCAGTGGCCAGATGGTGCATCAAATCAAATTGATGATCTGTGGCATGCTGCCGTCAATTCAAGAGGCAAATTCTTCAGCGCATCCAATCCTACAGAGTTTTCTGCTGCACTGGAATCGTCACTGAATACGATTTCTGAGCGCATTGGCGATGCTGCTGCAGTGGGTTCCTCAAGTAATACGGTGAATACCGGGGCAACTTTGTATACGTCCAGTTACCGTACGTCTGACTGGTCTGGCGATGTCGTGCAAAGAAAGCTGGACCCTGTCACAGGAGAGATCGCCAGTGTAGGGTGGACTGCTACGTTACCGGATTATGCCAGCGTAAGAAAAAACAAAGTATTTACTTATGTCGACGCTACTTCCAAAGGTAAAATATTTGAACTTGCCAATCTGACATTGGCAGACAAAGCCTACTTCACCAACGAAGCAGCAACCTATTTGCCATCAGGGACGGTCACTGCGGATAATATCGTTGAATATATCAAGGGTGGCCCGAACGTTAACGGCCTATTTCGACCAAGAACCCGACCTTTTGGTGACTTTGTAAATTCATCCCCACAATACTTGAAGGAAGGCGATGATGAGGGGTATGCCTTCATGCCTGCCGGGACTCCAGGTAAAGATGGCGCATCTGGTTACAACAAGTATCTGGTTGACAAGGGTAGTCGCAAAGCTGTTGTGTATATCGGTGGCAACGATGGCATGCTGCATGCGCTGGATGGTGACACCGGTGTCGAGATGTTTGCCTATGTGCCCAAGGCTGTGATGAGCAATTTACCGCTCTTGTCCAGAACTACCTATGGTCATCGCTTTTTTGTTGATGGCACACCTGCTGTAGGTGATTACTATGATGGTAGCTGGAAGACTGCACTGGTAGGTACTACGGGCGCTGGCGCTAAGTCTGTCTTTGCGCTTGATGTTACAAATCCTACCGGGTTTACTAAAGACAATGTATTGTGGGAAGTAACGGCTTCAGCAACTGAACTGGATCTGGGATACACCATAGGCGCGGCTGAGACTGGTCGCATGCCAAATGGCGACTGGGTAGCGGTTTTAGGTAATGGCTACGAAAGTGTTAATGGTCGCGCTGTCTTGTTTATAATTAATTTAAAAACAGGTGCTGTCACCAAAGTTGATACCGGAGTAGGTAGTCCTACTAGCCCCAATGGCCTGGCTTCCCCCAGATTGTTGATGGGGCTGGATGCTACTATCAAATCGATTTATGCTGGCGATTTGCAAGGCAATATGTGGAAATTTAATGTAACTGGCAGTGGGGCCACAGTGGCATTTGCAGGGAAACCATTGTTCACAGCCAAGCGTTCGCCCACCGGACCGGCTCAGCCAATTACGGTCAAGCCTGATTTGACTCCGCATATCAGAGGCGGGGCGATAGTGTTGTTCGGTACGGGTAAAATTTTTGAGAGTGATGATCCTTTGAATGCTGAGGTGCAAACTATCTACGGCATCTGGGATAATTACAATGTTGCTGGCGCCACCAACACAGCTATTACCACCGGACAGGCTGCGTTGCAAAAACAAACGATGAGTATCGTCAATACCAATTTTTATACGAATGACAATAAAAAACCAGACTGGAATGTAGTGCGCGGGTGGTATTCCGATCTGAACTTGCAAGTGGGCGAGCGAGTCACTATTGATCCACAAGTCTTTTTTGATGCGGTGGTTTTTACAACCATCGTTCCAGCAGGTGCGACAGATACTTGTGCCTCTGATGGTAAATCGACTACGCTGGCTGTACGGGCGATGACGGGAGGCTTGTTCCCCTACGCAATTTTCGATACTAGTGGTGACGGTAAGGTAACGGCAGTAGATACGCCAACCTTAGGGCGTGTGGGTAATTTGACATTTGGTACAACCATATTGTCAAAAACGGATGGCGTGGCGAAGATTTATCAACCGCCATCAAGCACAAGCTCAAGTTCAACTGACAGTCCGCCAGTTTCATCCGATATGAAAGCCTCGGATAATCCACCAAAAAGGATTTGGAAGCAGATTTTGCGCAATGATTGATTTGTCTTGATAACTTAAATGGATAGAGGTGTTACGTGTTGAAATTGAAATCAAACCAGGGTTTCACCTTGATTGAGCTGCTGATTGTGGTAGTGATACTTGGTATCATTACTGCAATTGCCGTCAATTCTTATTCTGAGAATGTAAGGAGGAGCAGGCGAGTGGCGGCAAGGGATGTTCTATTGCAGAACGCCAATTTCCTGCAGCGGTCCATGACGGTGAATAACAGTTACCAGACAGATACTGCTGGGGCTGCTATCGTGCTGCCATTTCTGACCAGCCCTATGGCTTCGTCAGGTACGAACGTGGATTATGACATCACATTCGTTCCTACGGCCACGACTTACACATTGAGAGCCGTACCCAAGGTCGGTGGGCGTATGGCGACAGATGCTTGTGGTACTTATATTGTTGATGAGCTAGGCAGGCGCACTTTGGGGTCAGATGCAACTTTAACCATTAATGACTGCTGGACCAAGTAATCTGATCCGCAGTCAACAAGGGATCAGTTCTTCCTGACTTCTTGTATCGCCTCGGCAAATTCGGATACATCCTCAAAGCTTTTGTAGACAGAAGCGAAGCGGATGTAGGCGATTTTGTCGAGGCGTTTCAATTCGCGCATGACCAGTTCACCCAGGTGGCCGGACATGACTTCGCGCTCTCCGCTGGACAATAATTTTTCTTCTATTCTTTGTATGGCTGTCTCGACTGCCTCGGCAGATACCGGGCGCTTGCGCAAGGCCAGCATCAGGCTGGCGCGCAGCTTGGCGGTTTCGTATTCTGTACGGCTGCCGTTTTTCTTGACGATGACGGGCATCACCAGCTCTATGCGTTCATAGGTGGTAAAACGCTTGTCGCAGTCGGCACAACGGCGGCGACGACGTATGACATTGCCTTCTTCTGAAACGCGGGTGTCGATGACCTGGGTGTCATCGTTATGGCAAAAAGGGCATTTCATGGCGTAAGGTGCTCCGTTGGTTTTTATAGTTGGTTTTTATATGTTGATGATACAAAAAAGCCACTCAAGCGAGTGGCTTTTTATTGTGCTGCTGATACTTAAGCCTTGCTTCAGTTGAATTTCTTAAGCTTGATACACCGGGAATGCATCAGTCAATTGTTTGACTTCAGCTTTCACGCGTTCTATCGTCGCTGCATCATGCGGGTTGTCGAGTACGTCCGCAATCAGGTTACCCACTTTAACTGCTTGTTCTTCCTTGAAACCACGGGTAGTGAAAGCAGGGCTGCCCAGACGTATACCGGAAGTCACCATAGGTTTTTGCGGGTCATTCGGGATGCCGTTCTTGTTGCAAGTCATATGGGCAGAACCCAGTATGGCTTCGGCTTCCTTGCCTGTCAAACCTTTAGGACGCAGGTCAACCAGCATGACGTGGGATTCAGTGCGGCCAGAAACGATGCGCAGACCTCGTTCAGTCAGAGTATTTGCCAATGCAGCAGCATTCTTGACGACTTGTTCCTGGTAAGCCTTGAATTCTGGTGTCAGCGCCTCTTTGAAAGCAACTGCCTTACCAGCGATGACATGCATCAGCGGGCCGCCTTGCAAACCAGGGAAGATCGCAGAATTGATCTTCTTGGCGATGGCCTCATCATTAGTCAAGATGATGCCGCCACGTGGGCCGCGCAGGCTCTTGTGGGTAGTGGAGGTGACGACGTCAGCGAAAGGCACAGGGTTAGGATACACACCCGCAGCAATCAGGCCAGCATAGTGGGCCATGTCGACCATAAAGTAAGCGCCGATTTCCTTGGCGATTTTGGAGAAACGTTCAAAGTCGATGCGCAGCGCAAATGCAGAAGCACCGGCGATAATCAGTTTTGGCTTGGTTTCACGTGCCAGTTTTTCCATGGCATCGTAGTCGATATCTTCTTGTTCATTGAGGCCATAAGACACGACATTGAACCATTTTCCAGACATGTTCAAAGGCATGCCGTGGGTCAGGTGACCACCTTCAGCCAGGCTCATGCCCATGATGGTGTCACCTGGGTTCAACAAGGCAAAGAACACGCCCTGGTTAGCTTGTGAGCCAGAGTTAGGCTGTACATTGGCGAAATTGGCATTGAACAATTGCTTCAGGCGGTCGATGGCCAGTTGCTCGACCACGTCCACATGCTCGCAGCCACCGTAGTAGCGCTTTCCTGGATAACCTTCAGCATATTTGTTGGTCAACTGGGAGCCCTGGGCTTCCATGACGGCTGGGGAACAATAGTTTTCAGAAGCGATCAACTCGATATGCTCTTGTTGACGGACGTTTTCTTTTTGTATCGTAGCAAACAGTTCTGGATCTACGTTGGCGAGGGTATGATTTTTTGCAAACATGGCGGTTCCTGATTATTCCTGTTAATAAACAATGATTGTTGTTAATGAGGTGTCTGAAACGGATAGGGGCAGCCTCATTGCTTTTACCATCAGGCTACCCAGGCGCACGGCTGGAGTCAGATTGACTCCGAAATCTCACGCTTCCCGATGGATCTCCATCTTGGGCCAGGATGCTTGCCCGTCTAACAGGGCAGATATGGCCACTTCGCCAGTCACGTGAGATGAAATGGTGCAAGGATTTTACGTGATGGCGTTTGAATGGGCAAGTGTCAGCAGCGGTATAGTAAAAATTAATTTTCACACAAGTATTGACCTGAAATTTTTAGCTTCCCGATATTGGATGACAAAACCACTTAAAATAGTATGCTTCAGAGCTGCAAATGTCAGCTAGGCAAATTACCTACAAAAACTCAAGGAATTCAGCATGATCGTATTGATTACAGGCGCAAGCTCAGGTTTTGGTGAAGAAATGGCCCGCAAATTTGTCCGTGAAGGACATAAAGTCATCGCTGCAGCCCGTCGTACAGACAGGCTGGATGCCTTGCAAGCAGAACTTGGCGCAGCCTTGTTGCCAGTCACACTGGACGTGACCAGCAAAGACTCCATCAAGCAGGCTTTGGCTGGTTTAAGTGCTGAATGGAAAAATATCGACGTTCTGGTCAACAATGCCGGCCTGGCACTGGGCACAGAGCCAGCCCATCTGGCCTCCCAGGATGAATGGGATACCATGATAGACACCAATACTAAAGGCCTGGTGACAGTCACCAGGGCCATCCTGCCAGACATGGTGGCGCGCGGCACAGGTACGGTCATCAACATAGGTTCTGTGGCTGGCGAGACACCCTATCCAGGCGGCAATGTGTATGGTGCCACCAAGGCGTTTGTTGACCAGTTCACCCGCAATTTGCGTGCCGATCTGGTTGGTACGGGCGTTCGTGCCACCAATATTGCTCCTGGCCTTTGCGGCGGCACTGAGTTTTCCAATGTGCGCTTCCGTGGCAATGATGATGCGGCGGCCAAGGTCTATGAGGGCACTGTACCGCTGACCGCCATTGATATTGCTGAAACAGCCTACTGGATCGCTACTTTGCCTGCGCATGTGAATATCAATCACATAGAAATGATGCCTACTTGCCAGGGCTATGGGCCACTGGTCATCAAGCGCAATATCACGTGATTTTCACTTGATTTGTTCACTTGATTTAGTCTCCTTGCTGCCAGCTACCATGGCGGCAAGTGCTGGTTTGAGTGACAAAGAGTAAATATACGCACTGAATAGCTGGTAAAGTTTATACTATGAAAACAGAATTTGTATGGCCGGTCAGGGTCTACTATGAAGACACTGATGCCGGTGGCATCGTTTTTTATGCGAATTACCTGAAGTTTTTTGAACGTGCCCGTACCGAGTGGCTCAGGGCTGCAGGCGTCAATCAACAGCAAATGGCTGATGAGCATGGCTTGATGTTTGTCGTCAAAGCCACCGCAGTCGAGTATCATGCACCCGCCAGGCTCGATGATGAACTAAGGCTCACCGTCGTGGTCGAAAAGCTGGGCAAGGCATCTGTACAGTTCGTGCAGGAAGCCTGGTGTGGTCAGCGTTTGCTGGCCTCAGGCCAGATCAAGGTAGGTTGTGTCAGCAAGGCAGAAGTCAGGCCAGCGGCTATTCCTGCTGAAGTACTGGCAAAGATAGGCTGAGATTATTTTTATTTTAGGGCTGCAATCATGCCCGGTGTTTTGTTTTTGAATTGATTCAATATGACTGTTACCCAAGACCTCTCATTTTTAAGTCTGATCACAAATGCCTCGATTCTGGTGCAGCTGGTCATGGCATTGCTGTTAGGCGTGTCACTGACGAGCTGGACTTATATCTTCAGTAAAATGTTCGCCATCAAAAAAGCCCGTGGACAAACCGAAGAATTTGAACGCAATTTCTGGTCGGGTGGTAACCTGGTTGATTTGTATGCGGCAGCCACCAATAGCCGTCGCACTGGTCGCGACACCAGTGGCGCGCTTGAGCGCATATTTGAAGCCGGTATGAGCGAATACCACAAGGTAAAGACAGCCAATAAAACTACGCTGGATGCTACAGCCATGCTCGATGGCGCGCGCCGTGCCATGCGCGCTTCTTATCAGCGTGAAATGGATTTGCTGGAGTCTCACCTGTCTTTCCTTGCGTCCGTCGGTTCTGTCTCACCGTACATCGGCTTGTTCGGTACAGTCTGGGGCATCATGAATTCTTTCCGTGGCCTCGCCAATGTGCAACAGGCGACACTGGCTGCAGTGGCCCCCGGTATTGCTGAAGCACTGATTGCTACCGCGATAGGCCTGTTTGCCGCTATCCCAGCTGTGCTGGCTTATAACCGTTACTCTCACGATATAGACAGGTTGGCAATACGCTTTGAAACCTTTATCGAGGAATTCTCCAACATTCTCCAGCGTCAGTCACGCTAGGGTGAGTGAGATAGCATGAGTACCCTGCGTGGCGAACGTAAACGCAAATTCAAGGCAGAAATCAATGTCGTTCCCTATATCGACGTGATGCTGGTGTTGCTGGTGATTTTCATGGTGTGCGCACCGATGACTAATCCCAGCGTCATCAATCTGCCCACTGCTGGACAATCTACCCAGCCGCCATCTGATTACATAGAAATCACTTTGCGGCCTGATGCAGCTTCAACCATCAGCATCAATAGCAAGGCGGGCAACAATGGCAATAACCGCCAGGAAAGCAAGGAAGAAGCAAAAGACCGCAAGCAGTTGATGCAAAAACTGCGCGAGTATCATGATGCCAAACCAGAGCTGTCCGTATTGGTATCTGCTGATAAGGGTATGATTTATGACGAGGTCATACAAGTGATTTCAGAAGCAAAAAAATTGGGCATCAATCGCGTTGGTCTGGCGACCAAGTGAGTTTTCTCAGATGCAGATAAGACTGCGGCCTTTATTGCTAATATTCTGCGCTGCCGGTTTTTGCAGCGCAGGCTTGGTGAGAGCGCAGCAGGTGGCACAAACTGAAGTCCCGCCTGCTCCTGCTGCTCCCGCTGTGCAAATACCTGAAACGGATAACGAGACCGTTTCCACCACCAGCAGTGGTCGCCTGCAACTGGTCGCTGCCAAATTACACTGGGCTGATTTGCTGCGGGAACATATTCCTGAATTTGCCAGCAATGCCGAAGCCCAGAATATTACCCCTGCACTGATCAAGAGATTGCGTCTGGATATCAGCAATATCCTCGCCACAGAGGGTTATTTCTCGCCACAAATCCAGTTTGATAATCCCGATCAGGCCGTAGCTCCTGCCACCACAAATAAAGTCGTCCATGTCACTGTGGACGCTGGCCAGCGCACGATCATAGAAAACGTGTCCTTGAAGGTGCTGGGCCCCATGGCAGATGCAATTGATGCCGGTGATAAAGCCATTACCAAAAGACGGCGCTCTCTGCAAGAAGACTGGGGCCTGGCAGTAGGCCAACCGTTTCGCGAAGCTGACTGGTCAGACTCCAAGAACCAATTGCTGGAGAGTTTGCGTTCCGATGCCTATGCTGCTGCCAGCATGACGGCCAGTGAGGCAAAAATAGATGCTGACCAGCATAGCGGCATGCTGCAAGTCGAAGTCGAAAGCGGCCCAGTGTTTACCCTGGGTGAATTGCGTGTCACCGGTTTGCAGCGTTACCCCTCCTGGCTGATAGAACGATATCAGGCACCGCAAAAAGGCGAAGTCTATTCGCGTTCGCGCCTGCTGGATTTCCAGCGTTCCCTGCAAAATTCGGCTTACTTTGCCACCGTCGCAGTGGGCATTGATCCCGACCCTGACAAGGCCGAGGCCGTGCCGGTTGATGTCACTGTCGTGGAACGCCAGGCGCGCGATCTGAGTTTTGGCCTGGGTTACAGCACCAATACTGGCTACCGCAGCGAAGTTGCCTATCGAGACCGTAATATTCTCGACCAGGCCTGGGATTTGCGCAGTGCCCTCAGGCTGGAACAACGCCGCCAGCTTGGCTATGTCGATATTTATCTGCCACCGAGAGAGAGCAAATTCCTTGATTCTTTTGGTGTGCTGGCAGAGCGTGAAAATATCGCCGGTGTACGTTCCAGCCGCAATGCCTTGGGCGTAAAACGCACCAGTACGCGCGGGCATCTGGAACAACGCCTGGGCTTGAATATTGTCAGAGAAAAAATTTCTCCAGATGGCGAAGCAGAAGAAGTCAACAAGGCCTTGGTTGCCAGCATAGGCTGGACCTGGCGCGATGTTGATCAGCCGTTTGATCCACGCAAAGGCCAGATACTGCAATTCGATCTTGCTGCCTCTGAAAAGGCCTTGCTGTCTGACCAGCGCTTCATCCGCAGCTATGCGAAATATCAACGCTGGATACCCATACGCAAGACGGATACCATCATCCTGCGCGCCGAACTTGGTGCTGTTTTTTCCAAGGATGAAGAGGGTATTCCTGAAGATTATCTGTTCCGTACCGGTGGCAGTACGACAGTGCGTGGCTATGGCTATCAAACCCTGGGCATACAGCACATAGGCAGCACCCGTGGTGGCCGCGTGCTGGCGACCGCCAGTGCAGAATATGTACACTGGCTAAATTCTTCCTGGGGCGCTGCGACTTTTCTGGATGTGGGCAATGCGGCAGACAACTGGCGTGAATTGAATTTAAAGCAGGGCATGGGTGTTGGTGCGCGCTACAAAACTCCGGCGGGGCCAATAGCACTTGATCTGGCCTACGGTCGCCAGGCCAAAAAAGTGCGGCTGGATTTTTCTATCGCGATTGCTTTCTGATATGAGCGAAAACGAAAAAAATCAGGGTGAAAAAACGCCGCCGCCCAAGAAGAAACGACGTCCTTTGCGTCGCTTGAGTTCATTCGTCTTCAAGCTGTTTTTGCTACTCATCGTCGTTGGCAGTCTGGGCCTGGTCTGGGTTTACAAGACAGAAAGCGGCACCAGGCTAGCCCTTGTCATGCTGGAAAATTTCAGTGTCGGCAGCCTCAAGTTCAAAGGCGTGCAGGGCGCTCTGAGTGATGAAATCAAGCTGGATGAATTCAGTTTCATAACGCAAGACCTGCATATCCATGCCAGCGCCGTTTCACTGCAATGGCAAGCCACTGCCTTATGGCGGCGTCACATCGATATTATCCAGCTTCAGGTCAGTGACCTGACCATTGCCAGCCGGCCCAGCAAAAAAGCCGCCAGCGTGCCAGTTGATGTCGGCCTGCCTTTTACGCTGAGTGCGCCACGGCTAGCTGTCGGGCGCCTGCATATCGCTACCCTGACCGATGCCAACAAACAGATAGAAAACCTGGCACTCAGCGCCCTGACTGGCAGCTTTGTGTATCAAGACAAGCAATTCAAGGCGAGCACTGAACTGACCTGCCCCTGGGGCAAGATCAAGGGCGAAGCTGATATGGCCAGCCTCGCACCCTTTAAGCTGAATAGCCGCCTGAGCCTGCAAGGCAAGGTGCAAGAGGGCATACCACTCGTCATCCTCCAGGGCATAGTCGCAGGCAGCTTGCCCGACATGCAAATTGCGGTAGAAGCGGTGCTCGATAGTGAAGCGGATAAAAACATCCGCAATAAAAATCTGCAAGGCCATGCCAAGGCACGCGTCAGCGCATTCACTGCCCCTTATGTGCGTGAGCTGGATATCGATGTCCAACATTTTGATCCATCTGCCTGGCAAGCTGGTGCCCCACAAGCAGACTTGCGCATATTGGCGCAATTAAAGCCGGTCATCGATGACAAGAAAAAGAATACCGCTTTTGGTTTGACCGGCCCCATCCATGTGCAAAATGCCCAGGCTGCCAGTATCAATAAGCAAGGCTTGCCTGTGCAGTCGCTGACGACCAGCCTGTTCTGGCAAGGCCAGCAACTGAAGCTGAAAGACCTGGCAGTGCAACTCGCAGGCAAGGGCAAGCTGCAAGGCGAAGCCGATATCAACTGGCGAGCCGCAGAGCTGCAAGCTGACTTGAAGCTCAATCTGGCCAATGTTGACCTCAATCAAATAGACCAGCGTCTGCATACCAGCAATATAAAAGGCCAGTTTTCTGCCCAGACAGCAAAAGATAAAAGCGTCAAACTGCAGGCAAAATTGCAGGATGCCCGCGCCAGCCTGAATGCAGAAGCAAGTTACCAGCATAATAAAATGCTGTTGAACCTGGATAAATTTGATTTGCAGGCTGAGGATGCACATCTGCAAGGTGCCGGAAATATCAGCTTTGCTGACAAACAGGTATTCAATCTCAAGGCCAGCCTCAAGGACTTTGATCCCGCTCGCTGGGTAGCGACACCGGCAGGCCGCTTGCAGGCAGATTTCACTGCACGCGGCCAGCTAGCGCCAAAGCTGGATGTACAAGTCAATCTGCAACAACTGCAAGGCCAGTATGCTGGCCAGGCTGTGCAAGCGGGCATGGATGCACGCTGGTTGCAGGACCAGCAACTGCAAGTCAAACAACTGGATTTTCGCTTTGGTAAAAACACCCTGACCGGACAAGGCAATTGGGGCGGGGCTGATGATGTATTGAAGTTCAATATCGATGCACCGGATTTGAGCCAATTGAACGCCTTGCTTAGCAACTGGCAACTGGCACTGGGTGGTAATTTGAAAGCTGACGGCGCCTTGCGCGGCCGCTTCAATGAACCGGCGGGCAGCCTGGATGCACTGGCACAGCAAG
>Ga0207952_1000938_pt1 | contig 15952 bp, 14 predicted proteins | sample SubbioR12Aug_8Ca_FD_184831 | JGI IMG/M metagenome (GOLD analysis project Ga0207952, IMG submission 184831) | Serpentinite rock and fluid subsurface biosphere microbial communities from McLaughlin Reserve, California, USA - CR12Aug_8Ca (SPAdes) | ecosystem: Environmental > Terrestrial > Deep...
TTCAAATACATGACCTAAGTGTGATTTACAACGACCACATTGAACTTCAGTTCGCTGCATGCCGTGGGTATTATCTGGCAAATAAATAATGGCACCTTTGGTGAGCGGCTCATAAAAACTCGGCCATCCACATCCACTATCAAACTTGGTATCACTCTTAAAAAGACCATTTCCGCAAACTGCGCAGTAATAAGTTCCTACTTCTTTAAAGTTTTCGAACTTACTAGTCCAAGGTCGCTCCGTGCCTTTTTCTCTGGCTATATAATATACTTCAGGAGAGAGTACTTTTTTCCATTCACTGTCTTTAATAGTTAATTTTCCTTTTTCTCCTTTTGCAAAATAGGGGTTGTCTTTTTTGCTCATACTATCATTAACAAGTTTCTTACTTGAATTGTTCTGTGCTTGGCAGCTACTAAGGCTGAAAGCCGCTAAAAGCAAAATGGCTGTCCATTTCATATTTGGGAATGTTTAATTAGTTGAATCTACGTACATAAGACAGTTTAGGTTTGTACTTGTTTAGCCCAAACGCCAAAAATTTAGCCAAAACCCTTGTTTTTGATGGATGGAGCTCATTTGTTAAAGGATTTTTAACAAGCCCTTTGTATATTTGTAGCTCAAGCAAGCATCGAACCTACATGTTTAATATTATTTTATTCGGTCCTCCCGGAAGTGGTAAAGGAACGCAAAGTGAGAAATTAATTGAAAAATATGGCTTAAAGCATTTGTCTACTGGAGATTTACTCCGTAGTGAAATTGCACGTCAAACTCCACTAGGATTAGAGGCAAAGAACTTGATGGACAAGGGCCAATTGGTACCCGATGAAGTGGTAATTGGTATGATTTCTTCTGCTTTGGAAGCCAATCCGGACGCAAAAGGCTTTTTATTTGATGGGTTCCCTAGAACCACTGCTCAAAGTGAAGCTTTAGATAAGTTATTAAAGCTCAAACAAACCGAGATAGGGGTTTTATTGGCCATGGAGGTATCTGAGGAGGAATTAGTGAAGCGTTTACTAAACCGAGGATTAACCAGTGGAAGAAGCGATGATACCAATGAAACTGTTATTAGAGCCCGTATTGTAGAATATAAAGACAAAACAACAGTGGTTGCCAACTACTATAGTCAATTTGATAAAGTAGTCACGATTAAGGGGGAAGGCACTGTTGAAGAAATTTTTTCTGCTCTTTGCAGCGAAATCGATAAAAGACTGTCTTAACTAATAGAACTGTTAAAGTTTTTTGACCAATAACCAACTGCTATACCCGTCCCGATATAATCGGGACGGGTTTTTTTATGCCTTTTTAATAAAGCTATCAATCGTTAGCTTTGTGCCGAAACGAACCAGACCATATGTATACTGTAGAAAACTTTTTAATGGGCCAATGGGTAAAAGGAGAAGGAGATGGCCAATTATTGTATAATGCCGTAACAGGCGAACCAATTGCCAATGCCACTTCAAAAGGGTTGGATTTTGCAGCTGCTCTTCATTATGCTAGAACCAAGGGTAATCCAGCGCTAAGAAAAATGAGTTTTCACGAAAGAGGGTTAATGTTAAGGGCATTGGCCATTTACTTAAGGGAACATTTGGAAGAGTTATATAATATCAGTTATCAAACAGGAGCTACTAAAGCAGATAGCTGGGTAGATATAGAAGGCGGTATTGGAAATTTATTCTCTTATGCTTCACTAAGAAGAAAATTACCAGACACGCCTTATTGTTTAGATGGAGAACACCATCCTTTAGGAAAAGCCAATACATTTATGGGGCATCACTTACTCATTCCGAAAGAAGGGGTGGCCATACATATTAATGCATTCAACTTCCCCGTATGGGGAATGTTAGAAAAAATAGCCGTGAATTTATTGGCCGGTGTACCTGCCATCGTAAAACCTGCAACGGTCACTTCTTATTTAACAGAAGCCGTAGTAAAAAAAATCATTGCTGCTGGTATTTTGCCAGATGGCGCATTGCAATTGATTTGTGGCAGTGCGGGTGATTTATTGGACCATGTTCAATCTCAAGATGTAGTCACATTCACTGGATCTGCTACTACAGGGTTGCTATTAAAATCAGGCAAAAAAATATTAGGAGAAAATGTTCCTTTTACTATGGAGGCAGATTCATTGAACTGCATCGTATTAGGTGAAGACGTTACTCCAGCAATGCCTGAATGGGATATTTTCATTAAAGAAGTAAGAAGAGAAATCACTACCAAATCAGGACAACGCTGTACAGCAGTTAGAAGAATTTTTGTTCCTGAAAATAAACTAGAGGATGTACAAAAAGCATTGAGTGCAGCCCTTGCACAAAATATTATTGGCAATCCTTTGAATCCAAAAGTAAGAATGGGTTCATTGGCAGGAGAAACACAACGCAACGAAGTAAAAGCGCAAGTAAACAAATTATTGGAGACTTCAAGTATTTTATACGGTTCATTAGATTCTGTAGAAGTATTAGATGCAGACCCCATTAAAGGAGCATTTGTAAGTCCTTTACTATTGTTGAACGAAAATCCATTTGGGAATTCAAGCGTACACGAAATAGAAGCATTTGGACCAGTAGCTACCTTGATGCCATACAAGCATACGGAAGAAGCGATTTCATTAGCTAAATTAGGAAAGGGCTCATTGGTGAGCAGCATTGTAACTGCTGACGCAAAAATTGCTACAGATTATGTAATAGGTGCAGGTAATTATCACGGTAGAATTTTAGTGCTAAATGAACAGTGTGCCAAAGAAAGTACTGGGCATGGATCTCCATTGCCTTTATTGGTGCATGGTGGTCCTGGAAGAGCAGGAGGCGGAGAAGAAATGGGGGGATTAAGGGGCGTTAAACATTATATGCAGCGAGTAGCGGTTCAGGGCTCACCAGATATGATCACCGCCATCAGCAAAGTATATCAACCTGGTGCAACTGGAAATACCCCAACTATCCATCCATTCAAAAAGTACTTTGAAGAACTAGTCATTGGCGATCAATTAATCACCGAGAAAAGATTAATTACTGCGGAAGACATCAATGCATTTGCCGATTTAAGTGGCGATCATTTTTATGCGCATTTAGAAAACACCGATTTCAATGGCACAATGTTTGAGAAACAAGTAGCACATGGTTATTTAATTATGAGTATGGCTGCTGGTTTATTTGTAGACAGCTACGAAAAAAACCCTGTTCTCTTAAATTATGGTATTGATGAATTGCGTTTTACTAAACCGGTTTATCCTGGAAGTGAAATGCATATTCGATTTACTTGCAAAGAAAAAATAAGGCAAGAAAAAAAAGAACCAACCGATATTGATAAAGGAATTGTAAAATGGTTGGTAGAAATGATTGATGAAACCAATGAATTAACAGGAATAGCAACTATCTTAACCATGGTTGCTAAAAAACCAATACAATAAAATCATTTGTATGATAGAGCATATTAAAGAAGGGTTTGTAAAAGTTGATCGCGAGCATGGTATTGCAACTATTGAATTCTTTCATCCACAAAGCAATTCATTGCCAGGGAAAATATTAGATACCCTAGCAAAAGAAATTTATAGTGAAGGTTTAAACCCCGACACCAAAGTAATTGTATTGCGTTCTGTTGGTGAAAAAGTATTTTGTTCAGGTGCATCATTTGATGAGTTATCCATCATCAATTCAGAAGAAGCAGGTCTTAAATTTTTCAGTGGTTTTGCCCATGTTATTAATGCCATGCGCACTTGCGGAAAAATAATTATAGCTCGAATTCAAGGTAAATGTATTGGGGGTGGAGTAGGGCTGGCTGCTGCGGCAGATTACGCCATTGCATGCGAAGGAGCCGATGTTAAATTAAGCGAGCTCGCAGTAGGTATAGGACCATTTGTGGTAGGTCCTGCAGTTGAAAGAAAAATTGGCTTATCTGCATTCTCACAATTAACCATTGATGCGGTAACATTTAGACCAGCAGATTGGGCGAGAAGAAAAGGATTATATGCTGAATTACATCCAGATGTAGCAGGCATGGACGAGTCTATCATTAGACTGTCAACCACTTTATCTCATTCCAATCCAGATGCATTGCATGAATTAAAAACCATTTTTTGGAAAGGCACAGAACATTGGGATGAGCTCTTGAAAGAAAGGGCTGCCATTAGTGGACGGTTAATTCTAAGCGAACACAGCAAAGCTTTTATTCAACGGTTTAAACAGAAATTGTCTTAAAATTTCGGTTAAATAATTTTTGGTTTTTTGATGGTGAAAATACGGGCGATATTGAATCCGAAATGAATATCGCCTTTTCCCCATTGACCATCTGTTTCATGAATAAAAGTCCTTTCAGTCATACCAGTAGAATTAGAAAAATGCATTTGAAATACATGCCCCCCAGTTTCTATATCTACACCCACTGAAAGACTATTATAATAACCATTAAAATGTTGAAACTGGTAATAATATTCCCCAGTAATATTTACTCTTTTACTTATTCTGATTCTAGTAGCAATTCCTAATGAGAAAAGATCATTAGGGTCGGTTGCTAAAGGAACATTATTATAATGAACCATAGTTGGCGTTAGCTGCAAGGAGAAATAGTCATTGAATTTTTTAGCAATCAAAATCTGATTGAAATAACTAAAGCGATCTGTGTAATAGAATCCTGTACCTGCTGGATTATCAATTGTTTTCCAAATAACTCCCCCTGCATAGCTTACAGATAATGGCATATTGATTTTCCCAGTGCTTTGTCTTAGAATTCTATATTTTACAAAACCATCATATTGTTTTAGATAAGTACTTCTTCCTACTCCAATCATTAATCTGCTGTTAATACCATAATCGAGCCCCATCCGCATAGATGCCTGATCTAATCCAAATAAATTGTATCCTCCAGTATTGACTCTTCCAAAGCGATGATTAATTTTTACATCCAGCAAACCAGCGCCAATATTTTCAATAGAATGTCCATTTACAATACGAGTGGTCTTAAATATTGCAGTAGTAATATCTGTTGTGTTCTTTTCTTTTTCCTTTTCTTCTTTTTCTTGTAATTTAAATAAATCAACTTCTTGTGCACTTACTATCACAGAACTCACAAAGCAAAAAAACAAAATAACAACTTGTCTAAGATTCAATTTCATAGCCCTATTTTAAAAATTACAATTGATTTGAATATTGGCTTCAGCAGCAATTTTTTCGCCGATATACGAACCAGCAATTTTATAATCGGCTAATTTTACACTGAAGTCACTTTTTAAAGATGCTTTGCCAGATTTAACAGTAATAGTTCCTGGGGTTTGAATTTTTTGATCAACACCGTGAATAGTAAGCACGCCATCAGCTGTTACTTTATATACACCATCCACAGTAAAATTGACAGTGGCAATATTGGTGATATATCCCTTAAAACTTGCTTTAGGAAATTTAGTACTTTCTAAATAATTCTCATTAAAATGATCTTCCATCAATTGGTTTTCGAATCGAAAACCTTTAACTAATAATGCAATTACAATTTGTCCATTAGTAGGAAGCATTTTACAATCAACCTGATTATTCACTGCTTCAATTTTTACTAAACCACCTGTTGCATTAAACTTAGCAACACCCGATTTTGTAGATAATAAAGCTTGAGCACTCACACCATAAGCTGAACTCAACAACAAGAATAAAAAAAGATATTTTTTCATAAATTAATTTTTAGATTGAATAAAAGCATCTGTTATAACAACATCAGAGGTGAATCCGATACATACCCCTTTAATACTGATCTTTTTTTTGACTTCAATATTTTTATCTGCTTCTTTTAGGGTACAAAAAACCGCAGAAAAATCATTCGCACCATCAATGGTAATGGTGGTATTCCCTTCTTGATTTTGACCAACTTCTTTTACAATTCCTTCTACCACTAATGCTTTGTTCAAATATTTAGCATTTGCGTCAGGCTCATTGTTGTTATAAGCATACACCAATTCTACTGCACTAATTACAATAGCTTTTTCATCATTTACATTTCGTTTGTATTGTGCAGCGTATATAAATACATAATAAAGAATAGCCAATGCAATTAGAATAACAGAGCTAATTATGATAACCCATTTTTTCATGATACTTATTTAGTTGTTTAACATTCCAGCATTAATCCAAACTTGAAATTTTGAAATATCGCAGGCCGATAATTTTCCGCCCCCCTTTGGCATGGCAGATGCTTGTCCATTCTGAATAATGGAGTTCATGAACTTTCCACCTAAAACCGAAGCCCGAACTCCTACATAAGTATCCAAAACAATTCCAGCACCTGCAGCTGCATTTCCACCATGACAACTATTACAAGAAGCGTTTAGAATGGGCATTAAACTGGTACTAAACTTTACATTAGCCGTATCACAAGTGATAGCAGAAGCTGCTGGATACACCAACTCACTTTTATCATAATAACATGCACTGAAAAAGAATAGCGCAAAAAATAATAGAAACAAATTCCGCATAATTATATTTTTATTGAGGCATCCCTGCATTAATCCACTTGGTCATTTGCTTGATCTTACATGCGTCCATTGGATTGCCTATTGGCATTCTTTGTGCTGCTGGTAAACTAGGCGCATGATTAATTGCATCTAAGAATAATTGCTTATTTGCGTTGATATAAGATTGAGTTGCTGCAAGTGTTCCTAAATAAACATTGCCTGATCCTGGTGCAACACCATGACAACCGTTGCAGTTATTAGACAAGATGGTTTGTACAGAAGTAGAATAAGTAAACTTAGTTGTATCGCAACTATTAACACAGTTGGTATTTAAAGCACCTTGATCAATCCATTTTTTAATTAAACTTATTTGAGCAGTACTTAATGCCGGATATCCTCTTGGAGGCATTTCACCTTTGGTGATTTCCTTATAATATTTACTATTAGCTGCATCTCTTGGTTTGATGCCCTTCATGATGGTGGTATAATCGGTAGTTTGAACACCATCTGCTCTTGTATTGGCGTTATGACAACCTGCACTTGCACAGTAACTCACGTATAAGGGCAGTACATCGTTCTGAAAGCAAACAGTATCCGATACAGTTGTACCTCCTCCTGTTGTACCTCCTTGAACAATTACAGGTGTTGGATTAATTGCAGAATTCAAAAATTCATGCTTACAAGCCAACAAGAACAATGTGGCCATTAAACTTGAAACAATGATCTTTTTCATAATAGTCAATACACTATTATTGAAAAAGGGGTTGCCTCAGAAAATTATTTTTTTTGCTTAGTAATTGGTATTCTTAAATTGAAATATAGGGCAATCGTTCCCAATTTATTATGCCCCTCGCCTAGTTCTTCTAAAGGAAGCTTGAAAGTTGGTTCAATTTCAAGTACCAGATTTCGCTTTGTTTTAACAGAAAGCCCTGTACCAATGGTAAGATTATTTAAAATATGTGATTCCCCATCATCGTCTGTGTCGTTGGCACTATTCCAAAGCAAAGGAGTGCTTCCATTTAACAATAAATCATACGTGTATTGTTGCTTTATGAAAAATAATGAAGACAAGCCTACAGAAGAGATAAAAGACCATTTTTTATTGGGCCGAGCGGTATATCTAACTGAAAGTGGCACTTCAAAAACATGCAAATTACCTTTCACATTTCTTAATTCTAAACTAGTATAACTAGGTAAGTTAGGGGAAGGCTTATACAAATAGCCATCTCCAGAAGCGTTAACAGTGGTATAATTATACAATAGCCCCGATCTAATTCTCCATTTAGGTGTTAAAATATAATTAACTCCTACGCCTATGGTAAACCCAGGTTGATGTAGAGGTTGCATATTAGCCAATAAAAAATCCGGAGCAGCTGTTAAATTCCATTCCCATTTAGAAGGTTTCTTTTCCGAGTTTTTATCGCTGATTTTAACTATAGGAGAATCCTTTTCAATAGAAGTATCTTTTGAAACAAAATTCAACATTTCAGTTTTTGAAATAACAGAATCATTTTTCTCCTCAATTTTCTCTTGCCTTACCGAATCAATTGCTTCTTTTTGTGTTTGTTCTAGTTGTTTCAAGCTGTCTTTACCGTTTGTTTCTGTAACAAAAACTTGCAAGTCCTTAGCCGATGTTGTAGGCGTAGGAATCGGAGTTTTATCTATTTGACCTGGAGTCTTATTTATTTTGGAGGTTGTCTTATTTATTTTGGAGGTTGCCGCATTTATTTGGGGTGGTAAAATACTTCTTATAGTTGATTCCTTATTTGATTTGCTATTACCCTTTTTAATTATTAGAATTTCCTTATTCAAATTGTTCTGTTCACTTTTGAAAGGAAGTGCTTTTTTATTCTCTGGATCTATGGTTTGAATAGTATGAACCGCATCAATGGATTCCTTCCTCGAAAAGTATCTAGAAGCACCCGTAATCAGCAGCCCAGCCATTAAAAATATCAAGAACCAAAAAACAACTGGCCTTCTTTTCCTTTTTTGGGGCATTTCTTGATCTAATAATTGCTGCATCGTATCCCAATTAGCAGAACCACTAACGGCATCATCTGCTTCTTTTTCAAAAGCATTCTTGGCAAGATCTTCAATTGATTTTGAGTAGAATTTATCCATTCAATTTGCTTTTGGATGACAACAATAATTGTAAGTGCCGCTTGGCTTTAAATAAATTGGATTTAGATGTACCCTCGTTAATACCTAATAAATGAGCAATTTCCTGATGTGAGTACCCATCTATACAATGCAAACAGAAAACCGTTTTATAACTCATGGGTAATCTCATAACCATTTGTATAATTTCTTGATACCCCAAATTATGCATGATGTTTTCACTAATTGCTGGTTCAAATTGTTGCTGTTCGGATAATTCATCTAAAGAAATAGCGTCTGAAAAATATTTTCTTGAATAATTAATACAATTATTGATAAATACTCTTTTTGACCAGCCTTTAAATGCTGCTTCTGAAACTGCATAATTACTGGTATCGTATTGTGCAATATTCTTATAAATTTTCATGAAGCCATCCATAACTAAATCCTCTACTAAGTTTATCTCATTTGCATATCGCTTACAAATAGAATGAGCATACCCTTGTAACCACTCATAAAGATCCCTTTGGCTTTGTCGATTATTCTTTCGACAGCCATCAATCATGTACTTGATTTGCTCATCAGTTAAACTCAACCCTTGCTTATAATTAATCTAATCTGTTAATAATACAGCAAAGTTAGCAATACGGTTGCCTGCACTAAATATAATTTTTAACTGAAAATCAGCGTATTAAACCAGCAGCCCAACTGATTCCATAACTGGCTTTAAGGTATTTTGCCCTTAATTGAATGAGCTTCTCAGCTGTTTCAATGACTTTATTTTCTCGAGTATTGAGTAGGAATAAGCTGCTTTCCCCGTTTTGAAATCTCAGGGTTTCTGCTTTTAATAAAGCAGTATAACCATTGTATGCTTGTTGAGCAGCGGCAATCTGCTCTTTTAATAAAATAGACTCGGCGTAGTACGACCTAATTTTATTGGCTGTACTCCACTGTTTGGCATTCAGCTCATAATTGGTTTCAGCAATTTTTAATTTTGCCTGTTTATAAGCACCTTGTCCTTCTCTCAAAAACAAGGGAATTTTAAACTGAACACCCCATACATAATTATTTTGCAAGAGTGCACCACCAAAATTCTTCATTACGTTATACCCTTGGTTCAATAAATTGGCTTTGATATTTAAAGATGGTAGCAAAGATTGAAACTTTAACTTTCGCTCTACCTCTAAAGCTGCCAATTCTACATTCAAGCTTTGTATAGAGGGGTTTTCTGCATTAGCCCGATTAATTAGTTCATCCGGATTATCAACTGCCATATACATTTGGAACTGAACGGTATCAGGCACAAATTTTTCATTCAACAAATAAGCTGCATCATTTTCATTCCACAAAAAATTGGCTAATTCAAGCTGTGCATTCGTTAATTTAACTTTAGCATCTGCTTGTAATAATTGAAATTGTTGAACCTGAGTGAGTGCTTCAATCGTATCAATTAATGCCCTATCTCCATTTTGGTAAGCTAATTTAACCAATCTAAAACGGTCTAGACTCACTTGCAAAAACTGGCGATAAATACTAAATAGTTGATAAGAGCCAGCCCATTGCCAGTAAGCGTTGTAGGCATCAAATAATAAATCATTCTGCATTTTGAGTCGGTCTTGCACACTCTGCTGAGAAAACAAAACCGCTTGTTGCAAATTAGCCCTACGTTGGTCTATTAGCAAGCCTTTTAATAAAGGCATTTCTACTCCTAGATAACTACTCTGGCCTCTAGTAATTTGATTATTTAAAAACAACCCTCCATTGTCTTCAACACCAGCTTTAATATCCATACCCCCAATTCTTGTAGGTAGTTTTAATTCTGGATTAGTAGAGAAATAATAATTTTTACCATCAAATGTTTTCCTACTTGCATCCATTTCAAGTGTGGGGTCAAATCCTCCTTTTGCACTTAGTAGGGCAGCATTGGCTTTTTCAACTTTTATATTTGCTTGCTTGGCTATTGGATGAAAAGTCCTAACCTGTTCAATAAATTTTTCAGGACTTAAAACCTGGGCATTTGTATTGAACGCCCCTGCACAGCCAATTAAGAAGATCAATTTTCTCATGGCTATTTCCCCTTTTGTTCTTTAAGGTCCGTGCCTTGCATTGGCTTGTAATATTCAGGAGGAAATCCATTGATATTTCTCCATAATTCGTACCCAATTGGCACATCTTTTAAGAGCGCAATTCCATTTGCACCCCCACCCATTCTTAGCTGACGTGGCCAAGCTTTTTCTGAAGGATCTTCAATCACTAACAGCCTAAACTTTCCATTGCTGCTCACAGAGGTCTCCACTGCAGCTACTACTCCACCAAATGTTCCATAAGATGCAGCAGGCCAACCCGAGAATACAATTGCTGGAAATCCATCAAAAACAAACCTGATTTTCTGGCCAATTGCCAATAGTGGCAAGTCCATGGGTTCTGCAAATAACTCAACCGCATATTTTATATTATCAGGAACGATTTCAACAATCATATCCCCTTCTTTAAGCATTTCGCCAATACCTGCTTTACGAGCTTTGGTAATTTGACCATCCTGGGGTGCTGTGATATAATAGAGCTTATTTCGGATATCATAATTACTGTACGCATTCTGTAATTTGGCTACATCGGCTTCGCCTGTTGCCATATTAGACAATGAGCCAAATTGCTCACCCTGCGCTTTAGCAATCTTATCAGTGTATTCTTGAATAGTGCCATTTTTTTCAATTCGAATGGCGGTTAACTCTTGCTTGGCTTGCAAAAATTTATTTTCTGCACTGATTTTTTTAGCCAATGCATTCTGGTAGCTTACTTTTCTTCTTTCAAAGTCAACCAAAGAAATCACCCCGCTGTCTAACATATTTTTTGCAGCATCAATTTGTCTTTTAGTTACAGTTAATTCATTCAAAACTGCACCCAAATCAATACTATCACTCACTACTTTTAAGGCCTGCTGACGAAGTTTAACATCTAACTGATCTAACTTTAAATCCCTTGCTTCTTCCAAAGCATTGATTTGTGATACTGCTGTTGCAGCTTTATTGCCATAGCCATCCACTGCAATTTGCTTTGCATCAATTTGTTTCTTGGTTCTATTCAGTAATTGGGGATCAAAATAATCTGTCTTAACCTCACCAATTTGCATGATGGTATCTCCTTTCTTTACAAAGTCGCCTTCTTTTACATACCATTTTACCACACTACCTGCTAATATGGTATTCAATTCTTGAGGTCGGTCTTCTTGCCTTAAAGCTGTAACAGCTCCTTTTGCACGTATATTTTGTGTCCATGGTAAAAAAAGCACCACCAACAAAACAAACAAAGAAGCCCACATCCACTTTTTTACATTGTTTTTATTTTGAATTCTATAAATGCCTTTGTAAGAACTGAATTTACTCTGCTCAAACTCTTCTTCTATTACTGTGCTGATGAATTTATTACTGGCCATAATTTTCATTTAAAAGTGAAGCAATACTTGACCAATTTCCAGCTGCTTTTACAAACCCATCTTGTAAATAAATGACTTTATTACAACGAGCTGCAATTTCAACATCATTGGTAGCAATGATAACTGTGGCATTTTCCTCAGAAAATATATAATCCTGAATATTCTGTTTGTACCGTTTCTCTAAAAAGTTGAGGGGTTCTTCAAGTAGTAATAACCGCTTTTTTCCCAACAGCGCCCTCAACAATAAAATATCTTGTCTTATTTTACTATTCAACCGCTTTCCTGTTGGGTCTAGAAGTGTATCATATCCTTTTGGTAAACTTTGAATAAAACTCGTAAGTCCGCATCTGTTCACTAAATCGGTTACTTCATCGTATTGAATTTGACTACTGCCCATCGTAATATTTTCCCAGATTGTTCCGTGAAAAATATCTTGTTGGCTAAGCAAAATTCCTGTTTGAGATCGAACTGATTGTAGGTTATAGTTACCCATTGGTATACCATCCACTAAAATAGATCCACTAAAATTCTTAAACGCCCCAGTTAATAACCGCAGAATGGTTGATTTACCTGAACCCGACTCTCCCATGATACATACTTTATCACCAGCTGCTATATCTAATTGTAACCCTTCTAATGCTTTTGATTGATTACCATAAACAAATCCAACATTTTCAAATAAAATGGAAACCCCTTTATTCAAATCTGATAATTCAACCGTTCCCTGTGTTTCAATTTCGCTCTCTGTAATCTTACTTAGTTTTTCTACTGAAGTAAGTACATCGTACACTTTATCCATATTCAATATCAACTTCTCTACAGACGCAATGATGCTTAAAATCACAATATCTGCTGCAATAAATTGTCCAATATTAATTTGTTGGTCTACCAATAAAACCGCCCCTACTATTAACATAGCAGCTGTAATTAATACCTTAAACATGATTAAACTCCAATACTGAGTAAGCAACACTTTAAAATAAGTGGTTCTGGCATGTAAATAATTGGAAACAATGCCATCCGTTTTTTTAATATTTAATTCGGTACCCCTAGAGTATTTAAAAGATTTAATTACTCTCGCCATTTCTTCTAACCAAGCTGCTGTTGCATATTTTTGATCACTGGCTTCAATACTTGCCTGAAACCCTGCTGGGAGGGTAAAGCGCATAATTAAATACCCAATCAATGCCAATACAGCACCGAATGCTATAAAAACTGGGTGGTAAAAAGAAAGTAAAATCAAGCCAAAGAAAATTTGAATAACTGCAGCCGGAACGTCAAGCAATAATTTCTCTACCGCTTTTTGTAAAGAAATAGTATCAAAAAATCGATTGACCAATTCTGGTAAATAATAGGCATCTAATTTTTCAATATTCATTTTTGGTAATCGATCTGCAAATTCAAACGAGTAGCGAACAAATATTTTCTGCTGAATTTTTTCTGTTACTTGAAGCTGCCTAACCTGTAATAATCCATATATTATAACTGCAGCTACAACTAAAACAATCAATACCACAATAGAAGTAGAGAGTGATCCTGCCAAAACAAAGCCAATAATGGTTTGGATACCCAATGGCATTGCAAGACTTAATATACCTGCTAGAATGGCAAAAGCGTATATGGAAGAAACATCTTTTTTATCTAAATTAAGTAGCTCTAAAATCTTGCGAGCTGCACCCATTGGTGATACAATATTCTTATTTTTTTCCATTGCGGGCAATATTACAAGTATTATACCTAAAGTAGTTTAACTACCAATAAGCTTTTGTGAAAGTAATTGGCTAAATATTCCTAATATGAATAAAGGGCCAATATTTATCTAAAGATCATCAAATTCATAAATCTCATCAATATGGGTTCCTGGCGGCATTTCATAAATTGGCTTCACCAGCCCATCGTGCAAATCATACACCCAACCATGCAGGGCAGGGCCTTGTCGCTCCTTCCATGATTTTTGAATAATGGAGGTTTTAGCTAGATTCAATACCTGCTCTTGCACATTTAACTCAATCATTCGGTTCAACTGTATATTTTCATCTTGAATCCCATCAATTTCTTCTCTATGAAAACGGTGAACATCTTTAATGTTTCGAATCCATTTGTTAATAATTCCAAAATTATGGTTGGTCATAGCCGCTTTAACACCGCCACATCCATAATGACCGCACACAATAATATGTTTCACTTTTAATACTTCAACTGCATATTGCAAAACACTCAACAGATTCAGATCGGTATGAATGACCATATTGGCAATATTGCGATGAACAAAGATTTCTCCTGGTTGGGTTCCAGTTATTTCATTGGCTGGAACTCGGCTATCACTGCAGCCAATCCATAAAAAATCGGGGGTTTGCACATCAACCAATCGATTAAAATAATCTGGATCGTCGTGTAGTTTTTCTTTTGCCCAAGCCTTATTTTCTAAGAGTAATCGTTCGTATGAATTCATAAATAAAGTTTATGGCTGTTTAAATAATAAATGCATGGGTTGGTAATTCCCTTTTTTAATATGCACTTTAATTCCTCTTGAAGGTGCTGTTTCAATAAAATCGTTGATTTCTTCAATAATATCTTTATCAATAAAATCTGCTCTTGTTGCATCAACCATTACAAAAGAATGATCAGGAAAAGATTGCAAATGCTTTTTAATAATGGGTTTATTTAAAAAGGAAACATCTTTTCGAAGCCGAATTAAGTAATTATTATTATCATTCACTACCAAAATAGCAGACCTAAAATTACTTCTAACTAAATAAAACAAACTCACCAACATTCCTACAATAATTCCAGTTAGCATATCAGTTAAAAAGATGGCAATTGTGGTTGCTATATAGGGCATAAACTGATCCCAGCCTTTAGCATAAAATAATTTGATTTCTTTAAAACTAACCAGCTTAAAGCCAGTATATATAAGCACTGCAGCTAGAGCAGACAAAGGAATTTTACTCAATAAGCCGGGAATAAAAACTACACAGAGTAAAAGTAAAATACCATTAATAATGGTAGATTTTTTGGTTTGTGCGCCTGCATTTACATTGATTGAACTTCGTACAATAACCGAAGCAACTGGCAAGCCACCGATTAAGCCCGAAAAAATATTACCAATGCCTTGGGCTTTTAATTCTCTATTGGTAGGAGTAATTCTTTTAAAGGGATCCAATTTATCAATCGCTTCAACTGCTAAAAGTGTTTCTAAACTTGAAATAATGGCTAAGGAAAAAGCAACCACCCAAATAGTCGGATTAAGTATTAAACTAAAATTAGGCAGGGTAAAAAATGAAATGAAGTCGGTTAGGTCTTTCGGAATTGGAAGACTTACTAAATGGCTTGCCTCTAATTTAGCGCTAGAATTGGTGTACTCAAAAAAATAGTTAGTAACCGTTGCAAGTAAAATAACTAATAAAGGAGCAGGCATATAATTCAGCCATTTGGTTTTCTTTATTGAAGTGGTTTGCCAAATCAATAAAATTGCCAAACTAATTAATCCTATAAATAAAGCAGTTGTATTAAATGCATTGAATGCCTGTGGAATTTCTGTAAATGTATTTTGTTGATCATTTTGAAAAAAGCGTTCGTCGCCTTCAAAATCTACGTCGTAGCCAACTATATGAGGAATTTGTTTTAGCATTAAAATAAGCCCAATTGCTGTCAACATCCCTTTTATCACCGAGTTAGGAACATAGTGAGCAATCACGCCTGCTTTAATAAATCCTAAAATAATTTGGAAAACGCCAGCTAAAACTACCGCAACCAAAAATGCTTCGTAAGAGCCCAATTGTGAAATGCCCATCACTACTATTGCAGTTAATGCAGCAGCAGGACCCGTTACACTTAATTGCGACTTACTAAAGAAACCTACAACAATACCACCAACAATTCCAGCAATGATGCCAGAAAACAAAGGTGCCCCAGAGCCTAGTGCAATACCAAGGCAAAGGGGCAGCCCTATCAGCAAAACAACAATAGAAGCGGAAAGATCTGATGCTGTATGCTGT
>Ga0207952_1000939_pt1 | contig 15951 bp, 20 predicted proteins | sample SubbioR12Aug_8Ca_FD_184831 | JGI IMG/M metagenome (GOLD analysis project Ga0207952, IMG submission 184831) | Serpentinite rock and fluid subsurface biosphere microbial communities from McLaughlin Reserve, California, USA - CR12Aug_8Ca (SPAdes) | ecosystem: Environmental > Terrestrial > Deep...
CGCACACCGACCACTGGGCGAGCTTTCTTCGCTACCAACCGGACCTCGCCGAGAAAGTCGCGCGCCTCGCGCCGCTCGTGTGCTGGACAAAGGACCCGATTGTGCGGATCGACGTCGACGCGCTGATCGCCTCGCTCTGGTATTCCGCCGCGATGACGCGCGTGCACTACCGCCGCGTGTCTCAACCGCTGCCCGCCGCTGGCGACTGGGAGGGCATGGAGCGCTACCACAAGCAGCACTACAACACGCCCGCGGGTAAGACCCAGCCAGGCGAGTTCCGCGCCGCGTGCAAGGAGTGCCGGGTATGGACCTGAAGAATCTGCTGCGCGATGTCCGCACGGTGACGTTGCGTGGCACGCGCTACGTGTTCGCCAGGCTGGTCGCCGGCTCGGTCGTGATCAGCTTCTCCTGCTTCCTGGTCGTACTGCTGGTCGAAGACGTGATGGAGCGCAACGCATGATCTGGGCCAAACTGGCGAAGTCGATATTCCCGCTGCTGAGCGAGGTAATTAGCCGCGTCGTGCCGGACAAAGCACAGGCGGCCGAGCTGCAGAATCAGATCCAGATCGCGCTGCTCAATCAGGACGCCGAGCGCCTGGAAAAGCAGGCGGAGATAATCGTCGCCGAGGCACAGGGGCATTCGTGGCTGCAGCGCAATTGGCGCCCGATCGTCATGCTCGCGCTCACCTCCTTCGTCGGCGCGTATTGGCTGGGGTTTGCGGCGCCGAACCTCCCCGAGACTGCGATCGACGGGCTGCTCGATATCGTGCAGGTAGGGCTGGGTGGTTACGTGGTCGGCCGCAGCGCGGAGAAGATCGCGGCCTCCCTCGCGCCGGCAATGCGCGCGAGAAGCACGTGACGCCGTACGCCGTGCTCGCCCTGCTCGCCAACATCGGCCTGGTGAGTTATGTCACGTGGAAAATCTGCCGCCGTGTGGGCATGCATCCGGTGCATCGACTGATCCAGCGGTGCGGATGGGGGCTCGCATTGGGGACGGTCGCGCTTGGCGTCGTAACTGAGCTCGCCCCCGTCGGCGCCGCACTCGCGCGCGACTACCTGCAGATCGGAGCGGCGCTCTGCTGCGTCGTCAGTGCGCTCGGTTTCGATATCGTCACAATGAGAACAACCCATGACCGACGGCAGTAATCTGAAGGAGTTGCTCGAATCGATCCGCCCCGCTTGGCTCGGGACACTGGGCGGCGCGGTCGGCTTCCTGTGGGCCTCGTCGCGACAGGAGCGGCTGCTGGGCGCCGTGTTGTGCGTGCTGTATCTGGTGCTCGGCGGCGCGGCAGCATACACGTTGGATGCCGCATTCCATGCCTGGGTCGATCCCGCATCGGTATTGCAGGCGTTCCGCGGAATCGGCATGTTCTTCGCCGGGAGCCTGGGCCTCGCGGCCTACGAAATCGGCGCGGCGCGCGCGCTCGAGTGGTTGCGGCAGTGGAAATTTCCGAGTCGCAAATGACGCGCCGACTCACCATCGCACTGTGCCTTCTGGCGCTCGGACTCGTGGCGCTCGCGAGCGTGTCGGTGTGGGCAGCGGATCACGCCGTCACCACGGGCACCACTACAGTCGATTGTGATGTGTTCGACGGTGGCGTCGCCGCTGGTGACACGCTCACGCTCGACGGTGGCGCGCGCGGGAAGCTCATAGTGCGTGACTGCATCGGTGCGGTAGGCAACCGCATCACGATCCGCAACGACACGGCAGACACCAGCCCGGTTCAAATCACAGGCTCGGTCAATTTTCCGTTCAGGTGCGAGAATTGCGAACACGTCACGATCGACGGTACTGGCGGGTGGGTCGGCATGCCGGGCGGCGCGTACTGTGGCACGGATACGGGCGGTACCGATGGATGCGGGATTCAGATCGCGTCTACAGCAGGCGCTGCAAGCAACGTGGCATTCATTGATGGCACGTCGAAATTTGTAACGATCACAGGGATCGAGTTCGACTGCGCAGATATAGCAGGGCTTGGGCTGCAGATCAACGATCACGACTACGACGGACATTGGCCTGCGGAGTGGCGTGAGGGATTCTTGATCACCGAAAACTACTCTCATAACTGCACCACGGGTGAAGGCCTCTATATCGGACCGAACTGGGTAGATGGTGGTGGCGTCGATGATCTGCGCCTGCGCGACATCGAGATCTCGTACAACTACGTCCACGACACCGGCAAAGAATGCATCGATCTTAAGAGCGTGGTGTCTGGCGTTAACGTAATACATCACAATGTCGTGGAAAAGTGCGCCCTCAATCCAGCTGGTACGAACTCCGGAATTATGATCTATGAGGGTTATGCATCGATCCACCACAACACGATCATCAATTCACTCGGCAACGGCATTACCTGCTGGAACACATACGTACCTCAGTCGGTCGAGAATACCTACGGCCCGTGGTCCTGTGTCATGCAGAATAATCTCATCATCGAACCACAATTGAGCACAGGCATGCGCTGCGGCTCTAACAGCGGTGGCATTGCAGTCACTGACTGTCAGATGCGCCAGAACACGATTATTGGTGCGGGGACGTACGGCGCATCACTCAGTTCCGGTACTTCGTGGACAGGGTCTACGGTGTATGAAAATATCATTGTGGATTCTGGTACGGCGGATATTTTAGGTAGTGGTGCTACGGTCACGAACAACAAGACAGGCACGGTGGCTGCACGTAACTTCGTGAACGCGGGCGCTGGTAACTACCATCTGACTGCGAGTAGCGATGCTGTTGATGCGGGCTCTGTTGCCGGGTGCCCCACTGACGATCGTGACGGCGTGTCACGTCCGCAGAACGGTGGCACGGATAACGACTGTGATATCGGCGCCTTTGAATTCGAGGTGGAGGATCCGCCGCCGGAATCATCGAGTCACGTCCAGTATGTGCGTGGGGTGGTTCAGTGATTCGGCCGCTGTTTGCCCTACTGCTGCTCGCGGCGAGTCATGCGCACGCGATAAGCGATACGCCGGTGCAGACGAAAACGTGCACGGCGAGCGCGGCCAACACGCTGACATGCACATTCAACGTGGCGGCCACGGCTAATAACGTGCTCGTGTTCTGCGCGACCACCGAAGCGGGCACGATCACAATCACCACGCCACCGAGCGGGTGGACGGCCGGGCCGAGCGCGCTGAACATCGGAGGCAACCTGGGTGGGCAGGTATTCTGGAAAAAAGCGGTCGGCTCGGAAACCGCCGTGGCGGTAGTGTGGAGCAATAGCGCAAGCGATTCTTCAGGTGCATTCGTCGAATATCCCGGCAGCGGGCTCAATCTGGATGCGCTAGAAGCATCTGGCGAGGACGAGGCCAACGCCGGGACCCCAACCACTGCTGCCACGACAGGCACCGCGACGAACACCACCGCATCCGCATTGTTGGCAGGCTGCTATCACATCGACAACGTTGCTTCGCAATCCTCTCTGTCGAGCTATGCGAGCGGGTGGACCGAGCGCGCGCACGCCTACGGAGCGAACGTGTCGAGCGCGGTGGCACTTTCGAAAATCGCATCCAGTAGCGCGAGCCAGAACGGCACGGCGACGGATAGTGTCAATCAGGAGCGGTACGGGAACATCCTGGTGTTCGGGGCTGCCGGGAATACAGCGATGAGGAGACGCCGATGATGAGGACGTACATGGCCCTGTTGCTGCTCCCGTGCCTGTTGGCAGGTCCAGCCAGCGCGGAGTGGCTCGCCGCGGTCGAGCACGGCACGAACTCCGTCATCCTCGAGATGGAGCTCTACACTGCGGACGGGACCGGCTGCCTGAACGACTCCGATCTGACCGGCAACACCGGGCTGCAGATCGAGGTATCGAGCGATGCGGCGGGCGTCATCGACACCTACACCGTCGCGTCGAGCGAGATCGAGAACATAACGACCATCGGCACCTACGCCGCGCCGACGTCGAGCAAGGTCCGCATCGAGCAGATCGCGGCGAATTCCTGCGTCTACGAGATGCATCTCGCCGATGCCGTGTACGACACCGCCGACGCGAGCGTGCTGAAAATCGCCTTCCGCGGCGACTCGACCTTGCTGCCGATCGTGCACACGGTCGATCTGACGCCGGTGTCCGCGAGCAACCTGGTTGCCGCGCTGCTCGACACCAGCTGCGCCGGGTACGCGAGCGACAACGACGTGGGCTACCAGATCTGCACGGCGCTCGACGCGGTGCTGACCGACACCGGCACGACGCTCGACGGCAAGACCAACAGTCTGCTGAGCGCGACAGCGCGGATCGCGCTGTTCGCCGGCGACGTCGATACCGTCACGTCGCAGACGCAGCTGGTCGAATCCGGCGACGCGCCAGTAGCTGACGACACGTACATCGGCATGGAGTTCTGCGTCACGGACGTGGGCGCAACACCGGAGGAAACGCACTGCGCGTTGGTGCTGGACTACGTCGCCAGCACGGGGACGTTCACGATCGCGGCCGGCAAAGTCAAATTCACGATCGCGGCGGGCGACGCGTACTACATCCGGCCTGCCGGTGCCGGCGCGCGTGTGGGTGGGCCGTGACATGATCGCGCTCAAGCAGAATACCGCCGCCACCCTGCGCGTCGGGCCCGCGCTGCACTATCTCGACGGGATCACGCCGGTCACGACGCTCACGCTGTCGGGCGCCGACCAGGCCGAGCTGCTGAAGCACTCGGGCGCAACGGTCGATATCTCGGGAGCGACATTCGCAGCGATCGCCGGGTGCGACGGCTGGTTCGACCTGTCGCTCACCGCCGCGCACACCGACACACTCGGCATGCTGACGCTCGTGGTCCAGGACGCGGATGCAGTGCGGCCGATCCACGTGCGCGCGCTGGTCTTGCCGGCGCTGATATACGACTCACTGATCGGCGGCACGGATAACCTGCAGGTCGACGTCGTGCAGGTCGCTGGCGCTGCGCAAGACATCGCGACCGGCACGGCGCTGGCCACGGTGGCCGGCTACGTCGACACCGAAGTCGCCGCGGTGCTCGCCGCGGTGGATACCGAGGTCGGCGCGATCAAGGCCAAGACCGACAACCTGCCCGCGGATCCGGCGGATGCGTCCGATATCGCGGCCTCGTTTGCCGGTGTGAATGCAACGCTCGCCACGATTGCCGGCTACGTCGACACCGAAGTCGCCGCGGTGCTCGCCGCGGTGGATACCGAGGTCGCCGCGATCAAGGCCAAGACCGATCAGCTCACGTTCACCATCGCGGGAGATGTGGATGCGAATACCCAGTCGATTAGAGACGTCCCGCTCACCGGCAACGGCGTGAGCCCGAAATTCGGAGTGGTCTGAGCCGTCGAGGCGTAGAAATTGCCAAAACGGCGAGAAATGGCAATCGGACCGGTGCACTCTCGGCCTCGCTGATCGACAAACCCGCACAGCGGACCCAGCGAACATGCCGAAGCCGACCCAGTGGTACGAGATCCAGGCGCGCGCCAAGAGCGGAGACGCGCCCGCGACCGCCGAGATCTTCATCTACGGCAACATCGGTGACCGCTGGGACGAGAACGGTGTCATCGCCGCGGAGCTGGTGCGCGAGCTGTCCGGCCTCGATGTCGAGCAGATCAACGTTCGCATCAATTCCTACGGTGGCAGCGTCCCGGACGGCATCGCCATATTCAATGCCCTGAGGCGCCACCCGGCGCAGGTCGACACCTTCGTCGACGGGGTCGCCATCTCGTGCGCCAGCCTGCTTGCCATGGCCGGCAAGACCATCACAATGGCGGAGAACGCCCAGCTGATGATCCATGCCCCGTGGTCCTACGCAGTGGGCAATTCGAACGAGCTGCGTGCGCAGGCCGATGTGCTCGATCGCCACGCGAAGGCCATGGCCTCGGCCTACGTGCGCGATGGCGGGTCCGATCTCGAGGCATGCGTTGCGCTGCTCACGGACGGCAAGGACCACTGGTACACCGCGTCAGAAGCCAAGGAGGCCGGCTTCGCCGATGTCGTTGGCGATCCGATCGCGATCGCGGCCTCTCTCGCCAACAGCTTCAACCTCACCCGTTTTACGACCACGGCGGCCCGAGCCGCCGCCACTCCGAAGGAGACTCTCATGCCCAAGCCAAACGAACAGCAGGCAGCTGCCGACGCGTCCGCTGCAGCCGCTGCAGCTTCCGCAACTGCAGGTGCCAGTCCGGCTGCTGTGCCGTTCGCGCGCACCAAGGACCTGAACACGCAGGTGATCGCGATGTTCAAGCCGTTCATCGCGCGCGATGGCATCGCCGCGCTGCAGACCGCGGTGCTCGCGGACCCGGCGCTGACGCTCGAGCAGATCCAGGCGCAGCTCCTGGTGGAGATCGGCAAGGACGGCTCGCCCGCCAATCCGGCCGGCGCGCACCCGCGCGTCGAGGTCCTCGAGGACGAGGGCGTCAAGATGCGTGGGGCGGCCGTCACCGCGCTCCTGATCCGCGCCGGCGTCGAGCGCGACGCGAAGATCATCGCGGCGCAGGGGACCAATCCCTACCGCGGCGCGAAGCTGCTCGACCTCGCGCGGGCCTCGCTCGAGCGCGCCGGCGTCAGGCACGCCACGATGTCGCAACTGGAGGTCGTCGCCGCCGCGTTCACGCAGTCGACCAGCGACTTCCCGATCCTGCTCGAGAACACCATGCACAAGGCGCTGCTCGGTGCCTACGCCATCGCGCCGCTCACCTGGCCACGCTTCTGTGCGCGGGGCTCGGTGTCGGACTTCCGGGCGCACAACCGGTACCGCACCGGCAGCTTCGGCAACCTCGACGCGAAGAACGAGCTCGGCGAGTTCAAGAACAAGTCCATCCCGGACGGCGAGAAGGCGTCCATCACCGCCGCCACGAAGGGCAACATCGTCAACCTCTCGCGCGAGGCGGTGATCAACGACGACCTCGGTGCGTTCATCGGGCTCTCGGCGATGCTCGGCCAGGCCGCGGCGCGCACCGTCGAGGTCGACGTCTACGCGCTGCTCGCCCTGAACGCCGGTCTCGGCCCGACCCAGAGCGACGCCCAGCCGTTGTTCCACTCGAACCGGGCGAACGTGAGCACCGGTGCCGCGCTCGCCATGGCGGCAATCGACGCCGACCGGGTCGTCATGGCGCTGCAGAAAGACGTCAGCAGCAACGATTACCTGGATCTGCGGCCCAGCGTCCTGCTGCTGCCGATCGGCCTGGGTGGCACGGCGCGCTCGATCAACGACGCGCAGTACGACCCGGACACCGCGAACAAGCTGCAGAAGCCGAACACGGTGCGTGGCCTGTTCCGCGACGTGATCGACACGCCGCGCCTCACGGGCACGCGACGCTACCTGTTCGCCGACCCGGCGGTCGCGCCGGTGATCGAGGTCGCGTTTTTGGACGGCCAGGACACCCCGTACCTGGAGCTGCAGAACGGCTTCGACGTCGACGGGGCGCGCTGGAAGGTGCGGCTCGACTACGGCATCGCCGCAGTCGACTTCCGCGGGGCGGTCACCAACGCGGGCGCGTGATCCAGCGGTTCATTCACCGACGGGCCGGCGCCGCCGGCCCCTGCTTTACAGGGAGATCCCATGGCCAAGAACTACGTGCAACCCGGCGAGGTGATCGACTGGACCAATGGCGGTAGCGCCGTGGTGTCCGGGCAGGTCGTCGCGATCGGCAAGATCCTGGGCGTGGCGCTCGTCGATATCGCCGGCGGCGCGACCGGCAGCGTCCAGATCACCGGGGTATTCACCGTGCCGAAGGTCTCCGCTGCCGTGATCGCCGCCGGGGAAAACCTGACGTGGGACGCGAGCGCCGCAGCATTCGACGACAACGCGGCCACGCCGGCGACGGGCGACGTCACCGGTCCGCCCGCACTCGCTTTCGAGGCGGCCGGCAACGGCGTGACCTCGATGAAGGTGAAGTTCACGGGCGTGCCCGGCACGGTCACCTGAGCGGACTCCTGACCGATGGATGCACCGTTCGCCGCTCTCGAGGCACGCGTCAACGCCGCGTGCCTGGCGAAACTCGCCAATGCCGAGGCCACGCTGCCGGACCTGTCCGTCGTGCCGGGCCTGTTCGAGAACGCAGCGGTGCCGGTCTTCGGTGTGGTGCCCGGGTTCACGCGGCAGTTCCAGGGAGACAGTGTCGCGCTGGCTGACCTCGAGGTGGGCGACGCCATCACCGTCCGCAAGTGGATCAGTGGCGTCCCGGTCTACGAGGCGTCCCACGTGATCGCCGCGATCGAGCCCGATGGCACCGGCATGACGGTGCTCGGCCTCAAATGAGCGCTCGCGCAACGATCCTGGCGGCGATCGCGAGTGTGCTCTCCACGCTGGTCTCCGGGCGGGTCTACCGCTCGCGCCTGGAGCAGCTGCCCGACGTGCCGGCCATCGTGATCGAGCCGATCAGCGAGGACGCCTCGGAGCAGGTGCTCGGCCAGCTGGACCGCCGCCTGCAGGTGGCGGTCCGCATCTTTGCGCGAGGCGACATCCCGGACGATGCCGCCGACCCGGTGCTCTCCGCGGCATGGGCCGCGCTCAGCGCGCCGGCCAGCCTGGGCGCGGAGGTGCAGGTGGAGGTGGCGCACAGCGTGCTCTGGGAGACCGATGACGTCGACACCGTACGGGCGACGTTGGGAATCGCGGTGGGCTACCGCACCGCCATCAATGCCATGTGAGGGGAGACGTCATGCCGCGCGTGAACCAGGACGAATCAGTGGCCCAGCCGGCGCCTGCTCCCGCGTGGACGACCATGGCGAACGCGGGCCGCGCGCCGCGCGCGCCGGGGCAGCGCAGCTACGGCGCCGTCGCGCCGCCGGAGCCCGCGGAGGCCCCGGCGCCGGCAGCCGAATCATCTGCTGATCAGGAGTAACCCCACATGGGCCGCTATATCCGCAACACGGTGATCCTCGCGAAAAGCGAGAGCACCTACGGCACCGACCCGACGCCGACCGCGGCCGCGAACGCGGTGCTCTGCGCGGAGGTGGACATCAATCCGCTGAATGCCCAGAACGTGCCGCGCGACCTCATTCGCGGCTACTTCGGCGGATCCGAGCACCTGGTCGGGACCGCCTACGTCACGTGCGATCTCACCGTGGAGCTCGCCGGCTCTGGCGCGGCGGGCACGGGGGCCGCGTACGCGGCGCTCCTGGATGCGTGCGGGATGAACGAGACACTCACCGCGAGCGTGCGCGCCGAGTACAACCTCGAGACGCCCGTGGCCGGCAGCGCCACGCTGTATTACTACTCCGACGGCGCGCTGCACAAGCTGCTCGGCGCACGGGGCACCGTGAAATTCACGATGAACGTGGGCGGGCGACCAACTGCGAAGATCAGCTTCATCGCACTGGACGGCGGCATCACCGCCGCCAGCCCGAGCGCGCTGACGCTGACCGCCTGGAAGAAGCCGGACGTCATCACCGAGGCCAACACCGGGGACCTCACCTTCGGCTGCACCTACACCGCCGGCACGCCGACCCTCACCGGTGGCACGGGCTACCCGAGCCGCGGCCTCGAGTGGGATCTGGGCAACAAACAGGTCTTCACGCCGCTGCTCGGTGGGGAGACCTGCGACGTCACCGATCGCGAGGTCGTCGGCAAGATCGCGCTCGATCTCACCGCCGCGCAGGAAGTCTCCTTCATGACGACTGTGAAGGCGAACACCACGCAGTCGATGGGCCTGATGCACGGCACGGTGGCCGGCTACAAGATCCTCGTCTTCTTCCCGGTCGTGCAGCTGCTCAACCCGACCAAGGTCGACGTCGACGGCCGGCTGCTGATCGGCTACGACGTGCGCGCACTGCCCTCGGCCGGCAACGACGAATTCAAGCTGGTGCAGCACTGATGCCGCTCGAGACCTACGTTCCCGAGATCCGCCAGTTCGACGTCGCCGGCCGGGTCGTCGCCATCGCGCCGCTCAAGGTGCGGCAGATCCCGGCCTTCACGCGCGCGATCAGCCCGGTGCTCGGGCCGCTCGCGGCTGGCGACGTCCTGACGGCGGTGGCCGTCGGCGGGGAGGACCTCACCCGCGCGGTGGGCATTGCGACGGGCGAGGACGAGGCCTGGCTGGGCGAGCTGAACGCCGACGACTTCCTGCTGCTCGCTGCCGCGGTGATCGAGGTGAACGCGGATTTTTTCGCCCGGCGGGTGCTGCCCGCCCTGACGGCCGCGACGGAGCGAACCCAGGCGATTCTTGGGGCGATGCCCTTGCCATCCTCTGCAGCCACGGGCACCTCTACCGCGACTGCCTAGAGTACAGCCTGGCGGAGTTCCGGGGGCACGTTGAGGCGATCGAGCGGCTGCGCGCGCGGGAGGACGTGCGTGCCCTGCAGACCACCCGCCTGGCGGTGTGGGGTGCGGCGGAGGACATCAGGAAGGTGCTGGCCTTCGCGCGCGGTGGCGGCACTGCGCCGCCCGAAGACGACAGTGAACGGCGCGCGTCGATGGCGGCGTTCGGGATTCCGGAGTCGTGGTACGAGGATCAGCCCGCGACGTAGAGGCCGCAGCGGTAAACGAGATACAGGACGCCGGCGCCTACAACCCAGCCGAACACGAAAGTTCGCAGCAGGCCCATAACGGCACGGACTCGCTCAAGCAGGTGCAGGCGATCGTACCATGATCAATCCCAACGTAAACATCCGCATCCTGGCCAACTCGGACCAGGCGCGCGCCGAGTTCGCGCGCCTGTCCACGAGCATGGAGCGCATCATCGGCGTGACGCGCACGATGGGGCACAGCCTCGCGGCCTTCGCGGGTGTCTCGAGCTTCATCGAAGCAGGGAAGTCGGTGGCCGCCGTGGCCGATCGGATGGCGTTGCTCGATACCCGGATCCGCGGCGCCGTGCGCGCGATTGGCGAGTTCGTGTCCGCGAAGGCCGGGCTGGTCTCCATTGCGACGGACGCCGGCGCGCCGCTCGCGGACACCGTCGAGCTCTTCGAGCGCATCGCGGGCAAGGTGCGCGACCTCGGCGGCGCCCAGGCGCAGGCCCTCGCCATCACGCGTGCCGCGATCGACGGGATCCAGGCCTCGGGCGCGAGCGCCGAGGGCGCCGCCGGCGCGGTCGAGCAGTTCGGGCGCGCCATGGCCAGCGGGGTCATGAGCACGCAGCAGTTCAACGCCATCAACCGCGAGGCGCCGCGCCTGCTCGAGGCGGTGGCGGAGGAGCTGGGCGTCAACGTCGAGCAGCTCCGGCGCATGGCAGAGGCGGGGACGCTCACCTCCTCCGTGCTCGGCAACGCGCTGATGCGCCGGATGGCGGAGCTCCGCACCGAAGCAGCGAGCATGCCGGCGACCGTCGGGAGCGCGATGGACAACCTGCGCACGCAGTTCGGCCTGCTGGTCGGCGACTTCAGCCGCCAGACCGAGGCGACCCGTGGCCTGGCTGCGGCGATCGATCTGCTCGCGCGCAATCTGCGCACGCTCGTCGAGCTGACCGTGACGGTTGCCAAAGTGGCCGCCGGTTACTACCTCCTCACCACCGGCGTCACGGTGCTCACCGCCGCGATTACGCGCGCCACGATTGCGTTGACGGCATGGCGAGCAGCGCTGGCCGCTGACGCTGCCGCTACTGCCGCCGCCGGTATCGTTGCGGTTGGTGCAGCAGCAACTGCGGCAACGCCAGCGCTGCTCGCGCTGCGCACCGCCGTAGCTGGGATATTCCTCGCGTTCGCCGCCTATGAACTCGGCGCCTGGTTGTTCAAGCACAGCCTCGCGGTGCGCCTCTTCGTCAACGACGCGGTCACTGCCGCGCAGCTCGGCTGGGAGCAGCTGGCCACCGCGGGCGAGAAGGCCGCGGCCCGCATCCAGTATGCCTATGACACGCTGAAATCGGGCGTTGGCTGGCTGTTCGGGGATGCCGGGCAAGTGCGCACGTTGGAGGATCGCCTTGCCGCGATTGATGCCGCCCACCAGGCGCGAGTCAAGGCGATCAAGGCCGGCGCCGGCGACAACGAAATGGCGCTGCTCCTGGAGGAGTCCAACCTCACGAAAGCGTCGGCACCCGAGACGTCCAAGCCGCCCAAACCGCTCGACAACAGCGATCCGACCGCCGGTGCGAAAGCGCGCGCCGAGCGCGAATCGGCGATCGCGCTCGAGCAGCTGAAGACCTCGCTCGCGCGCCAGGCGGATCTCCGCGACCAGGGGCTGCTCGGCGAGCGCCAGTTCATCGAGCAGAAGCGATCGCTGGCCGAGCAGGAGATCGCGATCGAGGAGCGCAAGCAGCACGCGCTGCTCGGGCTCGCCGCGCCCGGCAGCGCGGAGGCCGAGAAGGCTCGCGAGGCGCTCGGCAAGCTCGCCGAGCAGCGCCTCCAGCTGGAGCTCCGCACCGCCGGCGAGCTCCGCGAGCTCGAGCGCAAGGCGCAGGGCGATATCACCGCGGTGCAGGTAGAGGCGCTGCGCGAGCGCGGCGAGCTCGCGCGGGCCTACCAGACGGAATTCTTCGCCCAGAACCGCGAGCTGATCGCGCGCCTGCAGGCCGGGGGCGCCGCGGACATGGCGCAGCTGCAGGCGCTCATGCAGCGTTACCTCGCCGGCTACCGCCAGGCACAGGAGGCCGAAGCGCAGGGGCTGCTCGACCGCGCCAACGGGCGGCTCGACGCCGTGCGCAGCCGGCTCGACGCCGAGGTCACCGTCGGGGCCAAGACGCAGGCGCAGGCGCAGGCGGAGCTGCGCAAGGAGACCGCGGCTGTCGCGCGCGAGGTGAGCGCGCGCTTGGTGCCTGCGCTGCGCCAGCTGATCGAGACGGCCCCGAACGACGAAGAACGGGAGCGGTGGCGCAAGCTGCTGGCCGAGATCGAGGCGATCGCCGCGGCCGGTCAACAGAAGGGCTGGCTCGACGGGCTCCGGCAGGGCTTGCGCGATTACGCCGCCGAGGTGGGCGACGTGTTCACGAACGTGAAGGAGGCTGTGACGCAGGTCTTTCGCGGGCTGGAGGATGTGCTGGTCAATTTCGTGGAGACGGGCAAGCTCAACATCAAGGATCTCGTCGATTCGATCATCGCGGACTTTGCGCGGATCGCGATTCGCAAAGCGATCACCGAACCGCTCGCCAACGCGCTGGCGGGCGCAATCGGCGGCTGGGCTGGCACCGGTTCAGGCGCGGGCGCGGGCGGCGGCGCAATCGGCGGCGCGGGCGGAGGGACGCCCATGTACGGTGCGGCCGCGGGCGCCGTGTTCAGGAGCCCCAGCCTGCACCGTTACGTGAACCAGATCCACGACACGCCGCAATTCTTCACGCTCGCCAGGGGAGGCGTTTTCGCCGAGGCCGGCACGGAAGGCGTCTTCCCGTTGGGGCGCGACTCGCACGGCCGACTCGGTGTGCATGCGCTGGGTGGCGGTGGCGGCGGCGACATCAATTTCGTGATCAACAACAACGGGCCGCCCGTCAAGGTGGATCAGGCGCGCGAGACGGTGGACAGCCGGGGCAACCGCAGCATCGAGCTGACCTTGAGCGAGGTCGTTGCGGGCGAGATGGCACGCACGGGAAGCGCCATGCACAACGCCACGCGCAGCACATTCGGCCTGCGCCAGCAAATGGTTCCGCGGTAGCGGCCCATGCCGACCAGCATCAACTGGCCGCCCGGCTTGCCGCAGCTCGCCACCGTGCGAGGTTACAGCGGCTCCGGTGGCGTCAACGTGGCGCGCACGCCGATGGATGCCGGGCCCGCGAAGCTGCGCACGCTCGGCAATCGACCGGACGTGCTCTCGATCGGATTTCAGATGACCACGGCGCAGGTCGCTACGTTCGAGACGTTCGTCAAGACAACCCTTGCTGGCGTCAGGCGGTTCAACTTCACGCACCCGCGCACCGGCGTGAGTCGTGAGGTGCGAGTCGTGCCGTCGCGCGATGGCGAGTACTACAAGGAGGAGTACATCGGCCCGGGGCTCTGGCAGATCAGCCTGCAGATCGAGGTGCTCCCGTGAGCCGCGCCTTCAGCGCGGCCGCGCTGGCGCAACTCTACTCGCCGGACGCGGACGATCCGCTCCTGCTGCTGCTCACGATTACCGCGCCGAACGACGTGCCGGGCGCCGACGTGCTGCGCTTCGCCAATGGCTACACCACGCGCCTCACCGGCCTGGAAACCGACGCGAGCATCACGGCCTATGGTGTGGTCTCGCGCGGCAACGACTTCATCTTCCTGCCGATGGAGGTGACCTTCCCGCAGGCAGACGACGCCGCCCCCCGCGCGCGCATCACGCTGCACGACATCACCCGCGAGGCGATGCCGCTGGTGCGCGCCGTGACGAGTGCGCCCAGCGTGCTGCTCGAGCTGGTGCTGGCGAGCGCACCGGACACCGTTGAGATGAGCGTGAGCGGGCTCAGCCTGAGCGTCATCAGCTACAGCCGGGACACCATCAGCGCCGACCTGGTGGCCGACAACCTGGCCCTGGAGCCGTTCCCGAGCCATACGTTCGTGCCGGCGAATTTTCCGGGGCTGTTCTGACGATGCGCCTGCCCACCGAGGCCTACATCGGCATTCCCTACGCCGCGCGCGGGCGCACGCGCGAGGCGGGGCTCGATTGCTGGGGCCTGGTGTGCCTGGTCTATCGCGAACAGTTCGGTATCGAGCTCCCACAGGGGGAGCCAGGCTACGACCCGAGCGACGACGCGGAAGTCGCCGGGCTGTTTGCCGGGCCCGCGCGTGATGACTGGGCGCCGGTCGATGCGCCCCAGCCAGGTGACGTGGTGTTGCTGCGGATCCTCGGCTACGAGCGCCATGTCGGGGTGGTTTGCGAAGCAGGCGCCATGCTCCACGCGCCGGAGGGACGCGCGGTCGTGATCGAGCGCCTCGATGGCGGGGCGTGGCGACACCGCGTTGCCGGCTTCTGGCGCCACCAGGCGCGCGCTGGGCAGCTGCCCGTACCGGTGGGGGTCCAGTTGAGCGGCCGACCGCACCCGCTGCGCACAGTGGCGCTGCAGGGCGTCGCGCTGCAGGGGGCGTCACTTGGCGAAATGATCCGCGCCGAGTGTCTGCGCGCTGGGGTGCCGGCCGAGCTGGCGCGGGCGCAGGGGCACGCGTGGCTCGATGGCGAGTACATCCCGGCCGCGGCATGGGATCGGTACCAGCCGCGCGCCGGCCAGCGCGTCGAGTACCGCCTCCTGCCTGCCGGCGGCGACAAGAACGGGTGGTTGCGCACGATCCTGTCGATCATCCTCATCGTCGTGGTCTACATCTACGCGCCCGAATTCGGTCCCGCCGTAGGTAATGCGCTCGGCATCGGCAATGCCGCAGGTGTCGCGCTGGTGGGCGCCGTGATGTTCACCGCGGGCAACCTGCTGATCAACGCGATCGCGCCGGTCAGGTACGACGAGGAGAGCAAGGACACCAGCACCGGCGAGCGCAAGAACCGCCTGCAGGGCGGGGGGAACCGGCAGGAGCCCTATGGCGCGATTCCGGTCGTACTCGGCGAGCACCGTTTCACGCCGCCCTATGGCGCCGAGCCCTATGTCGAGACCCAGGGCGGAGAGACTTACCTGCGCTGCGTGCTGGTGTGGGGATACGGCCCGGTTGTGGTGAGCGACATACGCATCGGCGACACCAAGATCGAGCTCTTCGAAGAGGTGCAGCAGGTCCACCTGCGCGGCGGCGGCGCGGACACCCTGGCGGCGCGCAACCTCTTCCACTCCATCTACGGCCGCGACGTCGACCAGGAGGTCGTCAACATCAAGCTCGAGACCGATGTCGATGTCGAGCGCACGATCACCAGCACCGTCACGGAACTCGTGCTCAACTTCCATTTTCCGTACGGGCTGTGGAAAACACCTGTCGAGGGACCCAACTCCGGCGACATGGATCCGGTGACCGTGCGCGCCGAAATCAAGATCAAACCGACCTCGGGCGGCTCCTGGCAGGAGATCGGCGCCAACGCACCGCAGAACACCCTCGAGCTGCCGGCCTCCTACGCGATCAACTCGATCGACTACACCTACGGATTCCCGGAGCTCGAAACCTGGTGGCTCGAGCAGCATGGGACGGCCAAGGTAAACCTGCGCGAATACACCCAGCGCCCGCTCTGGCAATGGACGGATATTTACCTCGAT
>Ga0207952_1000940_pt1 | contig 15945 bp, 25 predicted proteins | sample SubbioR12Aug_8Ca_FD_184831 | JGI IMG/M metagenome (GOLD analysis project Ga0207952, IMG submission 184831) | Serpentinite rock and fluid subsurface biosphere microbial communities from McLaughlin Reserve, California, USA - CR12Aug_8Ca (SPAdes) | ecosystem: Environmental > Terrestrial > Deep...
CCTCCTATAATGACGGCAGGTAGTCTCAGAGCTACACAGCGGTCTATGGAGGGGTTGTGAATAGAAATTAACGGAGAATAGATGAGTAATACTAATAAACCAGATGAGACCGAAATATGGCTCATCAACGAGGCAACTCAGGAAGATATAGAGCGAATAGCAAATGAGTAAAATAATACTTTATGACCTGGAGACAAGTCGAACAAGAGTCGAAGGTTATGGAAACAGATGGGATTTCAAGGTTGTAAAGTTTATTAAACAATCAGAACTCATGTGTTATAGCTGGAAAGAATTAGGGGAAAAGAATGTCCACTTTGTATCACGGTACGACTTCAAAACGTATAGGGATTTTGTTGAGAGCTTACGAGAACTACTCCATAGTGCGGATATTACTATCGCACACAATGGTGGCAGCTTTGACGATAAGATGGCTAACAGGTTCTTCGTCACTGAAGGTATCCTACCACCAAAGCCACGGAAAACCATTGATACTAAACGTGAAGCCAAAAGGTGGTTCAGGTTCGAATCAAACTCCTTGGATGACCTTGGTCAATTTCTTGGACTTGGTAGGAAAGAAAGCATAGGCTACGCTGACCTCGAAGACGACTATATGTCTGGCAACCCAAGTAAGAAAACAGTCAAGTTACTCAAAAAGTACAATGACCAAGATGTTAACTTGCTCGAGAAGGTTTATTTGAAACTACGACCATTTATGGCTAGTCACCCGAACATGGGAGACCTTCATCAAATTGATGGTGTTTGTCCTAAATGTTTAAGTGCAGATTTGAAACTTGAAGGTACACACGCAAGGCGTAACGGTAGAGTTCAATCATTCAGTTGTAATAACTGTGGTGGTTGGTGTAATGATAACAGCATTGTAAGACCAAACGGAAGGAAGGTTAACGGTGTCTAACCCAGCAGGACAAGAAAGAGAAGTATGGGTACAACCAGTTCTCGAAGGAATGTCAGAACGTGAGATACTCGAGGGATTTAATCCTGAGCAGTTACTTGAATACAGGGGATTCCTGTTAGAAAAGTATTCAGATTTAGAACGTGCAATTCATTTAACTAATGATGTTCTTGATGGATACGGTGTGAGTTATGGAGAGGATAATATAATACTAGGGGAGAATTAGATGGCAAAAGAGTTTAGTTACGAGTGGTTGAAAGAACAAATGGAAATCGCTCGTAAAGAACAAGCAGAAGAAGATAAGAAATATGTTCTAGCTAAACTCGTGCCATCTATTTTTGTCACTCAAGGAGATAGGGTTGACACGTACGCACTAGAAGCTAATGGTAAATGGTCTAAGGATAAATATCCTCGTGAGTTATTACCAGCTGTCAGAGCATACAAAACGGCACTATTGAAAGAACTTAGAGAGGCAGAATATTACATCCAGCATTTACAGAATGATGGTCTTTACCCTCTAGGTAAGATAACAGTAAAAGTAACATACGAGGAAAAACAAGATGATAACGATATATAAAACACCGACCTGTGCATATTGTCCGATGGTAGCTAAACTATTCGACATGAAAGGTGTCAAGTACAACCTTGTTGACGTGAGTGAAAACCCAGAACTACGTCAAGAGGTAATAACAAAATCTGGGGCAATGACAGTGCCTGTTACGGTATTGAATGACTGGGAAGATTTCACAGTAGGTTTCAATCCTGGCAAGTTACTAGCGTTAGCAGCAAAGGGGTAATTCAATGGGAGTTGAGTCAATAGTAATTGTAAAGAACGGTCTTCTAGGATATGTAGCTAGTCTACGATTCAAAGACAGTACACGTGATTGCGACATCGCACACACGGACAAGCAGAAACTATACAAAATGATAAACTACACAGTACGAAGGGGTGGTCATGTCAGCGAATAATGTTTGGATTGTAAAAGAACACAAAGGCAAGTTTTACGGTTGGGACGAGATGGCAGAAGAGAACATGGATGATGATATTGCAGGGCACGTTCGTATCCTGAACTACGCATCAGCTATGGTCGAAGAAGATACCATGGACGCAGCAGTTAAAAAGCTCGAGGAACGTGGTTACTTAGGATACGCAGAATATGGCGTTGATACAAGCGGTCACTTACCAAAAGACGGTACACCAATTAAGTTCGTAGAATAGGGGAAATATGAAAGTTATTTTAACAATTAGTGAAGAAGTGACTCATATACGTTATGACACCCGAAAAGACGTAACTCAAATCACCACCAGGGGCGAGATAAACAATCATGGGGTATGTAGAGTATCGTATCGTAGGGAAGAGTACAATGAGTTTGAGTTTGACGGCAGGGAAGACTTTAGAGATAAGTTTAAGCCTTGTGTAGAACGAGATTTACTAAGATTTTTGGGGGTATTACGTGAAGCAAATAGCAAAAGTTCTCGTAGGAAGTAGGCTACATGGTCTACATACTCCTACTAGCGATTATGATTACCGTGGTATTCATATTCATACACTCGAGGAGAAGCTATCACCGTTTAGGACTCTCAAAAACACTACCTGGATTGAGGGAGACGAAGACAACACATCTTACGAACTCGCAAACTTCTGCAAAGAGGCAGTCCACGGTGGTGCGACATACTTAGAGGTTTTCTTCTCAGACAACGTTCTGGAAACCAGTGCAATTCATAAGGAAATGCAAGATAACTGGGAGAAGTTCATTGACACCAAGAAGTTTGTTGCAGCCTCAAGGGGCTACGCACACAATCAATGGAATAAGTTTTACAACTTTGAAGACGTTGGTGTTAACCATCAGCACAGGACTGCTAAGTTCGCTGTTGCATTCCTACGAGTAATGTGGCAATGTGAACAATTCCTACTAACTGGTAAGTTCAAGTGTAATCTTGAAGAGTCAGACCTCTACCCACTACTGAAAGAAATCAAGCCAATGAGTCTTGATGAAATCAGAGCTAAATTACCAGATATTATGGTAGCCATGGATAAAATGGAACGTAGGGTATCGGTAGCTGAAAGTACATCGAAGTTTATGGATATGAAACCAGACCTAGTTTGGATTGAAGATTTCATTTACAGAGCATATACTGAAGAGCTACAAGAATATAAATGGATGTATGAGGAGTTACAAACATGAGCAAAACGGCAGCATTCCCTAAGATTTTACATATTGGGGACAAACAAATCCTTGACCTTTTCGAAGGTGAGGTGGAAATTACAGAGAAGGTTGACGGTAGCCAATTTGGTTTCGGCAAGACAATAGAAGGTGAACTAATTATGCGTTCTAAGGGACGTGAGATTACCATCGACACTGTTGACAAGCTATTCTTCCCTGCAGTTACCTACATAACAAGTATAGCAGAGAGGATACCTAATGGATGGTTTTTCTATGGAGAGACATTACATGCACCGCAACACTCTACACTTGCCTACGATAGAGTCCCAAGGAATCACATCGCATTGTTCGGTGTGTACGACTCTGAGCAGAGACTGTACCATAATTACGACACAATACGTGAATATGCAGAACTATTTGAGGTTGACGCTGTGCCCCTCTTGTTTAGAGGAGAAACTTCCGCAGTTAATGTCCTCGAGATGGTTAAGGAATCACCCAGCTATCTTGGTGGACAATCTATTGAGGGAGTCGTTGTCAAGGCATACAAGCCGTGGCTATTTCTAGGACAGATACCATTAAGTGTGATGTCAGGCAAGTACGTCACGGAAGAGTTCAAGGAAGTCCACACGAAAGACTGGTCTAAGCTAAACACTGGCAAGGGCAAGTTCGATGTTCTCAAAGAGAATTATCGTAGTGAGGCACGTTGGCGTAAGGCTATACAGCATTTACGTGAACGAGGGGAGTTAACAGGTACACCGAAAGATATTGGTGCACTCATTAAAGAAACTAGGGTTGATATAGAGACAGAAGAAAAAGAGAATATCAAAGATGTTCTATGGGCTATCTATAAAGAAGACATTCTCAAGTATTCCATCTTTGGTCTACCACAGTTTTATAAAGAAGAATTAGTAAAAGGGGAAATCAATGACAACATTTAATAGAATCACTACAGAACACCTGTATGATAAGATTCATTCAGCTGCAGACAAAGCAGCACCACTGTTCACACTTTATGGTTGGACTTACGGTAAGGGATTCATCCCAACAAACAACGAACTAGTTGAAACAATTACACGCCTAGCTGAGTCAGCACTGGAATACTTCTACAATTCAGAAGAAGAGTTCCGTACTGCAGAGTGTGGTAGTGGACGATTTAGCGTTAAGGTTCACGAGTTTGAAGATGAGGTACAAGTAAGAATAGTATTAGACCTGGAGGAAAAATCATGGTTCAAAGCGTAGCAGAAGTATTAGAAGAGCGTGGCACACGTTACGGGGTATTTATGGGGCAAGCACAAATTGCACAATCATTACATATTGTATTAGAGCAGGGAATGAAGCTAACTGGTAAAACACGCTTTAGTTTTGCACCTGATGAACTCGAAGCAATCAATATGATTATAAACAAGATTGGGCGTATCTATAACGGAGACCCACATTACTCTGATTCATGGAGGGACATAGCAGGTTATGCGACATTAGTTGCTGACAGACTCGATAACGACACAGAACAAGAACAAAAGTTAATCGAGGATAGAGCCAAGGCTCAGGAACAATATGAACGAAACAGAGACCCAAGACAAATTGAAGCAAATAGAAGCGATAATGAGTCAAATCAAACCAGGCGAGACAGTGGACAAGACGAGAATACAACAGCTGAACAGCCTAGTAGACCCACAGGACGCACTGAATTGCGAAGGTTGCCAGTAAGGTTGCAAGTACAAGATGGAAATCACGCAGCGACCTCAGAAACCCAACCTGGAGTATCAGTACCACCAAGAGGGTAACGTAACAGTTAAATCATTAACGGCAGAATCCGAAGCACTTTGGTCTGATTATTTAAGAGAAGACCACTTTGCTCGGGCTGCAATATACAGGAGTATACATGCAGAAAAACAAGAAAAAGTTTCCAATTCCTAATGTCGTATATTCGATTGCGACAAAAGGAGCTGGCTGGTTTCACTTTCCATTTAACACTGGAGAGAATAAGAGAAAACTTGAAGAACTAAGGGGAAAATATGAGTCAAGCGACACTAACTGAGACAACTCAGGAACGACAAGTCGCACAAGCTCGTCCTAAACTATTAGCCTTGCGAGGTCTACCAGCTTCTGGTAAAACCACATACGCCAAGGAATTAGTCAATAAAGGGTGGGTTCGTGTGAACAAAGATGATATGCGAGCTATGCTAAACAACAGTAAGTTCAGCAAGGATAACGAGTCATACATTCTATCACTACGAGATGAGATTATTATTTCATCACTAGTACAGGGCAAGAACGTGGTTGTGGATGACACTAACCTAGACCCTAAACATTTAATTGCCTTCGAATCTATCGCAGGTGAGTTCCTAGCAGACTTCGAGATTCGATTCTTCGATGTTGATGTTAGGGAATGTATCAAGCGTAATAAATTACGTCCAAATCCAGTACCAGATAAAGTAATCTATACTATGTACGAGCGATACCTCAACCCTCCAGTACCCCCAGTGGCGTATGATGAGAATAAAGAAGAGTGTATCATTGTAGATATTGATGGAACACTAGCACATATCGCAGATGGTCGCAGTCCTTATGACGCAAGCCGAGCTATGAACGATTCACTAGACGATGCAGTATCAGTCATTACAGCTATGATGTATAGGCACGGTTACAAGGTTATCATCCTGACTGGTCGTCACGAAGAGCACCGCAAAGTAACTGAAGAGTGGTTAGAAGCAAACGGAGTAGAATATGATGAGTTATATACTCGCATGGAATACGATGTTGACGAAAAAGGCAAACGCCTAGATGACGCATTAGTAAAAGAACGACTGTACAATACACATGTAAAAGCACGATTCAACGTCAAGTTTGTACTTGATGACCGCAACCGAGTTGTTGACATGTGGAGGAGTATTGGTCTCAAATGTCTGCAAGTAGCACCAGGTAATTTCTAATGCCTAAGTTATCTATAATCATACCAGTATTTAATCAAGAAGAGTTGGTCATACGAGCAATAGCAAGTTGTCCAGAGTTTTCCGAGATACTGGTAATAGATGACTGCTCTACAGACGCTACAGTACAGCGTGTCCAATGGTTCCTAGAAAGCAACCCAAACCTGAATATAAAGTTGTTGAGAAACGATGTAAACTTAGGTGTGGGTATGACTATCAATAAGGGCTACGACATTGCAACTGGAGAATATATAGTTCTACTTGGTAGTGATGATTATCTACTATCAGAGCGTGTGGAGCAAGTCGCAGAACTAGCCAACGGTCAGGACTTGGTATATTTCAACCTGATAACAAACAATGGAGAGATATTCCATGTCAGTGAGAAAACAAAGATGCAGTATTGTGGAAGCGTAAAACTAATGAGGCGTGACTTCATAGGTGATACTCGCAATCCAGATATGAGAGCGATGGAAGATTTCCATTTCTATAACAGGTTGTTAGAGAAGAATCCGACAGAGCTGTTCACTGACATCGTAGCAAAACACTACAACTTTCCGAGAGTTGGAAGTTTGAGCCATAACGTAAGAAATGGAGTCAGCAATGGTTAAAGTAGAAGATGTATATCCAATCACTAGACGTACAGAGCCTGGCAGTGACCACGAATATGTGTTTATAACAGACGCAGACCTCAAGGAATACACTCCACCAGTAAAGTTAGATAGCCTAAACCGCTTCCTTACTGGTCAGACTCGTTACATGTGGGGTACATATCTAGGAGATGTAGAACGATGGTTAAACAACAAACCCAATCTCGACTGACCGAATCACTTCGTAAACGAGACAAATACGGTGCTGTGCTGAAACCAGGAGATATATGCGTTTGGGGTAGCAAAGCAGGTGCAATTATTTGTATCTATGCTGGAACTGCCCCAGGCGGTATGACTGGTAGATATGGCTCATTCCATACGCCAGTAGGTGTGAAGAGTATAGCATACAAGAACATAGTGGTAGCCTACGACTCTATGGGTCAAAGGGTAATCAACCACGATATTACTAAACGACTAATGAGAGAGTTTTATGGCTAAGATAGGCATATTCAGAAGTGGATTTTGGTCTGCTGGTGGAATGGAAACTTGGATATATAATATAGCTAAGAGGTGGGGTAACACTCACGACATTACTATCATATATGACAATGCCGACCCTAAACAGATTGATAGACTCCGAGAACTAGTAAAGTGTGTAGAATATGTTGGTCAGGACTTCGAGTTTGATACAGCGGTTTGGTGCTACGATTTTCTTGGTTTTGATACTACTAAGGCAAAACGTAAGATACACGTAGTACATGCAGACTACAGCCATACATATAACTTCGACAAGGGTGCATCTAAGCTACCACTAGTCGATGAAGTTTATGCAGTGTCTGCCAGAGCTGCTAAGTCAGCATCTAAACTATTCAACTTACCCGTAGAGGTTTTATATAACCCGATGGCGTTTGCAGTAGAAAAGAAGCCACTGAAGATAGTATCAGCCACTAGACTCACACACGAAAAGGGTCTGGAGCGTATGATAAAGCTAGACAATGCACTGCAGAAATCTGGTATTGAATACGTTTGGGATATTTATACCCCATCATACGATGAAGATAAGATAACATCAAGGTTCTCTAACAATGTAGGATTCAAAAAGCCTATCATGTCGATGATGAATAAGATGAAGGAATATGACTTCGTTGTTCAGATGTCAGATACGGAGAGCTTTGGTTATACTATAGTAGAGGCGATGGCGTTGAAGTTACAGCTAGTAGTTACAGCGATACCAGTATTGCCAGAACTAAACGTTAATAAGCATAACGCAATAGTAGTACCACTCAGGAAGCATTTTGTCAATTATGACAAGATAGTAGAGAAGATGATTGCAAAGTCACCATATCTACCACCCGAGAGCGACTACGAAAAGATATTAGGGAAACCTTCTAAAGCTGGTTACAAACCAATTATCGTCAAGAACATAGCACCATTTGATGTTATGTTGCCAGACGGCAGGTGGCTTGAGCCTAAGAAGAAGACAGTTATAGATAATTACAATGAAGAGATTAAAGGAATTAAGGTTATAAAATGAAGTACAAATTAGTTAATACAGAAGAACTAGAAAAACTATTGAAGACAGCTCGTGAAGTTAAACGAGATGAGCGTGACGAAGCATATAACAATGGTTATGAAGACGGTAAGTCTGAGTACGAAGGTGAACTAGACGAAGCTAACGAAACTGTAGTTGAACAGAAGGCTACAATCAAGAGTAAGAATCGTAAGATTGCAGAACTCGAAGTTGAACTAGAAGTTCTTAACAAGCAAAAGTCAGAAGCTCGTGATGTTGTTACTAAGCGATTGGCTAACGAAAATGTTGCTGCAGACCTCAAAGCTCGTGAAGAGTTGGTTGCAAAGCGTGAAGTTATTGTTAATGACCGTGAAGAGAAACTCGCTGCCAAAGAAGTTAGCGAAGAAGACAAGCAGTACAAATCAGGTTACGCTGATGGTGTATCAGATGGTGTACGAAAGATTAGTGAGATTACCGCAGCTGACCGTAAGGACGCTATGGATGTCGCAAAGATTTCTGCAGCTAGTCACACTCAAAGCGAAACAGTAAAGGCGGTTCTCGATGCCAACACTGCAACCAGTCTTAAAGACAAGAAAACTAAATAGTCTACCGTCAGACCTAAAATCAATAGCGGAAGAGTTAATAGTTGAAAAGTTTGGTGACGAAGCAGTAGTTAAAAAGCTGGTCAAGAAGGAGGTGGTGAAGCGTAAGGCTTCCAGCCCCTTTCCAGGATTTGATGAGTTCCGTCAAGAGTATGCAATCGGAATCGACATGGGACGTAAAAGCGTTACAACAGTTGATGAACGATTCATTGGAACTGCAACTGAAGCCCAGTTATATGCTCTCTCCAGAAATGAGCCTAGCGTTCAGCGAAGAATTGATTTCCACTCCAGGAGCAGTTATTTCGTTACCCCAATTACCAGAGCCGATACTAGAGCCTTTCGAGATGCAATACAGAGACTTGACTATGAAAATGCTCCAAACTATAAACGTAGAGCCTCGGTTTCACATGAGTTCGCTCGTGAGTTAATGTCTCATCCAGACTTCCCGATGTTCGCAGCTTTTAGGGATGACAGGTACAGAGGACAAAGATATGGAAGATACGTTGGTGAGATGTTCGGAGTTCCGATATTTGCAAACGATGGTGTCTATCCAGAAATAATAGCAGAAGGATAAATATGAAAACATTAGATTACGATGCACTTGGTAAGTTAAATCTTTACCGAGATAACGGTGTCTCAAATGATTACCGTGAAAAAATAGATGACAAAGAAGTTCTACATGTTAAGTTTCAAGAAGGTGGCACTGCTACCAACGAGAAGAATGGTGTCTTTATTGAAGACCTATTGATTGTAGCACACGCTAAGTTGAATGAGTTCAATAAAGCATTCCCATGTCGTGAGAACTCTCTAGCACTAACAGCTATTGAGGAATCAATTCTATGGTTGACTGCAAGAAAAGCAGAACGTACTTATCGTAACGTATACGGTAAAGACGAAAAATAGACAACAAAAAAAGACCTCCGTAATGGGGGTCTTTTTATTTGGGTTAAATTAGGCTTCTTGTGGCTTAATAAATAAGTTCATAAGAGCACTAATGCCAGCTGCACAAGCACCTACGACAGCACCAGTAGTGAAGTCGAATCCTGTGACAGCCCATGTAGCAAGCCCAGCTTGTACAAAGGTCTTAAAAGCACGTACAAATAATGCGTTACCGTTCATATCTTTTATTCCTTGTATTACATTACTAAATATACCCCTATCTTCCGTATCTCGCCCCTGATGTTGGTCAAGATAACCTTCGATTGGTGGTATAAATGAGTCTTTGTCCACCTCAACTTTTTGAGGGGTCTGTTCTGGCACTTCTTCTTGAGGTGATTCAGGGGTAATCTCCTCTTTCTCCTTAGTGCCGTAGTAAACAACTCCGTTTTTTGGTGCAACAGTCCTATCACTCGTGACATGACCATCAACCGAAACTACGGTTCGAGTACCATCAACTCCATCCTGCACTACAATCTCGTCCCCGACAAATCTTTCATTGTCAGGGATTCGATTAACTTGGAATGGAATCTTCGTTACTTCAGTCTTTTCCATACTATTCCCACTTAATACCAAAGAACTGAGCAATGGCTTTCAAAATCTTGATGATTATGTTAGTGTTTTCTAGCACAGCATCGCCATTGCCTGGTGTTGTAGGGTCTACATCAATAGGTGGCTCTGGGACTGGTTCACGAGGAACTTCTGGTGCTTCAGGAACTTCACCGAATATGTCGAGTGGAATACCCCAGTTCTTATCATTGTCTTTCGACCACTTAGAACGAGCATATACCTTACCAGGAGCAGTTGTTTTCTTCTCTACTAGGTCAATATCAGTACCAGCTTTCACTAGACTTCCAGTTGCCTTCATAGTATCGAGGTCTGTTACATAAGTATCCTGCAGTAAACGCATCTTGCGTGGAGTAGCAAATGCTTCCCATTTTGGTTCTACTGTAGGTGGTTCAGTTACTTGTGGCACATAGTCTTCACAGTCAACAACATTAAAGCCGTTGGTCGCTCGGATAGCACCATCATTATAACTGTACGCAGTCATGTAATACCTAGAGCCTAAAGCATTTGTAGCAATAGCCACAACATCAATCACGCTGCCTTGTCCGTATGGTTTAACGGCTTTAGCTTTCGTATAGTCAGTAAAGTTGAAGTCCCATAGGTTAGCAGTAATCTTGAGCTTTATTCTCTTAGGTGTAATTTTTTGGTATGTGATGTTTGGTTTTGGTGGGGTAGGCGTTGGAGCAGGTGGGTTCAGCTGTTTAGTAACAGAGTCCCATACAGTCTTAGCGTATCCCTTATCTTTCAAGTCTGCAGGACATAGAGTAATCTTGTCTGAAACATCCTTGTGATATTCAATACCAACATTCGGATAGAGTTGTCGTAATTTATACAACAGCTTGCCTAAGTTGTTTAGCGTTTGCTGGTCATAGAATCCACGCCAGTCGCCTCTAACCTCAATAGTAACAGATTCGTTATTAGAACGCCAGTTACCATTAGTCCATGCAGTATCGTTTGTGTCAACATACTGTTCGATATGGTCAGGGTTATTACCTACCCAGAAGTGAGAACTACCACCACGATTTGGGTCAGCCCAAAGATAACGTAGTGTTTGTTCCCAACCTGCAGAGTGATGAACCGTGATGTATCTAATTGGCTGTTCTCGTCCTGGTGAATAGTTTGACCTACTCGCTTGATAGAACGGAACTCCTGATAGTTTTGCCATATTATTTATCCATCCATTTCTTAATTTTTTTGTAGAGTGCTCGAGCACCCAACGCTAGTAGCGTTCCTACGAAAGAGCCAACTAGTGCTCCACCGAAATAAAACAACCACCATACAAATAGTAAAGTATCCATTGTCTTTCCTCTTATCTTAACTTCCAAATAAGCCGTTGAATGCGTATGCTGTTAGCAATGCTAATATAGCACCAAAGACTGCGGATAGAGTATTCTGTACCCAAGTCTTTTTCTTCAATGACTTAACATCTTCTTTAATATCTTCAATCTCACTATAGATGGCTTCATGCTCAAGTTTAGCTTGTTGTTTTGCAACTTCAATATCCTTGTGTGTGGCGAAGTTGTGAGACATCGTTTCTAGTTTATCTCCAAGCTCCTTGAAGCCTTGACGACTAGCTTTTTCTAGTTCGCCAACCCTATAGGCGAGGACAGCAGGACTATCCTCACCCATTTGTGGGTTTACGTTTACTATAGGTTGATTGTTTGTTTTATTGCTAGACATTATTCCTCATCCAATGCGTCATCTATTTTACCTTGTACATCAATGAATAACTTAGAAGTCATTTCATCTTGTAGCTCTGGGGGAAGTTCTTTATGCTTTTTGAAGTAACTCTGGATGGCAGTAGTAGCCTTCGCATTATAGTCATCTCCAAGCCTTTGAGCCTTCTTAATGTTGCCATCACGAATCGCCTCTTTAATCTTATCGAGAGTATCATTCTTACCAGTTACCTTTTTAGTGGCAGCGTAGTAGTCATAAAACTCCTGTTGGGTTTCACGAGGCAGCTCTTCAAACGTTATATCTCCAGAACCTTCTTTCGAACCAAGTCTCATTTCGCTGTCGGTTAAAGTTGGGAATCCATCTTTAATCCATTGACGACCAGCATCCGTAGAATACTGACCGAATAGTGATGCCTTGAGTTGGTCATCTATACCCATGTCTTGTAAGTAGCGAACCTTACCATTAGGGTTTTTACTGATACCAGACGTAGTGGTTTGGATACCCTCTACAGTCTTTTTGATTTGAGTACCAGCTGGGACAATCTGAGACCAGTTATCCTCTAAGAACTCATCCATCTTACCAGATTTAATTGCGTCAATCAAACCAATCTTACCCTTGCCGTTTCCAGCGAATAGTGAGACTAGTGGTGAACGATACAACGATTCTCCAGCAGTAGATTCAGGGTCAACAATACTTGCAACCTGGTCGTAGAACGGAATCCATTCCTTTTCGTTAAACCCGATTACTGGCTTCAGTGCTGCCGTGAAGGTAGCTGCTGTTATACCAGCTGCGATTAAGTTACCAGCTTGTTTTGCGTTGATTCCGTAAGTTCCGTCTGCTTTCTTGATAGTTTTAATACCAAGTTCTGCAAGCATTTCTGCCTGTTTAATCGAGAAGGTAGCCAACTGTGTAAGTGAACGAACACCTGCACCGTTTAACTTGACTGGTATATCAGCTGCAGAAGTAATAAACTGAGTATCTGCAACCTTTTTGATTGCAAAGTCCTTAGCGAACTTCTCTGCTGCTTCACCCTTCAGGTTCTTAGCTAGAGCTTCTTCAAGTCCCATAGATTTAGCACCCCAATATGCTTGTGCACGAAGCGATACATCAGTACCACGAATCATACCCATCATAAAGTTAGCACCTTTTTCACCGATGTTCTGAGCTTTATTCAAGCGTCCTAATTCGGAATCTAAGTCAACTTGGAAGTGGCGACTAATACCACCATCGAAGATACCAGAGGCAATCATTTCTTTCCATTCAGGAGAGTTTTTACCTGCAGAAAATGCACGAGTAGCTTGTATAGCACCCTTCGTAGCGTTCTTTGCACCGATACCTGCCACTGTGTTTACCACCTGTGTCATGTTACGGATAGCAGTACCAGGGTTTAGTCCCATGGTAGCTACTGCAGAAATCATACGTTGTGCACCTAGCGTTTGGCGATAGTGATTACCACCAGTTGCTTTTCCAGCTTTACCTAATGCAGCGTCTACAATTCCGTTGAATGCTTTTTCAGCACCACTTGGTTCTGTAATACCCTTGAGGTTCTCAATGTATCCATCTACCCAGTCTCCAACAGCTTTGCTTGCGTCAACCTGCATTTTAATATCTTCTAGTGGTTTAAGAGCAGGTTCGAGCAACGTTTTACGGTTGTAGCCTCGAGAGTATGCAGCCATAACTTCAACGATGTCTCGGTTAAAGTCTCCACCTTCTTCCATACGCTTTTTCAAGTTACCGAAGGAGATGTCAGCTGTAGTTTTACCCTTAAACAGTCTTTTTACATTTGGGTCATTTTTGTTAAACAAGTGAGGGAAGTAATCATCGAGAGTCTTGTAACCAAGGTCTTGTAGTCCAGCCTTCTTTGTATCGAAGAACTCTCGTACTAGATTGGCAGTCTCTTCATCGAATCCAGATAACGTAGTACGCTTTCCTTCAACGAAGTCGATAATCTGTGATGCCTGTTCTTTACCCTTGATACGTTTTGAAATCTGAGAGATTACACTAATATCAGCCTTGTTTGCCTGGTTCACTGCAGATTCTGCACGTATAATACCAGAGAAGATTTCATCGCTACCTGTTAGGGCTTTAATGTTCTTGCTTGGGCTAGTAAAGTTAAGCATTGCCTCACGTACACCACCGATATTCTTGATACTTGGGCTAGGTAAGTCAGTCTGTGTCATAACCTGTGACTGGTATGCGTTACGCACATCAGGGTCGGCATCTACAACCTTTTCAGGTCGAGGACTTGTTGACACATCGTCTACTATAGCTGTGTTATCATTAAATCGTTTCGCAGTTTCTAAGTTATCTGCACGAGCGTTGCGTTGAGCTAAGAACTCAGCTTCATCGACACTACGGAAGTTGTCAGGAGCACTCTCCATTAGGAGGTTACTCTGTCGTACAATTTCCTGTTCCTTAGTATCAAGATGGTCTTTGATTCGAGTCATCTTATCAACTTGAGGTTGGTCAATTTCAAACTTTTGTTGTAGTTCGTCAAGGTCTGCTTGATACTGCTCATTGAGTTTAGCATATTCAATTTCCTGTCGAGGAGCTGGCATGTCTGCAATCTCCGCTTCACGAGCCTTATACGCTTCATCCATCTGTAGGTGATGTGAGTTCAATTTGTCTTTGGTCATAAGACCATCCAACTGTTGTTCAACAACACCACGGTCATCGAGTAGCTCTTTAGCAGCACTCTTGATTTCTACTGGCATATTCTCATGTGCAGCTACATCTATAGCAGCTTTCACTGGAGTGTTCTGAACAGTAGGTAAATCTACATTGCCGTTATCAAACTCATCAAGTAATCTTTGTGCCTCAACTGGGTCATTTGGTAGACCGTTGTTTTCGAACTGAGTACGAGCATCTTGACGTTCTAGTGTGAATCCACGCTGTGCGTCATTCTCTAGTGCAAGTTTACGCTCTTCCTGTAATGCAACGAACTTAGCCTTAGCTTGTTCTGGAGTCAAATCAGGAGCACCTTCTGTCTGTAATTTCTGAATATCAGCATCTACTTGTTCAATAGGTCGAGCATTATCACCAGCACCTAGTAGCTTTTGACCATTAGAAGCAGGAGCACTACCGTCATCTGTAAGACCAACTAATCGGTTTCCTTGGATTTGGTCAAACTCAGCCTTACGACCAGCTTGTTCCGCAGCAGTAGCTTCGGCATCCAAGTTATCTAATTTAGTCTCAAGATTTAAGTCTTCAGCGAGTTTGTCTACACCAGGTAGGTCAGCAGTTTGTCCTGCCTTTGCAGCAACATCATCTGCTACAGCTCCAGCTTTTCCAGCCTTCTTAGCTATAACACCACCTGTACCTGCACCAACAGTACCACCTACGATACCACCGAATGCAGCACCTTGAGCAGCACCTTGTAGGATGTCTTCATCCCTGGCTGCAGCACTGGCAGCTCCACCAGCAGCACCAAAGGTAGCACCTTCAGCACCAGCTATTGCAGCACGTTTGGCGATTTCTTTAGCAGCTAATTTCTTACCACCCTCTTTAAGAGCAGTAGTAATAGCTTGCTTACCACCAGCCTTAACAGCTGTACCAGCACCAATAGTTGCAACGTTTAAGAATGTACTTGCTGCAGCACCTGCGGTTTTCTTCGCATCTACAGCTTGTGATTCATCAAACTCTTTTTTGTGTTTGTCAGTTTGTTCATCAAAGTTTGTGTTCTTCTTGTAATCTTCGAGTTCTTTATCTCGAGCAGCCTTCATCTGAGTAATCTTGTCCAGGTCTTCCTTAGACATTTTGCTTACATCAGCACCACCATCTTCTGCAACAGCACCCTTGTCAATATAACTTCCGTAGATATTGTTTATCTCTTTGTTATATTTATTCTGGATGTTATTAGCACCTTCTTGTAGTTTAGACTGTTCGTTGGTAGCAACCGTACCCTCGACTACATCCTTGATACCAGTAAAGGCATCAACAGCATCATCTTTAACAGATACGGCAGCATCTTTAACAAAGTTACCAACACCACCGATTACATCACCTGCTTGTTCGAAGAAACCTTTACCCTTTTGTTCATCCTCAGCTTTTGCAGCTGCAA
>Ga0207952_1000941_pt1 | contig 15896 bp, 15 predicted proteins | sample SubbioR12Aug_8Ca_FD_184831 | JGI IMG/M metagenome (GOLD analysis project Ga0207952, IMG submission 184831) | Serpentinite rock and fluid subsurface biosphere microbial communities from McLaughlin Reserve, California, USA - CR12Aug_8Ca (SPAdes) | ecosystem: Environmental > Terrestrial > Deep...
TAAATAATTTCATATTTGAGCTGCGTGAAAGCTGTCGACAAATTGACGATCATAAACAGCATAGTATTAATGCAATACAATGCCGTTTACGATCGCCGATTTTCGGCGCTTTGACGCGGCTCAAATATGAAGTTATTTGTTGCGTTTGGTATAAGGCATTAAGTTCTTAAACCCAGTTGCATTTTTCTTGTTTAAAAAACTCATATAGTAGGTTGAGCTGATGCGCACACTCTTCTTCTTCCCTATTGAGATCACTGATTCGGTTGGTTAGTGTTTTGATTTCAACCTCTAAGTTGTTTATTTCACTTTCCGTAGAGTCGAAAAGAGAGGAAGAGTCGTGAGATTTGAGCTCTTGAGAGAATGTGTCAAGAAAGGCTTTTTTTCTTAGCAACCGCGCCTCTTTCTCTCCGATTTTCTGTGATATAGAGCGTAGTTTTGTTTGTAAAGGTTGTAAAAGTTCTTGTATTCCAAGATGTAAACTCTCCGGTGTTTCGAGAGTTTTCCCTAAATATTCGAATCCAGCAGGGAGCGCTGCTATTAAAGAACTCGCTGTAACATTTGCTGGTTTTTCACTTTTATGAGGTATTGTAGATATAGGAGTTTCACGAATCTCAGCTAGATGATTTCGAGCCTCTTCTATACAAGTGGCCCATCTTTTTTCGGCTTTTTCTTGGGTGGATGAGGAGGTGGTAGGTTTATGTAATAATAATGCCGTCTTGATCCGCTGATAGTGCTCAATTTGTGCTATAGCCCCTTTTTCTTCTTCTGGTGTCAAACGGGATTTTTCTAGGCTTTCTCGGTAGATCTTATCCTTGCTCTCCAGAAAGGACATGCTTTTTTGATAGACAATGAGTGCATTATTTAGCTTTCGGATTGCCAAAATATTGGATATGGAGTTTACGATTTTCATTTCAGTTTCTGCGTAATCAAGCAGCCACTGCCAGTATCTTTCTTGGGGGCGCAAAGAAACCTCTGATTTTTTTGCTTCTAAGGTTTCAAGGGAAGATCGTGTCAGACGGAGAGACGCACTTTCAGACTGTTTTGTGTCTCGAAGGGGTTCTTCAGGACGAAAGGCCTGACGAACAGCATTGATTTCTGCTAGAGTCATCGACATGTTCAATTAACGGCATGAATACCCTACAAGATTGGGCAGAATGCCGCCTCCTGTTAAATGTTCAAAAGACGAAGAACCTCATCACTCCCTCTACACTTCGAGGGTTTAGTCATGGAGTTTCGCAGTTTAGCTTTCCTTGGCAATAGTACAAAGAGGTGCATACTCTGATTTTAGGTATGCAGAGTCTCTAAGTAGCAGAGTCGAGGATGCTACTGTAGATCTTTAGGCTCTAAAAGCCTCCTTTGTTAAAAATATTCTGTACAAGAGCTTAAGAAAGCTTCATCGAAAATGCAATGAAAACTGATTCTCGAGTAGGATTTTTTCCTTCTTGATCGCAGCTTGCAAATTCTCTTCTTATAGAGAGACCCCTGCATAACCCAATACCTTCGTTAAAAATGCTCGTTTTGCGATCTTTCGTTTTTTGCTCACCCCCTATGAGATGTCTCGCATATGTGGGCTCGCTCAAATCCAAAATCTCGCTAAAACAAATCATTTTTTCCAAAGATATTGGGTTATGCAGGGGTCTCATAGAAGTTTTCAGAGCTTTAGTGTTTAATCCTAATGTTCAACTAGATCAGAAAGGGTATCTATGCTAATCAACAGCTTATATGCAACATCACGATACCCCTTATTCTGTTGAATTAGATACTCTTGAAAAATACTATCGCACTAATTTAAAGCAGGGTCTGTCTTACCAAGAAGTAAGGCAACGGATCGCTGAAATTGGTCCTAATGGTCTCCCGAAAAAAAAGCCACCTGGTTACTTGTTCAACTTTTTTTCTCAGTTCAAAAATCCATTGATTTATCTTTTGTTTGTTGCTTCTGGACTGATGCTATTCATAGGTCAAGTGACGGATTGTTTAGTCATTTTAGGGGTTGTAGTGATCAATGCGTTGATGGGGGTGATTCAGGAAGGTAGAGCAGAACGATCGTTAACAAGTTTAAGAAATCTAGAAACGCTCGAGGTCTTAGTTATCCGAGGAGGAGAAGAAAAACAGATTGAAGCTAGAGAATTAGTTCCTGGAGATATCGTACATCTTACTGCAGGTAATGCTGTTCCAGCGGATGCAAGGATTATTGAAGCTCTGCATTTACAAGTAGTAGAGGCTGCGTTAACAGGGGAATCTCAAGCGATACATAAGATCGATATGACTATCGATCAAGCCACGATATTGGCGGAGAGAAAGAATATGTTGTATACCGGCACATACATCGTAGCGGGTAGGTGTTTGGCTCTTATTACCTCAACAGCTACACACACAGAATTAGGAAAGATTGCTCGCATTACTGAAGAAGCTCCCCTCCATAAAACTCCGATTGAAAAGAAGATAGCTAGATTTGGGCAGGTATTGAGTATTGTTGCAGGAGGGATTTTTTTCTTGTTGCTTGGTGTCGGATATTTAAGAGGTCTACCTTTTGCTGATATTTTCATGGTAGCTATTAGCCAGGTGGTCTCGTTAATTCCCGAGGGGCTGCCTGCTGCGATCACAATAGCATTAGCTGTTGGGGTGCAACGGATGGCGGCACAAAAAGCCATTGTACGTCGTCTAGTTGCCGTAGAGACGCTAGGCTCTACTACGGCAATCTGTACTGATAAAACAGGTACATTAACACGTGGCGAAATGTTAGCGTCAGAAGTGTTCCTTCCTGGACAAAATCTCATACAAGTACAAGGAATCGGATATGCTCCTCAAGGGAGTTTTATGCAGTCAGGCAAAGTTGTGGATCCATATGACAATAATGCCCTTTTAGTCCTGTTGGAGGCTGGGGTCCTTTGTAATGACGCAAGACTGCAACAAGAAGGGGGCGTTTGGCATGTCATAGGAGATCCTACGGAAGGGGCGTTATTAACTTTGGCAAAGAAGGCTGAATTTGATGAAGTTGCGATCAGGCAAGAGCATCCACGCCTTCGGGAAATTCCCTTTGACTCTAAGGCTAAGATGATGGCTACAAATTGTGAGGGAGTCGTCATGATCAAAGGAGCCATTGAAGCTGTATTAGCCTTATGCCCACGGGCTCTTATTGATGATGAAGAGGTAGTACTTACAGAAAAGCTTTTATTGGACATCGAGCATGAAGCAGAGCGACTGGCTCTCGAAGGACGAAGGATTTTAGGCTTTGCAAGAATGGAAGGTGGATTCAATGAAAAAGAAGAATGGTCTCAACTTAAGGGGAAATCTCTTTTTTTGGGATTTGTTGCTCAAATGGATCCTCCAAGACCTGAGGCTGCCCAAGCAGTCACAACTTGTCAGGCTGCCGGTATTCGTCCTATCATGGTCACTGGGGATCACTTATTGACTGCCAAGGCTATTGCCCGCCAGCTCGGGCTTCTTCACGATGGGCAACAGGGTATAGATGGTGCACAGCTTGACCTGCTTTCAGATGAGCAATTGAAGCAACAAATAGGAACCATTGCTGTATTTGCCAGATTACATCCAGAGCAGAAATTACGGATCATTAAAGCATTGCAGTCTTGTGAGGAAGTCGTGGCAATGACAGGTGACGGAGTCAATGATGCGCCTGCGCTTGCTAAAGCTGATGTGGGTATAGCTATGGGCATTACAGGGACAGATGTTGCTAAACAAGCGGCAAAAGTTGTGATCACTGATGATAATTTTGCGACAATTGTCAAAGCAGTAGAGCAAGGAAGACTTGCTTATTATAATATTAAAAAAGTCATTTTGTATCTTCTTACGACGAACTGTGCTGCAGCAATGACTGTGTTAATAGCAGTAGTAGCGGGCTTTCCTCTACCTATGGAGGCAATGCAGATTCTTTGGATTAACGTTGTCACTGAGGGAACTGTAACGATCAATTTGATTCTAGATCCTCTAGAGGGTGATGAAATGCAACGCCCCCCAGTGAAAAAAAATGATCAGATCCTCTGTGGAAATAGTTTTCTAAGATTTATGTACCTAACACCGACAGTAACAGCTTTATTGTTGGGCTATTTCATATACCATTGGAAAAGAGATGTACCGCTTATCCAGTTGCAAACGCAAATATTCACACTATTAGCCTTTTGCGCTTGGTTCAAGGTTCTTAGTGCGCGCTCGGAATCGAAGTCTTGCTTAACTCTAAATATATTGAAAAACGGTTACTTAAGCATCGGGCTTGTGGCTAGTGTTTTGCTACAGGCAGCTGTTATTTATGTGCCTCAATTGAATGAGGTTTTTCATACAACACCGCTGAGTGCAAGACAGGTAATAGTGTTAATGGGTATCGGCAGTGTAGTTATGTGGATCGAGGAACTGCGAAAATGGATATTTAGAAAGTAGTGAAGGGAAGGCGAGACTTCTACCACAGATTTTCTGAAATTTAACTATTAATAAGCTTAATGCCTTTGGGCTACCGATACGAGCATAAGATAAATTCTTATCAAAAATCAGTTGCGCAACAACGCCATGCTTTTCCTTCTTATCAAAGAAATTATTCACCCTCAGTTGTTTAGCTTTTCAAGCTCCATCTGAGAATTAAGCAACAACGCCTAAATTTACATACATAGATTCCATTGAGGACTGTTTTTTTAAGTTGTTTTTTTGTTTTAGTTTTTGTATGATTTATTTTTATTCGTCTTTAACTTAATTAATTCATCAGGCTAATGGTGTTTAAAATTACTCCGAGTAAAATCTGTTTAGGCTCCCCCCTTGAGGAGGGCGTATCTGAGGAACCTTTCTCTAACATAGAGACAGTCACTACAAAGGTTGCAAAGTTTAACTTAGCTAGCAACACTTTCACTCCTACTGACATGTCCATATCCAGAGTTAAAGTTTCTGATGAGTATGATCCTGAGCAAGAGCGCTGCTGTAAATCTACAGAGGATAAACAAGTTAGGCGGATGGCTCGTATAAAAATTAATCAAGAAATTGTTCTAGCCTGGACCGATAACAATCTAGATGCACTTTGGGACTTATTGGTGGAAAGGGGAATGGAATTCAATGAGACTAATGTGGCTACATGGATTCATAGAGTTGCTAAATTAACAAGATCCGTTGATCCGTTTATAGATGCAAGATATATCCATATCATGCGACCGGCCATATTTGAAATGCTCCGCTCATTCAATCCACAGAGCCTGAGTAATATAGTGTACGCCTACGCGATTAGCGGTGCAAGAGATGGGGAGATCTTTGCTGCCATAGGGTCTGAAATACAGAGAAGGTCTAGCGGGCGTGCTTTTAGAGGATCTCTTGCTGAATTTGATCCTCAAGCTTTGAGCAATATAGTGTATGCTTATGCAATTAGTGGGTTTATGGATGCAGGAGTTGTTATTTCCATAGCGACTGAGATAGAAAAAAGGGCGAGGGCGGGTGCTGCCAAAGGTAGAGTATCCCTTGCTGAGTTTGATTCGTTGGCTTTGGGTAATATAGCGTATGCCTACGCGCTATTTTGTGCTCTTATGGAAGAGTCCACTGACCCCGATGATCACTTGATAGAAAATCTCGGGAAACAATGTGAAAATTTCATAAAACTCTTATTGGTAAGAACTTCCGAGAATATGGAGAATGCTTTGTGGATGCAAGCTGCCCGAGTTGCAGCATTTTTTCAGCACAAAGCTCTTAGTCAGATACTTGCTGGTAAAATTGAGCGACAAGAAGCGGTAGAATCAGCTTTTCAAAAGGATGTTGGTAGGTTTCTTAGGAACCATGGATTTAAAACAGAAGTTGACTTAGGTAGTGATTTTGCCAATCATAAAGTCGATTTTTTTAGGGAATCTGATGGCATGGTGGTTGAAGCTGATGGCCCTCTTCACTTTGACAAGGAAACGCAGAGCTTGAATTCCCAAACAATTCTCAGAAATCGAATCCTAATAAAAAATGGGATAGAAAAGTTGTATTCTATCAACTCGTTGGATTGGGACCTGCTACTCAGTGATGCTCAAAAGCAGACTTACCTTGTCGAATTGGGAATCTTATCTGAATAGACTCTTGTGTCAGAGCACACAGAGACAGAAACTTCTCCCTCCAACTATCTGCAACCGTCTAGCCTACCAAAGAGGGGTTGGTCAGTGACTATTCAACAGTAACGGATTTAGCTAGATTACGAGGTTGATCGATCTCCGTGCCGCGCTCTTTGGCAACATAATAAGCAAACATTTGGCAAACTACGGAATAGGGGATGGCCGCTAAGGCATCAGAGACGGGAGGGAGCCATAGAACGTCATCTGCGATATTGGCAATATTGGGAGAACCTTCAGGAGCCAGGGCTAGGATAGGGCCACTTCGTGCTTTTACCTCCATGAGGTTACTCAGCATTTTTTCGTAGGTCCTTTTATTACCGAGCAAGGCGACAGTTGCAAGTGTTTCGTCAATAAGAGCAATAGGACCGTGCTTCATTTCCCCTGCTGGATACCCGGTGGCGTGTACATAACTAATTTCTTTAAGCTTAAGAGAGCCTTCAAGGCAGGCTAGGAACATATAGTAGCGGCCTAAAAAGAAGAAGTGCTCAAAGGAGGCATATTTCTTTGCCAGTTGTTCAATGGTCTTTTGCTGGCGTAGAACTTTAGCAATGAGATCTGGAAGAGCCTTAAATTCCTGCAAGAACAGGATGCCATCTTCTTTACTCATATGCCGAAGTCTTGCCATCAATAAGCTAAAAAGAGCTAGAACAGTCAATTGACTCGTGAAGGCCTTAGTAGAGCAAACACTGATTTCTGGTCCAGCACGCAAGAATAGGCAGGCATCTGCTTCACGACTCAATGTAGAGTTGCGAACATTACATAAACTAATGACCTTAGCGCCCTTAGCTTGAACTTCTCGAACTGCGGCTATGGTATCTAGGGTTTCTCCCGATTGGCTAATGGCTATAACAAGAGTTCCTTCGGAGATAATAGGGTTTTTATAGCGAAACTCCGAGGCAATTTCCGCTTGTGTCGGAATACGAGCCATATCTTCGAGCATGAGGGCTGCGATGCAACCAGCATGCCAGGAAGTGCCACAGGCAAGGATCGTGATTCTTTTAATAGCTTGTAATTCGGTACTAGTAAAGGGAAATCCTTCGAACTCTGCTGTGCCAAAATCTTCGATGAACCTGCCATGCATAGCTTGTTGAATAGTTTGAGGTTGGTCGAAGATTTCTTTAAGCATAAAATGTTCATAGCCATTTTTCGAGGCGACTTCTTTTTCAAGTCGCAGTTTCTCCGCCGCTCTTGCAATGGGGGAGGCGTTTTGGTCGAAAATCTCGATGTACTCTTTGCGTATAACAGCCACCTCGTCATTACGCAGGAAATGCACATCGATATCAGGGATATGAAAAGCATTAGCATCGGAGGAAATAAAGGCTTCATGCCTCTCTGGAGAATGTGCAATAGCAATGGGATTTTCTCTAGAAGCAGCAATGATTTCTTCAGGATGGTTCTTGTGTACCACAGCGATTCCCCAAAAGCCCTTAAGAAGAGAAAGCGCTTTCTGGACGGCTTCAAGGAGATGGCCTTGATAGAAGTGCTGAATGAGTTGTGCAATGACTTCGGTATCTGTATCTGAAGAGAAAACAACGCCTTTTTCCTCTAACATAACGCGGAGAGCTTGGTGGTTTTCAATGATGCCGTTATGAACAACAGCAACGCTATGTGAGGCATCAAAATGGGGGTGAGCATTTTCAGCAGAGGGTTTGCCATGGGTAGCCCAGCGTGTATGAGCGATGGCTAGAGGGAGCATTACGGAAGAATTTTGCCATGCGGATTCTAATGCTTGGATTTTGCCACTTTCTTTACAGTAGCGGATTTTTCCTTCGATAACGCCAGCAAGACCGGCTGAATCATAACCACGATATTCTAAAGCCTTTAGCCCCTTGAGGCACTCTTCTGCTGCATCGAGCGATCCAATATAACCAAAGATCCCACACATAGATTACCCCTCGCTAGAAGTGGAAAGATAGCAAGGATTCTTTTTTCTAGCGAGGATTGCTAGGAAAAGGGGAAATTCTGTCCGAGCACGGTTTTCCATCCGAGCCGCTGGTCCTGTGCTGATTTTATCACTACACCATTCTTCTAGGTGTTCAATAAAAAAACCTGATTCAAAAAGTAATTTGCTGTAGGCCGAAAGAGGGAGGTGAAAGGAAGAGGATACACTCGATGCATCCTGTTGGCTTGGGTGGGTCTGGATAGGGATTTCAAGTGGGCTGAGATAACGGTCAAGACGTCTAGATTGCAATTTTTTCGTTAGATCTACCAACCATCCAGATTGACGTGGTATGCGAAAACAGGGGTGGTTGAGTACGATGAGCAGAGCTCCATTAGGTTCTAGATGGTGCTCGATATTTTGTAGTACCACGGCAGGATCTGCCATATTTTGTAGGGACAAAATGAGAGTAGCGTGGGAGAAATCTTTTTCTTTTAAAGCAAAAGGCTTAGAAACATCCTGAACGAGAAATCGCTTAGATTTCCACGGTTGCATCGCTTTAGCTTTCTTGGTAAGGCTAGGGGAAAGATCTAAACCTAAATACTCCGTACTTTTAGGAAGTTGACGAGCTAAGATACCTTGACCACAACCGAGATCAAGAAGCTTGTGCGGTGAGCCTAATAAGCGGAGAGCATTAGGAAGAATAACGTGCTGGTGGTAGTAATGTCCATCTTGGCCAACCTTATGATCGTACCAATCATGCATAGCTTCCCAAGATGTGGACTTTGACATTATTCAAACATTTGTTTACAACAGGGGCAATATCTTAACATGATCTTGAATATGAAGCAATGCATACATCTCTCTAAAAAAGTAATGACGGAACCGGTGGTCGAACATATCACTCCTGTGACGACTGTGCTAAGAGCCAATGAAGTCATTCGCGAGGCACTTTCTACTCTACAGGGGCGTAAAATTGACGAGAAAATTTTTTATTTTTACGTGTTGGATCATGAAGGAAAATTAGAGGGTGTGGCTTCAACGCGCAATCTTCTTTTAGCCCCATTGGATGCCAAGGTCGTCGAAATTATGGATCCGGCTGTGGCGATTCTTTTTTCCAAGCAAACCATGAGCGAGGCTCTGGAAGAATTGGAAAAATTACGTCTTTTAGCTCTTCCGGTTGTTGATGAGGAAAGACGATTGTTAGGAATCATCGACGTGCAAAATTATGTGGAGCATCCGGTGAAAGAATTGAACACGGAAATGCGACGTAATATTTTTCAGCTTATTGGTATGACGATTGAGGAGGGTAGATTGGGCTCCCCTTGGAAAGGGTTTAAATTGCGCATGCCTTGGATTTGTTGCAACATCATAGGTGGGATTTCCTGCGCTATTCTTTCCAAAATATATCAAGATGTTTTGGCTCAAGTCTTGATGATCGCTATGTTTATTCCTCTTGTGCTTAGTCTAAGTGAGTCGATTTCCATGCAGGCTATGACACAATGTCTTAGCATTTTGCATAGCCCAAGGTTGCTATGGAGTATGGTGAGAAGACGCCTTGTTTTGGAAGCTAAAACCGTTGGATTATTGTCTATTGCTTCTGCCGTAGGCGTGAGTCTGCTTTCATATTTGTGGGGAGGTGGGTGGGGCCCTGTTTTTGTGCTTGCACTCTCTCTCTTTATTTCTATTCTTCTTGCGGCCATTGTCGGCACTATGATTCCTATCGGTCTTAAGCTGTTTAAAATGGATCCAAAAATTGCATCGGGTCCCGTTGTTTTAATGGTTGTCGATATTGTTGCTACTGTTCTGTATTTAGCCACAGCTCAAAGAGTGTTATTTTCTTTGGTGGAATCCTGACATGATTAATCAGAACTCGATTGCTGCCATTGATGGGGAAGGTTTTCTTGGAAATTTTGTTAAGCCCCTATATAAGTCTTATTGTTTTTCGCGTATTCCAGCGACAATTCGTTATGTGCTCACTGGGCAGAATCGAGAATTAGCTCTTCCTATGGATGTTCTAGGAGAGCAGAGCGATTCTTGCGATGTTGCCATTTTACTTTTTCTAGATGGTTTTGGATGGCGATTTTTTGAACACTATTTAGAAAAAAGTTCTTTTTTACAGCACTTTGTTAGGGAAGGAACCTCTAACAAGCTCACAGCGCAATTCCCATCAACTACGGCTGCGCATGCCACCTGTATTCATACCGGGCAAGAAGTAGGAGAAAGTGGCGTGTATGAATGGTTCTATTACGAACCTAAAGTAGATCGGGTGATTGCCCCACTACTGTCATCGTTTGCTGGGGATAAGAAAATTGGCACCTTAGAGGTTGCGGGCGTGGAGGTCGCCGCTCTTTACCCGCAGAAAACCCTGTATCAACAGTTTAAGGAAGAAGGAATCCATTCGTATATTCTGCAACCCATCAATATAGCGCACTCTCTCTATTCCCAGGCGATGAGTAGGGGGGCTTTATATCAGCCTTACCATCACCTAGGTGAAGCGCTTGATTATGCGGTAGAGCTTGTCAAAACAGCCCCACTTGGGGAAAAACGGTACATATGCCTTTACTTTGGGGAGATCGATGCAGTGGGGCATCGCCATGGATTGTTCTCTGAAGAATATGATCAAACGGTTATCCAGGCACTAGCTCGTTTAGAAGAACGTTTGTACAAAAAACTCCAAGGTGTTGAGAAGAAAATTGCTGTGATGGTCACCGCAGATCATGGGATGATAGAGATTGACCCTGCAAAAACGTTTTATATTAACCGAGAACTTCCTGAGATCATTCCATATCTAAAAAAAAATCGAGAAGGGAAACCTATAGCTCCAGCAGGATCGTGCCGCGATTTTTTTCTTCATGTGGAAGAGTCGCATCTTCGTGAGGTCGAGATGTGTTTAAAAGAAGCGCTTGGCAAGACGACATGGATTGTGAAAACAAGTGAATTAATCCAGAAGCAATTTTTTGGGTCGCATGCTCCCTCAAAAGACTTTCTTTCTAGAGTGGGAAATTTAGTTATTCTTCCTCATGGACATGAAAGCATTTGGTGGTATGAAAAAGATCGTTTTGAAGAGAATTTTTTTGCAATGCATGGGGGGCTGACGAGGGAAGAAATGGAAACAATCTTTCTGTTCTCTAGTCCGCGATAAAGCTACTTTTGACAAAAGCAGCAACAAGGGAGCGTCGCTGTTGCTGCTTTTCTCTAGGATTTACCCTTTTTCTTTTCTTCTTTGGCAAGACGTTTTTCTTTTAACGTCTTTTGGGGTTTTTTCTTATCTTCTTTACGAGCATCACGAGCTTTACCCATAAACTACCTCCATGTACGTACCTGTCTAACATAATCTCATTGCATTTTCAATAGATTTTTCTTGAACCAAAGGTTGTATGATGACCGGGCAAAGTGGGACGATGGAAGGCATCATAACTTGATCGCGAAGTATTTCTTGCTCCGAAGGTTCCATGAGACGATGCTCCAGACCCCCTTGGTGGATCATAAGGGGGAAGAGGGGCTCGATAGCCAGAGGCAGTGCGTGATCCAAATGTTGCATGGGGATTTACAGGCCCTGTGGGGTAAGGCTGCGGATAACGAGGCATTACAGGAGGGTGTCTATGATTAATAACGTAAGAATTTGGATGAGGCCGATCATTTAGTATACGGATGAACTGTATTACAAAATAAATCGATAATCCAATTACTATTGCCGCTGGGATAGAACTAACAGCACCGAATAATAGGGCAATCCCAAGAGCAAGAATAATAACTCCCCCAAGGGAGTTCACTACGGTTGCTATACGACGCGCATCCATTTCTAAACGGCCATATATGTGGGGCAATCTAGATGATGCCTGAACGGGTACTTGCGGCGTGAGAACGGAATGAGTACGATGAATCACTGCTGACATGGGATCTCCTACATTCTGCGTGCTTTTACACAGGTGTTCGTTTCTACATCGATCAGGATGGTATCGTATCTTGTAAACCAAGAGTCATTGACACCTATGATGATAGTATCATTGACTTCCCAGTTGTTGATTATAGAGTAGTCCTCTTCACTGATAACCCAGCAACTAGTAGCGTCGAGGTAGACTATTTTTTTGGATGGTGTATTGTGGTCTAAACCAGAGATATGGTGTGTATATGGACTGTCATAAAGAGGGCCGGAAAGGGGATTGACGCGAACTGTTGAGCGGTTACTTTGGTTGGTTAAGCAGTAGGGATAGTCGGAAAACCACTGATTATTAGGAGAGAGAACAACGAAATCCCCTTGACGCCAACTTAAGACATCACGGACATCGGATTCTGCTATCTTCCAACGAGATTCATCGGCAAGTTGAACAATTCGCTCATAAGGGGAGATGAAAGAGGCGACATTGTAAAAAAAAGGGATTTCCATAGAAGAATATTGAATGGGCACCGGGTACATATAGTCACCGGCGGACAACGTTCCTGCAACAAGGGATAAGACGCCCGCGACGGATGAGAAAAAACGACTGTTCATAATCAGAACCCCATATTAATGAATAAGGGATGGTAAAGAAGTCATTAGAAAATAAACAAGAGAAAAAGATGGAAAGAGAGAAGGCTTATAATGACTGGAATAGAAGAGATGCAACTCCTTGCGGTATGATGAAACATGTGGAATGCCCAGAGTTTGAAAGGGAAGATCGATTAGAGATGTTAAGTCTATTACCTCAGTGGTGTGGTAAACGGGTGCTTGAGCTCGGTGCTGGGATCGGACGTTTTACAGGAGCCCTAGCAAAAGAGGCTTCGCATCTTACCACAGTGGAATGGATTCCACAGTTTGTCTCGGAAAATAAGCGTCGACATAGTGATGACAAAAACATCACTTATATATGTGGTGATGCTATGCAAACAGAGTTTTCTGAGGGTTCTTTTGATTTGATCTTTATCAGCTGGTTGTTCCTGTACCTTGAAGACAACGAGGTAGAAGAACTGCTTCGTAAGATTGAAAGATGGTTAGAACCAGGGGGAGTGTTTTTTGTTAGAGAAACATGTGCTCTGAAGCGCGTTAACCCTTCAGAGAAAAACCCGACGTATTATCGTACGATTAAGGAATATGACAAGCTATTAAGTTCATTTGTATTAAAAAAAGAGGGGAGCATTAAGGCGTGGATAGACTATATGGCTCAACCTTTTAGTTGTTATTGGCTTGTAGAAAAACCCTCGAGCTTATCGATGAGGCCTGCGATTTCTTGCATCCCAGTGCGAGAGTCAATCAAGACTCCTCCTTTATCAAAGTAAAGAATAGTGGGAACGGCTCGGACGCTGTAACGTTGAGATAGTTTGCTGAGTATATCGATATTGACTTTAGCAAATTTTACTTTACCATCGAATCGCTTAGACCAATTTCGAATGTGGGGCTCAAGAGCTTTGCAGGGGCCGCACCAATCAGCATAAAAATCGACAATAATAGGAGTTTTGCTGCAGAGCACGTCTTTGTCAAACTGTTCAAGGCTCTTAATAGAGATGATTTCTGGTTCTTGCACCTCTAGGGGGCGAATGTTTGATGTAGGCGTGGAAGATGGTGAGGAGCGTGCTTTTTCTGCTTGTAATGCAGCTTTTGCGCCATCACCAGCTGCTATCACGGCTTGTCGATATTCAGGATCACAAGCATCCCCAACAGCAAAAACTCCGGGTACACTAGTTTCTCGATCATGGTAAAGGAGGATATAGCCTTTGTTATCTAGTTGTACTTGTCCCTTAAAAAGATCTGTAGTGGGTATGGACCCGATGGCTAGAAACAGCCCATTAGCAGGTAATGTTTTTAGTTGGTGAGTTGTAGAATTTTTCAGAACTAGAGAAGTCATTTTTTCGGCATCACCTAGAACTTCTTGGATTGTGGTGTTGTAGAGCACTTCAACATTAGGCATCAGGAGAAGTTCTTCCTTGCGATGGGCTTCTATCGACTTTAAGGAATTCGATCGAACAACTAAGGTCACTTTTTTTGCGAATTTGGCAAGATAACTAGCCTCTGTGATAGCTCCGTCCCCTCCACCAACGACGACGACGTCGAGTTCTTTGTAAAAATTACCATCGCAAACAGCGCAATTGTGTACTCCTTTTAACCAATAGGTATCTTCTCCAGGAATGCCTAGCATTTTTGGAGTGGCGCCTGTCGCTATGATGCATGTTTTTGCTTTAATAACGCGGAGTTGCTTGGGAGTGAGAAGGTCTCTGACAGTGATTTTAAATGGACGAGTCGAAAAATCGACGGAAACTACGTCAGCAATTTCAAATTTAGCACCACTTTTTTCCGCCTGCTCCTGAATTTTTTCTGTGAGATCATTACCTCGGATAGAGAGTTCTCCTGGCCAGTTTTGTACAAGAGGTGATTGTGTAAGAGCTCCTCCAGGCTGTTGTCCAGTAATGACTAAAGGGTGCAAATTGGCTCTGGATAAGTAAAGTGCAGAAGTAAGGCCCCCTATGCCACCACCGAGAACAACAGCTTCTTGGATCTCCTCTTCGGATTTATGGAAATCGAGGGGTTGTTTGATGGGTAGCTCTGAAAAAATGCATACAGGGATGCACAAACATAGGAAAAGAAAGTTTCGCATATATAACATTCACCCTAAATGGGGATTGAGGAGAACAAAACCATCCTGACTATACAATAGATATGCAAAAAAATCTCTTACTGATATTTTTTGAGATGTGAAAACTTTTTTTAAAATATCGAAAATTTTTGTCATTGGTTTTGCTATTCTCTTGATAGGTCCATTGGTAAAAGTGTGTTTTAAAGATGGAGCTGAAGGTCCTTATCACCCTAAATATCACAAAACGTTGCCTATAGACACCACAAAAGCGGTAATAGAAGTTTATGGGGCTGATGCTGGGCGCTGGCAGAGTTCTTTTTCGATGCATACATGGGTGGCTTTAAAAAAAAGAAATGAAGAGCAATTTACTATTTACGAGGTTGTTCGAGAACGTGTTACACAGGGACTGCCTGTTGTAAATATTTGGAAGGGGAATCCAGATCGTCCTTGGGTTGGGCATGCACCTCGTCGACTTTTTTATCTTGAAGGCGAAAATGCAGAGAAGAGCATCCCTCTTATCGAACAGGCTATAGAGGATTACCCCTATAAAAAGAGATATGTTGTTTGGCCAGGACCTAATTGCAATACATTTACAGCATATGTGGCCAGATCAGTTCCTAATCTAGGGATCGTATTACCTCCTAACGCCATAGGTAAAGATTTTTTGCCCGCTAAGAGCTTTTTTACAAGAGCTCCCAGTGGGACCGGTTATCAGTGTTCATTATTCGGGATTTTAGGGATAACAGTAGCCCTAAAAGAAGGGCTAGAGATGAACTGTCTGGGGTTGAGTTTTGGCGTTGCCCTTTATCATCCAGGTTTACTAGTGCCAGGTGTTGGAAAAATTGCATTCTCCGGCGCTCCTTAGCAGGTCTTTTATGAGGAACGAATAGGGAAAAGCCCAACAGAACTGCTAAACGGGAAAAATCATCTTCATTGGCTAGAGGTGCTTGGTTTTACTCTGTTTAAACAAGCGGCTTAAAACACCCCCAATCCGTACTTTAAAATAATGGTTGACTATGCTTTTTGGCGAATCGCTCCAGCTTGTCCAGTGTTACCCATTTTTTCCTACAAATCCGATTTGTCAAAAAAGGAATGCTAGTAGAGAGACTCCTGTCATTGAAGCAGCAGCAAAAAAGCCAAGAAAAAACGAAGATGGCACCGCTGGGAAGTCAGAACAGGATCCTGAGGCAGACTAGAGCAAGAAGGGAGGTAGATACCATTTGGGTACAAAGCACATGTGGGCATAGATCAGGAGAGCGAATTTATACCAAACGCAACAAATAACTTCACATTTGAGCCGCGTCAAAGCGCCGAAAATCGGCGATCGTAAACGGCATTGTATTGCATTAATACTATGCTGTTTATGATCGTCAATTTGTCGTCAGCTTTCAC
>Ga0207952_1000942_pt1 | contig 15884 bp, 20 predicted proteins | sample SubbioR12Aug_8Ca_FD_184831 | JGI IMG/M metagenome (GOLD analysis project Ga0207952, IMG submission 184831) | Serpentinite rock and fluid subsurface biosphere microbial communities from McLaughlin Reserve, California, USA - CR12Aug_8Ca (SPAdes) | ecosystem: Environmental > Terrestrial > Deep...
GAGCCTCGAACACCTCATTCGTCGTCGCTATCAACAAAATCGACAAGCCAAACGCTGACCTTTCACGCACACAAGCATCACTTCTTGAACATCACATATATCTCGAAAAACTTGGTGGCGACATTCCGTGGACTGCGATTTCCGCAAAAACTGGCCAGGGCGTCGATGAATTACTCAACCTCATTCTGCTGGTTGCCGAGCTCGCCGAATTGAAGGCCGACCCTGAGGCACCAGCGGCTGGCTACGTCGTTGAGGCGCACCGCGACGAGAAGCGCGGCATCGCAGCGACCATTATCATCAAAAATGGCACACTCAAAAGCGGCATGGCGGTGCTTGCCGGTCGCTCAATCGCTCCTGTGCGTATTATGGAAAACCATCTCGGGAAGACCATAAAGGAAGCAACATTTTCTACACCCGTGACGCTCTACGGATTCGACGAACTTCCAGAAGTCGGCAGCGAGTTTATCTCATACAAAAACAAGCACGACGCAGAACTAAACCGACCAGCATTTGTACGCTCCATGATAAATTCCGTCGAAGAAGATACATCGGGCAAATTCTGGTTGCCGATCATTATTCGTGCTGACGTTACTGGATCCCTTGAAGGCATCATGCACGAACTCGGAAAAATCGGCGACGAATACACCGGCGTACGCGTTGCCCTCTCTGGCATCGGTACGATTTCAGAAAATGATGTAAAGGCCTCCATCGCAAGCGCTACGCCAGCAGTCATCGTTGGATTCGACGTTCCCATTGACGCTCTCGCGCGTGAATCAGCGCGTCAGCATGGTGTACAGATCGAAACATTCAATATTATCTACAAGCTCGCTGAACGCATCGAAGAGTTGATGAAAGAAAAGGCGCCGAAACGTTCTGTAGAGGAAAAAGTTGGCCGCGCTAAGATTCTTGCGCATTTCTCCTCGAGACGCGACACGCATCTTGTTGGCGGTTCTGTGCTCGACGGACGCATCGAAAAAGGATTGAGCGTCAAAATCGTGCGCAAACATGAACCGGTCGGAACCGGCACCGTTGCTGGATTGCAGACGAACAAACAGACCGTTGACCGTGTCGACACTGACCGCGAATTCGGTGCTCAGATTACTTCTGAAACGGAGATTCTCCCCGGCGATATTATTGAGTGTATCCGCACCCATGTTGTATGAGCACCTATCGCGCACCATCACGCAGACAAAATAAAGTATCGGAGGAAATCGCACACCAGGCAAGTGAATTCTTAGTGCGCTTTGTTCGCGGTGGCGGCGCTCTCATTACTGTTACGCGTGCAGCAGTCGCACCGAATTTGCGAAACATTACGATCTTTGTTTCCATCCTTCCCAAATCCGCCGAAGTAGAACAACTGAAAGCACTCAAACGCTTACGCACTGACCTCCGCGACTACCTGAAGGAAAAGACGGTGCTGCGTGACGTTCCAACCGTTGACTTCGAGCTCGACATTGGTGAAGAGAACCGCCAGCGCATTGATGAATTGACCAGAAAAGGCTAATCTTCTCTGATAATGGCCTAATGGCGAAGTAGCAACGCGGCGGTCTGCAAAACCGCTATTGGGTGGGTGCAACTCCCACTTAGGCCTCCGAGGATAATGGTATACGTGTGAATATCTTCTCCTAAACGTCTTCCGTAATGTAAAATTTCTCAATGAGGAGGAGGCGCTGGAGCACTGAGCAATTAAGACAGGCTGTCAAAAATTCTACGAGCCTGCGCCAAGTAATTGGAAAATTAGGGCTAATTGAAGCGGGTGGAAATTACGAACAAGTAAAACGTTATATCAAAGAATACCATCTAGATTCGTCGCATTTTAGAGGAATGGCTTGGAACAGAGGCTTGCGTGGTATTGGAAAACCGCAAATTCCTCTTGATAAAATCCTGGTGCTAGGAAGTTATTTTCAAAGTTTCAAATTAAAGAAACGACTTTTTGCAGCTGGCTTAAAAAAGCAGGAATGTGAGGAATGTGGATGGGCACAATACAGTGAGAGAGGTTACTTGCCACTTGAGTTGGATCATATTAATGGAGATCGGCATGATAACAGGATTGAAAACCTCCGCGTACTTTGTCCCAACTGTCATAGCTTAAAACCGACACATCGTGGTAGAAATAGAAGAAGCCGAGGTGGCGAAACAGGCAGACGCGCGACACTTAAGATGTTGTGATCGTAAGATCGTGTGGGTTCGATTCCCGCCCTCGGCACAAAGAAAGACCGCCAGTGAAGGCGGCCGAGGAACCGTCCGAGGGCCCTCACTTCTCTTTGACGAAAAGCTTCGCAAACTCTGCAAACGGCATTTCGTAGTTGAACCCCGGACTCATGTCCTGCAAGCGACCAATTCGCGACTTATCGACTACTGGCGTTGCAAGGAGCGACATAAAGCAGACTATTGATACACGCCCATGCTTCGCTGTTTGCTCTGTTGCAACAACACGATGCCAGAGTGCCTTGAGCTCTCCCTTTGAGCGATACTGCATCTGCATGTCAGGTAAGAGCATCATAGACGCCCGGTTAAAAGCCAGACGACGCCAGCGACCACGATGGTCAAGATATTCGAATCCATGGTCACTTTCATAGAGATGGCTCGTCAGACCACTCTTATCGGCATGCGCTGACGCAATTTCACTACCGGCTTCTTGATCGCCGAAGTAATGAATAAACCGTACCATCCATTCGGGCCGACTTCGGAGCATCTCACGCTCGAGACCGTGCAACTTGTAGTGATGCTCAAGTTCACGTGCCAAGGCTAACATCGGCGCACTCAGTGCACCAATGAGCATGTGCGCATCCCGTAACAACTCGTGTAGCGGTGCGAGGTCGAGATGTCGTGCAATCGCTTCGAATTCCTGCATCATTGCGATCATCACATGCAGATTTTCCTTGCGATCCTTTCCTTTGCCCGACTCAAGTTTACATTCGTAGCCAACACCAAGCTGGTCGCGCCGCATATACGGGACACTTTGCTTGATCTTCGCGTCGAGGGCACAAAACCGCTCCCACGAGTCCACTGCTCGCTGGAGAGCAATTCGCACATCCGACGGATATGGGATACGCATGTATCCCCGGCTCTGAAGCATGTCTACCATGAACTCCTCCTTAGGCTGATAATGCCAGGCACTATCATTGTCACTATTTCCAACTTTCAAAAAAGAGAGGACGTCCTCGGTACTCAGCAGTCTGACTCTTGCGTCGCTTCTGTAAAGAAAAACGACAGCTTGTTTATTGTTCCGCGTTGAATCGAGCGCAGCACCCGAGGTAACGACTGCAACGAGTCAAACGGACTCGACTCATTTCGAATTGCTTGCGCAATAGGCACAAAAAAGTTTCTTCCGAATTCATTCTCTTCAACAAGATTCCCCGTGTGAGCGTGCGCATAGAAAATGGGAAACAAAACGTCTGAGAAAAGCGCCCCTGATTGATAGAGCCGACGACGCTCAATGCCGATGTGTTTAAAATCAGCAATGAGACCGGTTTCTTCCTTGCACTTCCGTCGAGCAGCCTCGGTTAACAACTCACCTTTATATGCGATGCCTCCGATCACGCCCACCTTGCCAAACGACGGATGTCGCCGACGCTCTTGGCTGAGTATTTCTATCTTCCCACTTACAACGCGGGAGAGCACCGTAATTACGTTAACTTTAAACAGGCTCGAAATCTTCTTATTGCTCTCCGACGGTTGCATATCTGCGATATACCCTACACCTGATTGCGTCAACGCATAACCACCTTCTTCTCGTGATACAAAACCCTTTTTTACCAAAAACTGCAGATGATAGTTAAAAAGGTCGTTGGGAATCTCACCCGGATGCAGATCGCGATACCGCAGCATTGTTGCACTTTTCAGCTCCGAAAGGATATGGTTCTGTATTGGCGAGAGTATTTTCATCGGCATCACTATTGATGATGAAAGATGTGGCGTCAAGTTCTCAACTTTACTGTTTTCCTTTATCACAATTAGATAGATGATGCGTGATTAGTCGATACTCTATACATAGTATAATTCGTTGTATGGACGCCAAACCTGCATTGCGTGCGAAAGCTCTGATTCTCCGTAAAAAAGGCCTAAGTTACAACGAGATCCGTAAGTTCGTTCCGGTGTCAAAAAGCTCTTTAAGCATCTGGTTAAAAAATGTTCGTCTCTCACCAAAACACCGAGCTCGCCTCTACACTAAGCAAATTGCGATTCTCGCCCTTGGAGCCCCAAGTCAACGCGAACGAAGGAAAAAACAGATTGATGAAATTGTCACTCGCGCAAAGGCCGAAATAGAATTGCCACTTTCTCACGATGCATATAGGTTTCTTGGCGCGGCTTTATATTGGGCCGAAGGAAGTAAAACTAAAAATTTTGAAATAACCAATTCTGATCCTATGCTAGTAGCGTTTATGGTGAAGTGGTTCAGCGAAACCTTCAATGTCTCGCCAACAACGTTTAAGGCGCATCTTAATATTTACTCTCAGCAAGACGAAAATGATTTGAAACGTTTTTGGTCAACTCTTATAGGAGTGCCAATATCGAACTTTGGTAAAACATTTGTAAAACCAGCAAACAAGTATTTTAAGAAAAATAACTTATACTATGGGACGATCAAAGTGCGCGTGCCAAAAGGAACTGATATGCGTCTTCGGATATTTGGTTGGATTCAGGGCGCTTTACAAGATCTATCGCCGCGCGTAGAATTTGTGCAAAGGAAATGGTCGTTTTTAAGAGAAGTCGACCGTAACCCTGTGAATCTTGAAATTTAGTTTCCGCCTATAGCTCAGCTGGTAGAGCAGCGCTCTCTTAAAGCGAAGGTCCCAGGTTCGATCCCTGGTGGGCGGAATGGTAGAGTGTACGGATTGGGCCGGTGGTGAAATAGAAGACACGTCAGGTTTAGGACCTGATGCCGAAAGGCGTGGGGGTGCAAGTCCCTTCCGGCCCACAACAGACTAACTACCACAATGGCTGCACACCACCGCCGGCGCCATTGTTATTAGTGCCAAAGAAACCGCCACTTGCGTTGTTGAGTCGCGAAACGTCTGTTGCCGTACCAACGTCGATACCAAACGTGTTCATGATGAGCTGAATGATCGCGCCGAACGAAACCATAATGAGCATCCCGACCATGCCCCAGAGCATGTGCTGTTTGCCGGCCTCCCCAGCCTTACCATCTTTCAGTTCCCACAAAAACTCGATGATGCCCCAAAAGAACAGGAACAAACCAGCAGTGAAGATGACCTTGACCGCAGGGTCAAGAATGAGCTGAATGAACCTCTGGAGAATGGTTTGTCCGGCCGGGAGCATACAGTGCGGCCGCTACTATTAACGGATTTGAATGGTCTCAGGGACAATCGCGCGGTTGTTGGTGACACCAAAGGTACGCTGCAGCAACTGGATGATGCCCCAGATCGAAACCATGACGAAGAGTGCGGCGATGCCCATGAGCATGCGGTTCAGTCCTTTTTTCTTGTCCTCACCGTCTGTAGCAAGGTACGTAATGAGGCCCCAGAAGAACACAACGATAGCGCCGGTAATGAGCAAGTAGACCAGTGAGTTAAGTACCGTGTTCGCAAGTGCGAGCAGGTTAAGAATTGTTTGCGCACTCGCAAGCATCGGAAGAAATAGTGCTACGCCCGCGATGCCTGAGTAAAATGAAGTGCGCATATCCACAAAAGTTTCTAGCCCTTAATACTGTAATCGTACCTCGCGTAGGAAGCGGCGCAATGCGTTTTTCGGCTGTATGTGGATATCGCTAGCCGATGATCCACGCGACAAAACGAAAGATTCCCACCAGTACAAGCACCGTGAGGACGAGTCCGACTCCCCACTCCATGATCTTGATCCCATCATCCCGTTGCACCGTGCCGAGTCGCACAAGATACATCACAAAGCCCCATACAAATACGAGTACGGCGAGTGCACCAAAAAATCCGATGAGTCCATACATCAAATACACCAACCGCTCGCTTGTACTCAGTGCTGCGAACTCCTGTGCCGTGGCAACCCACGGCGCTGCAAGCAGTACACATAGCAACAGTCGCTTCATACTATTTGTTCCCGCCAAGCACGCATTCGCTATAGCTGGCGCACTGCTTCGGAATTTGACCTCCGCCGGTTCCCACATTGCTCGAAAACAGCGAATTTTGCACTAATGCTAGCACCCCCCACACAGACACCATGACAAACAGCGCGACAACGCCCCAAACAATGTGCACGCGGAATGTCTCCATTTCTCCCTTCCCAAGCGTACCTTGTGTCAGCTTGGGAATACTAGTCGAGATGCCGTAGAAATAGATGACGAGCCCCAGAATCAATACGCTGGCGATGCCGGCATTCAGAATTTTCAAGAGTTCCTCGGTAAGCTCCTTGAACGACGTCGGCGCAGCAAGTGCAATGCCGGGGAGAACGAGCACCAGTATGGACGTTACAAGCCTCATGTTAGCGGAGTAACTGGCTAATGGTGCCAAGAACCAAGGTCGCTATGACCCATCCTGAGAGCATCAGAATCGCGCCGGCGATGACGTACACAAAGTTGCGCTTCGCGGTTTTCAAGCGCTCCGGATTCCCACGCGCCCAAACGAACATGAAGCCTGAGACAACGATGAACACAGCTATGATTGGCAGCGCGACTTGAATGATGGCCTTGAGGAACGCCTCGATAAACGTCGGCACGGAACTTAGATTCGGATTAAGGGGACTCGCGAGTCCTTTATTTGTGGTTTGCGCTTCAGTGGGGAGCGCAAGGACCCACAACACCATCACAGTGCCAAACATCAGCATGAACGTCAGTAACTTGTGGACGTATCTCATATGACAGTACCTATTTCTTCTCGCATCGCTTCTTCTGCGCGCTGCAGTGCAGCCTGCAAGGATGCCGCGCCGGAAGTAACGCTCTCAATCATATCCTGGAATATTTCGTCTGTCCGGATAGGCTGTGGATCTTCCCACGTCCGAACAATAATCGCCTGTTTGTTCACCATGGCTTCGGTACCTTGTGCCGGCTCTGAAAGCGCCGCTCTGTGTGCAGGGGCCATCCCGAATGCCGTCGCGAACGACTGTGCTGCTTGCGACGAACTGAGGAGAAACGCAACGGTCAGCGCCCCCTGCAGATTTTGAGACGTGCGCGGGATTGCCAGTGCATATACGCGTCCGCCGGTAAGTGTGCGCCCACCGTCACGCACTTGTGGAACCGGTGCAACGGAAAAGTTCAAATTCGGATTGAGTGAACGCATCAATGGCATTTCGCTTGCAAGACCAACGTAGAGCGCAGTGTCTCCTGCCGCAAATGACGCGCGAGAATCTTGCATCGAGCGATTCCAACTGTAGTAGTCATTCGACGGGTTGGAGAAACTCGTATAAAACGCCGTTGCTTCTTCGGCAGGACGCGAGGTATCACTCGTACGAGAAATGAGTGACGGTTTTAACTGACCGGCCGTGTCTCTTGAGGTCATGGTGCCGCCGGCCTGCATCACGAGCATCGCGAAGATGGTTTTGGCATGATTAATGTTCGCAAATTCGCCAAGTGCAACAGCACTTTTAATAATCGAGCCGCTATCATCCCGTTTGGTGACAGCGCGCGAGATTGCAAATAACTCGGGCCACAAGACTGGCGGCCGTGCGATGCCGCCGGCAGAGAGCATCTCTCTATTCCAAAAGAGAATCAAAGGATCAACGACAAACGGTATGCCTAACGACCCTTCTTCACGCAAGAGTGTCTCGGATCCCTCGACAAAGAGCGATTTGAACTGCTCGGCCGTCAAGACCTCATACGGAATTGTCGCTATTTTCGGTTCATCCACGACCGCATACTCCTGCGGCATGATGAAAATGTCGGGACCTGTACCAGAAGCAAGTGCGTTGGTAAGTTCGGTTTCGAAAGATTCAGGTTGCTTCTGGACATAGCGAACAGTCTTGAGTCGCGCGTCTTCGTCCATGAGGCGACGCAAGACGGTGGCGAACGCTCCTTCGTCAAAGGTTCCCCACACAACGACGTCTCCAATGTCAGACGCCGAATTCGAGCTCATCAAAAACGAAAAGATGAGAATTCCAGCCACTGCTGCCGAACCGAAAATCGACAAGAGGATCAATTGGAATGAGGACATTTTCTGTGGCATATCCTAGTGTTTCTTTGGTTTACGGAATAGTAGTCCAAAGTGATGCGCCCCCGGCTCAAATTCACGCACAAATGAGAAGCCTGCTTCACGTGCGAGTTCACTGACCTCGTGTACGGTAACGATATCTTCGCGTCGCGGCCCCATCCTCCGTCCGCTATCTGGCGGAGATTCAGTCCAGTCAATGACCGCTAAGCGCCCGAGCGGACGCAACACGCGATATGCCTCGCGCATGACGTTTGCCTTCTCCTCCACTTGGAACAACAAATTTGAGATAAGGACGACATCGAGCGAGTTGTCGGGGACCTTTGCGCCATGCGGCTCTTCTAAATCTCCCCATAAAATATCGACGTTTGTGTGACCTCGTTGACGCGCCTCATTGTGAATGCGTCGCAATAAATCCTTTTGAATGTCGATCGCATAGATGCGTCCGCTGCCGAGCATACGCTCAGCCATGGCGCGCACATACGCACCGGAGCCCGCGCCGAAATCAGCGACATGCATGCCGGGCTCGATACCGAGGCTGCTAACGTTCCTCTCCGGATGCGCAAAACGTTTATGCAACGCATACACGCTTCCCACGTGCGTGTGAGTCATACACTCTATTATATAGCCCCGTGGAGCACCCGGGACCCAATCTCTCAATCACCGTGGATAGATAGACCTGCTCACTCTTCCTTTCCCTCCAAGACAACACACGCGGCGATCTTGTCGCCACCGCGCAGCGCCATGACACGCACGCCTTGCGTCTGGCGACCGCTGGTGCGGATTTCTTTCAAGTCTGTTCGAATTACTTGGCTTTTCTGGGACATGGCAATTAACTCACCTTCGTCGCCCACGATGAGTCCAGCGATCACAGGGCCCGTTTTTGCCGTAACGGCGCTTGTCTTAATGCCGGAGCCGCCGCGTCCTTGGACTTTGTACTCTTTGATCGGCGTCTTCTTACCATACCCAAGTTGCGAGAGAATCAACAGTTCTGCACTCGAACCTTTTTCAGAAACGCCTGCACCAACAACAGCATCTCCGGAACCGAGTTTGATACCGCGCACACCTCCCGCCTGGCGCCCCATCTCCCTCACTTCTTTTTCATCAAAACGGATGGATTGCCCCTTCGTCGTTACAAGCACCACCGTGTCCCCTTTGCGCACAAAGCTCGCTGAAATGAGCGAATCTCCCTTGTCTAAGCCGATTGCAATAAGACCACTGCGACGCACTTCTTTAAAGCTTTCAGCTGATGTCTTCTTGACGGTGCCATCTTTCGTCGCCATAAGAAGCGAGAGATCAGCGACTTCCTTCATCGCCTTTGGCATCGGCAAAATCGATGTAATCTTTTCTCCCTGCTCAAGCGAGAGGAAGTTCATGATCGACTTTCCCTTGGTTGCACGACGCCCTTCTGGCAGCTCATACATCTTGATCTGGTACGCTTTGCCGCGATCAGAGAAAAAGAGAAGGTCGCAGTGGGCGCTCGCCGTGAGGAGATGCGTGACAAAATCTTCTTCTTTGGTATCCAAATCGATAACGCCAACGCCGCCACGCTTTTGGCGCCGATATTCAGCCGGGTTCGTGCGCTTGATGTAGCCACCCTGCGTGAGGCAGAGCGCAAATTCTTCGTCTGCCACCAAATCTTCCGCGGAGAGCAGTTTTGCCGCTCGCTTCACGATCTTTGTCCGGCGCTCGTCGCCATACTTTTCGCCAATTTCGTGTATCTCCTTCTTGATGAGGTCCATCATTTTCTTTTCGCTCTTGAGAAGCGATTCGAGCTCTTTGATTGTTTCCTGGACTTCTGAAAGCTCGTCTTCGATCTTTTTGCGCTCGAGGCCGGAGAGCTTCTGGAGACGCATGTCGAGGATCGCGTTCGCTTGGATTTCAGAAAACGCGTACTTTTTCATGAGTCCGCTGCGGGCTTCATCGACGTCTTTTGACTTCTTGATGAGTGCGATGATTGCGTCGATATGGTCGAGCGCTTTTGAAAGTCCGAGGAGAATATGTTCACGCGCTTTCGCAATTTTAAGGTCGTACTTAGTGCGGCGCGTCACAACCTCTTTGCGGTGTCCGATGAATGATTCGATAATCGCCTTCAGCGAGAGTGTTTGCGGCACCCCGTCAACAAGGGCAACAACGTTGTAGTGGAACGTCTCTTCAAGCTGCGTGTGCTTGTAGAGGAAGTTCAGCACCGTTTGTGGATTCGCGTTTGATTTCAATTCGATAGCGACACGGATATCTTTGGCGCTTTCGTCGCGAACGTCACGAATACCTTCGAGTCGTTTCTCGTGCACCAAGTCAGCAATCTTTTGCAGCAAATCTGCCTTGTTCACGCGGTACGGGATCGATGTAATAATGATCTGGAAGTCGCCTTTCTTGTTTTCCGTAATATCGGTTTCGCCACGAACAACGACGCCCCCCCGACCGGTCGCATACGCATGCGCAATGTCTTTCTGGTTGAACGCGATGCAGCCCGTTGGAAAATCAGGCCCCTGTACAAATTGCAACAAATCTTCCGTCGTGGCTTCCGGATTTTCAATCAAATGCGTTGTCGCGGAACACACCTCTCTAATATTGTGCGGCGGAATGTTGCTCGCCATACCAACGGCGATACCGAGCGTGCCATTCAACAGCAAGTTCGGTGCCGCTGCAGGCAAAACAACCGGTTCCATCTTTGTATTGTCGTAGTTTGCGCGAAAATCCACTGTCTCCTTTTCGATGTCTTTGAGCATCTCTCCTGCAAGACGCGACATCTTCGCTTCGGTGTATCGCATGGCTGCCGCTCCGTCACCGTCGATGTTGCCCCAGTTTCCTTGACCAATAATCAAGGGGTAGCGCATCGTAAAATCTTGCGCCATTTTCACCATTGAGTCGTAGACCGCAACGTCGCCGTGCGGGTGGTATTTACCGAGGACTTCACCAACAACTGTCGCAGACTTGCGTGTCTTCGCCGTCGCACTCAAACCTATGTCATGCATCGCATAGAGAATGCGACGGTGTACGGGCTTGAGCCCATCACGTACATCTGGCAGCGCTCGCGACGTGATGACGGACATCGCGTAGTCGAGATACGACTCGCGCATTTCGCTCGTGATGGAACGCGGAACAATGCGCCCGCCCGTTTCGACGCTGTTTTCCTGATCTTGCTCGGCCATACTGATGTGACCATTTTAGCACAAAACGCCTCCCATCGCGAGGCGAATGTGCTCGCGAGAAACCCGCCCGTCTCGCTAATTTTCGGTACCAAAGACGTCTTCTTCGGTCGTCTGTGTGGTTCCACCGCCCGAGGGAACCTGGTTCTGTGCTGCGCTATCGCGGGCATCGCGGAATTCGTTCTGGACGTCCTTGTACATGTCAGAAATGCCTGACTGCGCATCCTTGATTGCAGAGTAATCAAATTGCTCTTTCGGTACGACGGAACCTTCAAACGTTGGAGTCACATCCCCTTGCTGGATTTTTCGAAGAAACCAAAATCCCCACCCAACAAGGAGGATGATCACGACAAATACAGCAATGCCGCCTGCTACTACTTTCTTTTCCTCATGCGGCCGCTCTTTGAGATTGTCGACTGCCTTCTGCACCACCATGGCGCTAATTATACCTTAAGGACAACCACTTCGTTCTCCTTGCCTGCAACATCTTTCGGTTTGATTGTCAGTTTCTCCTCTGGCTTTACGCCTTCGGCGCCTGCTTCTTTCAAAAACTGTTTGAGCGACTTATCATCGTATCCAATAGGGATAACGATTTTTGCTTCCAAATTCACTGCCATTTTTTGCGCTTCTGCAGCAGTGAGTGTCCCATCTGCGCCAACGGGTACGATGAGAACATCTGGTTCGTCCATTTCAAGTACTTCTTTTGGTAGTGTCCCGTCACCGAGAGCGCCAAGGTACATGACGTTGAGGCCGTCGAACTTGATCGAGTAAATAGTATTGATGTGTTCGCCTCCATAAAGCGATTTTGCAGGAAAGCCGAACGCGCTGATTTCTTTGATCTCGTATTCGCCAGGCCCCGAAATGACAAATGCTTTGCGATCCCCACGAGACGCTTCGTCAGCGCCGTTCATATCGGGGTGATTCGTTGAAATGAATGCGATGTCCGCACCAAAGTTCGTTGGCTTGAAATCGCGCGACTGTTTCGAGACGGGGCCAAATACAACAGTTGTATCGCCTGCGCTTGCCTTGACGCAGAACGCGCCGTGGTACGTCAAAATCATAGGGTATAGCCACTTGGGTTTAGGGTATAGAAACTCTGCACACACGAACTGTACCATTTTTGCATACTCGAGAAAAGTGTTGACGTATGCACACGCTACCGTTGACGTTTTGTGCATGAACGAATACAGTGCAAGAACGGTAGGACACTTGAGATTTCAAGACGGTCCTTCCGCGCTCGCTTCGTCCACTTCGGACGCAGTGAATCACAAGGAGAACTGACACATGAGATCGTTCGCACTGACGAAGTCATTCGGATTGATTGCGGCAGTCGCCCTGGCTCCGGAGACCGGCACTTCCCTCGCCAGCTTCCAGCCCACCCACGCCCTCGACCACAAGGCCGACACGCCGCGCGGCGAGTGGAACACCTGGGGCATCGGCCACAAGGACGCGCTCGACAACCAGGGTCTCACCGCTACCACGGCCGGCACGAGCTTCGACACCAACTTCGGCTTCGGCAAGCTCAGCCTCTAGCGCCAAGCGTCGACGTTGAGACACTAGGGCACGCGTCTCGACTGCGAAACTTTTTTGTGCCTGGACCTGGTCCCTCAACGACCAGGTCCTCTGCTTTTTTGGGCACTCACATTTGTTGACCAATTTTCATATTCGACTACAGTTCAAAAAGCGACACTGGGATTCAGCGTCGCGCACGTGATCATGGAGGATCAACATGCGGTTACCTTCAACTCGAACTGGTCATCGTCTTGGCGTCGCAGACGTCGAGGCGAGCGAACACGCGATTACGCCAGCAATGCGCCGGATCGGCGAATCCGACATCGGGACAGGTCGGTCCTATAACCCAAAGAACTTGTCTCGCCACGACGGCTATGACGACTACAGCCACGGCCTGCCGGGGCCGAGCAAGTCGGAGGGAACCGGTGGGTTCGGACAGACCAGGAGGCCAGTCGACATCACCGCAGTGACGGCCCGCTGCTGCACTCGCGCCGGCGGCCTCCCTCACCTCGGCGAGCCAAGCCGCCGCATCAGGGAGGACTTCAACGGCGCCTAGCGGCACGCTAGCGTCCGAGTCTTCGCGACTCCCGAGCCCCGTGCACACAGCCGTGCGCGGGGTTCAGCTTTTCACTCTTAAACTTGACATCTCGTATATTTTGTATTAATTTGTCGCCCAGAAAGGTGCGCGATCCTGCGCACTTCATTTGCGAAGACGGAGTGAGCCATGCAGCTCAAGGTAACCGATTCCGGTATCGATCAGGCGCTCGAGAACGATGCCAGGCAGCCGCCACTCGCCTACACGTTCACGTGGCACGGGCTCACCGAACATTTCGAGCTCGAGTGCAACGAGCCTGCCACAGGCGGTATGCCGGCGCTGTTCGTGGGCGAAACGTTTGTGCGTGTCCACAAACGTGACGGCGCAAACTATCGCCGCGGCAATTCAAAAGCATTAGTCCGTCGCGCCGCACTCGACGAGAGGCCGCATGGAAAGCACACGATGTACTTTCTGGCACTTCCGTACCCGGGCGATAATCCGCTCCTCGTGCACGTCAAGACTGCTCCGCCGGCGCACTACAAGAAGTTCCGGCACAAGATGTGGGTCGGTGTGCGAACCGACGCAGCGATCAAGCTTGAGCACAAAGACGAGGAGGTTCCCGATCGGCAAGAATACCTCCTCTCGTTCAACGACAAGAAGACCGCCGACATCTTTCTTGCAGACGGTCGCGTGGTTCGTCTGCGACGGGACGGCAACCAACTGAAAGTCGAGTGCCATCCAATCGAGTGGCAAGCCGCACAACGCGTTGGCTTTGCCGACAAGTTGCTCAAAAGCGGCGATCGCGGCAAGCAGACGTTTGCGCAATTTCAACTGATCGCAGTCCTTGAGTTGGCGGGAGCGCGTTCTGAACGCGTCTTCAACTCGCTCTACGGAGTGCTTGCCAAGGCCGCAAAGAAACTATTGCTTGAGAAGAGGGTGTTGCAACGCTTCCTTGAAATTCTCCAGCAACGCCGTCCAGATCTTGCCAAGGAGCTCGACAAAGAGCTCATGGTTGCAAAGTTGAGCATGCTCGGCACGGTGAAGAGCTAGCGTGGCCTCGCGGGCCCGGTCGGTGGACCGGGCCCGCATCTTTTGACATTTATCTGCATTCTTTATATAGTGCCCGCACGCATTAGTAACTGCGCGTAGGTTAATCCTCGGTTCCCCTCAGAGGTACGGATGCATGGGAACGAGCACCTGAGCGCTAATTGTAATGCCCACTACTACAAAGGCGGAAGCCGAGGTTATCAATGATGAGAAAGAAACATCGGTCCCAACTGGCCCGATGGCTGAGTTTTTTGATGCGACACCGAAGCGTCCCATGTCGGACGACGTTGTTGAAGGTCCGGTTGTCGCCATTGGGCGCGCACGTGTCTTCGTCGACCTGCACCCGTTCGGCACCGGCATCATCTACGGCCGTGAATACCTCTCGGCCCGCGACTCGTTAAAGAACACAAACGTCGGCGACATCATCACAGCAAAAGTTGTCGGCACTGAAAAGAAGGAAGGATACATCGAACTCTCACTTCGTGAAGCGCGCCAAGCACTCATTTGGAATGAAGCAGAAGTCGCATCACAAAAGAAGACAGTCTTCGAATTGCCGGTGGCAGACGCCAACAAAGGCGGCCTCATTTTCAACTGGCAAGGTATTTCTGGCTTCCTCCCAGCTTCCCAACTTGCTCCTGCACACTACCCGCGCGTACCAGATGGTGACAAAGATAAGATCTTCGTTGAACTCAAGAAGCTTGTCGGGCAGACACTCGAAGTACTCGTCATCACTGCAAATCCGAAAGAACAGAAACTTATCTTCTCTGAAAAGGGTGCTGGCAACACCGAGCGAGCTGGCCTCGTCGAGAAATACCATGTCGGAGAAACAGCAGAAGGTGTCGTCACTGGCGCTACAGAATTCGGCGTCTTCGTGAAGCTCGAAGAAGGACTCGAAGGACTCGTTCATATTTCAGAAATGGACTGGGCACTCGTCGAGAATCCAAAGACACGCTACAAAGTTGGCGACAAGGTGAAGGTACGGGTGATCGAAATCAAAGACGACAAGGTCTCGCTCTCGATCAAGGCACTTACCGACGACCCATGGAAGGCTGCAGCAGCAAAATACAAAAAGGATCAGACCGTGGATGCGGTCGTGATCAAGTACAACAAGCACGGCGCACTAGCTTCAATCGAAGAGGGTGTCGCGGGCTTGGTGCACATCTCCGAATTTACGAGCGAAGAAGCGCTCCGTGCGAGCCTCGAGCTTGGCAAGGTCTACCCATTCACTATAAAACTGTTTGAACCGAAGGAACGTCGTATGACGCTCTCGTTCACAGGTAATAAGTAAGCGGCACATCCGTCTACAAGAGTACTATGGAACCATTGTTTTCATTCACACGGCACGAGATCACGACAACCGCCGTTGTTGTAGTTCCTGCAATGCTTATGTGGATTACGACAGAGCGTCTCATGCTTGCGCTTCTCTGCGGGGCTCTCGCTTATGGTGCGTACATTCTCGCTACCGACGCCGCGCATCGCGAACGTGCCGTTATGTTCGTGAGAGATCTCTACAGCAGAGCCCGACTGTACGCACGAACACGAACAACACAGCAAGCGTAAAAACGG
>Ga0207952_1000944_pt1 | contig 15835 bp, 11 predicted proteins | sample SubbioR12Aug_8Ca_FD_184831 | JGI IMG/M metagenome (GOLD analysis project Ga0207952, IMG submission 184831) | Serpentinite rock and fluid subsurface biosphere microbial communities from McLaughlin Reserve, California, USA - CR12Aug_8Ca (SPAdes) | ecosystem: Environmental > Terrestrial > Deep...
AAGGCTTATCCCTTTCTGATGACCCGTTCACCCTATGGTAGTGGCGTGTATGACGCAGGACAATCGCGCTATGGGGTGGACTTTTATCCGCAATCGCTGGGGCCTTCCAAAGAATTTGACCAAAGCGGTTATATCTTTGTGAAACAGGATGTGCGTGGCCGCTATATGTCGGAAGGTGTATGGCAAGAAATGACGCCGCATGTCAAAACAAACAGGCTGAAGGGCGAGGGCGTCGAAAGCCAGGACATGCATGACACCGTTGAATGGCTGTTGAAAAACGTCAAGGGCAATAATGGCAAGGTGGGCATCTGGGGTATTTCTTATCCCGGCTTTTATGCCTCGGCCAGTATTATAGATTCTCACCCTGCCATCAAGGCCGCGTCACCGCAGGCACCTGTCACTGATTTGTTCATGGGCGACGACTCTTATCATGGCGGTGCTTTCATGCTGGCCGCCAACTTTGGATTCTTCTCCAATTTCACTGTAGAAAAAAATCCCACCACCTTGCCCAAGCGCTGGGAAGAGTTTGATTTTGGTACCTCGGATGGTTATCAATACTTTCTCAAGCATATGAGCCTGAAAAACATTACTGCCCAACTGTCAGCAAAGCAACGCGAATTGCTGATGCCGACGATAGAGCATAGTACTTATGATGACTTCTGGAAGAGCAGGAATATCGCACCACACCTGAAAAACATCAAGGCAGCGGTATTGACTGTCGGCGGCTGGTATGACGCCGAAGATCCGCAAGGGCCATTCACGACTTATCACAGCATTAAAAACAATAACAAGGGCTATTACAATGGCCTCGTCATGGGGCCCTGGTCGCACGGGGGCTGGGCCAGTGCCGAAGGTAAATCCATAGGCAATGTCAGCTTTGATACCAAGACTGGCGAACACTATCGCAAGAACATCGTTTTCCCTTTCTTTGAGCAGCATTTGAAAGGAGCTACTGGCAAGGCTTTGCCTGAAGTGACTGTATTTGAAACTGGCACCAATGTCTGGCGTGAATTTACTAGCTGGCCACCACAGCAGGCGAAAAAACGTACCCTGTATTTTGGCAATGATGGCAGCCTGAGCTGGAAAGAACCGCAGACAGAATTCAATACCTTTGATGAATACGTCAGCGACCCTAAAAAACCTGTGCCTTTCATCTCTTATGCTGCTACTGGTGCACCACGTGAATATGTGGTGTCTGACCAGCGCTTTGCTTCTACGCGGCCAGATGTACTGGTTTACCAGACTGAACCACTGGAAGAAGACGTAACCATCGTCGGGCCAGTCAATCCCAAATTGTTTGTCTCCACTTCTGGTACGGATGCTGACTGGGTCGTCAAACTCATCGATGTCTATCCATCGACTTACCCGGATAAACAGCAAGTGCGTGAACGCGCCAATGATGTGCCGCCACCGCCAGTGGTCATGGCTGGTTATCAGCAACTGGTCAGGGGTGAGCCTTTACGCGGCAAGTTCCGTAACAGCTTTGAAAAGCCAGAACCATTTGTGCCAGGCAAAGTCGCTGCCATCAGCTATAACATGCCGGACATTCAGCATACTTTCCGCCGTGGTCACCGCATCATGGTGCAGGTGCAGAGTAGCTGGTTCCCGCTGGTGGATTTGAATCCGCAAAAATTCATGGATATCCCCAAGGCCAATCCTGAAGACTTCCAGAAGGCCACACAAAGAGTGTACCGTTCACCCGGACAATATTCAGGTATAGCCGTGCAAGTACTGCCATACCAAAATTAAAAAATGGAGAAATAAAAATGAAAACAAAAAATATCTTTAAGCGAAGTTTGTTGGCCAGCCTGGTTGGACTGGCTTGCATGGGCAATGCAGTGTTGGCGCAAACAGCAACATCAAACCAGCTGGTGCTGGAATCCATGGCTATGGATAAAAAAGCTGACCCCTGCACAGATTTTTTCCAGTATTCAAATGGCGAATGGTTGAAGGCTAATCCCATTCCTTCAGACCGCGCACGTTATAGCGCCTATGACGAAGTGACTGAACGAAATCTGGCCGCCTTGAAACTGATTGCCGAGACCGCTGCAAAAGGTGAGGGCAAGAGCAAGGCAGCACAATTGGTAGGTGCTTTTTATGCCAGCGGCATGAATGAAGCACAGATAGAAAAAGAAGGCATTAAACCGCTGGAACCACAGTTTGCACAAATCAATAACATCAAGGATAGCCAGCAATTATTGGCTGTGATCGCTGGATTGCACAAGCAAGGCGTTTCGCCCTTGTTTGGTTTTGCAGTAGATCAGGATGCTAAAAATACTACGCGTTATATACCGCAAATCATGCAGGGTGGTCTGGGTTTGCCTGACCGCGATTATTACTTGAAGACCGATACCAAGACCAAGGATATCCGTGACAAGTATGTCGCCTATGTCACCCAGATTTTTACCTTGCTCGGCGATGCTCCAGACCAGGCCAAGAAGAACGCTGCTGTTGTGATGACACTGGAAACCCGCCTGGCCAAGGCATCATTGACCAAGGTTGAATTGCGTGATCCGCAAGCCAGTTATCACTTGTCTGACCTGAATGCCTTGCAAAAGACAGACAAAAAAACTGCCTGGTCTACTTATTTTAATGAACTGGGTCTGGCGCAGCCTGGTCAATTCAATCTCGCCCATCCCAAATTCATTGCAGAAGCAGGGCGCATGGTCAATACCGTCAGCCTTGATCAATGGAAAACTTATTTGCGCTGGCAACTGGCAAATGCGCGTGCCAAGGATTTGAGCTCAGCCTTTGTCAATGCCAGCTTTGATTTCTATGGCAAGACCCTGGCGGGCACAAAGGAATTGCAACCACGCTGGAAGCGCGTCCTGGGCTCTATCGATGTCATGGCAGGTGAAGCCATGGGTGAATTATATGTTGCCAAATTCTTTGGTCCTGAAGCCAAGGCAGGTGTGCTGGAAATGGTCGACAACATCAAGCTGGCCATGCGTGAAAGCATAGGCAAGCTGGAATGGATGTCGGATACGACCAAGCAACAAGCTTATAAAAAGCTCGACACCATCCTGGTGAAAATTGGTTACCCCGATGTATGGCGTGATTACAGCAGCTTGCAAATCGATACTGGCCCCTATGCAGCAAACATGGCACGCGCCGCTGAATTTGAATTCAAGCGCAATCTCGCCAAGCTGGGCAAGCCCATAGACAGAAATGAATGGGGCATGACGCCACAAACTGTCAATGCCTACTACAACCCCACCATGAATGAAATGGTGTTCCCGGCTGGCATACTGCAACCACCGCTGTACCATGTGAATGCTGATCCTGCGGCTAATTATGGCAATACCGGCGCGACGATAGGCCATGAACTGACCCATGCCTTTGACGATGAAGGCCGTCAGTATGATGCCCAGGGTAACCTGAAAAGCTGGTGGACCAAGGATGATGAGAAAAAATTCCTGGTCCGTGTCAAAGCCATAGAAAAGCAATTTGATGAGTTTAATCCTATCGACAAATTGCATATCAATGGCAAGCTGACTGCCGGTGAAAATATTGCTGATCTGGGCGGTATGAAGATTGCCCTGCAAGCTTTGCGAAAATCGCTGGAACGCAAGCCCCAGGCAAAGGAAATTGATGGTTTGACAGCAGAACAGCGTTTCTTTGTCGCCAATGCCCAAAGCTTCCGCAGCCTTATCCGTGATGAAATGTTGCGTATGAAACTGGCAACCGATCCGCATTCACCAGACAAATACCGTGTCATTGCACCATTGGCAAACATGACCGAATTTTCTGATGCTTTCCAGTGCAAGGGCGATCGTTCACCCCTGCGCCCAACAGCGACCCGGGTAAATATCTGGTAACAGCGTATACTATGGCTTGAAATGCAGTAGTGGATGCAGGCTAAAGGGGCGCTGGATGCAAATCTGGCAATCTCAAGCCTGCCAATATTTCTTGTCATCAGAGTGCATGCCAGCATGTACTCTGTGTACTCCAGATATGTAGGGCTATATGGAAACCAAAGTTGTCGAATTTGAACTCCCACAGATGGAAATGGGTAGTAGTTGTACCGCCAATGCCTGGGCGCGCATCCCTGATGCGCCTTCAGCGATAGAAAAGCTGGAACTCAAAGCACGGGTGCGTCAGCTCTTGAAAGAAAAGCAGGCAGTACTGGTCGCGCATTATTATGTTGATGCTGAATTGCAGGATCTGGCAGAAGAAACCGGTGGCTGCGTTTCTGACTCACTGGAAATGGCACGCTTTGGTCGTGATCATCCGGCCAAAACCCTGGTCGTCGCCGGCGTGAAGTTCATGGGTGAAACCGCTAAAATACTCAGCCCCGAAAAAACCATTTTAATGCCCGACCTCGATGCGACCTGCTCGCTGGACCTGGGTTGCCCGGCAGATGAGTTTGCGGCGTTCTGCGATGCCCATCCCGACCGTACAGTGGTCGTGTATGCCAATACCAGCGCAGCCGTCAAGGCACGTGCCGACTGGATGGTGACATCCAGCATAGGCCTGGATATCGTTGCTCACCTGCATGCGCAAGGCAAAAAAATACTCTGGGCACCTGATAAACATCTGGGTGGTTACATCCAGAAGCAGACAGGTGCAGACATGTTGCTGTGGCAGGGTTCCTGCCTGGTGCATGATGAATTCAAGGGAATAGAGCTGGATGTACTCAAGGCTGAGCATCCAAATGCCAAAGTCCTGGTGCATCCTGAATCCCCGGCTGCCGTGGTTGCATTGGCAGACGTTGTTGGTTCGACTTCGCAAATGATCAATGCTGCAAAGACCCTGGATGCAGATGAATTCATCGTCGCCACCGACAATGGCATCCTGCATAAAATGCAAATGGCTGCGCCAACCAAGCGTTTCATCGTTGCTCCAACAGCGGGTAATAGTGCGACTTGCAAAAGCTGCGCACATTGCCCATGGATGGCCATGAATGGCTTGCGCAATCTGGTACAGGTACTGGAAAACGGCAATAATGAAATCCAGGTTGACCCAGCCGTCGGGCAAAAAGCCAAAGTCTGCATAGACCGCATGCTGGATTTCGCGGCGGCAAAAAAAGCCAATGTACGTCCTTCAGGTGATCTGGCGAAAGAAGCCAAACTATTTTCCGGCATAGGCCCGGCCTGAAACCTGTTACGATCTTAAGCGCAAGCTCTATCCAATTACACTGAGGTTATCTGGACATGTCTGGTAATTTAAAGAATACGCATTTCCCTTTTGATGCAGATTTACAAAAAGCTTTTGAACGCAATATCAGTGATGCGCTCGCTGAAGATGTAGGCACTGCCGACCTGACAGGTTTGTTGGTACCTGCCGATGAAATCGTGAACGCACAAGTCATCGTGCGTGAAGATGCTGTTCTATGTGGTGCGCCATGGTTTAACGCCGTCATGGCAGCACTGGATGCAAGTATAGAAGTAGACTGGCAATATGCCGAGGGCGAGCAGATGAAGGCAAACACTGTCGTCTGCAAAATAAAGGCACCTGCCAGAGCCTTGCTGACAGCCGAGCGTGCTGCGCTGAACTTCCTGCAATTATTATCTGCGGTCGCGACCGCCACCAGCAAATATGTCGCCATCGTTGCTGGCACAAAAGCAGCCATACTCGATACCCGCAAAACCTTGCCCGGCCTGCGTCTGGCTCAAAAATATGCAGTGCGTGTAGGCGGCGGCAAGAACCAGCGCCTGGCCTTGTACGATGGCATCCTCATCAAGGAAAACCATATCGCCGCTGCAGGTGGCGTAGCTGAAGCCATGCAAAAAGCCCTGAGCCTGAATGCTGGTGTGACTATACAGATAGAAGTGGAAACCCTGGAGCAATTGCAAACGGCACTGAATGCCGGTGCGACATCCATCCTGCTGGATAACTTCAACACCGGCATGATGCGCGAAGCAGTGGCTATCACTGCTGGCCGTGCGCTGCTGGAAGCATCCGGCGGCATTGATCATGCAAGTGTGAGAGCAATTGCTGAGACTGGCGTGGACAGGATATCCATAGGCAGTCTGACCAAGGATATCAAGGCGACGGACTATTCTTTGCGGATAGTTTAATTCCTTCATATAACATGTTGTTTGAAAATCAGAACTTTGCATCCGGGTTGAAGAAACCAGTCAGCCTGGATGAGCATGTTTTTCGCTACTGCGACTTTTCAGATATTCAATTTGAAGGCGGAGATATCACGTCTACTTTCCTGGCGTGCAGCTTTGCTGACTGTGGATGGTACTGGGGTTTGTTCAATACCTGCATCTTTGTTGATGTGAAATTCTCGAATTGTATTTTTCGAGGAACAACATTTTCTGGTGCCAGGTTTGTTAACTGCGAATTTGAGGATTGTGCTTTTTTAAAAGATAATCTCAGTTCGTCATGCACATTCAATCAGGTCAACTGGTTTGCTTGCGTACAGAGAAATTGTACGGGGCTTGAAAATGAATTTCGTACGAGAGATAAAGAGCGAAGTTATCTCTCATGATTTATTTTGCGTTACATATGGCCAATTCGTTACCATCAACTCGCAAGATCTAGCTGCAATCTACGCAATAATTTATTCCGTATATCGCAACACCAGCACATGTTGCGATTCATCTTTTTTGCTCATGACCAGTTCTATCCAGTTCATGGCCTTTTCACCATAAAGCTTGAGCAAAAGATCTGTCAGGTCACTTGCCCGAGACGTGTCTAGCTTTGTTTCTCTGATGAGTGCAAGGTATGATGCACCGATTCCCATCAGGCTGTAGTCATAATTTTCTCTGAGATGCCGGCACAGGGCATGATTTTCAAAGGGACTCAGGTCAGATGAAAAATAACCGTTGGGAAATGCTGCCAGGCTGTCTTCTGCCGTGTTGACGATGGCTATGAAAGCATAAATGCTGTCATCCAGAATTGATACCCAGTTTTCTTGCGCAGAGATTAATTCTGAAAGTGATTCATCATTTAAAAGCAGGTTCTTTTCCTGAACAATTTGTTCCAGACTGCTTTCTTTGCATAGTTTTTCAAAATTTCCCAAACGAATAAAAAATTCAGATTTGCTACTCAGATAGCCGACATGTTCGCCGTTTTCAAAACATATCGCATCAAGTGAGCTTAAGTCGTAACCCTCTGTTTCATCCAGGTCATGAGAACCCTTGCTATGCATGGATGTGTACTGAGCTTGTCCCAGATCATCTAAAGTCAGCAATATTCTGGAGTCGGGGAACATATTTCCCAGCGCTCTCCAGTCATCCAGTAACTCGGTCTGGCTGTCGTATTTTTCTGCTTCATATACGTCACACAAATACTCAAAATCTTTGGATATAAGGGGTGTGAATTCCATTTTTTCTTCGTCTCAGATTATTGACAGTTAATTACAGAGGCAGACACGGATGCAGCGCATCAACCATCCGTCCGTAATGCCGCAATCGGGTCCAGTGCCGCCGCCTGGCGGGCCGGGAAGACGCCAAAGCCCAGACCAACTGCCACGCAAGAGCTGACGGCAATAAACAGGCTGACAGGTGACCAGGCGACTGACCAGCCCGCCAGTGCGGCGATACTATATGCTGCGATTGCTCCCAGTACGACACCAAGCAAGGCGCCGCTGAAGGCGATGACGAGAGCTTCTGCCAGAAACTGTTCTATGACATCGCGCCTGCGCGCACCAAGGGCGCGTTTCAAGCCAATTTCAAGGCGACGTTCGAGTACATTGGCCAGCATGATATTCATGATGCCTATGCCACCCACTAATAAGGACACCGCAGCAATCGAACTCATGACGATGGTGAAGATGCGCTGGGTCTGCTGGTTTTGCCGGTACAAGCCCATGGGTACAATGAGATTGGTATCATCGGTACCAGCATGTCTTTGTTCTATCAGGTTTTGCAGGACTCTCGCTGCGATGTCTGGTGGTGTCTGGCCATCCAGGCGCAAGCTCATGCTGTCGACTTCATTTTCCAGTGCAGTGAAATGGAAGCGGGCTCGCCCGGTTTGCCAGGGGACGAACAGGCGCTCGTCATCCAGGCCCAGTTTAACGCCCTCGAATTCTGATTTACTCAGCGCACGGTTCGCCAGTACACCAACCACTTCCAGCCAGGCATGATTGAGTTTGACGCGCTCACCGACAGGATTCTTGTCACCAAACAGTTGATGTGCCAGGCGCGGACCTATAACGCAGACAGGGGCAAGGCTGGCATCATCTTGCTGGCTTAACCAGCGCCCCTGGCCGACTTGCAGGCCACCGAGTTCAGCATACGAATCAGATACGGCAAAGGCGCGGGCAGGGACGACGTTGTTGCCACTGACAAGCTGGTCAACCTTGATTTCTTTTTTCAATGCCACTGCTTTTGCGCCAGGCACGACTGCCAGCGCGGCATCTGCATCGGCGGCAGACAAGCCTAGCGAGCGGGTGCGTATGTCTTTGAGACGTTTGTCGTCGATGTTCTTGCTTTCGATGATGACATTGTCCAGGCCCAGTTCTGCTACCAGGCGCAAGGCTTCACGGCGGCTGCCTTCACCCACAGCCAGCATGGCGACGATGGCTGCGACACCAAATATCATGCCCAGTAAAGTCAGACCGGTACGTAATTTGCGCCTTTGCAGCTCATTGATTGCTTCCAGTATCAGGGCGCGGTTCATGACTGTGTATCCTTGTTCTTTTCTTTGTTTTTTTCTTTATCTTTTATTTCGGGTAGAAGGACAATCTGATTACCTGGACTGATACCTGATTTGATTTCACTGCGTACCGGGCCGCGCTGGCCTAGTACCACAGCCTGGCGTTTGACTTGATCGCCTTCTTTGACATACGTGGCAAAGCTGGCACCATCCTGCACCAGGGCGATGTTTGGTACGGTCATGGCTTTGGCTTGATTGATGAGGCTCACTGTCCCCAGTAATGCCTGGCCTGGTTTCAATGCCAGGCTTTGGGCCTGTTCTTTTTTGAACGACGCTTCAAATGTGATGAATTTCACCGGAGAGTCCCGTGAAGTGACGCTGGCGCTATTGCCAACCTTGGTGATGCTGAGTTCAATTTCCTGGCCACTGCCAGCCAGCCTTACTTTAACGGGCAATCCGACTTTCAAACCAAAGGTGCGGCCTTCTTCGATACTGAATTTGGCAACCAGTTGCTCCAGGTCAGGGAGTGAGCCAAATTCTTCGCGCGGGCGGAAGCTTCCTCCTACCTGAGGTTTGCTCCCGTCCCAGTTTGCCTGCAACAAGAAAACACCATCATGCGGTGCCAGTAATTCCAGCGCATCCAGATTTTTCTTGTGCTGGACGGCATTCAGGCTGACACTTTCTTTTTGTGAACTCAAGACGGCTTGTTCTGCTGCGCTACGTGCCTGTACCTGGCCGGTTTTCCAGTTCAGATAGCCGCGCTTGTCTTTGAGGAATCCGCTATCTTGCAGTTCATCCAGAATTTTATTGCGCGAGAAAATGGCCAGATCGGCATTGGCATAGCGTTCGCTCAGGCGCAAGTCTGCCTGGACTTTTGCATGGTCTGCAGCCAGCGTGGACTTGCTGCTGGCATCGCTGGCCTGTATGGTTTCTTTTGCCAGTTCCTTGCGTAGCAATTCCAGTTCGGCTTGCGATAATTCCATGCGGGACTTTGGTGCGTCAAAGCGCGCAATGACCTGATCTTTTTTAACCAAACTGCCTTCTGGCAACATGTCGATCAGAGTTCGGCCATCCCAGCCTTGTCCCGGTACGGTCAATGGGGTTTTGTTGGCAGCGATAATTTCCCCATCAACGACGATGCTTTCATGCCAGGTTCTGGGCGCAAAAGTTTCTGTCGCCACTTGTAACTGATCTGTTTTTCCGGTGCAAGCAAGATTGGTGGCGGATAATGCCAGACAGGTGCAGAGGAGTTTGATTTTGAGCCTGGGCCGGGTTTTCATTTTTTAACTGCCCCGGCTGTTACTGTGTTTGTTCCTGCTGCATTCAAAATGGCTTGCACAGCAGCACCGGGTTTGAGCCCTTTGGGCATCTGGTCAAATTCAAGTTCTATGTCGCGCACGATGATGGGTTGTGAAGTGGATTTGCTATGAAATACATTGCCAAGGCCGGTGACGCGTGCTGGCACCGTCAGGTTTGCACCGGGGATGGTGATGCGTGCGCTTTGTCCTACGGCTATCGCACTTGATTGTGCTTCCGGTATTTTGGCTGAAACAAATAATTTGTCAGGATCAGCCACGCTGGCTATGGACAAGCCCATCCAAATCTGGCTGCCGGTAGTAAATTTTTCACCGTCCATATTGCTTTTGTAAATCATCATGCCGGGTTTTGTCGCTGTGATGGTCAGTGCTTGCTGGCCTTTCACCAATACGTCTATCTTCCCCTGCAATTTGGCTACCTCGGTTTCCAGTCCTGCCTTTTCTGCCTTGCGGGCGCGTGCCTGTGTGACGCGCAGACGCAAGGACAGTGCTGCCAGATCGCTATTAAGTGATTTTTCTATGACCAGCTTGTCGTAATCCACGCGTCGTATCAATTCTTTTGGCATGGTGGCTTTGCGTGCGGCCTTTTCGGCATTGCTTTGAGCTTCGGCCACTGCCAGGTCGGCAGCTTTTTCTGCTTCTGATTGTTCCAGTTTGAGTTTTTCCAGCGCTCTCAGTTTTTCATTCAACTGACTTTTTTGGTTGGCAAGTTGTGTAGGTACTTCAGCAGCCTGGAACATGGCAAGTATGTCACCCGCTTTTACCGGGCTGCCTTCGGGTGCAATTTTTGCCAGGGTGTATTGCCAGATATAGGGGATGGACGGTGGCCCTATAGGTGTATTGTTGCGCGACTGTATTTCACCTTCTACGGTCAGTTCTCCAGTTTTGGCAACGTGCTTTTCTGTCGCTTGCTGGCTAACCTGCACTGGTTCTATCAATGCACTCATGCCTGGCACCAGCTTGAAATTTAATTGCTGTGGCAATTTGATGCTGACGCGAAAATACCTGCCATAACCCCAACTGCTATGTTCTTCAGGGGCATTGGAAATACTGGTGACACTTGCGATTGTTTCAGATCCTGGCAAGGCATCAAATTTCAGTTTGACGGCCTGTCCTTCTTTCAGGTATATCCTGTCGGCTTCCAGTGCCCATGCCTGCACTTCCATCTGGCTAGATCCTATGACCTGACCCGCCTTATTGCCAGGAAAGGCGCTGGAACCTTCTTCCAGTCTCTCGTTGCGCCAGGTGCTGTATCCATGGACAACGAAGCCATCCTGCGTGGCACGTACTTCAGACTGTGTCAGTTGCGCCTTGAGATAATGGATATTGATTTCCTGCTTTTTTATTTCCAGCTCAGCATCTGATTTTTTCCTGTTGATTGCAGTGCAGGCGTCATCAAACGCCAGTTGCTTCACTTGCAGATCGCGTTCCGATTTTTCTTTTTCTCCCTGATACTTATCAAAATCCAGCGCAGAAATCTGTGACTTTGGCAAGGCTGCATCGACGAGTGCCTTGGCTAGCGTTGCCTTGGCTGTGAGCAGGTTTTTTTCGGCTTCAAGCGCAGTAACTTCCAGCTTGGCCTGCTCAGAGTCAGCTTTGACTCTGGTTTGTTGCATGCTGATTTCAAGTTGCTCTATATTCGAACCATTGGGCGTTTCTATGCGTAGCACCAGATCGCCTTTTTTGACCTTGCTACCTTCAGCAATAAAATTGCGTAAAACCACTGGCGCAGAATTTGAGGGCGGCACAAAAATTGTTTGTGAATCTTTGGCAATGACTTCGCCCGTCAACAAGACCGGGCGGTTTTTTGCTGTGACTGCGCTAGCCGTGCTGGCAGGGGTGACAGTAGCGCCTGACAATAGAGCAGAGGTGCCTGTCAGTGCCAGCATGAGGGATAAGTGTAGAGCAGATAATCTCATGTGTTTATGCTTGCGCTTATGTTTGTCTATATGCTTCATGCTGCAATCCCCGCTACCTTGCCATCCGCCAGATGGATGGTTCTCTGCGCCTTGGCAGCAACTGCAGGATCATGGGTAACCAGTACCAGCGTCTGTCCACCCTCATGCAATTCACTCAGCAAATTCAGGACATCTGCCGCGCTTTTTGAATCCAGATTGCCGGTCGGTTCATCAGCCAGCAGCAGGGCAGGTTGATTCAGCAGGGCACGTGCAATAGCGGCACGCTGCAACTGGCCACCGGATAATTCACCCGGCCGGTGATCCATACGGGCTGCCAGGCCTATGCGTTCCAGCAATTGACGGGCGCGCGTTTCAGCCTGGGCATCTGGTGAATTGCTATAGCGCTGTGGCAGCAAAACATTTTCCAGCACAGTCAGGCGTGGCAATAAATGGAAGGATTGAAAGACAAAGCCGATATTGCGATTGCGGATATCAGACGCCGCATCATCATTCATGACGCTGATGTCTTCTTTGTTTAGCAGATAGCTGCCATGATCAGGGCGATCAAGTGCACCCAGCACATTCAGTAATGTGGATTTGCCTGAACCAGAGGGCCCCATGATGGCGACGAATTCCCCGCTGGCTATATGTAGATCTATGCCGTCGAGCGCCCTGATTTCGTTGCCACCTTGCTTATAGGTTTTGCGTATCTGACTCAGCTTTATCATGCAAATTTTCTCTGGTTTTTCATAAGAAACGGGCCAGAAAAAAGTGCAGTGATACTGGCCAGCGAGCTAGCTGGGCAGTATCAGGCTGATAATTTAATTTGTCAAATGGCTATTGGTATGGCAAGCAAAATTGCAAAGTATTTTAAGTGCAGATTTATTTTTTTCGTTTTGGCGAAAGCACCGTAGGCAAGGCTTTGGGCAGGGTGTCGGGATAGTCACGACTGAAATGCAGGCCGCGGCTTTCTCGACGGGAAAGGGCGCTGTTGACAATCAGCGAAGCCACTTCGACCAAGTTGCGCAACTCCAGCAAATTATTTGAGATGCGGAAGTTGGCATAGTATTCGTCTATCTCTTCTTTCAGCAGGCGTATGCGGTGTTTGGCGCGCTCCAGGCGTTTGGTGGTACGGACGATGCCTACATAATTCCACATAAAGCGACGCAGCTCATCCCAGTTATTGGCAATGACCACTTCTTCGTCCGCATCCGAGACGCGGCTTTCATCCCAGTCGGGCAGGGCAATCACATTGGCACGTTCCTGCTTTTCTATGTGCTTGGCAGCGGCGCGGCCAACTACCAGGCATTCAAGCAAGGAATTGCTCGCCAGGCGATTGGCACCATGCAAGCCTGTGTAGGCAGTTTCACCAACTGCATACAAGCCTGGCAGGTCAGTGCGACCATCAGTGTCAGTGACGATGCCGCCGCAAGTGAAGTGGACAGCAGGTACTACCGGTATCGCCTGCTTAGTGATGTCTATACCGAGCTCAAGGCAGCGCGCATAAATGGTAGGGAAATGCTCTTTCAAAAACTCTGGTGGCTGATGGCTGATGTCGAGTTCAACAAAATCCAGACCACGTTTTTTCATTTCAAAGTCAATCGCACGGGCGACTACATCGCGCGGTGCCAGTTCCATGCGTTCATCATGGTTGGTCATGAAGCGATTGCCTGCTGCTGCACCGGCCTCGGCAGGCAATTTCAGGATACCGCCTTCACCACGCACAGCTTCGGTGATTAAAAAGGATTTGGCGAAAGGATGATAAAGGCAGGTAGGGTGGAACTGGATGAATTCCATATTGCTGACCCTGCAGCCAGCCCGCCATGCCATCGCAATGCCATCGCCTGTTGCCGTGTCGGGATTGGTGGTGTACAGATAGACCTTGCCAGCACCGCCAGTCGCCATGACGGTATGTTGCGCGGCAAAGGTATGCACCTTGCCGGTTTTTACGTCCTGTACATACAGGCCCAGGCAGTGCGGGGTGGATGAGGTGTCGCCAAGCTTGGCGGTCGTAATCACATCAATCGCATAATGATGCTCAAACAGGCTGATGTTGGGATGGTTGCGTACTTTTTGTTCAAGGGTCACTTGTACTGCATGACCGGTCGCATCGGCGGCATGGATGATGCGGCGCTGGCTGTGACCACCTTCACGCGTCAGGTGAAAGCCCAGTTCTGCTTCTTCGTCACGGGTGAAGGGCACGCCTTGCTCTATCAGCCAGTCTATGGCTTCACGCCCATGTTCAATGATGTAGCGGGTAGCACCTTCATCACAAAGTCCACCGCCGGCTATCAGAGTATCCGAGATATGCTGCTCATGGCTATCGTGGGAGTCAAGCACGGCGGCAATGCCGCCTTGTGCCCAATTACTGGCGCCATCCAGTAATTCACGTTTGGAAATAATCGCGACTTTGCGTGTTTGTGCCAGATGTAAAGCAACAGATAAGCCAGCCAGTCCACTACCTACAATTGCTACGTCAAAATTCTTCATTATCTTTTGTGAGTATATTTTTTGGGGGTACTACCCGGGGTTTTTCAGTGTTCGCGCTCTGTTTTTACTTCAGGATGCCGGAATGGGTGTCCCATAACTTTAAGCCATACCTTATGCCCACTTGGGAATGGCTGCACAGTATGCTGCTTGCATTCTAAATCAGGATGGCGACGAAGGTATCTTTTCCATGCAGCAAAGAGCAGGTGCTCACCTGATCTTTTACACAGTAAGTTTGTACTGGAAGGGCAGAAAAATTGTATAAGCAAATTACAAATCATCAAACTTCAACAGAAAGCTTGCAAACAGCTTGACACAAAGCTTGGCGGCTTGCTCTAATACCGGATGCAGATTTCCTGCTTGCCGTGATAGATGCACGACCAATAAAATAATCGAATACATCATCGCGAAATTCAAATTTTTGTGAGGGGGCTATAAGTGAATAAGACTGAGTTGATCGATCATATTGCGAAAACAGCGGACATTTCCAAAGCGGCTTCGTCGCGTGCGTTAGATGCAGTGATCGGTGCGGTAAAAACGACATTGAAGAAAAAAGGCACAGTAACGCTGGTGGGTTTTGGTACTTTTTCTGTTGCCAAACGTGCTGCAAGACCGGGCCGTAATCCTAAAACTGGTGAAGCCATCAAGATCAAAGCTGCTTGGGTACCTAAATTTAAATCTGGCAAAGCGTTGAAAGATGCGGTAAACTAATGCTCTTTCGTGGCTCAGTGACATGTGCCGCGATATTTGTTTGTATGCGTGGGGCGCTTAGCTCAGTTGGTAGAGCGGAGCCCTTACAAGGCTTAGGTCGGGAGTTCGAGCCTCTCAGCGCCCACCAGGATCAAGCAAAAGTAATACCTGTAGTAAAAAAGGAGTGGTAGTTCAGTTGGTTAGAATACCGGCCTGTCACGCCGGGGGTCGCGGGTTCGAGCCCCGTCCGCTCCGCCAGAAAATCGAAAAGGCGAACGAAAGTTCGCCTTTTTTTGTATTCGTCAAATTGTTATTGTGATACTTAGCCACTTGATTGGTTGAACATGTTTGAATTTATTCGTACCCATCAGCGCTTAATGCAAATTTTGTTAGCTGTTCTTATCTTGCCGTCCTTTGTTTTGTTCGGTAACACTGATGCTTTGCGTTCCATAGGTAAAGAGGAGGGCATCGCAAAAGTCGCTGGTGTTCCCATTACTCAGGCTGAATTTGATCTGGCATTGCGAGATCAGTTAGACCGCATGCGTCAAATGTATGGTCCGCAATTTGATGCAAAGATGCTCAATACTGTAGAAGCAAGACAGAGCATCCTGGATGAGTTGATCGACCGCAAAGCGATAGCTGGCGAGATCGCAGTGAGGAAACTGGCAATTGCTGACGCAACTTTGCAAGATAAAATTGCCAAGTCACCTGGTATGTTGAAGGCTGACGGTCATTTTAATAATGAAGAATATACCCGCGTGCTGGCACAGCAGGGCATGACTCCAGTCATGTTCGAACAGCGTTTGCGCCAGGATATGGTACTTCAGCAACTACTGGCACCAGTTCAGGCAGGTGCATTTGTACCAAAAACCGTGGCAGAACGCTTATCAGCGA
>Ga0207952_1000945_pt1 | contig 15764 bp, 17 predicted proteins | sample SubbioR12Aug_8Ca_FD_184831 | JGI IMG/M metagenome (GOLD analysis project Ga0207952, IMG submission 184831) | Serpentinite rock and fluid subsurface biosphere microbial communities from McLaughlin Reserve, California, USA - CR12Aug_8Ca (SPAdes) | ecosystem: Environmental > Terrestrial > Deep...
GGGAGCCGATGGTGAACACCGCGAAGATTGCGACGGTATCAATGCCAGTGCTTATCCTTCATGGCGCGGCCGATATTCAGATTCCCGTGCAGCAGGGTCGCGACCTCTTTGCGGCGGCGCGGGATCCCAAACAGTTGCAGGTGGTCAGCGGCGCGGGGCACAACGATGTGCAGACGCTGATGGGAGTGACGGCCTATCGCACGCTGCTGCGTGCCTTCACCGCCGCCGACACACCGTAGTTTTCATTGTACCCCCGCAGCCCTTCTTCCATTTCAGGAGCGTTGGACATGTTCAAGCACTTCATCGCCGCGGGCGCGCTGATCGCCATCGCTGGTGCCGGCGCGTCTGCGCAGACCGCCGCACCGAAAAGCGTCATCTCCATTCAGCCCCTCAACGCCATCTTTGAGGTCTATTCCGGCGAGTTTGAGCGAGCCGCCGGCAAAGCGGCCACCTGGGGATTGGGTGGTACGTACTCGTCCATCGAGACCGACTTCGAATACTCGTCCGCCGAGCTCAAGGGCCGCTACTACCCGGCCGGCATCGCGCTGCAGGGATTCTCGGTAGGCGGCGCAGTTGGATTCACGAGGATCAAGTCGTCGAATTTCGATGGCACCGAGGACAGCGCCGGTGGCCCGTCGATCGGCGTGCTCATCGAATATCAGTGGCTGATGGGTACGAAGAAGAACTTCTCCCTCGTACTCGGCGTCGGCGCGAAGTCGGTCAATGTTGATGAGGATCAGTTCACCAACAGCGTCACAGTGCGCTACCCGACGGGCCGCCTCTCAGTCGGCATCGCGTTCTGATCGTCCGCTAAGCTGCCGCTACGGTGCCGGCTTTGGCGGCGGCACCGTGGCGAGACGGCGTGTGAAGTCGATTGTCGTGATGTGCATGTTGATGTCGGCACCGGTGCGGAAGCCGAAGTAGCCGTCCACCGGCAGGTCGCGTCGCGCGACCGCTGCCGCCGGCTGCCCATTGATGCTGAAGCGAAGCGAGTCGAGTTCCACTGACACGCGCAGCGTGTTGCTGGCCGTCTCGGTCGGTTTGGCCGGCAGTTTTACCGCGGCCGACGGCATCCACGGGACGAGCGTCGTGGTCTGCCCCGCTCCACGTCGCTCGATGGATACCTGACCGTCGCGCCGCGCGAGAAAGGCGATGAAATGCGCGCCGGCCGCGTCAAGATCGCGCCCGCCGATGAAGAGCCCGTACCCCGACTGGCTCGTGCCGGGGAAGAGAATCTGCACGGACTCCACCGCGTAGCGTCCAGACGCCTGGATGGTGGCGTCGTACATCAGCGCCGCAGGCCGCGTGGTGACATGAAACCCGGGCGTCATCTGCGTGAAGCGCCACGCTGTATCGCCCACGGCGTCGCTGATGACGGCTTTGGCAGGAGCATCGGTGGTCCATTTCCAGCCGGGTGGAAACATCAACTGCGCCCGCGCAGGAGTGGGGCTCACAGCGGCGATCAATGCGAAGCCAGCAAGGGCACGGAGGTTCTTCATTGGGGTCATCCCTCGACATGAGACTTGAGTGAGTTCAGTGCCTGCGACCACGCCTCGCGCACGGCGTCGGCATCGGCGCGGGTCTGGATGCGCGTGTGATTCACCACGAGCCCGGTCTTATCGCCCTTGGGCTGCACCAACACTTCAACCGCTGACCCCGCGGCCCAGTCGGCATCCCAGGTAAAGACCAGCGCCTTTTCAGGGCGAACCTTCGTCACGGTCCCGGAAACGCTGTCCTTGTCTCGAAGCGCGCCGCCTTCCTTGGCCTCCATCGTTGCGCCACTGCCGAACCACTTGGCCAACTCGGCAGAGGTCGTCAGCGCCTTCCAGGTCTTCGCTGCATTGGCGGCCACGGACTTGGTGGAGCAGATGGAATAGCCCTTTGGCTTGCCGTCCTTCTCCACCGTCTTCTTTGCGGCTTCGTACTCTACTGACAGCACTGTAATCCACCACGGGTCCACCTTCGCCGTCTGCAGCAGTTTGCCGACCGCAGCGCGCCCCTCGGCGCCACCCTTGTCAATCGCCGAAAACCACTCGGCCTTCGACTTGCCCGTCTCGGCCTTGCAGGCCTTGTCGTCGGTCTTTCGTTCGGGAGTGCTGGGTCGCTTCATTGGATAGGACTCAGAATAAGGTTGAGGAAGATGCATGTGGATTCCGCAATGCACCATTAGCCGCTGGTAACTCGTTTCATTAGGCGCCCGCTGCGGGACGGGCCGCGCTAATGGACCAGTCGGCAATAACCGAATAGACCTTCAGGCACTGTTTTCCCCACAGCGTGCATCACCCCCTGACCGGAGCGAATCAGCATGGAAGGCGTCACCTTGAATCACCTCGCCGTCATCACCGCTGCCGTATCGGCCTTCATCATTGGCGGTGTCTGGTACGGCCCAATCTTTGGCCAGGCGTGGATGGCAGAGAACGGATTCACCGTGGAAGGGCTCGCCAAGGCCAATCAGGGCAAGATCTACGGTCTGGCGTTTCTCTGGACGCTGATCATGGCGTACAACCTCGCGATGTTCATTGGCGACCCGACCATCACTGCCGGCAAGGCGACGATGTACGGTGCCCTCACTGGCGGCGGCTGGATTGCGATGGGGCTCTTCGTGGTCGGGCTCTTCGAGCGTCGTTCGGCCAAGCTGATGCTCATCAACGGCGGTTACATGACTGTCGCTCTAACTGTGATGGGCGCGATCATCGGCGTTTGGCGCTAGGCGTTCGTAGCCGCCTCTGGCGTCGCGTGCTAAGATGATGGCCTCTGGAAACTCCTCGCCGCACCTTTCCGCCCACGCGGATTTCCGTCGTTGCCGGCCTCAGTGGTTCCGATGAGGTGTCGCGCCGCGCGGCCGCCGAGCTGCTCTCTGCCGCCTACTGGGGCCCGGTGGTGGCGTTACTCGAGCTGCGCTGGCGGCTCCACCGCTCCGACGCCGAAGACCTTGCGCAAGATTTCTTCGCGGCCGCGTTCGCCAAGGATTGGTTTGCGCGCTATGACGCAGCCAAGGGTCGGTTTCGCACCTTCTTGCGCACCTGCGTCGATCGCTTTGCCTCGGACGCGGCGCGAGCAAAGGCGCGGCTCAAGCGTGGCGGCGGCGCGGACGAGGAGTCGCTCGACGCGGCGGACACGGATCTCATCGGCGCACCGGACGAAACGGACGCTCGCATCCACGATGAATGGGTGCGCGGTGTGCTCGCCGTGGCACTCGACGCGTTTCGATCCGAAGCCCAAGCCGCAGGAAAATCCACGCAGGTGGCGATCTTTGTGGCCTACGACGTGGATGATCCGCCGGACGCCGAACGTCCGTCGTATCGATCACTTGCCCAGCGATTCGGGATTTCCGAGACACAGGTGACGAACTACCTGAACTGGTCTCGTCGCGAATACCGGCGTCACGTACTCGACGCGTTGCGCGCACTCGCCGGCAACGACGCCGAGTTTCAGGAAGACGCGCGTGATCTCCTCGGCAACCGGCCGGTGTGACCCGATGACGACGCTCACGCCGCAGATCACGCCGAGCAGGCCAGGCGCGTTGAGTCAATCGGCGGCGGCGCGCCTGCGCGCAACGCTCGCCGAAAGCCCCTTGCCCGAGCGGTATCGCCTGATCGAGGTGATCGGCGAGGGAGGCATGGGCGTCGTCTGGCGCGCACACGACACGGTGCTTGCGCGCGATGTGGCTGTGAAAGTCCTCGCCGCGCATCTCGCCAGCGACGAGCTGGTCACGCGACTTGCGCGCGAGGCGCGCATCCTTGCCACGCTCGAGCATCCCGGAATTGTGCCGGTATTCGATCTTGGTTCGGCGACCGACGGCACGCCCTGGTATGCGATGCGACTCGTGCAGGGCAAACGTTTGGATGTTGCGGCGCGCGACGGCCGCGATCGGCGCGATCTGCTTCGCATTGTGGAACAGCTCTGCGACACGGTTGCGTATGCCCACGCGCACGGCGTGGTGCACCGGGACCTCAAGCCCGGCAACGTGATGCTGGGTCCGTTCGGCGAGACGCTCATCCTGGACTGGGGCGTGGCACGCGACGCCGACCCGGACTTTCGCGCGGGAACCGTCGTGGGCACGCCGGGCTTCATGGCTCCCGAACAGGCGGCCGGATTGCGGGGTGATGCGACCGCAGAGGCCCGTGCGGACATCTTCGGGCTCGGCGCGATTCTCCGTGAGCTGGTTGCCGTACACGACGACCCGGTGCCGCGTCGGCTCCAGTCCATCATCGATTGTGCGACAGCGGCCGATCCATCGGGGCGCTACGCCTCAGCGCTCGATCTGCGCGACGACCTGCGACGCTTCGCTGCGAACGAGCGCGTGCTCGCCCATCGCGAGACGATTGTCGAACGCGTTGGCCGGTTTGCCTCTACTCACCAAACAGCAATCCTGCTTGTGTTGGCCTATCTGGTGATGCGGGTGGGAATCCTGTTGTGGCGTGGCATTTAGCAGATTCTTTCAGTCAACTCACGGAGATCAAATGAACAAGCCAGTGCTCGGCCTCGCTCTCGGTGGCGTCCTCGGTGCGCTCGATGGCCTGACCGCGCTCGTGTCGGCGCCGGAGGTGGCACCGCAGATCGCGACGATCGTAATGGGGTCCACGTTCAAGGGGCTCGTGGCTGGCGTGGTGGTAGGCGCAGTAGCGCGAAAGGTGAACAACATGGGAATCGGGCTCGTGGTGGGCCTCATTGTTGGCGGGTTGCTCGCGCTTCCCTTTGCGCTTGGCAAGGATCCGATAACTGGACAGGTCTACTTCTGGGAGATCTTGATCCCGGGGTCGATCGTGGGTTTGATCGTGGGATTCGCGACGCAGCGCTATGGCACGCGGCCAGCGGCGGCCAAATAGCGCAGTCGCTACTTTTCGCTGGTCGCTAACCCCAACGACTGGTCTCCATGAATCGCATGTTCGCTCGTTTCACATTCGCGCTCGTCTTCGTCGCCGTCACGGCGACTTCGGCCCACGCACAGGCCGCGGCCACCATGCAGACTGCTGGCCGTGCCGCACAGCCGAGCACACGCGCCACAGTCGCGGTAAGCCTCACTGCGCCTCAGGGTGTACAGGGCGTGATGCCGCTGACCATCAAGATCGATTACGGCCAGCCGCACCTGCGCGGCCGTCGCCTGCATACGCCGGACCTGGTGCCGCTCGATTCCGTCTGGCGCCTGGGCGCAAACGCGACCACCATGCTGGAGACCGAAACCGATCTGGTCATTGGCGGCCGGCGGCTGGCCAAGGGCAAGTACGCACTCTGGGCATTGCCAACGGCCGCAGGATGGAAGCTGATCGTGAACTCGAACATCGGTGCCGACGCCGGCACCTATGCCGCAGCGCAGGACGTGGCGCGGATCGACCTGCGTCGGCGTGCGTTGACGGCGCCGGTGGAGAGTTTCTCCATGTGGCTGATTCCTTCACGCGATCCGGGCACGCCAGCGGGCGTACTGCGGTTTGCCTGGGGCGATGTCGAGTTGTCCGTGGACTGGAGCGCGCCGGGCGCCTAGTACCGCCGGGCCGCGCCGCGGCTGGCTCAGACGAGCTTGTCTTTCGCCCTGGCCACGGACGCCACGAGCGCTGCCACATCGCTCGCGTCGTTGTACACGTAGAAGCTCGCGCGCGTCGTTGCGTGCACGCCGAGTGCGCGCATCAGCGGCTGCGCGCAGTGATGCCCCGCGCGCACGCAGACACCGTCGGCGTCGAGCAGCTGTGAGAGATCGTGCGGGTGCACGCCTTCCACGGAGAAGCTGACGACGCCACCCCGCTTGTCGATGGCGGGACCGTGCACGGTCACGCCGGGAAGCGCCGCGAGCCCTTCCATGGCCAACTGCGCGAGCGTGCGCTCGTGCGCGATCACATTCGGCATGCCGAGCGCGGTGAGGTAGTCGCAGGCGGCCGCGAGTCCGATCGGCGCTTCCACATTGGGTGTACCGGCCTCGAACTTGTGAGGGAGCACGTTCCATGTCGTGTGCTGATCGCCGACGTTGGCGATCATATCGCCGCCCATCTGCCAGGGCGGCATTGCTTCGAGCAGTGCGCGTCGCATCACGAGCCCACCGCTCCCCATGGGCCCCAGCATCTTGTGGCCGCTGAAGGCGTAAGCGTCCACGCCGAGCGAATCCACACTGACGTCAATGTGTGGAGCGCTCTGTGCCCCGTCGCACACTGCGAGTGCGCCAACTTTTCTCGCGAGCGCCACGATCTCGGCCACCGGGTTCACCGTGCCAAGCGCGTTGGAGACGTGGCCAAAGGCCACGACCTTGGTGTTCGGCGTGACGAGCGCGGCCAGGCGGTCCATGTCCACCGTGCCGTCCGCATTCAACTCCGCGATGACGAACTCGGCACCCTTCTCCAGCGCGAGCGCCTGCCAGGTGACGAAGTTCGCGTGGTGTTCGAGTCGCGTGACGACGATGCGGTCGCCCGCCTTCACATTCGCGCGGCCCCAGGAGCCGACCACGAGGTTCAGTGACTCGGTGGTGCCGCGCGTGAAAATCAGCGTATCGGCATCAGCGACGCCGAGGAACTTTGCGATCCGCGCGCGCGCATTGTGATATGCCTCTGTCGCAGCCGCTGACAGCGCATACGCGCCGCGGTGCGGATTGGCGTTGATCGTTTCGTAGTACCGCGAAATCGCCGTGATCACGCTCGCGGGTTTCTGCGACGTGGCGGCGGAATCGAGGTAGTGCAGGCGGGGATTGGCGGCCAGCAGCGGGAAGTCTGCCCGCGGCGCCAGTGCGCCGCGCTCCGAGACCATCCCTTCCACCATTGCGGCGGTGAGGCGCGCGTCGCGGCCAGCACCAATCGTGGGCCGTCCCGTCAAGGAAGTAACCCTGAACCCTGAACTATGAACGCTGAACCGTGGTTGCTCACGCGCCGGCTCCGTCGGGCCCTGTGCCTTCCGTGCTTACCGTGACCGTCTTGCCGTCAGCGTCGAGCGCCGACTTCATCGCGTGCCATGCGAGCGAGGCGCACTTCACCCGCAGCGGAAACCGCGACACACCCGAAAGCGCCTTGAGCGGGCCCACATCGCGGCCCGTGGGATGTCCCGTTACCAGTGCGTGTACGTCATCGAAAATCTTCACTGCTTCTTCGCGCGACTTGCCCTTGATCACCTGCGTCATCATCGAGGCACTCGCCTTGCTGATCGCACAACCCTGACCCTGAAACGACACATCGGCGAGGGTGTCGCCTTCGATCTTGACCCAGACCTTCAGCTGGTCGCCGCAGAGCGGGTTCTGCCCATCGGCCACCGCGGTGGCGTCGTCCATTGCGCGGAAATTCTTCGGCCGACGATTGTGGTCGAGGATGATGCTCTGGTACAGCTCGTCCAGTTCGGCCGACATTGGGCTCAGCGTTGTTCGGTGTGCGTGAAGCGTTCGAAGGCGATGCGCTCGAGCCCTTCGCGCAGCGCATCCAGCTCGATGGTTTCCAGCACTTCCGCCGCAAAGGCGTAGGTCAGCAGCGCGCGGCTGTTTTCCGCGCCAATGCCGCGGCTCTTCATGTAGAACAGCGCGCTATCGTCGAGCCGGCCCACCGTGGCGCCGTGCGTGCACTTCACGTCGTCGGCAAAGATTTCGAGCTGCGGCTTGGTGTCCACACGCGCCGTGTTCGAGAGCAGCAGCGCATGGTTTGTCTGCTTGCCATCCGTCTTCTGCGCCTCGGCATCCACATACACCTTGCCGTTGAACACGCCGTGCGCGTCGCCGTCGAGCACGCCCTTGTAGAGTTCGCGGCTCGCACAGTGCGGCGCGATGTGCTCCACGAAGGTCTGGTGATCGGCGTGCTGCGAGCCGTCAATCAGGTAGAGCCCGTTGAGGCGCGTCTCCGCCGCCTCACCCGCGAGCCGAGTGTAGATGTTCGTGCGCGAGAGCGCCGCGCCGGACGCATACGAGAACGAGTGAAATGCCGAGTCGCGGCCCTGCGTCACCTGCAGCGTGCCCACGTGGAAGGCATCACGCGCCTCCCGCTGCACCTTGTAGTGATGCACGCGCGCGCCATTGCCAATGGCAATCTCGCCGACCGAGTTCGTGAAATATTCAGCGCCCTTATTGGAGACGAAGCTTTCTACGATTCCGAATTCAGAGAGCGGTTCGGCGACCACAAGGAGGCGCGGATGAATCATCGCGCCCGAAGCGCCGGCGTCGGCGACATGAATCAGGTGCAGCGGCGCCGCGATCTTCGCGCCCCGCGTCACATGCACGACGAGACCGTCCTGCGCAAATGCCGTGTTGAACGCCGTGAATGCCTGACCACTCCAGGCGGCGAGGCGACTCAGGTGCTGTGACACGAAGTCGCTGTTCTCCTTCGCGTCCTTCAGCGCTGCAGCGAGGGTCTGAACCTTCACCCCGTCACCGAGCCCGTTGATCGACGAGAGCGCAGGCTCGAAACGGCCGTTCACGAACACGGCGCGCGGCCACGATGGGTCACCGGTCGCGAGATCGGCAAGCTCCGCGGCGCTGAGCGGCACTGTACCGGGCTTCGCATTCTTGAAGGTCCGCTCGGCAATCGGCGTGACGCTCGTGAAGTGCCAATCCTCGTTGCGCGTGGTCGGAAAACCCACGGCCGCAAACTCGGCGAGCGCGTGCTTGCGGAGCTCCGTAACCCAGGCGGGCGTGTGGTTGTTGTCGAGCGCGCCGAACGCCTCGGCGTACTTCGTGGACACGACTCCAGCTGAGACCGCGGTCACGCCGCCTCCACCAGCCAGTCGTAGCCCTTGGCCTCGAGCTCCAGCGCGAGTTCCTTGCCACCCGACTTCACGATCTTGCCGCCCGCGAGGACGTGGACGAAGTCCGGGACGATGTAGTTGAGCAGCCGCTGGTAGTGCGTTACGACGACGGTCGCGTTATCAGGGCGCTTGAGGGCGTTCACGCCTCCGGCCACGATGCGCAGCGCGTCGATGTCGAGGCCTGAGTCGGTCTCGTCGAGGATCGCGAGCTTGGGCTCGAGCACGGCCATCTGGAGAATCTCGTTGCGCTTCTTCTCGCCGCCCGAGAAGCCCATGTTCACCGAGCGATGGAGCATTGCGACGTCCATGTCCACGAGCTTCAGCTTCTTTTCCATCAGGTCGAGGAACTCCATGGGGTCCATCTCTTCCTCGCCGCGCGCTTTGCGGATCTCGTTGTACGCGGAGCGGAGGAAGTAGGCGTTGGTGACGCCAGGAATCTCGATGGGATACTGGAAGGCGAGGAAGACGCCCTGCTGCGCGCGTTCCTCGGGGTCCAGGTCGAGCAGGTCGGTGTTGAGGTACGAGATGGATCCGCTCGTGACCTCAAAGCCGGGGTGCCCGGCGATCACCTGCGCGAGGGTGCTCTTCCCCGATCCGTTGGGGCCCATGATGGCGTGCACTTCGCCGGCGTTCACCGTGAGCGAGATGCCCTTCAGGATTTCTTTCTCGCCCGCGCGGGCGTGAATGTTGTCAATCTTCAACATGAGTCTGTTTCGTATTTGAGTATTACTGCCTTGGACGCGGATTGTCGCGGATTTCCACGAAAAAACGCGCGGATACTGCAACTGCAAACGCTGGGGTTACTTACCTCGCGCGACTGACTCTCGGTGCGAGACCCCCAAGTTTTCAATCTGCGTGCATCGGCAGTGATCCGCGTGTATCCGCGTCCCCGCCGTATTACTCAGCCTACCGATCCTTCGAGCGAGATACCGAGCAGTTGCTGCGCTTCGAGCGCGAACTCCATCGGCAGTTCCTTGAACACTTCACGACAGAAACCGCTCACGATCAACGAGATCGCATGCTCGGCACTGAGCCCGCGTGCCTTGCAATAGAAGATCTGGTCTTCACCGATCTTCGATGTGCTCGCCTCGTGCTCCGTCATCGAGCTGTTGTTCGCCACTTCGATGTACGGGAAGGTGTGCGCACCGCACTTGTTGCCGATGAGCATCGAGTCGCACTGCGTGTAGTTGCGCGCGCCGGTGGCTTTGGGCAGCACCTTCACGCGCCCGCGATAGGAGTTCTGCCCTTCGCCCGCGCTGATGCCCTTGGAGATGATCGTGGACTTCGTGTTCTTGCCCACGTGAATCATCTTCGTGCCCGTGTCGGCCTGCTGCTTGTTGTTCACGACGGCCACGGAGTAGAACTCGCCCACCGAGTTGTCGCCCTGGAGAATGACGCTCGGATACTTCCAGGTGATTGCCGAGCCCGTCTCCACCTGCGTCCAGGAGATCTTGGCGTCGGTGAATGCCTTGCCGCGCTTGGTGACGAAGTTGTAGATGCCGCCCACGCCGTCCTTGTCGCCGGCGTACCAGTTCTGCACCGTGCTGTACTTGATGCTCGCGCGATCCAGCGCCACGAGCTCCACCACCGCTGCGTGCAGCTGGTTCGTTGAACGCTTGGGCGCCGTGCACCCCTCCAGGTAGCTCACGGTCGCGCCTTCATCGGCCACGATCAGCGTGCGCTCGAACTGCCCCGTGTCCGCGGCGTTGATGCGGAAGTATGTGGACAGCTCCATCGGGCACTTCACGCCCTTGGGGATGTAGCAGAACGAGCCGTCGCTGAACACGGCGGAGTTGAGCGCGGCAAAGAAATTGTCGCTGTACGGCACCACGGATCCGAGGTACTGCTGGATCAGGTCACCGTGAGTATGCACGGCCTCGCCGAATGAACTGAAGACGATGCCGTGCTTCGAGAGCTCCGTCTTCATCGTCGTGCCGACCGAGACGGAATCGAAGATCGCATCCACGGCCACACCCGCGAGCATTTTCTGCTCGGTGAGCGAGATGCCGAGCTTCTTGTACGTGGCGAGCAACTCGGGATCCACTTCGTCGAGCGACTGCAGTGGCTTCACGCTCTTGGGCGCCGAGTAGTAGCGCGCGCCCTGGTAGTCGATCGGGTTGTACTTGACGTTGGGCCAGTGCGGCTCCGTCATCTTGAGCCAATGTCGGAATGCCTTCAGGCGCCACTCGAGCAACCACTCCGGTTCGTTCTTTTTTCCGCTGATCAGGCGTATGACATCCTCGTTCAAACCGGGGGCAATCGTGTCCGACTCGACGTCGGTCACAAAGCCGTATTGGTACTCGCGGTTGACGAGTGTTTCGATGGACGAACTCATGGGAAGCAATTTACTCGGATATGAGGCCTAAATCAATGCTGGCCTTACACTTGCGACGCTTTGCCGGGTTCCCGAATCGAGTTTGTAACCCAATGCGCCACAGCGGTTTGCAGGGTCGGTTGTTCAAGCGATCTGCGCACGGGTTCTTATCCCTTCAATAGAGCGGGTTGTCGAACCGTTCAGCGGGTGCCGATTGCTTAACACTCGTTGGTCCAATCAGTCAGACTCGATGACGCGCCACAACACCTGAACACACACGAACGGCGCGAAGCACCTTGGATCTTCACGGATCCGCAAAGCACTTGGAGGTAGGTATGCGTTCCATCATCCGCAGTCTCACCATCGCTGGGCTCATCGTCGGCAGCACAGGCGCTGCGACGGAGGCCACTGCACAGGCAGGCGGGCGCGCCGGTGCGCCGCCGCGTCCAGCGCCGCCAGCAGCGGCCGAGCGTACGACTGCCGAGCGCGAGCGCGCACTGGAGCAGCGTGAGCGGCTTCTCGAGCGGCGCGAGGCAATGCTCGAGCGTCGGTTGGGTCGTGATGCAGGCCCCCCGGGACGGGCGCGTGCGGGCATGCGCGGTGGCGCGGCATTTGAGCGCGGCGGCCAGGCGTTCGGCCCGCGAATGGGTCAGGGTCCGCTTCGTCGTCCCGGAATGCGCAGTGCCGGAATGCGTGGCCCGCAGATGGGCCCCGGTCCACGAGCGCAGTTCGCACGCGAACGCATGGTGCGCCGGCGCGCGATCGCCGGGGAGCGCATTCGCAACCTGACGGACGAGCAGCGTACCGCGCTTCGGAAATACAGCGACGAAGCGCGCACACTGCGACGCTCGGTGAGCGACAAGGTTCGCGCCGGAACGCTGACTCGCGAGCAGGCGCGGGCCGAGATTCAGAAGTGGCGTGAGACGAACAAGCCGCCGGTGGACCTCCGTCGGCCGCCTGAGGGCGACGAGCGCTAGAGCTAGACCGAGTGAAAAAGGGCCCCGGCAGTGATGCCGGGGCCCTTCTCATTTGCCGAGTGCGCCGCTCTACATCGCGACTTTCACACCACTCACGTCCAGCTTCACAATCATTCCTGAGTCCATTCCCCACCAGATCTGTTTCGTCTTCTTGTCGAAGAACATGTGGCGCACGGTGTTGCGCTCACCGGGAATCACCGAGTTGTGGAAGAAGCGACCCGACTTGGGATCAAATCCCACCAGCTTATTCGGCTGCGAGCCCGTCTCGGCTACCCACACACGATTCTGGTCGTCAATGATCATGCCGTACGGCAGCGAACCCGGCCCGCCCGGAAGCGCCCAGTCGGTCACCTTGCCGGTGGCCGGATCGAGCATGCCGAGCCGGCCGCGGCGGTAGTCCGTGTAATAGATCTTGTCGTCGGAGGTGATGGCGATGCGGCGGTTGCGCGTGCTGTCGCTGGCGAGCGGGTACGTCTTGAGTTCGAAGGTGACCGGATCGACCGTGCCGATCAGGTTCGTGTTGAAGAGGTTGAACCAGGGACGGTTCTTCGAGTCCATCACGATGCCGTACGGGTTCGTCGAGCGCGCGCCCGCCGGAATCGGCGGCTTCACAATACGGAATTTCTCTGTCTTGATGTCGAAGAACCCGATGGCGTTCGTCTGCTGCGCTGTGAACCAGATGTTGCCGTCGCGATCAAAAACCATCGTGTGCGGGTCGCGCACAGTGGAGTCGGGAATCACGTACCTCGTGATTTCGCCCGTCTTGGGATCGATCTTGCCCAGCGTGCCGTTCCGGTTTCCCGTGTACCACACCATGCCTTTGGAATCCACGAGGCAGGTGTGCGGGTTGGTGCCCGGGTCGAGCTCATACTTCCGGAACGCACCCGTCTTGGGATCGAGTCGCGCGACGTAGTTGCCCGTTGGCGCCTGGCCGGCCTGGCCAACGAAGAAGATGGCCCCATCGGTCGGCGAGACGGACGCGTCGCGCGGTCGTCCTTCACGGCCCCAGGGGACCGTGAACTCCTGCGTGGGAATCAGCGCGTTGGCCTGCGCCTCGAGCGCCCCGGCGCTACCGGCGAGGGCAAAAAGCGAAAGCAGAACTCTACGGCGCATAGGGCAACCTCCGAACGGGGAACTGACCTCCAATTCTGAACCTACGAGGTTCCCCGCGGCAACGTTCGAAAGTCGCCCATTAGCCGCCCGGCCAATCGCCCGCGGGCAGGTCCCTAGTCCCGCCAGTTCACGAGCGGCAGCACCCGGTGCGAGCGGTTCTCATCGATGATGTTGATCAGCCCGATCTGCATGCCGCGGTCCAGTGATCGCGCGTAGTTCACGAGGCCGATCACCAGGCCCCGCTGGGAGCCCTTGATGATGCTTCCGACGCCATTGATGGAGACGCCGCGGAAGCTGCCGTTCTTCTCGATGCGGAGCACACCCGGCGTGAGGACGATCGCGCGCGCACGCCCCGCGCCCACGCCGACGAGGCTCATCGCCAGGCCGTTGAGTTCAGATGCGCCCACGCCGATGCCGCCAATAGCGATGCCGCGCAGCGTGCCGCCCACGCCAACACCAATGCCGCCGACGAGGAGCCCGCGCGCGTTGCCGCCCACACCGACCCCCACACCGCCGACGCCGATACCTCGGAAGTTGCCGCCGATTCCGGCGCCGATGCCGCCGCCGACGAGGCCCCTGAAATCACCGCCGATCCCTGCACCGATTCCGCCAAGCGCCGCGCCGCGCCCGCCACCACCTGCGCCAACCCCGATGCCGCCGATTGCGATACCGCGCAGTTCGCCGCCAACGCCCGCGCCAAGTCCGCCGAGGATCAGTCCACGCGCGTTGCCACCTGCGCCGGCCCCGAGTCCGCCGGCGAAAATGCCACGCAGATCGCCGCCCGCGCCGACACCGAGTCCGCCCACAGCGAGCCCGCGAACATCACCACCGGAGCCAATGCCGAGTCCGCCAATGCCGATACCGTGAAAGGTCGAGCCGGCGCCGACGCCGAGCGGCGCAACAGCGATGCCGCGCATCGTCCCGGCAGCGCCAACACCGAAGAGACCAGCGGCCAATCCCGTGATGTCCTCTGCGCCGGTCACCGGAAGTCCGAGTGCAACGCCACGCACCGTGCCGCTTATGGGTTCGTGCGGAGACCAGACGGTCATGTTGACGCCGCTCACGCGCCGCAGGTCGCGGTCGCGGAAGTTGATGCGGATGCCCGATACGTCAGGATGATTCCCGATCGAGATGCCGTGGCGCGTGTCCTGGGCGGCGGCGGATGTGGTGACTGCGAAGGCGGTGCCGACAACGAGTGCCGCGCGGAATGCAGCGCGAAATGCGACGGGTTTCATGAGAATGATCGGGGACGGTGTGGAGGACTGATTTGACACACCGGAACTACGAAGGGATTGAAACCTCAGTTTCGGTCCTACTGCCCCTCGAGATCCGCCCGCGTATTGATGCCGCGGAGCACGCCGCGATCGCGCACCACCACCGTCTCCACGCGCTTGCCATAGCTGTGCACCACTTCGCGTGCGCCGCCGTTCTTCACCGTGAGCAGATCGCGCCAGGTGTCGCGATGAAAGAACACGGGATGCCCGTGCTCGCCCTTGAACTCGGGGCGCACGATCGGCGCGCCACTGCGCTGCGCAGCGTCGAGTAAGGCGAGCACGCTCTCGAGCGAGACGAACGGATGGTCCACCGGCCAGACCATCGCGCCTACGCAGGAAATGTTTGCGAGTCGTGAGATCCCGAGACGCACGGACGCGATCTGTTCCCCTTGTGGCCGTGGATTCATCACGGCCGTGGCTCCCGCTGGCGGCGTGAAGTCTGGCGGAACCACCACGATCAGCGGATCGAGCTGTGCTTCGCGTGCCGTGTCGCAGATCGCATCGGTGAACCGGCGACCGTCCTTGAGCCTGGCGCTGGCCTTGGGCTCGCCGAACCGGGTACCCGCGCCGGCGCCGAGGATGACTGCGGCGACGGGAAATACACGTTCGGTTGCCATTGTGTCTGTCTGAGAGTGCCTACGTGCGCGAAAGCACGCGCATGGCGCGCGTGAGTAGCGCAGCGGCCTGCTGCATCTTGTATTCGTTCTTTGCCAGTGGCTTTGCGTCGTGCAACGCGCGGGCCGCGAGCGCGTCGGCACTGTCTTCATCGAGTTCACCACTGGCGACGTCTTCGCCCACGGACGGATTCACAAGCCAGGGCATTGGCGCCACGCCGCCGAGTGCGAGGCGAACATTTCCATCTGGGCCGCGCACACCCGCAAGCGATACCGTCGCAAAATCCCAGGCGCCGCGTTGCATCAGCTTCACCCACTCCTGCGCGCCACCGGCATTTGCTGCCGAGAGTTCGATCGCCTCGATGAACTCACCGGCTGCGAGAGTGACCTCGGTGTGCGGGTCGCTCGCGGCGTGTGCGTAGAGCTCGGTGATGGACGTGCGGCGCGTGCCCGCCGGGCCGCGCACGACAACGGATGCATCGAGTGCGAGCAATGCGACGGCGACGTCGGATGGATGTGCGGCGTGGCAGGGACCGCTGCCCAGGATGGCGTGGTACTGGTTCTCGCCGTCCACCGCGGGGCACCCGTCGCCGCCGTTCTTCATGCAGCGAATGTGAGAGCGGAGATACCAGCAGCGCGGGCGCTGGCAAAGGTTGCCGGCGATGGTGCCCATCTCGCGGAGCGCGGGCGTGCCTACGCTGGCCGCGGCGAGTGCAAGAACCTTGAAGTGGCGCTCGACGTCCGCATGCGTGGCGATTGTCTCGAGCCGCGC
>Ga0207952_1000946_pt1 | contig 15754 bp, 13 predicted proteins | sample SubbioR12Aug_8Ca_FD_184831 | JGI IMG/M metagenome (GOLD analysis project Ga0207952, IMG submission 184831) | Serpentinite rock and fluid subsurface biosphere microbial communities from McLaughlin Reserve, California, USA - CR12Aug_8Ca (SPAdes) | ecosystem: Environmental > Terrestrial > Deep...
ACCAGGACGAAATCATCGCCGCCGTATCGGCCTTCACCAGCCGGCACACCAAGAAAGAGCTGCTGGCCCATCTCGGCGGTCAGGTGCCGTTCGCGCCGGTCAACGACGTGCGCGACATCTTCAGCGATCCGCATTTTGCCGCCCGCGATATGATCGTCTCGGTGCCCCATCCTGGCCTCGACCACGAGACAAGGGTGGCGGGCGTGGCGATCAAGATGACCGAAACCCCCGGCCGCGTGCGCCATCGCGCCCCCTTGCTGGGAGAGCATACGGACCGTTATTTGAGTGAACTCGGCCTCGGTGGCGCGGAAATTGCGCATCTCAGGGCCGAGAAGATCGTTGCCTGAGGAGATTTGACATGACCGACCGCCCGCCCCGCCGCGCCCGCCGCGTCCAGCTCTCCACACCGGGATCCAGCGAGAAGATGATCCAGAAGGCGTCCGAGTCGAAGGCAGACCATGTCTTCCTCGATCTCGAGGATGCCGTCGCCCCCAGCCAGAAGCGCGACGCCCGCAAGAAGATCATCGAGGGCCTGAAGACGCTCAACTGGAAGGGCAAGACCCGCTGCGTGCGGATCAACGACCTCACCACCGAGTACGCCTACGAGGACATCATCGAGATCGTCGAGGGCGCCGGCGAGCATCTCGACACGATCATGATGACCAAAGTCATGACGCCGGCCGACGTGCTGTTCGCCGACAAGCTGCTTTTCCAGATGGAGAAGAAGCTGAAGCTCAAGCGCCGCATCGGCCTCGAAGCTCTGATCGAGGAAGTCGAAGGCATGCAGAATGTCGATGCCATCGCCAAGTCGACGCCGCGTCTCGAGTGCCTGGTGTTCGGCATGGGCGACTTCTCGGCTTCGATGGGCGTCACCAACAAGAACGTCGGCGAGAATGACGGCTACCCGGGAGACATCTGGCACTACGCCCGCTTCCGTCTGGTCATGGCCTGCCGCGCCGCCGGCATCGATCCGGTCGACGGTCCCTTCGCCGACTTCAAGAATCCCGAGGTCTATCGTGAGGAGTGCCGGCGCTCGATGATCCTGGGCTGCGTCGGCAAATGGGCCATCCATCCCTCGCAGATCGAGGTCGCGCTCGACGTCTATTCGCCCAAGCCCGAGGACATCGCCCGTGCCCGCAAGCTCGAGAAGGCCTATGCCGAAGCCGAGGCAAAGGGCCTGGGCGCCATCAACGTCGACGGCATCATGGTCGACGTCGCCTCGATCCGCATCCTGCGCAACACGGTACTGAACAAGGCCGACCTCTACGGGCTGTAAGCCAGAGGCGACGGAAAGTGAAAACCGCGGTCGTCGCCGTCGGCACCATGTTCGTGGTGCAGGTGATGATCTCGGTTTCCGTGCTGTCGCTCGGCGTTATGATGCCGGCAGTCGCGGCCGACCTCGCGATTGATCCCAAGCTCGTCGGCATCTTCACCGCACTCACCTATGCCGTCGCCGCTGGCACCTCGCTGGCGGCGGCCGGCCCCATCGTCCGGTTGGGCGCCGTGCGCGTCTGCCAGTTCGCGCTGGCGATGGCGGCGATCGGCCTTGCCGTGAACGCCGTGGCCATGGTGGCGGCGACCGTGGTGTCCGTACTGTTCATCGGTTTGGCGCAGGGCCCGATCAACCCCGCTGCGGCCCACATCCTCGCCCAGCGCGTGCCGCGCCATTGGTTCGGCTTCATTTTTTCGATCAAGCAGAGTGGCACGCCGCTCGGCTTCGCGCTCGCCGGCGTGATCTTTCCCCTCCTGCTCCTCATCACCGACTGGCGCGGCGCCAGCTTGATCGCCGCGGCTGCCGCTCTCGCCGCCGCGATCATCCTTGAACCGTTACGACCCCGCCTCGACGTCATCGTGGCCGAAGACAAGCCGCGACAGAGCATCTGGCAATCGTTCCGGTTCGTGATGACGCACCCACAGCTCAAGGTGCTGGGCTGGGGCGCCTTCACGTACGTCGTCGCCCAACACACCTTCACCTTCTACCTGGTGACCTATCTCTATCAACAGAACGGTATGACCATCGGCCAGGCGGGCGCGATTCTCTCGGCTTCGCAGATCGCGGGCACGATCCTGCGTCTGGTCAGCGGCTGGCTGGGCGACAAGTTCTCGCGCCTGAAGATCCTGGGCTGGAGCGGCATCGCCATGACGATCGGCTGCGGAGCGACAGCGCTGCTCGCCGCCGACTCGTCCTTCTGGCTAGTGACGGTCGTGATCGTGAGCTACGGCGGCGCCGTCATCAGCTGGAACGGCACCTCCCAGGCCGAGTTCGCCCATCTCGCACCGCCCGGCGAGGTTGCGGCCGTCGGCGCGGTGCAGAACGCATTAGCCTTTTCCGGCGCCGTGGTTGGGCCACCGCTGTTCGCGGTCGTCGCGTCGCTCGCGAGCTACCGCGTAGCGTTTCTCGCCGTGGCAGCCTGCCTGCTGGTGGTGGCGCTTTGGCAGATCGCCGTCGCTCGCCGCCCGGTCGCGGCCTAGGGCTCTCTCATCCCTGCGATCCTCACGACCTCGCCCCACTTGCGGGTCTCGCTCGCCTGGAACGCACCAAGTTCTTCCGGTGAGCCGGGAAACGGAACGCCGAGCGTCGTGCGCATCAGCGTCTGATAAGCCTCAGACGCCAACGCTTCGCGGATCAGCTGGTTCAGCTTGTCGATGATCGGCCTCGGCGTGCCGGCCGGTGCGTAGGCGGCGTTCCACGGTCGCGATTCGTAGCCAGGCAGGCCGCTCTCGGCCACTGTCGGGAATTGTTCGAGGCCGGGGTAACGCCGGGGACTGGTCACTGCCAGGCCGCGCGCTCGACCGTCCCGCACGGGCGGCAGACCGGTGGTGAAGTCGCTGAAGGTGACGTCGATGCGGCCGCCTAGCAGATCGGCAATGACCTGCGGCTGGGCCTTGTAGGGCACGCCGAGCAGGTCGACCTTAGCCATGATCTTGAACAGCTCCGCAGCGCCGCGGGCCGAGCCGTTGCCGCTCCCGAAGGTGAGTTTGCCAGGCTGCGCGCGGGCGAGCGCGACCAGATCGGCGATCGACTTCACCGGCAGCTCGTTGCGCACCATGACGATTTGCGCGCCGCTCGACAAACCGCTGATCGGTGCGAATCCCTTCACGGGATCGTAGGGCAACGCTTTGTAGACGTGCTGGTTGATGGCCTGCGTGGTCTGCGTCGTGACAAAGATCGTGTATCCATCGGGTGCCGCCGCAGCCGCCATCTGGGCGCCGATCTGGCCTTCGGCGCCCGGCTTGTTCTCGACGACCACGCTCTGGCCGGTGCGGCGTGACAATTCGGAAGCGATGACGCGCGCCACCGTGTCCGTCGCCGTTCCTGGCCCGAACGGTGCAATGATCCGGATGGGCTTGCTGGGATAGTCCTGCGCGGCGGTGGGCGCTGCCCATACCGCCAACGCCAATGTGATCAGGAGAGCAACCGTTCGCATGGCCGCACTCTACGCCGGTTGCCCGGTGGGTGGTAAGGTGGCGGCCTCCAGTCGATCTGCTGGGAGGAAACCGGCCAGTGAAAGGAAGAGCGCCCATGATCAAGGGTCTGCACCACAACGCCTACCGCTGCCGCGACTCCGAGGAGACGCGTCGCTTCTACGAGGATTTCCTCGGCCTGCCGCTGGTGCACACGCTGAAGATCGAGCAGACGAAGACCGGCCGTGCGACCGGCGTGCTGCATACTTTCTTCCAGCTCGACGACGGCTCGTGCCTCGCCTTCTTCGAAGCCCCCGACATGCCGTTCGAGTTCAAGGAACAGCATGACTTCGACCTGCATATCGCGCTGGAGGTCGAGCCGGACGCCCTCGACAAGATGATGGCCAAGGGCAAGGCCGAAGGCCGCGAGGTACGCGGTGTTTCCGACCACCATTTCATCCGGTCGATCTACTTCCGCGATCCCAACGGCTATGTGATCGAACTGGCGGCCAAGGTGGCCGGTCGCGAGAGCGATATGGATCCGAAGAAGAATAGCGCCCGCGAAATGCTCGACAAATGGCAGAGCGCCAAACCGGGAGCGGCCAGGGCCGCCTAGCCCAACCGCCGGCGATAAAGCGCGAGCAGGCGCTCCCAGTGCCGTTCGGCAGCGGGCTTGTCGTAGCACCAACGTTGCGGGAAGGCGAAGCCGTGGTGAACACCCATATGGATTTCCAACTCGCCGGGATTGCCTGACTTGTCGAACAGCGCCTTCAATTCCTTCACCATCTCGGGCGGCGCCAGCTCGTCGTGCTCGGCGCAGGAGATATAGATCTCGCCTTTTGCCTTGCCGAGCGTGAGGTGCGGGCTTTCGACCGCGTCGCTCACCAGCCAAGTGCCGTAGAACGACGCGGCGGCCGCGATCCGGTCGGGATAGCGCGCGGCGGCGGCCAGTGAATAGGGTCCACTCATGCAGTAGCCATGGGTGCCCACCGGCCCCTTCTTCGCCGCCTTCCGCTGGTCGGCGAAGGCAATCATGGCGGCAACGTCATCCATCACCGGCGGAATGGTCATCTTGGTCCGCACGGCACGCATGCGCCCGTGCTCGTCGCTGCCGTGCTTGAGGACATCGGGTCCATATTTCGTATCGCGGCCGGCGCGATAGTAAAGGTTCGGCAGCATCACGTAGTAGCCCGACGTCGCGAGGCGGCGCGCCATGTCGTGCAGCTCTTCGCGGATGCCCGGCGCATCCATCAGCAGGAGCACCGGCGGATACGGCCCGCCGCGCTCCGGATGGCAAATGAAAGTCTCCATCGCGCCGTCCTTGGTCGCAATATCGAGAGTCTGTTCGAGCATTTCAGCGCTTCCTCCCATTTGCAGCATGCCAGCACCTTGCTAGGCTTCACACAACAAGAAAGCCTCGGGAGCGAAACAATGAAGCGTCTTATGTTTTGCGGCGCAGCGTTGGCCGTCGCGGCATGGGCGGCACCTGCGCCGGCTCAGCAACTGACCGACAGCGTGGTGAAGCTGGGTGTGCTCACAGACATGTCGAGCCTCTATTCCGACATCAACGGGATCGGCGCCGTCGTCGCCGTGCAGATGGCAATCGAAGATTTCGGCGGCTCCGTCGGCGGCAAGAAGATCGAGATCGTGCAGGCCGACGTGCAGAACAAGGCCGACGTGGCCGCGACCATTGCCGGTCGCTGGTTCGACACCGAGCAGGTCGACGTCATCCTGGGCACCGGCGCGTCATCGGCGTCGATCGCGACGTCGCGCGTGGCCAACGATAAGAAGAAGATCTACCTTGCCACTGACCCGGCGTCGTCCGACCTCACCGGCAAGCTCTGCAACGCCTACACCGTGCACTGGACCTACGACACCTTTGCGCTGGCAAACGGTACCGGCTCGGCCGTCGTCAAGGCCGGCGGCAAGAGCTGGTTCTTCCTTACCGCCGACTATGCTTTCGGCTATGCCCTGCAGCGTGACGTCGCGAGCGTTGTCACCAAGAACGGCGGCAAGGTGCTGGGCGAGGTCAGGCATCCGATCAACACCAATGACTTCTCGTCGTTCCTGCTGCAGGCCCAGGCCTCCAAGGCGCAGATCATCGGTCTCGCCAATGCCGGCGGTGACACCATCAACTCGATCAAGCAGGCAGCCGAGTTCGGCATCGTCAAGGGCGGCCAAAAACTGGCCGGCCTGCTGGTCTTCATCTCCGACGTGCACTCCCTCGGATTGGAGCGCGCACAGGGCCTCAGCCTCACCGAGGCATTCTATTGGGACCTCAACGACAAGACCCGCGCCTTCTCCAAGCGCTTCGCCGCCAAGAACAACGGCAAGATGCCGACCAGCATCCAGGCGGGGTTCTATTCCGCCGCGCTGCAGTACCTGAATGCCGTCAAGGCGGCCAACACCGACAACAGCGACGCGGTGATGGCCAAGCTCAAGGAGATCAAGTGGGACGACCCGGTCTTCGGACTGAGCTACATCCGTGCCGACGGCCGCAAGATGCACAACATGTACCTGTTCGAGGTCAAGAAGCCGTCTGCATCCAAAGGCCCCTACGATTATTACAAGCTGATCTCGACGATGTCCGGCGAGGAAGCGTTCCGGCCGATGGATCAGGGCGAGTGTCCATTGGTCACCAAGAAGAACTGAGGCGGCAACAACCCGGCGAGGGAGAAACCGACATGGCCGATCAATCCAACATCTACGTGGGCGTCGCCGGCTATTTCGGCAAGCCCGACCATCCCGGCCGCGTCGGCGTCTTCCGTCGCAGCGCCAAAGGCGGCGACTGGCAGCACGTGCTGGGTACCGTCCAGGCCTTCACGGTCTTCGTCCATCCCACCGACCCGACGACCGTGTTAGCCGGCACCAATGATGGCGTGTGGCGCAGTACGGATGCCGGCGCCACTTTCCAGCGGACCGATTTCCCTGATGCCAAGACACAAGTCTGGTCCTTCCTGGTCGATTCGCGTGATCCCAGGCGGATCTTCGCCGGCGCCTCTCCGATCGACGTCTATCGCAGCGATGATGGCGGTACGAGCTGGCGCAAGCTGCCCAATCCCGGCATGGCGACCCACTGCAAGGGCCCCTTCGCCTCGCGGGTCATGCGCTTTGCCCAGAATCCGCGAAAGCCGGATGAAATCTTCGCCGCCCTCGAGATCAACGGCGTCATGCGCAGCACCGATTCGGGCGAGACGTGGCAGGATTGCAGCGCCGGTCTAATCAAGCTCGCCGAATTGCCGCATCTCCAGAGCAAGATCGTGAGCGACACCACGGCCGAAGGCATGCTCGACAGCCACGCGGTGACCATCAACCCAGCCGACCCCGACGCCGTGATCGCGGCCATGCGCATGGGCCTGTTCCGCAGTGCCGACCAGGGCCGCACCTGGCAGGACATGCAGGTCGGCCGCTTCTCTCCCACCACCTACGGGCGCGACGTCAAAGCCTCGCCCGTCGAACCCAACACGCTCTACTCGGCGCTGAGCGTCGCGGCCGCCAGCCACGATGGCGGGCTTTACCGCAGCGGCGACGGCGGCCAGAGCTGGAAGCGCTTCGACAAGGTCCAGGTCCACGGCACCATCATGTCGATCGGACTACATCCGCGCGATGCGGCGCAGGTCTATATCGGCGCCCGCTATGATGGCGAAGTGTTCGGGACCCAGGACGCCGGCAAGACCTGGCAGGCCATGCCGCTGCCCGGTGAGGTCCAGCACATCTATTCGGTGACCTGCGGCTGACGCTGATACAAAAACGACCGCAAAAAAAGGCGGCCACGAAGGCCGCCTTTTCTATGATCCAGTGGCCGGCGTTGCAGCCGGCCACCGATCGGTTTCAATCGTTACATGCGCTTCGGCAGCGGGACCTTGGAGTCCGTCAGCGCCTTCTCGAGGACCGGAATGCCGGCCGCCGTGTTGCCCGCATCGCACTGGGCAATGGCCTCGGGAACGGGTCCCTGAGCCGGCGAGGCGGTGCTGGTCTTCCGCCATGAAGCGGCCAGCGCCCGGCAGTACGCGACATCGTCCGTCGACGCCATCTGCACGACGACGACGATCTCGACGCGGCGGTTCTGCGGCTCACGGACACCGTCCGCGGTCTTGACCAGCAGGCCCGCTTCGCCACGGCCCACGGTGGTGATCGCCGTTGCCGGCACGCCTTCCTTGACGAGGGCGTCCTTGACGCTGTTCGCACGGCGCAGCGACAGCGCCATGTTGTAGGCTTCCGGGCCCGACGTATCGGTGTGGCCGGTAGCCGTGATGCGAGCACCGCCCCGCGTCTTATAGGCGGCGGCAGCCTGCTTGATCGTGGTCTGGGCCTGGGCCGACAGGTTCGAGCGGTCCCAATCGAAGAACACCATGAACGACGGCGGTGCCGGCGGCGGCGGCGGTGCGGCTGCCGGCGGCGGTGGTTGATCGCAGGCGCCCAGCAGCAGCGCCGCTGCAATAACAGCGAACAGTGACTTCAACATGAATTTCATCCCCCCTAAAAAGCGACTAGCATGGCCATGATGGATCACCTCGTTGAAAACGTAAAGCGTACGTTTTGTATGAACGGGGTGCCTATCAAGGCCGTCGTTCCGACTGGCGTCCCCAGCGGGATTCGAACCCGCGTCGCCGCCGTGAAAGGGCGGTGTCCTAGGCCTCTAGACGATGGGGACGAAGCCGAAAGAGCGGCTGCATGTAGCGGTTGGACGCCGCAAAATCAAGCAAGCACCGAACCCACCGCCGCGGCTGCATCGTCGATCTGCAGGCGGACGGATTGCCGCCCGCCGAAGCGATCGATCCTGAGTGCGCCCGCGACATGAAGGATTGGCCGGGCTGGATCCAGAAGGGCCGGCCCCAATGCCGTCTGATTGGCCCGGAAGGCGATGGCCTCGACCCGGCCGCGTTCCGCCCCCACCAGAGTGCAACGCACGTGCCCCTCGCCCACCGTCTGGGCGTAACTGACGCGAACGCTCATGAGAACGAATCGCGGCAAGGCGTTGCCGGCCCCGAACGGGCCGACACGCTCGATCATGTCGACCAGTTCCTGGGTCGCCGCCGCCGGCGCTAGCGCCGCGTCGACGCCAAGTTCGCGCACCGGCGGTGCCGCGCCAAGCTGCGGGGCAATGCGCTCGTCGAGGAAACGCGCCAATCCGGGTAGCGCCTCCCGGGTCACGGTGAGGCCTGCCGCCATGGCATGGCCGCCGCCGTTCACCAGCAGTCCCGCCTGGCGGGCGGCGATCACCGCTGCGCCGAGATCGACGCCGCGCACCGAGCGACCCGAGCCCTTGCCGAGATCGCCGTCGAGGCCGACCACGAAGGCTGGCCGGCCGTAGCGTTCGACCAGGCGACTGGCCACGATACCGATCACGCCGACATGCCAGCCGTCGCTCTCGATCACCAGCGCTGCCGGCAGGCCCTTGCGATCCGGTCCATACAATCCCTCGATTCGCGAGATCGCCTGTACAAGAACCTCGCGCTCGATGGCACGACGCTCGGCGTTGAATTCGTCCAACCGAAGTGCCAGGGCGCCGACTTCATTCGGATCATCGCTCGACAGCAGCCGCGCGCCGAGATCGGCCTGGCCGACGCGGCCGCCGGCATTGACTCTGGGTCCCAGCAGAAACCCGAGATGGTAGGCGCCCGGTGCTTCCTTCAGGCGGGCCACGTCGGCGAGTGCCGCGAGCCCGAGGTTGCGCCGATCGGCCATCACCTTGAGGCCGTGGCGCACCAGCGCGCGGTTCACGCCGGTGAGCGGCACGACATCGCACACCGTGCCCAGCGCCACGAGGTCGAGCCACTGGCGAAGATCGGGCTCGGGACGTGACGCGCCGTACCAACCGGCGCCCCGCAACGCTCGATTGACTCCGACGGCCAACAGGAACGCCACGCCGACCGCGGCCATCTGCTTGTGCGGGCTGGCCTCGTCGACCCGATTGGGATCGACCACGGCGATGGCTTCCGGCAGCGCAATCTCGGCCATGTGATGATCGATGACGATGGTGTCGAGCCCTGCCCGCTTGGCCTCGGCCAGCGGCTCGAAGGCGGTCACACCGCAATCGACGGTGACCACGACCGCCGCGCCCTCGGCTTTCAGCTTCAAGAGCGCCGCCGTGTTGGGGCCGTAGCCTTCCTTGCGACGGTCGGGAATGTAGACGCCGATATTGCCGCCGACGGCGCGGAAGAAGCGCAGCAACAGCGCCGAAGAGGTGGCGCCATCGACATCGTAGTCGCCGAACACGACGATGCGCTCGCCGCCCTGCACCGCCCGCACCAGCCTCTGGACGGCGGTGTCCATGTCCTTGAGATGCGACGGGTCGGGCAGGAACCGGCGGAGCGTCGGTTCGAGGAAATCCGTTACAGAATCGAGATCGACATCGCGCGCCGCCAGCAACCGCGCCACGGCATCGGGCAGGCCATGGCGCTGGGCCATGGCAAGGGCTGCGCGCTCGTCGGCCAGGCGCGCCGCCCAGCGCCGCCCGGTCAGCGACCGTTCGACACCGAGAAACGCCGCGCGCTCGCCGCGTTCCACGCGGCCCTAGGCCCAGCTCGGCAGACCGGTCTTGATCGAAAAATTATGATGCGCCGAAATCCAGCGCACCGTGCCGGTCTTCGATCGCATGACGATCGAGTGGGTCTCGGCGCCGTTGGAGAAGCGGCGCACGCCCTTCAGCATCGATCCCGACGTGACGCCGGTCGCGGCGAACATGACATCGCCCTTGGCCATCTCGGTCATCGAATATTTACGGTTGAGGTCGGTGATGCCCCACTTGCGCGCGCGGCCCTTCTCGTCGTCGTTGCGGAACAGCAGACGGCCCTGGATCTGGCCGCCGATGGCGCGCAGCGCCGCCGCCGCCAGCACACCCTCCGGCGCCCCGCCCGAACCCATGTAGATGTCGATGCCGGAATCGCCGGTCGAAGTGGCGATCACGCCCGACACGTCACCGTCACCGATCAGCATGATGCGGGCACCCGCCTCGCGGACCTTGGCGATCAGTTCGGAGTGACGCGGTCGGTCGAGAATGCAGACCACGAGATCCGCCATGTCGACTTTCTTCGCCTTGGCAAGGTCGGCCAGGTTCTGTTTGGCCGTCTTGTCGAGGTCGACGATGCCATCGGGCAGGCCGCCGCCGACGGCGATCTTGTCCATATAGACGTCGGGCGCGTTGAGGAACCCGCCATGCTCGGCCATCGCCATGACGGCGAGCCCGTTGGGAAGGCCCTTGGCGGTGATGGTGGTGCCCTCGAGCGGATCGAGCGCGATGTCGATCTTGGGCCCGCCGGCTCCGACCTTCTCGCCGATATAGAGCATCGGCGCCTCGTCGCGCTCGCCCTCGCCGATCACCACGGTTCCTTCGATCGACAACGTGTTCAGCGCGCTGCGCATGGCGTCGACGGCCGCCTGGTCAGCCGCCTTTTCGTCGCCGCGTCCCATCAGCTTGGATGCCGCCAGCGCGGCGGCTTCGGTCACCCTCACCGCTTCCATTGCCAGATTGCGGTCCATCTTGCCCGTGTCGGCCATCACTTCCTCCGTCCGGCGTCTGAAGCGCCTTCCTAGAATGCCTCAATCCTGATCAGGCAGGGCTCCTCGGCCACTGCCTTCAGCTTGGCGATGTGCGTGAGTGCACGCCGCATCGCCGCTTCCTCCGTCTCGTGCGTCGTCAGCACCACCGGCACCTCGCCCGACTGAGAACGCCCGCGTTGCAGCATCGATTCCAGCGAAATGCGTTCCAGGGCAAGCGCGCCCGACACGGCGGAGATCACGCCAGGACGATCCTGCACCATCAGTCGCATGTAGTAAGCACCGACATGGCGGTCCATCGGCGAGGCCGGCCGGTCGGCGAGCCGCGCTGCCGGCACGACGAAGGCCGGCATGTGACGGCCACGCGCGACATCGACCAGGTCGGCCACAACCGCCGAGGCGGTCGGTCCCTGTCCTGCGCCACGGCCCTGGAACATTGTGGTGCCAACGAAGTCGCCGTCGATCACGACGGCGTTGAACACGCCCTCGATATGGGCGATCGGCGCTTCCTTGGGGACCATGCAGGGATGTACGCGCTGCTCGATGCCGAATTTCGTCTCGCGCGCCAATCCGAGCAGCTTGATGCGATAGCCCAGCTCCTCGGCGAACTGAATGTCCATCGAGGTGACACGGCGGATGCCTTCGACGTGGATGCCGGCGAAATTGACCTTCGCCCCGAAGGCCGCGCCGGTAAGCACCGCGAGCTTGTGCGCGGCGTCGACGCCGTCGACGTCAAAGCTGGGATCGGCCTCGGCGTAGCCCGCGGCCTGAGCCTCGGCCAACACGACGTCGAAGTCGCGGCCAGTCTCGCGCATGGTGGTCAGGATATAGTTGCAGGTGCCGTTCAGGATTCCGTACAGCCGGCGCACGCGATTGCCGACCAGGCCTTCGCGTAGCGCCTTGATGATCGGGATGCCGCCGGCGACCGCCGCCTCGAAAGCGAGAATGCGGTCCTTCTTCTCGGCTGCCGCCGCAATCTCCGCGCCGTGCAGGGCAAGCAGCGCCTTGTTGGCGGTGACGACGTGCTTGCCGGAGCTGAGCGCCTTCTGCACCAGCCGGCGCGCGATACCGCCAGAGCCGCCGATCAGCTCGACGACGACGTCGATGTCGGGGGCCGCCGCAAGCGCCAGCGGATCCTTCTCCCAGCGCACGCCGGAGATATCGATGTCGCGCTTCCTGGCGCGCGAGCGGGCGCTCACGGCCACCAGCTTCAGCGGACGGCCGCCGCGCAATGAGAGAAGCCGGCCGTGCTCGGCCAGCAGCTTGACGACGCCGGCGCCAACGGTGCCGAGGCCGGCGATGCCGATTCTGAGGGGAGATTTCATGGACGCCTGATACGACAGGATGATGCTAGGCGCGAGCCTTGATCAGCGTAACGTTGTCCCCAACGCCACGCAGATAAAGATCGATGGAACGGCCGGGATCGGCCATCACCTGACGGATGTTGCGCACGGCCTGGCGGATGCGGTGCTTGTTTTCCACCAGGGCGATGCGGACATGGGCATCGCCGTGTTCGCCGAAACCGATGCCTGGCGAGACCGCGACATTGGCCTGGGTGAGCAGCAGCTTGGAGAAGGCGAGCGAGCCCAGTTCGGCGAAATCCTTGGGAATCGGCGCCCAGGCGAACATGCTGGCCGACGGTGCCGGCAGGTTCCAGCCGGCGGCGAGCAGACCTTCCATCAAGACGTCGCGGCGTTCCTTATAAGTGTTGCGTGCCTCGGCGACGCAATCCTGTGGTCCATTCAGCGCCGCCGTCGCCGCCACCTGGATCGGCGTGAAGGCGCCGTAATCGAGGTAGGACTTGATGCGCGTCAGCGCCGTGATCAGCGTCTTGTTGCCGGCGGCGAAGCCGATGCGCCAGCCCGCCATCGAGTAGGTCTTGCTCATCGAAGTGAATTCGATGGCGATGTCGCGGGCGCCCGGAACCTGCAGCACCGACGGCGGCGGCACGCCGTCGAAATAGATCTCGGCATAAGCGAGGTCCGACAGGATCCAGATGCCCTGGCGTTTGCAGAAATCGACGATGGCGCCATAGAAATCGAGATCGACGACCTGGGCCGTCGGGTTCGACGGATAGTTCAGCACCAGCGCCAGAGGCTTCGGCACCGCGTGCTGCACTGCGCGCTCGAGCGCCGGCAGGAATTCGGCAAGCGACGTGCTGCCCGGCACCGGAATGTGGCGCACCGAGCCGCCCGCGATGATGAAGCCGTAGGGATGGATCGGATAGCTGGGATTGGGCACCAGCACCGTGTCGCCCGGCGAGGTGATGGCCTGCGCGAGATTGGCGAGCCCCTCCTTCGACCCCAGCGTCACGATGATCTCGCTCTCGGGATCGAGATCGACATTGAAGCGGCGGGCGTAATAGGCCGCCTGTGCCTTGCGCAGGCCCGGGATGCCGCGTGACGCCGAGTAGCCATGGGCGCGCGGATTGCCGGCGGCTTCGGCGAGCTTGGCCACGATGTGCGGTGCGGTCGGCAGGTCGGGATTGCCCATCCCGAGGTCGATAACGTCCTGGCCGGCGCCGCGCGCGCGTGCCTTCATGGCGTTCACTTCCGCAAACACGTAGGGCGGCAGGCGCTTCAGCCGGTGAAATTCCGAATCGTCCATTTGTTCTTCCTTGGCGTCCTAAAACCGATGATGACTACTTGAAGCCCAGCTTGCCCGCCGTGTTTAGCGGAGGCCGAGAGGAAGTTTGACCCGTCTGTTGTCGCAGCCTACCTATAAGGAGACGTTTGGCGGCTCGGACAGACAGGCACAAGGTATGGTACCGGGACGCTGAAAGTACCGCAAGAAACGCCACAAAGCCAATGATTCAGAAGGGGAAACGCATGTCGGAGACGCCAGCCCCAACTGCCTTTCAAGGAGTGTCGCCGGCCGAAGCCCAGAAGATGCAGGCGGCCTTCAAGGACATTGCCGAGCGCAGCCAGAAGCTGCTCCAGGATTTCGCCGAGAGCTACAAGGCCGACGGCGTCCAGCCGACCGATCCGCTGGGCCTCACCCAGACCTTCATGGATTTCACCGCCAAGATGCTGGCCGACCCCAACCGGCTGGTTCAGGCGCAGATGGAACTCTGGCAACAATATCTGAAACTGTGGGAAGTCACCGCCCAGCGCATGATGGGCCAGAAGGTCGAACCGCTGGCCGAGCCCGCCAAGGGCGACAAGCGCTTCAACGATCCGGCGTGGAAGGACGAGGTGGTCTTCGACTATCTGAAGCAGTCCTACCTGCTCACCGCGCGCTGGCTGCAGGGCACCATCAAGGAGGTCGAAGGCGTCGACGACAAGACCGCGAAGAAGGTCGACTTCTACACGCGGCAGTTCATCGACGCGGTGTCGCCGTCCAACTTCGCGATAACCAACCCGCAGGTCGTGAAGGCCACCGTCGAGTCCAAGGGCGAGAACCTGCTGAAGGGCTTGCAGAACCTCCTGACCGATCTGGAGCGCGGCAAGGGCAAGCTCGCGATCCGCCAGACCGACATGAAGGCTTTCAGGGTCGGCGAGAATGTCGCCACCTCCCCCGGCAAGGTCGTCTACCAGAACGACCTGATGCAGCTCGTCCAGTACGCCCCGGCGACCTCCGAGGTCTACACGATGCCGCTGCTGATCGTGCCGCCATGGATCAACAAGTTCTATATCCTCGATCTCAAGCCCGAGAATTCATTCATCAAGTGGGCGACCGAACAGGGCTACACGGTGTTCGTCATCTCCTGGGTCAATCCCGACGAGCGCCTCACCAAGCTGGTGTTCGAGGATTACATGAAGCTGGGACCGCTGGCGGCGCTCGGCGCCATCGAACAGGCGACCGGCCAGCGCCAGGTCTCGGCGATCGGCTATTGCATCGGCGGCACGCTGATGGCGGCGACTCTTGCCTACATGTCGGCGCGCAGCGACGACCGCATTGCCGCCTGCACCTTCTTCACTGCCCAGATCGACTTCACCGAGCCCGGCGAGCTCGGCGTCTTCATCGACGAGGACCAGCTCGCCGGCATCGAGCAGATGATGTCCAAGAAGGGCTATCTCGAAGGCAGCGAGATGGCCACGACCTTCAACCTGTTGCGCGCCAACGACCTCATCTGGTCGTTCGTGGTGAACAACTATCTGATGGGCAAGGATCCCTTCCCCTTCGACCTGCTGTACTGGAATGCCGACGCCACGCGCATGCCGGCGGCGATGCACAGCTACTATCTGCGCAACATGTACCAGAACAACCTGCTGAGCCGGCCGGGCGGCATCGTCATCGACAACGTGCCGATCGATCTCCGCAAGATCGCGATCCCCGTCTATATCCAGGCCGGCAAGGAAGACCACATCGCGCCCGCCCGTTCGGTCTACAAGGCGACCCAGATTTACAGCGGACCGATCCGTTTCATGCTTGCGGGCTCCGGCCACATCGCCGGCGTCGTCAATCCGCCACGCGCCAAGAAGTACCAGCACTGGCTGAACGAGACCGACAAGAATCCGCCGACGCTGGCCGAATGGCAGGCCGGCGCCAAGGAATTCCCCGGCTCGTGGTGGAACGACTGGGACAAGTGGCTGTCGGAAAAATCCGGCCCCAAGGTGCCGGCACGCAATCCGGGTGATGGCGCCTTGCCCCCGATCGAGGATGCACCGGGCTCCTACGTGAAAGTGCGGGTGGTCGAGTAGTTTCAGCTCTTCGCACGCCGAAGAGCCGACAACGACGGGCTTTTCGCCCGATATTAGTGGACGCCTGAATGTAACGTTTTGTGTCCAGAAAGATGTCCACTATTGCGAGAAAAGCCTAATTTTGCCGGCTTTTACGCGTCTCGCGTCTTCTTTATTGAACATGCCCCGGCGCGCCGTGTTGCTCAGGCGTCGTTAAGTGTCTGTTC
>Ga0207952_1000947_pt1 | contig 15752 bp, 13 predicted proteins | sample SubbioR12Aug_8Ca_FD_184831 | JGI IMG/M metagenome (GOLD analysis project Ga0207952, IMG submission 184831) | Serpentinite rock and fluid subsurface biosphere microbial communities from McLaughlin Reserve, California, USA - CR12Aug_8Ca (SPAdes) | ecosystem: Environmental > Terrestrial > Deep...
CAGCACCGAGGAAAGTTGGCAACGCTTCCAGCACTGTGACTTCAGCACCCAGGCGACGCCATACGCTACCCATTTCCAGACCGATCACACCAGCGCCAATAACGCCGAGTTTTTTCGGTACTTCTGCAATCTTCAAGGCACCGTCATTCGACAGGATAGTTACTTCATCAAATGCTGCACCTGGCAATGCACGTGCATTCGAGCCAGTGGCCACGATGATGTGCTTGCCAGTGATGGTTTCTTCTGTTTTGCCAGCCACCTTGATTTCATAACCAGCAGCATCGCCTTTAACAAACGAACCATGGCCATGGAAGAAAGTAACTTTGTTCTTTTTGAACAGGTACAAGATGCCGTCATTGTTTTGCTTGACGATGGTGTTCTTGCGACCCAGCATCTTGGCAACATCCAGGCCCAGGCCTTGCACATTGATACCATGGTCAGCGAAAGCATGACCTGCGTGTTCATAATGCTCGGAAGACTGCAACAGCGCCTTGGATGGAATGCAACCTACGTTGGTGCAAGTACCACCTGGAGCCGGGCCACCTTTTTCATTAGTCCATGCGTCGATACAGGCAGTAGAAAATCCCAGTTGGGCAGCGCGGATTGCGGCGATGTAGCCACCAGGGCCACCACCGATAACGACGACGTCAAATTGTTTGCTCATGAAATATCCTGATTTTATATAGATGATTTAGCCGTGAAAGACAGGTTTCGCCTGACAGTGTCAGCTTTCTTCAGGGACGAATATCCAGGCCAGCAAATAAGCCACGACTCCGGCACCAAAGTAAAGACTGAAGAAGACAAACATCAAACGCCAGATCCAGGAATCCAGACCGGTAAATTGCGCCAGGCCACCACATATACCGCCCAGCCACTGGTCTTTTTTTGACCGGCGGAACTGGTTCAGATGGTTGAAACCCTGGTGCTGTTGCTGACCGGATGTGGATGGATCGCCAGTTGCCAGCAGTTTGGCTTTGGCTTGTGCAAATTCTGCATCAGACAGGGCTCCTGTCTGATGCAGTTCATGCAGACGTTTGATTTCGTCAGCGATATTCACGGAATGATTCTCGCTTTGCGCTCAGAACCTGAATTACAGATCAAGCAACAGGCGGGCTGGATCTTCCAGCGCGTCTTTCATTGCCACCAGACCCAGAACTGCTTCACGACCATCGATGATACGATGGTCATAAGACATAGCCAGGTAGTTCATAGGACGGATCACGATCTGGCCATTTTCAACTACCGCACGGTCCTTGGTCGCATGTACGCCCAGAATTGCGGATTGTGGCGGGTTGATGATAGGAGTAGACAACATGGAACCGAAAGTACCGCCATTCGAGATGGAGAAAGTACCGCCAGACAAATCATCCAGAGTCAGTTTGCCGTCTTTTGCCTTGGCACCGAATTCACCAATTTTCTTCTCGATTTCAGCAATCGTCATTTGGTCCGCATTGCGCAGGATAGGTACTACCAGGCCGCGTGGGGAACCAACAGCGATACCGATATCAAAGTAACCGTGGTAGACGATGTCGTTACCATCAACAGAGGCGTTGATGATAGGGTATTTTTTCAATGCAGCAACGGCAGCTTTGACGAAGAAGGACATGAAACCCAGTTTTACGCCATGTTCTTTTTCAAACTTGTCTTTGTACTTGTTACGCAAGTCCATGACAGGTGCCATGTTGACTTCGTTGAAAGTCGTCAGAATAGCGTTGGTCGATTGCGATTGCACCAGACGTTCAGCGATACGGGCACGCAGGCGGCTCATCGGTACGCGTTCTTCCGGACGGTCACCCAGGCTGGCGATCGTTGGTGCAGCAACTTGTTGCAGTGCTGGCTTGCCAGCTGCAGGTGCAGCCAGAGGTGCAACTACTGGTGCTGCAGCAGGTTTCGCGGCAACTGCTGCCAGTGCATCACCTTTGGTAACACGGCCATCTTTACCAGAGCCATCAACTTGAGCTGCTGTCAGGTTGTTTTCTGACAGGATTTTTGCTGCTGCTGGCATCGCCACGCCGGCGGAAGATTTTGCGTCAGCAGCAGGTGCTGCAGCGGCAGCAACGGTAACTGGAACAGCAGATACTTCCATAGGGCTTACTTTTGCAGATGCCTCAGTATCGATAATCGCAATGATTTCACCGGCAACAACAGTGCTGCCATCGCCCTTGATAATTTGTGTGATCACACCAGCGTCAGGCGCTGGCAGTTCCAGTACGACTTTGTCTGTTTCTACGTCGATCAGGTTTTCGTCGCGACCGACTTCCTGGCCAACTTTTTTATGCCAGGACAACAGGGTTGCTTCTGCGACGGACTCAGATAACTGAGGAACTTTTACTTCGATAATTGCCATTTTTTACTCTCCGATTCGGGTAGCCAAATGCGACATCAGCTTCTGATGTCGCATCGCGTCATTATTTGGTCAGGACAAAGCCTTTGAGTTTGGAAAATGCCGTTTCCAGCAATGCTTTTTGTTGTGCATAGTGCTTGTCATAGTAACCGACAGCTGGCGATGCACTGGCTGGACGACCTGCATAAGCAAGTTTTTGACCGTCTTCCAGGCTTTCAAAAATATTGTGCTGGATCTGGAACCATGGTCCCTGATTTTGCGGCTCGTCTTGTGCCCAGACCAATTCCGTCATATTCGGGAATTTTTTCAGTTCCGCAACAAAACTCTTATGCGGGAAAGGATACAGTTGTTCAACACGGACAATTGCCGTATCTGACTGACCGCGCTCTTTACGGGCATTGACCAGGTCGTAATACACTTTGCCGGAGCAAGCGATAACGCGTTTGACCTTCTTCGCATCAATCTTCTCGTCAACTTCACCGATGACTGTCTGGAAGCTGCCTTTGGCCAGATCGGACAAAGGTGAACCTGCATCCTTGTTACGCAGCAAGGACTTCGGTGTCATGATGACCAGAGGCTTGCGGAACATGCGTATCATCTGACGACGCAACAGATGGAAAATCTGAGAGGCAGAAGTAGGCTGAACCACTTGCATATTGTTGTCAGCACACAGTTGCAGGAAACGCTCAGGACGTGCAGATGAATGCTCTGGACCCTGGCCTTCATAACCATGCGGCAGCATCATGACCAGACCAGATGCACGACCCCATTTCACTTCACCAGAACTGATGAACTGATCGATAACAACCTGGGCACCGTTGGCGAAATCGCCGAATTGTGCTTCCCAGATAGTCAGTGTATTTGGCTCTGCTGTTGAGTAACCATATTCAAAGCCCAATACCGCTTCTTCAGACAAAACGGAATCGATGACAGTAAATGGTGCCTGTTTGTCAGAAATGTTTTGCAGAGGGATGTAGGTACCTGCATCCCAGCGCTCACGGTTTTGATCATGCAAAACAGCGTGACGGTGAACGAAAGTACCACGACCTGCATCCTGACCTGTCAAACGGATAGCATAACCTGAAGAAACCAGGGATGCGTATGCCAGATGTTCGCCCATGCCCCAGTCAAGGTTCATGTCGCCACGCCCCATGGCTGCACGGTCACCCAGTACTTTTTCTACCAGGCTATGTGGCTTGAAGCCTTCTGGTACGGTAGTAATACGCTCAGCCAGACGCTTCAATTCAGTTGCCGGCACTGCTGTGTCAGCGGCATCTGTCCATTTACGGTTGAGGAAAGGAATCCAGTCAACAGCGTATTTGTTTTTGAAATTGGAGATTACCGGGTCATGGGTATGCTTGCCAGCATCCATGGCATCACGGTAAGCCTTGATCATTTGATCGCCGCCATCCGCAGGGATAGTGCCTTGTGCAGCCAGTTTGTCAGCATACATACGGCGTGTGCCTGGATGCTGAGCAATCTTCTTGTACATCAAAGGCTGGGTCAGAGCAGGTGTATCTTGCTCATTATGACCAAGCTTGCGGTAGCAGATGATGTCAACGACAACGTCTTTCTTGAATTCCATACGGTAATCCAGAGCGATCTGAGTCGCCAGGACCACTGCTTCAGGATCATCCGCATTGACATGCAATACCGGCGCTTCGATCATTTTGACCACGTCGGAGCAATACAGGGTAGAACGTGAATCGCGAGGATCAGAAGTCGTGAAACCGATCTGGTTATTGATGACGATATGCACAGTACCACCTGTACCGTAGCCGCGTGTTTGCGCCAGGTTCAGGGTTTCCATGACTACGCCCTGCCCTGCAAACGCGGCATCGCCGTGTACCAGGATAGGCAAGACTTGCGAGCCATCTTTGTCGCCGCGACGATCCATACGTGCTTTGACAGAACCTTCAACCACTGGATTAACGATTTCCAGATGGGAAGGATTGAACGCCAACGACAAGTGAACCGGGCCGCCTGGTGTAGAAATATCAGAGGAGAAGCCTTGGTGGTATTTAACGTCACCAGCTGGCAAATCGTCACCGTGTTTGCCTTCAAATTCAGCAAACAGATCCTGAGGCATTTTGCCCAGGGTATTGACCAGTACGTTCAGACGACCACGATGGGCCATACCGATAACGATTTCTTCCACGCCGCGCTCACCGGCGCGCTGGATAGTTTCATCCATGGAAGCGATAAAGCTTTCGCCGCCTTCGAGGGAGAAGCGCTTCTGACCAACATATTTGGTATGCAGATAGCGTTCCAGGCCTTCAGCCGCAGTCAGGCGGTCAAGGATGTGTTTTTTCTTTTCAGGAGAGAAAGATGGTGTGGAGCGTATTGCCTCCAGCTTTTGTTGCAACCAGCGCTTTTCTGTTGGGTCACTGATGTACATGAACTCAGCGCCGATGGAACGACAATAAGTGTCACGCAGGGCATTCAGCAGATCGCGCAATGATGCAGTTTCTGGACCGAAATAGGTATTGCTGATATTGAACTGTATGTCCATATCGGCATCGGTAAAGCCATAGAAACTTGGTTCCAGTTCTGGAATGCTTGGACGTTCCTGGCGCTGCAGCGGGTCCAGATTGGCCCAGTGACTGCCAAGGAAGCGATAGGCAGCGATCAGTTGCTGGGCAGCGACGCGTTTGCGTCCCATTTCAGCATCAGCAGTCGCATTGACTGTACGTATCGGGCCTTGTTTGGCACGTTCGGCAAACGATGCAATAACAGGTGCGTGGGCAACGTCTGGCTTGGAAGAACCGTCGACGGCAGGCACGTTTTGCATGGCGTCGAAATATGCGCGCCAGTTGTCAGGAACAGAACCGGGATTATTCAGGTACGCTTCATACAGTTCTTCTACATACGGCGCATTGCCGCCGAACAAGTACGAGTTAGCGTTATATTGTTGCATCATCTTGCTCACCTTTCTTCGCGTTTCGCGAGATTAGCGGGTTAATCTAACCTTCCGCGACACGGCCTGACCGGTTAGCGGATTGCACATCAAGTTGTGGGGAAGGGCTTAATTCAATCTATCCTCGTGATCAAATCAAAAAGCATGTCATTTAAATATGTTTTTTGATTAGATCGCGAAAGTTATTCCTAAAAATCACTTTCGTGGCGAAGCATAGCATAATTACTGAAGAAAAAAAAAGCGAGTCGCAAAGACTCGCTTTTTACAACAACAAATAATAACTAAAGATTAACGCTTAAATTAACGTTTTGACTTAACGCTTCGAATTAACGCTTATCTATAGCTGGTACATCACGTTTGGCTGCACCAACAAACAGCTGCCGTGGACGACCAATTTTTTGTTCAGGATCAGAAATCATTTCTTTCCATTGAGCGATCCAGCCTACTGTACGTGCCAGGGCGAAAATACCGGTGAACAAGGCGGTTGGGATACCCAGCGCGCGTTGTACGATACCCGAGTAGAAATCGACGTTAGGGTACAGTTTGCGGCTGACGAAGTATTCGTCTTCCAGCGCGATTTTTTCCAGAGCCATGGCCAGCTTGAACAGTGGGTCATCCTGCAGACCCAGTTCTTGCAGCACTTCATAGCAAGTTTCACGCATCAGTTTGGCACGTGGGTCATAGTTTTTGTAAACACGGTGACCGAAGCCCATCAGCTTGACGCCAGAATTCTTGTCTTTAACCTGAGCGATGAACTCAGGAATATTGTCAACGCTGCCGATTTCTTCCAGCATACTCAATGCTGCTTCATTCGCGCCACCGTGAGCAGGACCCCACAGGCAAGCAATACCAGCAGCGATACAGGCAAATGGATTGGCACCAGAAGAACCAGCCAGACGCACTGTCGAGGTAGAAGCATTTTGCTCGTGATCTGCGTGCAGGATCAGGATACGATCCAGAGCGCGTACCAGCACTTCATTGGTTTTGTATGGTTCGCATGGCGTAGAGAACATCATGTGCATGAAGTTCGCGCTATACGACAAGTCATTGCGTGGATACACGAAAGGCTGGCCGATAGAATATTTATAGGCCATCGCTACCAGTGTAGGCATCTTGGCGATCAGGCGGATAGCTGACACTTCGCGATGATGCGGATCATTGATATCCAGCGAGTCATGATAGAAGGATGCCAGTGCACCAACCGTACCTACCAGTACAGACATAGGATGCGCATCACGACGGAAGCCGCGGAAGAAGAATTGCATCTGCTCATGCACCATCGTGTGATTGGTGACAGTCGCTACAAATTCTTTCTTTTGGTCTGCTGTTGGCAATTCGCCATTCAACAACAGGTAGCAGGTTTCCAGGAAATCGCCGCCATTGACTGCCAGTTGCTCGATAGGATAGCCGCGATACAGCAGCTCGCCTTTATCGCCATCGATGTAGGTGATGGAAGAATTGCAGGCTGCAGTGGACATGAAACCTGGATCGTAGGTGAACATGCCGGTAGAACCATACAATTTACGAATGTCGATGACATCAGGACCAATAGAGCCTTTGTAAATCGGCATTTCCAGGGCTGGTGAGCCATCGGAGAATGATAGGGTGGCTTTTGTTTCAGAATTTGTCATGGCTCTTCCTTCAGATAAGAGGTGAGTCGTTAATCAAAAAAACACAAAAATCAAATTGACTTACGCCGTTTGCAGGCGTAGCAATAATGCATGAACATGAGGCAGATCAACTTCGGCTTCGGCTTGTTTCTTGGCCATGATCAGATCCATTAATGTATTGTCCGGCAATTCCATCAGGCGACTGAAGGCATCCACTTCCTCATCTGTCAGGGACTCTTCATTGGCATCCAGAAAACGCGTCAAGATCAAATCGTTTTCAAGCAAACCACGCCTTGCCCGCCACCGCAAACGCGCCCGCTTTACAGGGTCGTTTTGATGGGATATAGCTTGTGACTCAGACATAATTAATTCTCTTCCATACTGACTATTTCATGCGGCTCTCAGCTCGCCTGGAAAACCGCATGAAATAGTAGCGATGCCATGAGACATCGCTACGATGCAACTTAAACTACGAACTTAGACTGCGCGACGGACCATCAGTTCTTTAATCTTACCGATAGCGCGGGTAGGATTCAGACCTTTAGGACAGACATCCACACAATTCATGATGGTGTGGCAACGGAACAAACGGTAAGGATCTTCCAGATTATCAAGCCGCTCGCCAGTTGCCTGATCACGCGAATCAGCAATGAAGCGATAAGCCTGCAACAAGCCTGCAGGACCAACGAATTTATCCGGATTCCACCAGAATGACGGGCATGAGGTTGAGCAGCATGCACACAGGATGCACTCATACAAGCCATCAAGTTCTTCACGTTCTGCAGGAGACTGCAGGCGCTCTTTTTCCGGAGGAATGGAATCATTCATCAGGTAAGGTTTGATGGAATTGTACTGCTTGAAGAATTGCGTCATATCCACGATCAGATCGCGGATGACTGGCAAGCCAGGCAAAGGACGCAAGACGATAGGCTCGCTCAATTCATTCAGGTTGGTAGTACATGCCAGGCCATTTTTGCCATTGATGTTCATCGCATCAGAACCACACACACCTTCACGGCATGAGCGGCGCAGCGCCAGAGAATCATCAACGTCAGATTTGATACGTTGCAATGCATCCAGCAACATCTTGTCAGTGTCTTGCAGCTCAACGGTCAAGTCTTGCATGTAAGGCTTGGCATCCTTGTCCGGATCGTAGCGGTAGATTTTAAATTTTAATGTACGTGCCATATCGGTATCTCTTTAGAATGTACGTGGTTTCGGCTTGAAGGGTTCTACGGTCAATGGCTTGGTCACGACCGGCTTGTAGTCGAGGCGATTGCCTTCGGAATACCACAAGGTATGCTTCATCCAGTTAACGTCGTCGCGCTCTTCATAATCACGGTGTGCGTGCGCACCACGGGATTCTTTACGGGCGGCGGCAGATGTAATCGTTGCTTTGGCAGTCTCGATCAAGTTATCCAGTTCCAGTGCTTCTACGCGCGCTGTATTGAAGACCTTGGATTTATCCTTGAAAGAAACATGCTTGCGACGCTCATCAAGCTCCATAATTTTCTTGTAGCCAGTTTGCAGCAATTCGTCAGTACGGAACACACCGCAGTATTGCTGCATGCTGGCACGAATATCATTGGCAACGTCTTGCACACGCTCGGAACCAGTGCTGGTTTCCAGCTTGGACAAACGTGACAGCGCCAGATCAGCTGCATCAGCAGGCAAATCCTTATTGCTGCGTTCTTTGAGCTTGCTGGCAACAACGTGGTTACCAGCTGCACGACCGAACACCAGCAAATCAAGCAGAGAGTTGGTACCCAAACGATTGGCGCCGTGTACGGATACACAGGCACACTCACCGATTGCATACAGGCCATTGACAATTTCGCTACCACCATTTTTTGGCGCAACAACCTGACCATGAATATTGGTCGGGATACCACCCATTTGATAGTGAATCGTAGGAACGACAGGAATCGGCTCCTTGGTTGCATCCACGTTAGCAAACTTGTGGGCGATTTCAAGAATTGACGGCAAGCGTTTTTGTATGGTGTCAGCCCCGATGTGGCGCAAGTCCAGCATGACGTGATCTTTATTAGGACCACAGCCACGGCCTTCTTTAATTTCCTGATCCATGGAACGGGAAACGAAATCACGTGGCGCCAAATCCTTGTAGGTAGGAGCATAGCGCTCCATGAAGCGCTCACCCTGACTATTAATCAGAATACCACCCTCACCGCGTACACCCTCAGTGATCAAGACACCAGCACCGGCAACACCGGTTGGGTGGAATTGCCAGAATTCCATATCCTCAAGAGGCAGGCCAGCACGTGCAGCCATACCCATACCGTCACCAGTGTTGATAAAGGCATTGGTAGAAGCAGCCCAGATACGACCAGCACCGCCAGTAGCAAATATCGTGGTTTTGGCTTCCAGCATCATGACTTCGCCAGTTTCCATTTCCAGCGCAACGACTCCCAGCACATCACCGTCCGCATCGCGAATCAGATCAATCGCCATCCATTCAACAAAGAAGTGTGTACGGGCGCGCACATTGCGCTGATACAGGGTATGTAGCAGAGCATGGCCAGTACGGTCAGCTGCAGCGCAGGCACGTTGCACAGCTTTTTCGCCAAAATTGGCTGTATGACCACCGAATGGACGTTGATAAATCGTGCCATCAGCATTGCGGTCAAACGGCATGCCGAAATGTTCAAGTTCGTAGACGACTTTTGGCGCTTCACGGCACATGAATTCGATTGCATCCTGGTCGCCCAGGTAATCAGAACCCTTTACCGTGTCAAACATGTGCCAGTACCAGTTGTCTTCCGACATATTACCGAGGGACGCACCAATACCGCCCTGAGCGGCAACAGTATGCGAACGAGTAGGAAATACTTTCGACAGTACAGCGACATTCAGGCCAGCTTCAGCCAATTGCAGCGAAGCACGCATGCCGGAACCGCCAGCACCAATGATGACCGCGTCAAAACGGCGGCTAGGGATTGTGGATTTAATTGCAGCCACTTTTATACTCTCCACAAAATCTGTGCAGCATAGCCAGCACAAGCAATCAACCACAGAATTGTGGCAACTTGAAATACCAGACGCAGAAATACATTGTGCGTCACATAATCCATCCAGATATCACGCATACCAACCCAGGCGTGATATAGCAGGCAGATGACGACAGAGAAAGTCGCCAACTTGAACCATTGCATGGCAAATATGCCAGCCCAGGCAACCTGATTGAAGTTTTTTCCCGTCAAAAACAGACCCAGCAAAATAACGGTGTACAAGGCCATGACGATGGCAGTAACACGTTGCGCCAACCAGTCACGCAAACCGTAACTCGCCCCCACGACCAGGCGCTTTGCGCCAATATTATTATTTGCCATTTTTAGAATACTCCGAACAGTTTCAAGGCTATCAATGCTGCCAGCACAAGACTGATCGCCAACACACTCACTGCTGACTTACGTGCACTATCCTTGTCCAGACCATAGTGCAAATCCATGAGCAAGTGACGGATACCAGCGCAGAAATGGTGCAGATAAGCCCATGACAAAGCCAGAATAACCAGCTTGACGAAAACGCCAGATGTCAATGCCTGCAATTCGGCAAATGTTGTTTCCGATGTCAAACTCTTATCAAGCAGGTAAAGAATGAATGGCAACAACAGGAACATCAGCATTCCACTTGCCCGGTGCAAGATGGAAACGAAGCCTGCTAGTGGCAACCGATATCCGGTCGCATCTATCAAGCGCATGACACCAAAGCGTGGCTTGGCTCTTACTACTTCAGACATAAATAATCTCCCCATTAACTAGTCTGTACATAAACCTTGCAATTTTCGCTCATTTTGGTGCATTGCACCAACAAAAATCGGTGCAATTTACAAAATATCGCTATCTTAAACCTAAAGCTCCACAGGTGCAGAGCACGCAAACACACGTCACAAGGTCAGGGCACGCCAAAAAAACCACAACGATCACAACTGCGCTGCATGATTGATTTAGCTTAATTCATTCCTGTAATGGTGATTCACAGTCAGATACAAGCCACGACGCAACTCGACTGGCTTGTCGCCATAAGTGAAAGAAACACGCTCGACGTTAAGCAAAGGCACGCCAACGTCTACACTCAGCAAACCTGCAACGGCCTCATCAGCACACACCGCACGGATTTGCTCGGACGCCCTTATCATGTGCGTGCCAAATTCGCTTTCAAACAGGCCGTACATGGGCCCCTTGTATTCATTCAAACGCTCAGCAGTCAGGCCCTTGAAGATGGAACCAGGCAACCACAAATCATCGAGAATGGTAGGCACACCAGAAAAAGACTGCACACGACGAATGAAGACTACCGAGTCACCAGATTTAATATCCAGCAAACGCGCCACCTCTGCTGGTGCGCGCATGCGCTTGACTTCGATAATGCGATTTTCGGGATAGTGTGGCGCACCCTCATCAGGAGCCAGCCGCAAAAAACGGAATTGCGAACGCGCTTCATGGTGGGTGGCAACAAAAGTCCCCTTCCCTTGCCTGCGCACGACCAGATTTTCTGCCGACAGCTCATCAATCGCCTTGCGTACTGTACCCTGACTGACTTTGAAGCGACCAGCCAGCTCCATCTCACTGGGTATCAACTCCCCCGGCTTCCATTCGCCGGACTGCAGGCTCTGGGTAATCAGCGCTTTTATCTGTTGATATAATGGACTGAACGTGGGCGAGGCACTCAAAGACGAAGCACCAACCCCGGCACCTGCAGTGGTCGGTGCAACGGGCGAATTATTTGCGGTTGGTATGCTTGAGTTCATAGACTGCAATTTCACCACAAAACTACCCGCCACGTCCAGAACAAACTGCCAAGTGATATGTCTTATATAAGACATAAGATATTGATTGACACTTAGCCCTGCACGACCTACACTCCCGTACAAATAGTTGGCGCCAGCATTTTTACCAGCACCAGCTAGCAATCTGTCACACAGCTGTCATACCAAGCAATATAGTTCGAACGTTTTCAATGTAAAGGAAGAAAACGTGTTTGCAGCGGATTTTGGCTGACTGACAGTGCTTTCAACGGTATCATTAAGCGTTTTACATAGCGTCGGCTTATCAGTCGCTGCAATTGTTTGAACATCGTTTTCACACCACTTCGGAGATGCATCATGGCGAAATCCCCTATGCGCGTAGCTGTTACCGGCGCCGCAGGCCAAATTGGCTATTCCCTTCTGTTCCGTATTGCCAATGGCGACATGCTGGGCAAAGACCAGCCAGTGATTCTGCAATTATTGGAAATTCCTGACGAAAAAGCCCAGAAAGCGCTGAAAGGCGTAATGATGGAAATCGACGACTGCGCATTCCCACTGTTGGCTGGCATGTCAGCTCACAGCGATCCAATGACGGCGTTCAAAGATATCGACGTTGCCCTGCTGGTTGGCGCACGTCCACGCGGCCCAGGCATGGAACGCAAAGATTTGCTGGAAGCCAATGCACAGATTTTCACTGTACAAGGCAAGGCACTGGATGCAGTAGCATCCCGCAATGTTAAAGTTTTGGTTGTTGGCAATCCAGCCAACACCAATGCTTACATCGCCATGAAATCAGCACCTTCTCTGCCAGCGAAAAACTTCACGGCAATGCTGCGCCTGGATCACAACCGCGCCTTGTCTCAAGTGGCTGCCAAGGTTGGCAAGCCAGTTGCTGCAGTTGAAAAACTGTGCGTATGGGGCAATCACTCTCCAACCATGTACGCTGACTATCGCTTCGCGACAGTTGACGGCGCATCTGTCAAAGACCTGATCAATGATCAAGTCTGGAACAAGGACGTATTCCTGCCTACAGTCGGCAAACGTGGCGCAGCGATTATCGAGGCGCGCGGCCTGTCTTCTGCTGCTTCGGCAGCAAATGCAGCAATCGACCACGTACGTGACTGGTTGCTGGGCACAAACGGCAAATGGACTACCATGGGCATCCCTTCTGATGGCTCTTATGGTATCCCTGAAGGCACCATGTTCGGCTTCCCGGTGACAACAGAAAACGGCGAATACAAAATCGTTGAAGGTCTGGAAATCGACGAGTTCTCCCGTGAACGTATCAACATCACTCTCAAAGAATTGCAAGAAGAGCGTGATGGCGTCAAACACCTGGTAGGTTAATCAGGCAAGAGGGCAGATTCTGGCGCTTGCTGGAATCTGCCTTGGTTCACGATGATATTTTAAGTAATGCACCCATCTACAGTACTTTTTCAGGATCAAATTGAACCGGTTATATTACCGGTCTGCGACCATTACGCAGGATCTGAAAAATTGATGCGCAAATCGATTGCGCTACAACAGGAACTAGGTGGAGTTTTTGACATCACTCTCGACTGCGAAGACGGCGCGGCCGCTGGCAACGAGATCAATCACGCAAATCTGGTCACCAGCCTGGTGAACGGTACAGACAATCATTATCAGCGCCTTGGCGTGCGGGTGCACGATGTACATCACCCCGCATTTGAGCAAGACCTGGAAATCATACTACCTGCGTGTGCAGACAAACTTGCCTATCTGGTTTTACCAAAAATAAACAGCACAGCCGAGTTGCAGAAAGCACTGCAGCGTATCAATTATTTTGGCAAAAAAAACAATGACCAGTTAATCCCAGTTCACGTCTTGATAGAAACCCATGGCGCACTGGCAGAAGTTCAGCAAATTGCCGCCCTTCCCCAGGTAGAATGCCTCTCATTTGGTTTGATGGATTTTGTATCCTCCCATTTTGGTGCCATACCTGCCTCAGCCATGCGCTCTCCCGGACAATTCAGCCACCCACTGGTTTTACGCGCCAAGCTGGAAATTGCAGCCGCCTGCCACCGCCACGGCAAAGTTGCCTCGCACAATGTGACCACCGAAATCAGGGATGCCAGCGTCGTTGCAGAAGATGCCCGCCGCGCAGCCAGTGAATGCGGCTATACCCGCATGTGGAGCATACATCCTGACCAGATACAATCTGTCATAAAGGCATTTTCTCCCAGCGATAACGACATCCAGGATGCCATCAACATCCTGACCCAGGCAAAAAAACAGAACTGGGGACCAATACAATGGCAAGGACAGTTACATGACAGAGCCAGTTACCGCTATTATTGGACAATTTTAAGACGAGCCCAGTCAGGGCAAGTCGCATTACCGGCAGCAGCACAAGAGTTACTCTAGGAGACACCATGAAATTACTTTCTTTTATCAGCCTGGCATTTGCAGCATGCGCCATCCTTGCAAGCAATGCCAATGCAGTGGAAGCACCACGCAGCAAGACCAAATCCACAGCAAAGGCGGTAAAACCTGCCGCTGCCCATGTCGCAAAAGAAGATGACGAACCGGAGCCGGACGTGGCCTTGCACAATAATTTTGAGTACAAATGCGAGCTTGGCAATGTCCTAACCATGTATACCAACGCAGAAGATGCAGACCATGTAGCCATGCGCTGGAAAAAACGCCTGTATCGCCTGACTAAAGTCGATACCACGACGGGCGCTGTGCGTTTTGAAAATCGCAAGGCTGGCTTGATCTGGATAGGTATTCCAGCCAAGGGCTTGCTGCTTGATTCACATAAAGGCCAACAATTGGCCAATGAATGCAAGACTGAAGCAGCATCACTGGCAGAAGTGAATAGCAAGGATAGTGGTGCGGCACAAGCCAAATAAGTTTTAATGTTAAACACGCGATACCGGATTTCACGGCAGCCTTAGCACCGGCTGACATGCGTGAGCGTGCGTCGTCTGATTTAATTATTTTTTGATCGTTGATTTTCGTAAATAAGAGGAAGAGCCATGAGCCAAAATGCGTACAAAGATGCATTCAAAACCCTGAAAGATTTTAAAATTTCGGATACCAAGAAAGGCAAGTTCTTTTCCCTGCCTGCCCTGGAAAAAAATCTCGATGTAAAAATCTCACGTCTGCCAGTATCCATCCGTATCGTGCTGGAATCAGTGCTGCGTAACTGCGACGGCAAAAAAGTTACTGAAGAACACGTCAAGCAGTTGGCCAACTGGGGTGCTACTGCTGCCCGTACTGATGAAATCCCTTTCGTAGTATCGCGCGTTGTCCTGCAAGATTTTACCGGCGTACCTTTGTTGGCCGATCTGGCTGCCATGCGCAATGTGGCTGCCAAACAAGGTAAAAACCCTAAAAATATCGAGCCGCTGGTTCCAGTTGATCTGGTCGTTGATCACTCCGTACAGATTGATCATTTCCGCGAAAAGAAAGCGCTGGACCTGAACATGAAACTGGAATTCCAACGCAACAACGAGCGTTACCAGTTCATGAAATGGGGCATGCAGGCATTTGATACTTTTGGCGTGGTTCCTCCAGGCTTTGGTATCGTCCACCAGGTTAACCTGGAATACCTGGCACGCGGCGTACACAAGGCCAAAGATGCCAAGAAAAATGAAGTCTACTATCCTGACACACTGGTAGGTACAGATTCCCACACTACCATGATCAATGGTATCGGCGTAGTTGGCTGGGGTGTAGGCGGTATCGAAGCTGAAGCGGGCATGCTGGGCCAACCAGTTTACTTCCTGACACCTGACGTAGTCGGCGTCAACCTGACTGGCGCATTGCGCGAAGGTTGTACAGCAACGGATCTGGTATTGACGATCACTGAATTGCTGCGCAAAGCCAAGGTTGTTGGCAAATTTGTTGAATTCTTCGGCGAAGGCACACGCTCCCTGTCCCTGACAGACCGTGCGACAATCGCCAACATGGCGCCTGAATACGGCGCGACCATGGGCTTCTTCCCAGTCGACGAAGCCACTATTGATTACTTCAAAGGCACAGGCCGCACCAAGGCAGAAATCGACGCATTCGAAGGCTATTTCAAAGCCCAGAAAATGTTTGGCATTCCTGCTGCTGGCGACATTGACTACACAACAGAAATCAGTCTCG
>Ga0207952_1000948_pt1 | contig 15747 bp, 31 predicted proteins | sample SubbioR12Aug_8Ca_FD_184831 | JGI IMG/M metagenome (GOLD analysis project Ga0207952, IMG submission 184831) | Serpentinite rock and fluid subsurface biosphere microbial communities from McLaughlin Reserve, California, USA - CR12Aug_8Ca (SPAdes) | ecosystem: Environmental > Terrestrial > Deep...
CCACGGTCACAGCGACAGCGGACATAGCAGTCATGGTGATTCAGGTCATAGCGACTCTGGGAGTCATGGTGATAGCGGTGGAAGTAGTGATGGTGGCGGCGGAAGTTCCTGTGGAAGCAGTTGTGGAAGTTCTTGCGGTGGTGGCGGCTGCGGAGGAGGTTGCGGTGGCGGATAAAACTAGGGAAGAAAAATATCAAGACTTAGATGAGCATGATGCACAGTGCGAGCGGTGTCAAAAAGCAAGAGATTTGGTTCGTTATGGAGCCATTTTAGAGACTCGTTTGAATGCTCGCTGTGCTGAAGGTCGGGAATTGATGCTTGTCTTAATGGAATATTTGAAGTAGTAGTTAGGGGTCGTAACTCAATTGGAAGAGTGCCAGATTGTCTTATCTGGAAGTTGCGGGTTCAAGTCCCGTCGATCTCGCTTGTAAGTATGGCGGATTGAAAAAGCTGATTGAACTGAAATCTTGAAAAGGCTGATTGAACGCGCACGAACGGAACAAGTAATTTGCATAAATGAGTAGTGTCATCGTTTCGATACCACCTTCGGGGACTGTACTTATGCAGATTTTGCTTAGGCTATAAAAACCGTGAGCCAGAGGAAGGGTCTGGACAAGCTTGTTTGCAATTAATGCCCTAGTAGATGCACTTGGAATAAAAGTAAAAGTAGATGCTTAAGTAGATGCCAGAAAGCGTCATCATTATAGTGTAACGGTAGCACATAAGCTAAAAAGCATAAGCAAATCGGAGCTTATAGAGTGGGTTCGATTCCTACTGTTGGTGATTTAAATGAATAAAAAAGAACTAGAACAAATCTTATATGACATTCAAATGGCATTAGCATGTGGTATGGGCGAAGAGAATCAAATACTTGAGTGTCCGTCTTATCCCAGTGGTAATTTGATTCTTAAACATGCAAATGGGAAACATTATCGAATTGATCTAGTCGAGGTAGATGAAAATTATCGATGAGTTTGCGTCTGTAGTGTACTGGAATGTGCATATTACTTTGCCAAAGTAAGGGTGGCAGTTCGATTCTGCCCAGACGCACTTGAGAGTGGCGACAGATACTTGCATTTACCATACCAGCTTGTATCCGTAGAGCCAGTGGGTAGTCGCCGCTCTCAAAATTTAATCGGGATGTAGCTCAGCTTGGTCAGAGCATCGCGTTTGGGACGCGAGGGTCGCACGTTCGAATCGTGTCATCCCGACTTGAGGTTTATTATGTGGATACCAGTTAGAACAACAGATAGTACCAAGAAATTTGGCGAATTAATCGATGCGGTTTACGCTAAAACCAGCAACAAGTTTATGACGTGGAAAGAAATCAAAGATTTGTTGCCAGAGTCTAGTGGTGGAAACGTTAATGGAGCAATTTATTGTTTGATTGACGGCGGGAAACTGATCGAAAACAAAGATTACACGAAGCTTCGTCGAAGAAAGAAAAACGATCCATTGCCATTTGGCTATGGATAACGGATGCAAATGGTTGGGGGTCTTAGCCGCCTATAAAAGAGAGTGCGACAGGGGTTTTCTCCTGTGCTTGCTTCGCGACCATAGCTTTCCGAAAGGCGCATATGAGTATAACAGTTTTAATGATAGGTTGTTTCATCGCTTTGATATTGGCTGCTTGGGAGTTTATAGCAACCGTAAAGCGATACCCAATGAAGAAAAAAGACGACAATGATAAACTACCATAAAGGCGATTTGTTTCCATATGTAGACAAGTTGGAATTCGACGGTTTGATTGTGATTCCACATGTCTGTAACGATAAGAAGGCGTGGGGATCGGGGTTTGTTGTTCCTTTGGGCAAGAAATACCCTAGAGCCAAAGAGTTTTATCTGAATCAAAATATAGAGCTAGGAAAGGCGCAGCTTGTCCCGGTGGCAGGATTTGTTCAAACGGACGGTGTGCCTTATTCCCAGCTTGGATCACGAAAAGTTATTGTTGCGAACATGGTTGCTCAAACTCTTGGCGGTAAACGACCGCTCTACTATAACCATCTGGTAAAATGTATGGAGCAAGTTCAGGCATTGACGACGAGATATGCGAAGTCGTATCCGGGTAAGACGGCGATGATTATCACTCCGATGTTTGGAAGTGATCGTGCAGGCGGCAATTGGGACTTTATCTCAGAGTTGATCGAAGATTGTTGGTTGAAACAAGCAATTCCAGTAACGGTATGTGTGCTCGAATGAAATTTTACATGGTTAAGACTGAACGGCAAAAGATCAAAATTCAAAAGCAAGGTGTTGCGCCAGATCATTATAACAATGAAGTGATGGTTACATTGGGTTTATTTGTCTTTCTGTTGGTCGAGTTGGTTGTATTGTGGTATAATGTATGAAATTCTTGATGTTAACAGAAAGACAAAAAGAAAACTTCCTGAAAGAAAGGGAGCTTTGGAATGAGCGAAAAACTCACGCCAATGGAGTAACGCGATTGACAAGTGCATCAGGAGAAACAACAGCAATGAATTACTATTCTTTTGATGACAATAACATGTATTACTTGTTGTTTTAACGGGGTTATGGTGAAACGGGATCACACGACGCTGGCAGCGTTGAGGTAAGGGTTCGACTCCCTTTAGCTCCACTTGAAAATGAAGGTTTGTGGATAGATAAAAGATATTACTCAGTAGTGTAATGGTAGCACGAAACTCTCTGAAAGTTTTAGTCTAGGTTCGAATCCTAGTTGGGTAACTGCGGGATCGTTTAATGGTAGGATGTGGCTCTTTGAAAGCTGAGATGAACGTTCGATTCGTTCTCCCGCAACTTTATGAGAAAAAGAACAAGTCTGTGGAAAATAGAAACAGGCTTTAAAAAATGATATTGCTCTGTGGTGTAATGGTTCGCACGCGACGCTTTGAACGTCGAAGATTAGGTCCGATTCCTAGCAGAGCAACTTAATTATTTGGAGGGTAGTATGAAACTTAGCCCTAAAATGCAAGAAGCATTATTGTTAGCTGGATTGATTTTGGCGGTCATATTCATTTACGGCAATCTATATTGGATAGTTTTAAGGTCATAATTATGAATAGCGAAGAAGTGATGTTTCGTGTTGTGCTGGGTGTATGCGCTTGTCAAATTGCATGGCTTATCTGTATATTCATACTATAATACAAGATGATTCAGCTAAATCCAATTATCCCAGTTGAGACCCCAAAGGGTTCTGGGATGGCATATTTCCTAGACAATCCGGGACCGCAACATCACTTGGAGTGGGTGGTTTTCATCGACGAAACCGGCGAGTGTTGGACGTTCGAAAATCCAGAGATTAGATTGCAACACAATTTAACAGAAGGTAGACCACAACAAGAATATACATGGCGGGAGCATTGGAAATGAAGTATTTAGCGATTCTCCCAGCATTATATGCTGTGTGGTGTGTTATTTGTGCATTCATGGCAATCCCATATTTGTTTAAAGTTGATATTTACCCGATTTTAGCCACATATGTGATTATCTGGGAAGGGTTGAAAGCATTGGTGAGTGGATTGTTATCTTGGTTGATTTGGAAAGCATTTAGGTAAATAGGATCTTTTTGAAAGGCCCCATCGTCTAAAGGTTTAGGATACGATCCTTTCAAGTTCGAGATGTTGGGTTCGAGTCCCACTGGGGTCAATAAAAATTGAACTCCCTTACTATATTAAAATGTAGTATAGGGGGTTCAATTGAAAGCAGAAGAGCGTAAAAAAGCAGAAGAACTAAGACGCAATGGCAGTTCATTCAATGAAATTGCCGCAGTTGTTGGTGTTTCAAAAGGAACGCTAACTAGGTGGTTAGCAGATATTCATCTGACTAAAGAACAACAAAATAAGCTAGCAAGTTCCAGCATAAGATGTGGTTATAAAAATAGAGATCGTTGGGACGCCTTAAAAAAGGAGGTTAGAGATTTTTATGAGCCACCAATACACGATCCGAATTTTATGTTAGGATTGGGGTTATATTGGGGTGAAGGCGATAAAGCACATGCTAGAGTCGGAATGTCAAATTCAGACGCCGCAGTATTAATTCAATTTATAAACTGGTCAAAGAAGTATTTCGAAGCAAAAGATTTTTGCATTGGTGTGCAACATTATGACCCTGCAAAAGATTTGATCGTGAAAAAGTGGTGGGCTTCGCAGTTAGACGTGCCGTTAACATCGTTTTATAAAAGTAATTTTGCCGTCAGCAGGTTATCTAAAAACAAACGTCCAGCTTTGGAATACGGAACTGCTAAAATTCGAGTTAAAGGTAATGATTGCTGGAAAATCAAAGTCAAGATTGAAAAGGCATTGAATTTATTGAGGAGTTGATTTGGCTTAAATCAACTCCTTCGCTTTGGGAAAATTATCCAAGATGAAATTTTGGCATAGTTTAACATTCATTTCCTAGGAATAGAATACCGCCCAGAAGCGGTGATGCGGGTATGAAATCCCGTTGCCAAAAATTATGAAAATCCAACCCGTAGTCATTGCATATTTCACAAAAAGCTGGGTTGGTCCCTGTTTTCGTTCTTACTACAGGTACTTCTCTGATCCGCTCTTGGTCATAAATAACAATCCCCAGCCGCATCAAAGGTATTGGGGTTTGCAATGTGAAGAAGAGCGTGAGTGGCTTCAAAAGCAAAATATCATCTATGTAGATTCGCCTGCGCGGAGTGAGTTTGCTCACCCGCCGAATGAATTGAGTCATGGATTAGCGATGGATTTTGCGGCAAGTTGGTGCAAAGAGCATGGGTTTGATGTGATGTTGCATATCGAGCCGGATTGCATGGTGGTGGGGACGCGATGGTATGATGATTTATTGTCAAAAATAGAACACTATCAAGTTGTTGGAAAGCGAAAAGCGGACTGGCATATCGGCAACTTGACTCATACCACTATTGACTTAGCTGGTTCGATGTGGAAAATAAACGAAGTTATGTCTTTTGTGCCTAGGGCGAGTCCAATAATTGGGATAGATTGGGACACCGCACAAGAAGCGAAATTTAATGCCAAGTCATATCTATTTGATGAATTGACTGGTTTTATCCATTATGGTGCTGGCAGTTATAGGGTAGAAACCCCTTATCATTTGGTGGGTTTATGAAATTTGTAATGTTGAAAAAGGGTGTGACATATATTTCCACTAAAGAACAACTCTACGATACCTTTGGCGAGCCGACATGGAACTTTCATGATGTTATGGCTAAGGTCATTGCTGAGTGGAGACAAGAGACCGGGAATCGAGAGTTTCTAGATTTATCGACAGCACAGATTATATCGCGAGTGGAGAGATGAAATTCGTAATGGTGAAAGATAAGTCGAAACTAAGTGTATCTGAGTATACGCTTTATCCAGATATTGATTTGGATCATACTGAGCTAGTTCGAGATTTTTTGAGAGATGTGTGGGGCGATTATAGTGCTCGTCGTGGGCAAGTCTCGTCCATAATTGATGCTTTTCGAAATCAACAAGTCGGTTATGATGTTTAAAATGGGTGCTTCGCTCTAATGGTTTAAGATACCTCCTTGACATGGAGGAGACAGTGGTTCGATTCCACTAGCGCCCACTTGAGGTTTGATATGGGTTTATGGCAATGGTTAAAAGGTGAAGATCTAGAAGTCGAAATTCTAGAAACTCGCACTAAGTATGTAGATGATTTTGGTCCGATGTGGATGGATCACACTTTGGTTCAATTACCAAATCATCGCAGGGTGCTTGTGAAAGGTCATCTGGGTAAGCCCGGTGAAAAGGTCATTATCAATAGTTGGAGTGTATGGGTTCAATGGTAAAGTTCATCAGTGGTTTGTGTATTGGTTTGGCGATTGGACTAGTCATTTTTAATATGACAAAGACGCCAGATTTGCCCCAGATGTGGTTGGTTGGTAAGTTTGATGGGATTCATCCTTCTAAGCTTGCGTTCATTGATTTGAGTACCTGTACGAAACGAGAAGAGAATAATATAGTTTTGGGTAAATTGACTTATTACTACGATGAAGACACAAAAACGGCATTGTCTATATGCAAAGATAATGTTATGATTATGCTTAACGCACCTAAAGATATAGAAACAAAGCAATGAATCTCTCGACACATGGAGCTAAAATTCTTTTCCAGCAAATTACGGAAAGAAACATAGATATTTCAGGTGATGATGGCGTAGCCAAGATGAATGAAATTATCATCGAGATGGGTCTGGAGTGTCCCGGTACGAATCACTTGGCTGAAACGATTATGACCTTGTTGAAAGAAGAAAAGAACGAACGAATCTTACTTGCTTTTTCGAATGGGCAGAAACAGGCGATTAAGCCGTTAATTGGTCAAGTAATGCAGATTTATCGTGGCGCTGATCCAGCATGGGTTGGTAAGCTTATGATGGCTGGTGCTACGCAAGAGGTACAGAAGGGTATTCTTGCGAATCGGGCTTACTATCCCGATGATTTTGGTGATGATTAAACGATAGAGTGGCGGAGTGGTTGAACGCAACAGTCTGCAAAACTGTAGGACGCAAGTCTCGCGTGGGTTCGAATCCCACCTCTATCTCTTGGTGATTTATGTCTAAAATTCTCTATGAAATATGGTGGATTGACGACGAACGAGGGAATGAGCGTCCATTAGCTAGTTTATTGGATGTTTATTCAAATCTGTATAGACACAACGTCGTTTCGACAGATTATAAGCGTCTGGAAAAGACATGCGAATACATGAGAGATGTTACGTACTATAAGTACGAGATTAGAGTTAAAGATGAGATACATTAGTTTATTGATTTTATTCTGCGTGTTTGCGCAGGGTTGTGATGATAGAGATGCGGAATATGATCGGCAGGAAAAACAACGTTGGGCGAATACGCCAACGTATCCAGATGATATTTCCACGAAATTCATGAAAGAGAATATTGATGTGGAGTATGTTTTCATGGATCTCGATAAGGAACGTAAGTTTAAGACATTTGTTCAATTAGCTGATGTTTGTTTTGTTGAATCAAATATCGAGTGTAAGCTTTATTACAAGTATGCTGATGGTGAAGGGTGTTGGGGAGATTATGACCTGAACATTTACAAGCCATCTGCGGAGCGATACAACAGATCAATAAAGCGAATCAGATATGCAGTAGATGGTCAGATGTTTGTTCGTTATATACTTGATTACAACTATGAAGATAAGAAGTTGAATTTTAAAGATTTGGTAGATGGTGTGAACTATTCTCTGATAACAGATTCGAGTGTAGAAATAGCTGCTTTACCAGCGACAATGACACCTGAGTCGCGGCTGTTACTTGACGAACATATGAAGCAAGTAGATAAAATGAATGGTGAGATAAAAGCTTGGGTTGATCGGTTGCCGATTCAACACAAGAAGCAGTTTGTGAAATAATTTGTTCTCCATCCCGACACCAGTCTTCGAAACTGGCGACATTAAACGGTCGGAAGGAAGTCTATGGGTTCGATTCCCTTGGAGAATACTTGTTTGGTTCCATAGCTCAATTGGACAGAGCATCACTCTTCTAAAGTGAGGGTTGTAGGTTCGAGTCCTACTGGAACTACTTTGAGATACGCCGGTGTAGTGGTAATGGTAGCACGTCGCACCTGTAATGCGAAAGTTGGGGTTCGATTCCTCATACCGGCTCTTTGTATTGGCTTTTGTGCCGGGGTGCGCTGAACGGTAAAGCACTGGTTTTGTAAACCAGCGTAGGAAACTACATGCAGGTTCGACTCCTGTCTCCGGCTCTCTTTGAACACAATATGGCGATATAGCACAATGGCAGTGCAGGAGTTTCATAAGCTCACGAAGAGTGGTTCGATTCCACCTATCGCTACTTAATTAATATGAAATTACAAGCAATTAATCTGAGAAACAATGGTTTATCTTGTCGGGAGATTAGCAAAGCTTTAGCTGTTCCACTTTCTACAATTAAGAGATGGGTTAAAAACATAAAGCTTTCCTCATCTCAAAAAGCAGAAATGATGAAGCGAAGGCAGAATGGTGCTTCCAAGGGAGCAATGACACGGAGACAACTTGCTAAAAAGCGACAACAAAAATATGTTGAACAAGGTCGTATTGATGCTGCAAAGAAAGATTGGCAGCATGTTGCGGGATGCATGTTGTGGTGGTGCGAAGGAACAAAAAGTCAATGGCAGATAAGTCTCGCAAACTGCGATCCTTCTTTGTTACAATTTTTTGTTAAATTTCTCAAACAGTATTATGATGTGTTGAATGCTGATTTTTCAATAGCTGTTCAATATCATGCAAATAAGTTGGATCAGGGCGTAGAAAAAGATATTGAACTTTATTGGGTTAAAACGCTAGACTTGACTGGTTGCAAAGTTAACAGGTTTACCATCAAGCCCGTAAAAAGCAGTAAGACTAAGCACAAATATGGTGTTTGTACGGTGCGCGTTTACAAGACAAGTGTTGTTCGAAGAATTAAGGCTTCTATTGAAGCATATGTTGCTGATTTTTTGTTCTCCATCCCCGCACTAGTTTCCTAAACTAGCGACAAAAAATCGCGGGAAGGAAGTCTATGGGTTCGATTCCCTTGGAGAACACTTGTGATTGCTTTGCAGGGTACTTTTGTTTAAAATTTGCTCTCCATCCCCGCACTAGTTTTCTAAACTAGCGACAAAAAATCGCGGGAAGGAAGTCTATGGGTTCGATTCCCTTGGAGAGTATTTATGATTGGTGGTGCTGCTGCTGGCGCAATAATGGTTTTCGGGATGGTCGCGTTATTGATTTTAGGCGCGGTATTCTGGGGCGAATTGCTTGGAGACTATCGTGGCGACGGAGATTACTGGGAAAAGGCGAAGAAGAAAAAGCAGCCGACTCTCCGTATGTCCGATGCTGCTGTTCATCAAATGGTGATTGATGCCAAGCAAGGCAACAACATCAGTTGGTCAACGGTCGTTTGGAATTTGGGTAAAAATGATGTCGCTCACCCAGAGGCGATAGCGATAGTTGAAGATATCGAAGAAGAGAAAACACAAGTTTGTTTGATGAATTGTGTGAAGTTCTTGTGTGTTGTTTTCTTAATTAGATTCTTCAAAGAGATGTTTTTTTGATTGTTGCTCCTACAGTGTCGATGGTCCGCACGCATCCTTGGTAAGGATGAAGAATAGGTTCGATTCCTATTGGGAGCTTTTATGATTACGTCACGAGAATTTTTTCATTTTGTATTGGGCGTTGTGGTTGCGAGTGTAATCTGGCACCAAATCTCGAAAAGAGAAGTTGCGCAACAAACAAAGCCGCCTGTTGTTCAAAAGAAGCAACAGGATGGACCGTCCGTAAAAGACAAGATTGTATTGGAATTTGATGCTAGGTATCGACTTTATCACGATCACAGCAAGACAGATGTAGCTCGATTGCTGGCATTCGACAATCCTTCGTCATATTGGAGCACAAGTGATGCGGATTTAAATAAGCAAAGTGCAGCGAGTCTCTTGATGCAGCTTGCTTATCCAACGAAAGTGGATTTGAAGACACGGGAACCTTGGGATGATGCGAAGGTTCGGTACTACATGGATCAGGTTAAAAAGTTTAGCAAATAACAGAACGTAGCTCAGCTTGGAAGAGCGTGCGGTCGGGGACCGCAAGGTCGCAAGTTCAAATCTTGTCGTTCTGACTTAGGTGAATCATGTGGTTCATGTTGTGTTCTAAAAAAACACGAGAAGAGATCGCAAGCATCACTCCGAAACAGCGATTAAAATATTGCGAGTTTCGAGGGATACTTGATCGAGTTGTTGGTTCACATGGAACTGTTTATGTTCGCGGCTTGAATCCCGTGAGTCACAATGCAATAAAGGATCACATACTTCATCTTTTTATCAAGGAAGAGCCAGACCAGCTAGAAGCATTCTATCAAACTATGCGGCGTCGTATGATTTCGCAATATCGCCAACACGAACGTGAACAAGCACATCGACGACAATCGCAAATGGCTAGATTGCGACGACCATGAAATTCATCATGTGTTCTCAGCAAAAGAAAGCAGAAATTCAACGAAAATCAAAGCCATACATGTTCTTTGTTGAGGACTTGGACAACGTAGAAGATCTCAATGATGTGATTCGACAGCTTATCGATACAGACATAAGCAATCAGATGCGTCGAGTGAACTACAGTAGTTTGTTAGCAAACTTTCGCATGGAAGAATAACAATGAAATTCATTATGTGTTCTCCACGAAAGAAAGCAGAAATTTGGGCTAAGGAAACTATAAATCAGTTTCACAAGTCAATTTCGTTTGGAACGATCCCAATCGAAAACTATGTTCGCACACAACGACCAATCGTGGTTGAACATCGGGAAGTCATGGTTAATTTTTTTGAGTTGCTGAATTGATAACGCTCATTTCTTCCAACGGGCAGGATGCAATTCTCGTAAGATTGCGATCAGGGTTCGAATCCCTGAATGAGCTTTGAAAGGCAAAACAATGTCAAGAACCCATCGAATGAATGTTCGGGTTGGCAATATTTCAAATTTGTTGCTTAAGGTGCCGAAAATGTCGAAGCAAGTCGTGGATACCGTTGTTATTTCATTTGATGCGCGTGCATATTCGCAAAAGTCTTTAAGAGCCATCAATAAAGTCATATGCGGTCATGAAGATTGCAATGAATATCGCGATGGGAAAATCGTTGGCAAAAAGTTTGATGCTAAAACTAATGCCCGATTGAAGGATGCACATTCTCGTTTGGCGAGATCACAGAGACAGCGTGCGGAATTCAATGTGATGGACGATGGCAGTCTGGAATTTGTAAAGATGATTTAATGCAGAACGTGAAGCTGGTGCTGAAGCTGTTCTTATAAAGCAGTGAGTTTTGTGCTCGTGGTTCGACTCCACCGTTCTGTACCTTGGTGTAATATGTTTGATGATCCTAAACCAAATGAAATTGTAAGCCTAAATTTGAACCTGATTCTTACCGTCGAAATGTTTGGCGAGTTTAGGAAAAGGGTTCTTGAAGTACAGGGTGCCGACCACCGGCTTGATATGGAACAGTTCATATCGAAGTTGGTCCATAAAGACCTTCGTATAGAAAAAGAAAGAAAAAGAATATAATGTTAAACGATGATAAAAAACAATTATTACTTATGTCGGTTTATACTTCAGAACAAGAATTTAATGATGTTCTGAATGCGGTAAGGTTGTGGAAGAAAAATAACCCAACCGCTTCCAAAGATGGATTGATACATCTTTCCGATATAAAAAACTTTGCGAGAGAAGCTGTCATGGAACATGCGGCTCTTTATAAGCGTATAGCTCAGCGAAGCTTAAAGGCACAACCTTCAACAGAAGTCATTGAATCTATAACGGGCGAAAGCCATGATCTCGAAACCAAAGAAACCAAATCAGCCCAAAGTGGGACAACCGAAGAAACCAAGGAAGCCAAACCAGCCAAAGTCTGGGTCTTACCGGAAGTATGAAAGGTGAATGAGATGAGTGACAAACGACGTTCTACATTGAGGACCGCCCTGAGATAGGGTCCGTTGAATGGCTAATCGATTGCAAAGAACAACTGCAATCGGTCATGAAACGATCCCCACAGGTCGGTCCAATTGATGAATACCATATTCATTATGAAGTGAAGGGCGACAGAAGCCCCAAGAAGAAAGAGCCAAGTCAGCCAGATCGATACCGGCTTGTTGGCAGAATCTTGCGCAGGGTTTCATGTAGTCTGTGGAGTCTGCATTGGTGGTTAGTGGAGAAGTCCGAAAAGTGGCGTGAAAAGAGATTGCCGTGAAAGAGATAAAAAATAAATACGGTCTGCGTGAAAAGAAGACTGGCAAGTTGCTTTCATTCAATCGCACAAAGAATCGCTGTGATGCTGTCGAGTATTGTCACGATCTTCGAGTCGATGAAAACAGCGAAACATGGTTGGTAGATAATCCGCGACAAGCAGAGTGGGTTCGACATAATTCTACAGAATGGTATAATGCCGACCATAACACTCCAAGGCATCATTACGAAGCCCACGAACTAGAAGTCGTTGAAGTCAACGTATCGATTCGAGTTACGTTGATGAATGTCAAGGTTCCTACGCCTTACGAATACTTCAAAAGCAAGTATGCCAAGAAAGATCCGCGACATTGGGCTTCTTTGCAGGAAGCTTTTAAGGATAAACGTCGTAGTCCGACCTATAGCTGGTGGGAGCTAGAATTATTGGAAGAAGAGCGTGATAAGTGTATAAAGAGCACTTGTCCTACATGCAAACGCCAAGTGATTATTCTGCCTGAAGGTGGCAAATGTGAATGTGGCGATGCTTATGAACTATTCGATAATTTCAACGATCTCGTCTGGGAATCTCAGTTACCCGACATAAATTAGTATCAATTTTTGCTTTAAATCCGGGTAGATTCATCAGGCTTGTCTTGATAGAATCTCCTGAAAAGCAGGGAGATACTATGTACAAAATTCGATTCAACCGACGTAATTTTCTCAAAGTCGGTGTGATTAGCACAGCCCTTTCTTATCTTGGTTTATCCGACCGAGCGTTTGCATCTGGTAATCCCCCCAAAGACAAAGCAGTCATTTGGCTTTGGCTAGGCGGCGGTGCCACTCATATCGAAACATTCGATCCCAAGCCCGATGCTCCAATTGGTATTCGTTCTGTAAATGGGCATCTTGTTGGCAAGAACGGTATCGAATTAGGCGGTCTTTGGAGCAATCTTATCCAAAGAACCAACGATATAGCGGTTGTGCGTTCATTTTCACATGAATCAGCCGCTCATGAACAGGGCACGCATTGGGTAATGACTGGGCATGAAAACAAGTCGCCCATCGTTAGCCCGCCCCAGATGGAACCTAGCTATGGTTCTATTGTTTCTAGCATCTATGGCGCAAACAACCCGAAGAATGGAATGCCTACGTATGTTCGCGCATCGGGCATTCAGTACGATACATCCAATTGGCTTGGAGCAAATTACGATCCCTATGACGCTAATGGTGAAGGGGTGAAGAATCTTGACCCGCGAGTTGAAGATGATCGGTTTAATTACCGATACAAGAGTTTGTTAAAAGACATGAGAAAGGGCATGTCGGATGTTGAAATATTGCAAGATCAAGCTTTCACGATGATTGCTGGGCATATTTCAGAAGCCTTCAAGGTTGAGAAAGAGCCACAAGCGATTCGAGATGCCTATGGTCCCGGCGTTGGTGCGCAGTGTTTGCTTGCTCGACGATTGGTTGAAGCGGGTACACGATTTGTCACGATTCATCATGGCGGTTGGGACAATCACGTTGATATTGAACCGGCTTTGAAGGGTTTGGTTCCGCCAACGGATAAGGCGTTATCGGCGTTGATTGATGATTTGAAAAGTCGCGGTTTGTTCGAGAAGGTATTGATTGTTGTGACTGGTGAATTCGGTCGCACGCCTAATGTGAATGGGACGGCAGGAAGGGACCACTGGCCCGGTTTAAGCCCGCTTTTGTTTGCCGGTGGTGGCTATCAAATGGGTCGAGTGATTGGAAAGTCGGCTCCCAAGGCTGATAAGCCAGCCGAAGCGAAGATCACGCCATCGGACGTGACAATGACGTTGTTCGATCATTTCGGCATCGACCCGCATATTCAGAGGGTCGATCCGGCAGGACGACCGAGATATTTTGTTACAGAAGGAAAGGCGATTTTATAGTGTGTGAGAATAATAAATGTGCGGAGTATCCGGCGTTTTTTCGGTGGAATGTCAATAAAGCTCCGTATGTCTGGATTGAGAAATCTTATAAAGATAACGATTTACAAGCTGAGCTTGATAAATTGACTGAAGTTCAACGGAATGTTTTGTCACATATGTTTGGACGTGCTGTTTTTCACAAAGAACAACATGTTGTTTATAATGGATTCAGATGGAATCTCTGTTTGGAGAGTGTGGTTTCATGAGCGAATACGTTCAGGTTCAGTATAAGTGTGATAATTGTGGTAAATTTATTGTCATTCACACGAATGATAATCGCAATTCACATTGCATGTGTGGACGACCGGCGATTCAAACTGGATTTGTTGAGAAGATTGAAGGCGACGAGATTGTAGCCTATCAGGACGAAAAAGAAGTCGGTCGTAGACCGAAATGCACTGGGCGGCGTATTGGTTCGACACCATTAACCCGAGGCTTGGGTACGTCTAGTGAGGGTAGCAGGTAGCTCCTGTGTGCCGGTTCGATTCTGGCACCAGTGCGTATATATCAGGGGTCATATGGTACATCAGCGTAACGAAAGCCGATGGCACTACGCAAGGTGAAGGGTTCGAGTCCCTTTGACTCCATTTAATGAAATCTGTTGTTATCAATTCCCAGTGTGGAATCGGTGATGCTGTCGCTGGTGCGTTTCCGCTATGCCGATTACTTAAAGAAAAAGAAAATAAGACTGTCGAATTTTGGCAGATCAATAAAGAAAATTTGATACCACTCGCTAAATGTTTGCCGTACATCGACAATATCAAATTTTTTTATATCGATTATACTGCTAAAACAGCCAAAGAATTCGTTTGTTTCAATGAAAAAACGAATGTACAAGCTAGAGAAGCACTAAAAGACGCAGATGAAGTTTATCTGCTGAACAATGCTTCAAAAGAATTGCAAATTGCGATAACCGATATGTGGGGGGTCACGGATCGAGTCATTGACTATCAGTTCCCCACGATAAAAATAGATGGCTATAGTCCTGCATGTAATTTTGCGTTGGTTGGCAAAGAATATGACCAGCGATATATGGATTTTGACTTAGCGTGGTTTAAAAAATATTACCGTGATTTTCAATGTAAAAAGAACACGATTCTTTTAAATTGTAGTGCCGCTGAGTCGAGACGGTCGTATGCTCAAAAAGATGAGTTACAAGCTATTTTGATGGGTCGTGGATTTGATGTGCGTCTGTTTGACTATGTGATTCCGTTGCCGACAAATCTATTTTTAGTTGCTCAAGTTTCTTATATTTTAACGGTTGCGACTTCGACTGTGTATTTGGCAAAAGCATTGAGTTGCAATGAGAATACATATGTCATTACGCCCAAAGATGCCATAGATTATAGGCGTCTTCTTCAAATTAATGAGCTTTGTAACGGTATTCGTATCGATCCTGAGAAGCTTGCGGACTTATTTTGCGAAGAAATTAAATGGTGTAAATTCTTATAAATGAAATCTGTTGTTATCAATTCTCGCTGCGGGATTGGCGATGCTGTTGCCTATTCTTTTCCGCTATGCCGATTACTTAAAGAAAAAGAAAATAAGACTGTCGAATTTTGGCAGATCAATAAAGAAAATTTGATGTCGCTTGCTAGGTGCTTGCCGTACATCGACAACATAGAGTTTTTCTACTTTGACTACGAGATCGATTACAGCGATCCCGTCAAGATGGTCAAAGAGTTTATTTTTCTCAATAAAAAAACTATAGAACGAGCCAAAAAAACGCTCGAAGACGCTGACGAAGTTTATCTGTTGAGTAGCGCGTCAAAAGAACTGCAAATTGCGATGACTGATATGTGGGGTGTCACAGATCGGGTCATTGACCACCAGTTCCCTCTTTTCTTGCCGGATGCAAATACTGGCTATGCCCCCATGTATAATTTCGCGTTAGTTGGCAAGGAATACGATCAGCGATACATGGATTTTGACTTAGAGTGGTTTAAAGAGTATCATCATGATTTTCAATGTAAAAAGAATTCAATCCTTTTGAATTGTGACGCTGCGGAATCGTGGAAACGCGGGTATGCTCAGGAAGACGAGTTACGAGCCATCTTAACGGATCGCGGATTTGATGTACGTCGATTTGACTATACGATTCCGCTGCCGACAAATCTGTT
>Ga0207952_1000949_pt1 | contig 15743 bp, 16 predicted proteins | sample SubbioR12Aug_8Ca_FD_184831 | JGI IMG/M metagenome (GOLD analysis project Ga0207952, IMG submission 184831) | Serpentinite rock and fluid subsurface biosphere microbial communities from McLaughlin Reserve, California, USA - CR12Aug_8Ca (SPAdes) | ecosystem: Environmental > Terrestrial > Deep...
GGGCTTGCTACGTGAGAATTTTTCTTTGGCCATTAAAATATACCTCTAATAATCAACACAACACATGGAGCTCATAACCGGATTTGAACCGGTGACCTCTTCCTTACCAAGGAAGTGCTCTACCTACTGAGCTATATGAGCTTAATTTTTTGAATTGGAGCGGGTGATGGGAATCGAACCCACGTGATCAGCTTGGAAGGCTGGAGTTCTACCATTGAACTACACCCGCGGATATTTTTAATTAGATGGTGGAGGGGGGAGGATTCGAACCTCCGAAGGCAGAGCCGGCAGATTTACAGTCTGATCCCTTTGGCCGCTCGGGAACCCCTCCTTTATCGGAAAACCAGACCATTATCTTTGATCAAGCTCACGATGTCAATTAATCATTTACGCTGAATTCAATTTATTCATCACTGCCGACATATCACCCGCGACCATCTGAGCCACACAACCTCCAGCAATATCAAAAGCCGATAACATCAAATCCCACTCATTTTTTGAGGGGTTTGATAACACAAAATCCGCAACAACTTTTCCGGCTGGAGGCCTACCAATACCAAGCCTTAAACGATAAAACTCTTTTGACCCCAGATGCACAATTATATCCCTCAAGCCATTATGCCCTGCGTGTCCGCCGTCTTTTTTCAGCTTCACCACGCCAACATCGAAATCAAGCTCATCATGAACAACAAGAATTTCCTCCGGCGCCAACTTATAGTACCTAGCAACCTTGCCTACCGCCTGGCCGCTTCGATTCATAAATGTTCCCGGCTTTAACAGCATCACCTTACCGCCTGCGACGCTTACTTCCGCCACCACCCCATCAAACCTAGGCTCTCTGACCCAATCACAACCCGACCCAAATACCAATCTGTCTAAAAACAAAAACCCGGCATTATGCCGGGTTTTTTCGTACTGCCGACCCGGATTACCCAAGCCAACTATTAATTTAATCATGCGTATTCTATAGCCTTTTAGGCTACATCGTCTTTACTTGCCTTTGAAGCCATCATTGACGCAACAGGATGATCATGCTCGGAACCTTGCGCCAGAGCAACAATCTCAACACCCGCAGGCAAGACAATATCCGAAAGATGGACTGACTCGCCAATATCCAAACCCTTCAGATCCACCTCGATATAATCAGGCAGAGACGCTGGCAAACAGGACACTTCAACATCAATCATCGCATGAGCCACAATACCACCCTTCTTACCGCCGACCGAGGTCTGCTCATTGATAAAATGCAACGGCACATGCACTTTCAATGCTTCCGACATAGTTACCCGCTGGAAATCCATGTGCAGGATTTGAAATTTAGCCGGGTGACGCTGAACGCCCTTCAGAATCGCTTTCTCTGTTTTTCCATCTACATTAACATCCAACACGTGCGAATAAACCGCCTCATGCGCAAGATGTTTAATCACTTCATTATGACTTAACACAAGCATTTGAGGCTCGCTATGCCCACCGTATATTACCGCAGGCACATTACCCGTACGACGCGTTCTTCTGGCTGCGCTTTTACCTGATTGCCCACGACTTTCGGCAACAAACTCAAATACGTTAGACATTTTCCTCTCAACCCCGTGCCATTAAGCACAACAAATTAAATTTTATCAATCAACAACCGTCAATCTACGTAGAGCGAACTCACCGACTCACCAACAGCTATACGCCTTATGGTTTCAGCCAGCATTTCTGCGACGCTTAACTGCCTTATTTTACCTGACCTGGCAGCCTCATGACTCAACGGAATGGTGTCGGTAACAACCAATTCATCAAGCTCCGAGCTATTTATATTTTTTAAAGCAGAGCCCGACAATACCGCATGCGTACAATAGGCAACCACCTTGACTGCACCATGCTTCTTTAGCGCTGCCGCGGCGTGACACAACGTCCCTGCCGTATCGACCAAATCATCGATCAATACGCAACTACGCCCATCAACATCGCCTATTATGTGCATAATTTCAGCAACATTGGCCTTAGGCCTGCGCTTATCGATAATTGCAAGATCTGCATCATCCAAGCGCTTTGCAAGCGCCCTTGCCCTTACAACGCCGCCAACATCCGGCGAAACAACAATCAAATCTTTATATTTCTGCCGCCACACATCGCCAAGAAGAATCGGCGAGGAGTAAACATTATCTACTGGTATATCAAAAAAACCCTGAATCTGATCGGCATGCAAATCAACCGTTAAAACCCGATCCGCCCCTGCTTGCTCAATCATTTTTGCAACCAGCTTCGCACTAATGGGCACACGCGCTGATCGCGACCTTCTGTCCTGCCGCGCATATCCATAGTAGGGCATTACCGCAGTTATTCGTGATGCCGAAGCTCGATGAAGAGCATCCATCATCACCAGCAACTCCATTAAGTTCTCATTAGTTGGCGAGCAAGTCGGCTGAATAACGAAAACATCCTTACCGCGAACATTTTCTTCAATTTCGACTGCAACTTCTCCGTCACTGAACCTGCCGACGGTCGCCATTCCAAGGCGCATATTGAGTTTCTTTACTATACCCTCTGACAAAGCCAAGTTAGCATTTCCAGAAAACACCATCACAGAGGTGTCATTCATCAAGCACTCCCACACGAATTTAACTTAGCAGAGGTAAAATGGCTGGGCCGCAAGGATTCGAACCTTGGTATGCGGAGATCAAAACCCCGTGCCTTACCGCTTGGCGACGGCCCAATAATCAAGATATATAGCTACCGTTTTTCAGTTTTGCAAACAAAGGCGATTCATTCACGCCCTTTACCAGATAAACCCGCCACTTCTTTAGAAGCGACTGATAGGCGCTGGTTGCAGCCTTTTCTGACTCGAACTGGGCAAAAACACAAGCCCCTGTTCCAGTTAGCCTTGCCTCAGAAAATCCAGACAATTCAAGCAAAGCATCCTTAACAAACGGGTAACGTTCGCGAACCACCTCAAGACAATCGTTTTGGTGCTGACCCGCTATAAAGTCGGCTATTTTGATTGATTTGCTATTCCGTGTCAAATCTTTAGCTGAAAATACTTCTCCCGTATTCACATGGCAGTCCGGCTTTATCACCACAAACCACTGCTCAGGAATATCTATTTTCTCAAGCTTTTCACCAACGCCTTCCGCCCATGATGAGTGCCCATATACGAACACGGGCACATCCGCACCCAAGGTCAAGCCCAATTCCATCAATCTTTCTATTGATAACTGAAGATCCCAGAGCTCGTTAAGCACCATCAATGTCGTTGCTGCATCGGAACTGCCGCCACCAAGCCCTCCGCCCATAGGCAGGTTTTTTTCGACCTCAATACATACCCCTTGTTCGCAGCCTGTTTCTGCTTTTAATAGCTTTGCCGCCCTGACCGTCAGGTCATCCGCTTCAGGAACACCAGGCATAGGCTTTTGCAAGCTGACCCGGCCGTCAGCTACCGGATGAAATGTTATCCAGTCACATAAATCAATGAATTGAAACACCGTCTGCAATAAATGATACCCATCATTTCTTTGCCCGGTAATCCGTAACATTAAATTTAGTTTTGCAGGCGCAGGCCACTTTTGACCCCATGCAGACCGGTTAATTTGTTTTTGTGTCATTTAAAACCCAGCGATCGATAATTAACTTTAGCTTGACCTGGTTATTCATAACCGTCATTTTATGTGGCATAGACTCATCATCAACAGCCTGCATTTGCTTGTATTCATTCAGCCACCCGGCCTGATTAAAGCCGACATCGGTCTCTTTATATGAGCAGGACGGCTCCGGCAGCCCTACCACCCAATATCTTAGCGACCGCACCGGAACAAACATGCCCAATTGCTGATTAATAAACTCTTCCGGTTGTGTTGACGATTGCACATCATCTCCACCTCGATCTATGGTGACGACATTGCCTGCCAACGAAATAACGACGGCCCCTTGGCCCATGGGGCCGGATAACTTTATTTTCTCCGTCTCAGGACTGTGCTCCCAACTTATATTGGCCGACCAGGAATCATCTTCTCCCGTCAATGCCAACCGACCTTCAAACGACCAATGTTCCAACTCATAAAGACGAAGCATTGCGGCCCTTGAATAATGCATATTCGGCTGCACGGGAGTAACAGAACAGGCTGACAACAAAAACATCAGACACACTACAACAAATAACCCTACTTTAAAACGCAACACTCTATTCTTCGCCGCTCAATATTCTCTTTTGGAATTCCAATAAATATTCGTCTTCCGGCGCTTTTTTAATCGCCTTATTAAATATCTTCCTGGCCTCATCTTTTCTGCCTAAGACCCACAACACCTCGGCAAGATGGGCCGCTATTTCAGATTCCTGCTGTTTTGCATATGACCGCTCAAGATAGCCCAAAGCTTGTTCGGGCCTCCCCAGCTTAAATTGCAACCAACCAAAGCTATCCATAATCACCGCCTCATTCGGTTGCAATTTGAGCGCCTGTTGCAGGTATTTTTCTGCGTCGGCATAACGATCGGCTTTATCCAGCAGACTATATCCCAACGCATTTAAAGCCTCTGCGTCATCGGGATATTTATCCAATATTTTCTTCAAGTCAGATTCCAGCACCTCAAGCCTATCGAGCCGTTCCGCCGTCAGCGCACGGGTATATAACAAGTCTCTTTGCTCAGGGTATTCGGTCAACGCATCCGTCAACAATTTAAAGGCCTTTTCATATTGCTCTTGCTGGCCGTACATTCCGGCCTGCATCAAAATGATGCGTAACTTTTGTTTTGGAAACCGGCTCGACAACAGGCTCAACCGCGTATCAGCCTCATCAAATCGCTTATCTTTCACCAGCAATGAAACCGCTGAAACCGCTGATTCAAAAACCAAAGGCTCTTCAGATACCTTATCAAACCATGCCAGCGCTTTTTGCGTATGCCCGCGTTTTTCTTCTATTTTTCCCAAATAAAAACTGGCCTGATTTTGCCATTCGGGTTGATCAAGCAACTGCTTAAAGATCTCTTCGGCCTTCCCGTCACGATCCAATTGCAGATATACTAAAGCCAGCGCAATCTGACTCTCGGCATCTTTCGGATTAGCCAAAACAATACCCTGATAAACCTCGCCCGCAGCCTCATATTCCGTTGCTTTTATTAGCACCTGCGCCAGCAGCTTTTTGAGCTTGTCATTTTCAGGATATTTAACAGATGCATCCCTTAGTAGGTTTTTTGCCCTAGTCAAATCCCCCGAAAATACCGCTATCTGGGCCTGAAATATTAATGCCTTCTCCCAGTCAGGCTGGATATTCAAAGCCTGCTGCACTTTCTTTTCAGCCAATGCATTATCTTTCATTTCCATTGCCAGCAACGACTGCACAAAATAAACCACAGCCTGATCAGGATTCTTTAGCGCCAAGGCATCCAGTACCTCATAAAAAAAAACCGACTTGCCGTCGTTTTCCAGAACATTCGCCAATTCAAGCGCCGTCTTTTCAAATCCGGCTGGATCAATCTTCAGCGCTGCATTTAAATGATCAACAGCCGCCTGTTTATTACCTGTCCTTAATGCTGACAATGCGGCAATTTTTCTTGCTGTCGAATTCTTAGGGTCTTGTTTCAACCATAAAGAAACAGCCTCATCCGTTTTATTGCCATTTTTCATATACATGGCAATCTTTGCCGCCCTTTCTGCAAACCGTGGATCTTTCACGCGCTTAGCAGCCTCCATGTAGCCTTCCAAAGCAACCCCATATTGCCCTCTTTGTCCCGCAAGCTCTGCCGCCATCAGCATATACATTACGTCCGGATCTATCGCGGTTTTCACTTCGCTTGGTTGCGTTTTTTCCTGGGCTTCGGCTATTTTGACAGGTTCAAGCACTTCTTCCTGGGCACTCGGTTTTTCAGGCGAACTGGCGCAGCCATTAACAAAAACGAGGATTATCACTGAAAACAATCTAAAAATTAACACACAATCGTCCTATTTATTTCCTACACACATAAGCCATAGATTATCAGAAAAAACCAGTTGAGTCAGACAGCTGATTTATTCCATTTGGATAAAGCCGTTATATTTCTTAGAATACACCCACATAATACAGGCATTAAGGTTCAAGGTAAAAGGAGCAAGGTTCAAGGTTCGTGATTTAAAACAACCGTCCTTTTACCTTGCTCCTTTTACCTTGAACCTTAAATACCTTTTACCTTGAACCTAACTCACATGACACTTCTTGCCGTTGGTATTAATTACAACACCGCGCCGGTTTCGGTTCGCGAGCGCCTGTCATTCCCTACCGAAATCCTGGAATCGTCGCTGCAGGAATTGTGGCGCATCAAAGAAATCAGCGAAGCTGCAATACTGTCAACCTGTAACCGCACCGAGTTTTACTGCATCTCAACCACAGCGAATAAACAAGTCCTGATTGACTGGGTAGCGCAAAGCAAGCAAATCAGCGCCGCCGATTTTACGCCTTACCTGTACTGCCATACCGACAGCGAACTGATCCGCCACATGTTTCGCGTGGCTTGCGGCCTGGATTCGATGATCCTGGGCGAACCGCAAATTCTGGGACAAATGAAAACGGCTTATCAGGCCGCCTGTGAAGCGGGAACTTTGGGCAAGCGTTTAGGCAAACTTTTTCAGCACACCTTTACTGCCGCCAAAAAAGTGCGCACCGATACCGCCATTGGCTCCAGCCCGGTATCGGTTGCCTTTGCCGCCGTGCAACTGGCACAGCAAATCTTCGATAAACTCAGCGAGCAGACCGCCCTGCTAATCGGTGCGGGCGAAACCATAGAACTCACTGCACGGCACCTGTCCCAACAAGGCATAGGCCGCATCATTATCGCCAACCGCACCTATGATAAAGCTCACGCACTGGCCATGCAGTTTAATGGCTACGCGATCGCCTTATCCGAATTGCCTGCGCATCTGGCCGAAGCCGACATCGTTATCTCGTCAACCGCCAGTCAACTGCCGATACTGGGCAAAGGCCGTGTCGAAAGCGCCCTGAAAAAACGCAAGCACAAACCGATGTTCATGGTTGATCTTGCGGTTCCCCGTGATATTGAAGCGGAAGTCGAGCAGCTCAGAGACGTCTATCTTTACACTATCGACGACCTACAAAACACCATCGACCAAAACATGAACTCCCGCCGCCTTGCGGCAGAACAGGCCGAAGAAATAATCGACACTCAAGTCGACTATTTTTTGGCTTGGCTACGCGCCCAAGGCGCGCAATCAACCATTCAGGATTATCGCCACCAGGCCGAACAATCCCGTGACGAGGCCCTGCAAAAAGCCTTAAGTCTACTAAAAAGTGGGGCCTCCGCAGAAGAAGCCCTTAACCGGCTGGCCCACAGCCTGACCAACAAACTCATCCATACGCCCAGCACCCAAATCAGAGCCGCCGCCGAAAACGAACGCCACGATTTGATTGCCGCCGCCCGCGAAATTTTTAAATTATCCAACTCTCAATGAAACAATCCATACAACATAAGCTCGAAAACCTGTGCGAACGCTATGACGAAATCGCCGCCTTACTTTCGGAACCCGAAGTACAGGGCAATCAAAACAAATTCCGCTCGCTGAGTCAGGAATATGCCCAAATCAATCCACTGGTCGATTGCTACAAACGCTATCAACAAACCCTGGAAACGCTCGCCTCAGCCAAAGAAATGGCCAATGACAGCGACCCTGAATTAAGGGAGATGGCCAAGGAAGAAGTCAGCGACGCCGAAAACCGGCTGGACGCCATCGAGCATGAATTACAAGTGTTGCTGTTGCCGAAAGATCCCAACGATAACCGCAACATTTTTATCGAAATACGCGCCGGAACAGGCGGCGATGAAGCGGCGATTTTCTCCGGCGACCTTGCCCGCATGTACCAGCGCTATGCCGAACGCAAGGGCTGGCAAACGGAAATCATCAACGAAAGCCACGGCGACCACGGCGGCTACAAAGAAGTCATCCTGCGCGTTTTGGGTAAGGATGTTTATTCCCAACTAAAATTCGAATCCGGCGCGCACCGGGTGCAGCGCGTGCCTGAAACCGAGTCGCAAGGCCGCATCCACACCTCGGCCTGCACCGTCGCGATCATGCCGGAAGTCGACGAAGTCGATGCCATCGACATCAACCCTGCCGACCTTAAAGTTGACACTTTCCGCGCCTCGGGAGCCGGCGGGCAGCACATCAATAAAACCGAATCCGCAATACGCATTACCCACGTGCCGACCGGCGTGGTCGTGGAATGTCAGGACGAACGTTCGCAACACAAAAATCGCGCCAGGGCCATGTCTTTATTGGCATCGCGGCTGCTATCCGCCGAACAGGAAAAACATCATGCGGAACAATCGGCCACCCGGAAACTACAAGTCGGCAGCGGCGACCGTTCCGAGCGCATCCGCACCTACAACTACCCGCAGGGACGCTTAACCGACCACCGCATCAACCTGACCTTGTATAAACTGGATGACATCATGCAGGGCGGGCTGGAACAAGTCATTCAGCCGCTGATCAGCGAACATCAGGCCGAATTGCTGACCCAGCTGGGCGAAGACTAAGCCTAATGCACATCATAAAATCCGTACTGACGGAGGCCGCAGGCACACTGACATCAGTCTCCGACTCCGCCTTACTGGATGCGGAGATTTTATTGTGTCTGGTGCTCAAGCAACCGCGCTCCCATCTTCGCGCTTGGCCGGATAAGCCGCTACAGCCCGAACACTTGGCCGCATTCAGGGCGTTGATTGAACAGCGCCAACAAGGCACGCCCATCGCCTATATCACCGGCAACCGGGAATTCTGGTCGCGGGATTTCCAGGTCAGCCCGGACGTATTGATACCCAGGCCCGACACCGAACTGCTTATCGAGCTCAGTTTAAAACTGATCCCAACAGATGAGCCGACCAGGATCCTTGATCTGGGCACGGGCTCCGGCATTATTGCAATTACCTTGGCCGCCGAACGCCCGCAGGCACAGCTCTGCGCCACCGATTTCAGTTTAGCCGCATTACGCATCGCCCGACTTAATGCCGACAAACACCAGATCAACAACATTCAGTTCTATCAAAGCGACTGGCTTGCCGATATTCCCGCTGCCAAATTCAACCTGATTGCCAGCAATCCGCCTTATATTGCAGAAGATGACAACCATCTACAACAAGGCGACGTCCGGTTTGAACCGCAAACAGCCCTGTGCGCCGCAGAACAGGGCCTTGCCGATATTAGAATCATTGCAGACACCGCACGCAACTATCTGGAACCTTGCGGACACTTGCTGATTGAACACGGCTACAACCAGCAACAACAAGTTCAAGCCCTGTTTAGGGATTTGCATTATGATAAGGTTCAAACCTATGCCGACTTATCCGGGCAACCTAGAGTGACTTATGGGCAATGGATATAGTGCATGGAGAACTTGGCCGGTCAGTACAAAAAAATTGTAACTATTCAGCCACAGATTGACACAGATTAAACGGATTGCTTTTTGCTATTTATTATAAACGAGCCATTTAAACATTAGCTCATTTCCAAAATCCATGAGCAATCCCACATCAATATATTCAGCCACAGATTACTGTTGTTTAATCTGTGTTGATCTGTGCAATCTGTGGCTGAATAGTTACAAAATTTACCCTTGAACCTTGAACCTAAACATCATGACCCAAGAACAAATCCAAATTCCCCGCAAAATAACCAATCAACTGCTGCATCTTGCGCAAATTTCGCCAGTTCTTGAAATATGCGGACTTATCGGCAGTAAAAACGGCCTACCGAGCAGTTGCTATCCTGTTAAAAACTGCGCAGAACAGCCCCAGCAGCGATTTCAGCTTGATGCCGCGCAGCAAATCTCGGCCATGGCTAAAATGCGTGATCAGGGAGAGCAGCTATTTGCGATCTACCATTCTCATCCGGCCGCACCGGCAACACCCTCCAACACCGATCTGGAACTGGCATCCTACCCGGAAGCGCTTTACCTGATCATTTCACTGAATACCAAAGGCATTTTAGAAATGCGCGGCTTTAAAATAGCCCATCATTCGGCCCAGGAAATAGCGCTATGCTTGAGCGAGGATGTATAGCTTTCGAATGGCTGGGTTGCACAAAGATGTAACCCAAGCAGCTTAATTCTACTTTGTCAGATTTCATAAACACACAATCCAAGATCGTCATTCCGGCATGGATTGCCGGAATCCAGGCTCCATGGATGGATTTAAGCTTACCATCCATGGCACTGGATACCCGCTTCCCGGCGGGTATGACGAACTTACGTATAATCTGACAAAGTAGAATTAATAATAAACTTACAAATAACCGTGTGTGCCTGTAAACCATAATATTTGTTATACTTTAATCATAAAATCGATCCGGATTACCTATCGTGCAATTGCTGACACAACTCTTTAGAAAAAAAATCGCTTCCAAGGGTATTGTCAGTATCAGTTTTTTACAGAACGGTATCGCTATTGCTCTATCGAAGTTTCTAGGAAACAATGAGCTAACACTCATACACTGCGAGTTCATCGATGCCGGAAAACCTGAGGATCAACAAGACATACTCTGCAAACTCGCTGATCGGCATAATCTTGCCGAATATGACTGCCATCTGGTACTGACTAGCGATAACTACCGGCGCATCAACATCGAGGCTCCCGCCGTCGCTGAAAATGAAATCATTGAAGCCACCCGCTGGAAAATCAATGAACTCATCGACTTCCCCGTTGATAAGGCTGTTATCGATTATTACCATGCGCCCATGGCCGTTCGCGCTAACAGCAGTAAAATGCTGGAAGTCATTGCCAGCCCTATTGACATCGTCAGCGAACAAATCGAAAAATGCACCAAGGCCGGGCTACAGCTCAAAGTGATCGATATTCAGGAAACAACTTTACGTAATCTGGCTGTACACACACCGGAAAACGAACGCGGCATTGCCCTTTTGTACCTGCTGGAGCATTCCGCCACCCTGCTGATCCAAAAAGAGGCGACTATATACGTATCCCGTAAGTTTGAAATCGGCTATAAAAAACTGGGCTTAGATGAACCCTATTCCAGCGACTGCCTGACCGCAAATGCACACAACAACCTGGCCCTGGAAATACAACGTTCGCTGGATTATGTGGAAAGCTATTACGGAATTCCGCCCATTTCAGCTTTAGCCGTCATTCCTTTGGCAGAAAACACCCATAACCTGCTTGACAGCCTGAACAGCAACCTTGGCATTGCCGCCCGCATGATAGATCTATCCACGCTTATCGATTGCGACATCTTAGTGAATGGACGGACTCAATCGCTTTGTGCCCCGGTTATCGGCGCAACATTACGCTATGTCATAGAAGCCGCATGAAACAGCAAGTCAATTTATATCAGGACATCCTTAGGCAAGGACAAAATAAATCCGGCGTTAACCTGTATTGGCTTGGCCTGTCTGCTACAGCGCTGCTGTTTATCGGCTTCAGTATTTATTTAACGTCCAATTTAAAAAGCGCCGAGACTCAAGCGCAACTGCTTCGTCAGAATCTAAGTGCCGAACAAGCGCGGGTAACCCTGATTTCAGCCAAAATCCCCAATCGGGAAATCGACACTCAACTCACCGCCCAAATCGCACTGTGGGAAAACATGCTGGTCGAATTAACGCAAACCATGCAACTGCTATCAGGCCAATCATCCGGCTTTTCAAACTACCTCCAGGCACTGTCCAACCAGTCGATTCCTGAAGTCTGGCTTAGGGCGCTATACCTTCACGGGCAACAGATCATCAACATTGAGGGCAGCACCTTTCAACCGGAGAAAATTCCTTATTTTCTGCAACAATTGCAAAAAGAGCCTATATTCAATGGACATAGCTTCGCCAAACTGATTATGCAGAAATCAGAAAAAATACCCAACCAATTAGATTTTGAACTCAGAACGACCCTGGAAGCTCCAGATAAAAAAGACCATGCTCAATAATCTTCAAGAAAAATTTGAAGCTCTGACTAAACGAGAAAAAATCATCGTGGTCTCTGCAATAGTGCTTGGTATATGGTTCGTTTGGGATAACATTTTCTATCAACCAAACCAAAAAAAACAACAAGCGCTTCAGCAGGAACTAAGCAATCTTAAACTGCAAATAACCGATCTACAACTCATTGCAATCAAACTTGAAAACACCGCCCATACTAACCCTAATCTCAACAACCAGAACAAGCTGAACGATCTAAAAGCCGAATACAACCGTCAGCAAGAACTTATAATGCAGGGCGACAAAGCCTTTGTTCCTCCGCATTTAATGGCTGTCGCATTAAGCGACATACTCAACCGGAATAACCAATTAACCTTAATAAAACTGGATACACTGCCGGTAACCCCCTTGCTAAAATCCACCCAACCGCAAATGAACCCGATCTACAAACACGGACTGGCAATCACTTTTTCCGGCAGTTACTTAGACACGCTCAATTACTTGAAAGCACTGGAATCGCTGCCCTGGCATTTTATCTGGGAAAGCATCGACTATCAGGTTAAAGATTACCCGACAGCCGAAACGACAATTAAAGCGTACACACTTAGCTTTAAGGAGAGCTGGCTTGGTGTTTAGGATAATGTTAATCATATTGCTCACAGGACTTTCTCCCATACCATGCAACGCAGAATTTCGCGATCCGACTCAACCTGCCTATCAACTGCCAGCCGCTGATGATACTGGCGGCGATACTGAATTGGTTTTATCGGCCATCTGGATTTCTCCACACTCCAGACGAGCGACCATTAATGGTATCTTAGCCAGACAAGGCCAGACCATAGACATTGAACAAGCTTCGGCCTTACACCCTGAACCGGCAACCAGCTACGTTGCCCCCGGCATTTCTCTACCTCCTGATTCCATGGAGTCGTTAAAAACAGCCCGTATTCCAGCACGCTCGAATACTATCAAGATTATAAGCATTCATAAAAACTCGGTCACCATCACTCAAAATGGCGAACTCAAGACTCTGCAACTGGTACAACGTCCCTACAAAATACAATAATGAACAACACCCATCCAGCCATCCCCCTGGCCTTGACATTGCTGCTGGTATCCTGCAACTCACAGCCGACAAAGTCATCCAATGTTGCCAGTGCCTTTTCTGATGCCGCGCCGCAAGTCCGTAGTAATGCCAAAACACCGACAGCTATTACCGATGCGCTGATCCCTGATTTCAATAAAACCATGGACAGCTCGCAAAATACGATGCAGCAAGCGCGCCTGAATATCTCCGTTTATGAAGTCAATGCCCGAGAATTCTTTATGGGACTGGTTGTCGATACCGATGAAAACATGTTGGTACACCCTGAAGTAACCGGCAAAATTTCACTGGAATTAAAAAATGTAACCATTGCCCAAGTCCTTGATGCGGTACAAAAACTCTATGGTTATGATTACAAAAAAAACGATATGGGTTACATCATCTATCCCGCAACCTTACAAACCAAAACTTTCAAAATTGACCGGCTGGATTTGCTCCGGCTAGGCAACTCAAATACCAGCGTGTCGTCCGGTAAGCAAGGCGGTCAATACGGCAGCAGCCAACAAGGCAGCAACAGCCAAGGACTAGGAAGCAATCCACAGGGAAGCAGTCCATTAGGCGGCGCTTATCAGCAAACTTCCAACTCATCGAGCAGTTCCGTCCGCACCATTACCAAAACGGACTTCTGGCTGGAGTTGAAAGAGTCTTTAACTCACATTATTGCCGTTGACCCACAGGCAACCGTAGATATTAACCAGCAATCGGGCATCGTGATCGTCCGGGCAAAACCCATGCAGTTGCGGGAAGTCGAAAGTTTCCTGTCTGCCACCCAAACCCAAATCAGCCGACAAGTTATCCTCGAGGCTAAAATACTGGAAGTGACCCTTGATGATAGCCATCAAGATGGCGTTAACTGGGAAAGCATCGTCAGGGAAGGCATCAACAAGGCGCCGCTGTTGACTGGCATAGGCGGCGTTATGAATCCTGCCACATTTGCCTCTGTTTTTACCTTAGGCGGTAGTGCGGGTGATTTTCGTGCCTTTGTCGAACTGATGGGAACTCAAGGGAAAACCAATGTGTTATCCAGCCCGAGAATTTCGACGTTAAATAATCAAACGGCCATCATTAAAGTCGGCCAGGATGAGTATTTCGCTTACGATATTCAAAGTGGAAACTCTAGCGGCGGCAGCGGCAACGCTAACATTATTACCACACCTTTTCCCAAGCTGGATGTTTTCTTTTCCGGCATAGCGCTGGATGTTACGCCGCAGATAAATGATAACGAGGACATCACCCTGCATATCCACCCCTCCATTAGCCAGGTTAAAGAAGTAACCAAAGATTTCTGCGGTGGCAACAATAACGCTACCTGTAACATAGGATCTTTACCGATGGCGCTTACCACTGTCAGGGAATCCGACAGCATAGTCAAAGCCAAAAATGGCCAGATTATTGTACTGGGCGGTCTGATGCAGGAAAATAGTAATGAAAACAAACAAGGTATCACCGGATTAGCTGCAATTCCTTATATCGGCAATCTGTTTAGGGTCAACACCGGTAAAACCCAAAAATCAGAACTGATTATATTGCTTAAAGCCAGCTTTATCGGTAGCGATGCAGACTGGCAAAATGAAACAAACTCCAGTAAACAACGTTTTGAAAAGCTGGACTCCCAACCGCGTTGGAAATAGGTTATACAGGTGGAGCTGGCTGCATTTTCTACTGCAATACCTTCTTGAACAACACTTAAAGTTCTATGTATAAATCACACTTTGGTCTCAATAGTCAGCCATTTGGCCTAACCCCTGACACACAATTTTTTTGTGAGCTACCCTCTCATTTAGAAGCGCTCAACGTGTTACTGATCGCTTTACACAACTGCGAAGGGTTTATCAAGATTACCGGCGATGTCGGCACCGGCAAAACCATGCTCTGCCGAAAGTTGCTCAATGAATTGCCCCAGCCTTTCGAGACTTCATACATACCTAATCCGCATTTGTCGCCGATGGGCTTGCTGATGGCTTGTGCCGATGAAATGGGTATTGAATACTCCCGCCATATCAAACAAAACGGATTGATGAACTTAATCAATGACTTTCTAATCAATTGCGCTGTTAACGGAAAAAAACCGGTACTGATTATCGATGAAGCCCAGTCCATGTCGATTGAAACATTAGAAGCGTTACGTCTTATCACCAACCTGGAAACCGAAAAACAAAAACTGCTGCAAATCGTGTTATTCGGTCAACCTGAACTTGATGAACAACTGCACAACAAAGCCATCCGGCAACTCAGGCAACGCATCACCTTCAGTTATGTGCTTAAGCCGCTCACGCAAAAAAACGTTGCCGATTACATAAAACACCGGTTGCGTGTCGCCGGCATGGGCAATCTAACCATTTTCTCCGGATTGGCGATCAAAGCTATGCATCACTACAGCCGGGGCATACCCAGACTGGTTAATATTTTGGCCAATAAAGCGATGCTGTCAGCCTATGGCAAAGGTTATTCATCAATAGGCGTTAAGCAGGTTTATCTGGCCGCTCTGGATACCGAAGACGCCAACACAAAATTTAAACTTTTTGGCTTCCGTAAACGCTATTTACTGTTGCTGTTTCTTGCGATTGTCGGCTACCTATTGACGCCTGCGGCAAGCCTATTATGAGCCTGATTAATCAAATGCTGCGCGACCTGGAAAGCCGTAACTCGACCAACAATGCCCCCTCGATGCTGCAACACAATATTCAGGCGACACAGCCCCCAACGTCAAAAATGCCGCTCCTAATCGGAAGTTTATTGGCTGTTATTGCGGCAGG
>Ga0207952_1000950_pt1 | contig 15712 bp, 13 predicted proteins | sample SubbioR12Aug_8Ca_FD_184831 | JGI IMG/M metagenome (GOLD analysis project Ga0207952, IMG submission 184831) | Serpentinite rock and fluid subsurface biosphere microbial communities from McLaughlin Reserve, California, USA - CR12Aug_8Ca (SPAdes) | ecosystem: Environmental > Terrestrial > Deep...
GCTTGGTGTCGATCTCAGCCTTGTCACCGGATTTCAATACATCTTCCAGGTCCTTGATGGCGGCTTCGATCTTTTCTTTTTCGCCAGCTTCCAGTTTGTCGCCATGCTCAGCCAGCGCTTTTTTGGTGGAGTGCACCAAAGCGTCGCCCTGATTGCGGGACTCGGCCAATTCCTTGACCTTTTTGTCTTCTTCCGCGTTCAGTTCAGCGTCTTTCACCATTTTCTGGATTTCATCTTCGGTCAACCCAGAGTTGGCCTTGATGGTGATCTTGTTTTCTTTACCAGTGGCTTTGTCTTTTGCACCTACGTGCAAAATACCATTGGCGTCGATATCAAAAGTCACTTCAATCTGTGGCGTGCCACGGGCTGATGGTGGAATGCCTTCCAGGTTGAATTCGCCCAGGCCTTTATTGCCGGCGGCGATTTCACGTTCACCCTGGTAAACCTTGATGGTTACTGCAGGCTGGTTGTCGTCTGCAGTAGAGAACACCTGGCTGAACTTGGTCGGGATAGTCGTATTTTTCTGGATCATTTTGGTCATGACGCCGCCCAGGGTTTCAATACCCAGGGACAAAGGTGTCACGTCCAGCAACAACAGATCTTTACGGTCACCAGACAAGACAGAACCTTGAATAGCGGCACCAACGGCAACGGCTTCATCAGGGTTCACGTCTTTACGTGGCTCTTTACCGAAGAATTCTTTAACAATGTCCTGAACCTTGGGCATACGTGTCATACCACCGACCAGGATGATGTCGTCGATGTCAGTTGTTTTCACGCCTGCATCCTTGATCGCCATGCGGCAAGGCTCGATGGTTTTCTGGATCAGTTCTTCAACCAGGGCTTCCAGCTTGGCACGTGTGATTTTCAAGTTCAAATGCACAGGTGCGCCATTTGCCATGGCGATATATGGCTCGTTGATCTCGGTTTGTTGCGAGCTAGACAATTCGATTTTTGCACGTTCGGCAGATGCCTTGATACGTTGCAAAGCGATAGGGTCTTTGGACAAGTCCAGACCATTGATCTTTTTGAATTCGTCGATGATGTAATCGATGATGCGTTGATCGAAATCTTCACCACCGAGGAAAGTATCGCCGTTGGTGGACAATACTTCGAATTGCATTTCACCATCTACGTCAGCGATTTCAATGATGGAGACGTCGAAAGTACCGCCACCCAGATCATATACAGCAATCTTGCGATCGCCTTTTTCTTTTTTGTCCAGACCAAAGGCCAGCGCAGCAGCTGTTGGCTCATTGATGATGCGTTTGACATCCAGACCGGCGATACGGCCAGCGTCTTTGGTTGCCTGACGTTGTGCATCATTAAAGTAAGCAGGAACAGTGATAACTGCTTCTGTCACTTCTTCACCGAGGTAATCCTCAGCGGTTTTTTTCATTTTGCGCAAAACTTCAGCAGAAATTTGCGGTGGGGCCAGGCGCTTGTCGCGCACGGATACCCATGCATCGCCATTGTCAGCTTTGGAAATGGTGTAAGGCATCAGACCGATGTCTTTTTGCACTTCTTTTTCTTCGAACTTACGACCGATCAAGCGTTTGACCGCGAACAGTGTGTTCTTAGGATTTGTAACAGCCTGGCGTTTGGCAGATGCGCCAACCAGAATTTCGCCGTCTTCCTGATACGCAATAATGGAAGGCGTAGTACGCGCACCTTCTGCATTTTCGATCACTTTTGGCTGGCCGCCTTCCATGATAGCAACGCAAGAATTGGTTGTACCCAAATCAATACCAATCATTTTTCCCATGATAATTCCCTTAGAATGTAGATTTTTTTGTCAATGTTGGTGAGCCAGTGCGCTTTTTTACTGCAACTGAACTCGTCTGTTTCGGATATATGGTAAAAAACACGCTTTTCAAGCCATTTTTTACGTGTTTTTTACGCTTTTCTTACTTTCCTTGCGCTACTGTCACTAAAGCCGGACGCAACAAACGGTCGGCAATGGTATAACCTTTTTGCAATACAGTCACGACCGTATTGGCCTCTTGCTCGGCAGGCACCATAGAGATGGCCTGGTGCTTCATAGGATCTAACTTATCGCCCTGCACCGGATTGATTTCGGTCAAACGATTCTTTTCAAATGCTGAGCTGAGTTGTTTCAATGTCATTTCCACGCCTTCTTTCAGCGCTTCTATGGATGGCGTATCAATCTTCAGGGCCATTTCCAGGCTATCCTTGACTGGCACCATGGCTTCGGCAAAACCTTCAATCGCAAACTTGTGCGCCTTGCTGATATCTTCCTGGGCGCGGCGGCGGATGTTTTCACCCTCAGCCTTGGCACGCATGAAAGAATCTTGCAGTTCCCGCACTGTTGCTTCGAGCTTGGCAATCACTTGCTCGGCAGTATCTTGCACAGGTGCTGCCTGCGGCGCTTCCGGTGCAGACGTCTGCACTGTTTCACCCTGAACAATACCGTCCAGTTGAACTTCCGGCGCGGCTTCTTTTATTTCTACCTTTTCCGCTTGCTGGTTTTCTTGCTCTTGCATACTTACTCTCCCGATCAAAAACATACATTGCCCCTGCAATTGGGGATATACCCTTACGATTTCAAGGCTTAATCTTAAAAAATCCTGAACTTCCCTGATTTGCGGCAATCTGGGGCATATAAAGATACATTCAAGGTACAAATAAACACATCTCGTAACAAAACTAAAACAATTCATTACTGGCATAAGGCAAAGCGCGTCCTAAAATGATGTCAAGGACACCACCAAATAAGGTTGCCATCATGAAACTCTCACTGATCTCTTTACTCTTGCTTGCCTATACAGTTGCCACCGTTGCATGGATATGCCTGTCGCAAAGTAATGTCATGGCCTCCTAAGTTGAGGGCATGCGGCCAAATTGCAATACTTACAAGATCAGCACGCTGTTTTGATCTTGCTTTGTGTTTGCCTGCTATTGCAATGCAGGCAAGGTATGCTCATACATCTGAACTTGGCACTTAGGTATTTGCAAAGCAATTGCGGCTTAGTTGTCATTTAATTGCAGCTTGGCTGCCATTCAGTTGGTACTCAATTGCCACTTAGTTGGCATTTAATTGCTAAATTGCATTAAATAAACGCATAGTTTAATCAGCCCCTCCAACGAAACTGGCCTCTTCTCAAGTAAAATCGCCTGTTGCGAACAATTCAGCGCAAATCAGAGATTTTTACAGGAGTGAGGCATGATTTTTGTCACAGGGGGCGCGGGTTTCATTGGAGCCAATTTTGTTCTGGACTGGCTGGCCCAGTCAGATGAGTCTGTCCTCAATTACGACAAACTGACCTACGCTGGCAATTTAAACAACCTGTCCAGCCTGAACAATGATGCACGTCATGTTTTTGTCAAAGGTGACATCAATGACAGTGCGCATCTGTGCGGCTTGTTTTTTGAATATCAACCCAGAGCCATCATCCATTTCGCGGCGGAAAGCCATGTAGACCGTTCAATCGTTGGTCCGGCGGCTTTTGTCACTACCAATGTGAACGGCACCTTCAGCCTGCTGGAAGCGGCACGCACTTACTGGCAAAGCCTGGAAGGCGAAGATAAAGAGAACTTCCGTTTCCTGCATATTTCCACCGATGAAGTCTATGGCACGCTGGCAGCAGACGATGCGGCATTCAGCGAAACCACGGCTTACGCACCAAACAGCCCATATTCTGCGACCAAGGCGGCATCTGACCATCTGGTGCGAGCTTACCACCATACCTATGGCTTGCCGGTGCTGACGACCAATTGTTCCAACAACTATGGTCCTTACCATTTCCCTGAAAAACTCATCCCCCTGATGATTACCAATGCCCGCGCTGGCAAGGACTTGCCTGTGTATGGCGATGGCCTGCAAGTGCGCGACTGGCTGTATGTCAAGGACCATTGCTCGGCCATACGCCGGGTGCTGGAAGCAGGCAGGCTGGGTGAAACCTATAACGTTGGTGGCTGGAATGAGCAAACCAATCTGAGTGTCGTGCATACCCTGTGTGAACTGCTGGATGAATTGCAACCCAAGGCTCAGGGCAGTTACAAGGACCAGATCAAACATATCACTGACAGGCCCGGCCATGACCGCCGCTATGCCATTGATGCCCGCAAGATAGAAAAAGAACTGGGCTGGAAGCCGCAAGAAACTTTCAGCACCGGCCTCAGAAAAACCGTGGAATGGTATCTGGCCAATGATGAATGGACCAAACAGGTACAGTCGGGCGAATACCTGAAATGGGTAGCACTGCAATATGAAGATGAGGAAGAAGCATGAGCAGTCAGGTCAGTAAAAACATGAGCAATACATCCGCACGCAAGGGCATCATCCTGGCTGGTGGTTCAGGCACGCGCCTGTATCCTGTGACCCAGGCCATTTCCAAGCAATTGCTGCCTGTCTACGACAAGCCCATGATTTATTACCCGCTGACATCTCTGATGCTGGCGGGGATACGCGACATCCTCATCATTTCCACACCACAGGATACGCCGCGCTTCACCGAGTTGCTGGGCAATGGCAATCAGTGGGGCATACAAATCACTTATGCAGTACAGCCCTCGCCTGATGGCCTGGCCCAGGCTTTTATCATAGGTAAGGAATTTGTCGGCAATGCCAATACTGCCCTGATACTTGGTGACAATATTTATTATGGCAATGATTTTGAATCACAATTACGCCAGGCGGATGCGCAGCAAGAAGGCGCCACCGTCTTTGCCTATCATGTGCAAGATCCTGAACGTTATGGCGTCGTGGAATTTGATGACAAGCGCCATGCCATCAGCATAGAAGAAAAACCACAGCAGCCAAAATCCAATTATGCAGTCACTGGCCTGTATTTCTATGACAATCAGGTTTGTGATATCGCTGCGAATATCAATCCATCGGCGCGTGGTGAGTTGGAAATCACCGACGTTAACAATGAATACCTGAAGCAAGGCAAACTGGATGTGCAATTGATGGGCCGGGGCATGGCCTGGCTGGATACCGGCACCCATGAATCCCTGCTGGAAGCTGGTCAGTTCATCGCCACCATAGAAAAACGCCAGGGCCTGAAAGTTGCCTGCCCTGAAGAAATTGCCTACCGCCGTCATTACATCAGTGATGCCGAGCTGGAAAAACTGGCGCAGCCGCTCAAGAAAAATGAGTATGGCCAGTATCTGCTGCAACTATTGAACAAGAAAGCGTATTGATACATGAAAGTGATAGAAACCGGACTACCGGATGTCTTGTTGCTGGAGCCCAGGGTCTTCGGTGATGACCGTGGCTTTTTTTATGAAAGCTTCAATGCCAAAACCTTTGCTGACCTGACTGGTGTCACCACGGCTTTTGTGCAGGACAATCACTCCAAGTCGGCAAAAAATGTCTTGCGCGGCTTGCATTACCAGATACAGCAAAGCCAGGGCAAGCTGGTGCGTGTAACGGCTGGTGAAGTATTTGATGTCGTCGTTGATTTGCGCAAGTCTTCTCCCAGTTTTGGCAAGGTCACGGCAGAGATTTTGTCGGCAGAAAACAAGCGCCAGTTATGGATACCACCAGGCTTTGCCCACGGCTTCCTGGTCATGAGCGAGAGTGCAGAATTTTTGTACAAAACCACCGATTACTGGGCACCCGAACATGAGCGCTGCCTGTTATGGAATGACCCGGCGCTGGGCATAGACTGGCCTTTGACGGATGCCCCCTTGCTGTCAGCAAAAGATGCCTTGGGCAAACCCCTGGCCCAGGCTGAGGTCTTTGCATGAGGATATTATTGACAGGCACGAGCGGGCAACTGGGCCATGCCCTCCTGCCGCAATTATCACGCTTGCCTGCAACTGCCATCATCCATGCGCCGCAAAGAGCAGAACTGGATTTGAGCAATGCCGCGCAATTGCGACTGTGCATCGCCGACTTCAAACCTGACCTCATCATCAATCCGGCGGCATATACTGCTGTCGATCTGGCCGAGAGTGAAGCAGACAAGGCCCATGCCATCAATGCCATTGCCCCAGCCATCATGGCGGAAGAAGCACGCAAGCTGGGCGCTGGCCTCGTCCATTATTCGACAGATTATGTATATGCCGGAGACAAGGCAGATGCCGCGGGTAACTGGCAAGCCTATGTAGAAACCGACGCCACCGCCCCGTTGAATATATATGGCAAAACCAAGCTGGAAGGCGAGCAGGCCATCATCGCCAGTGGCTGTTCGCATTTGATCTTGCGCACCAGTTGGGTGTATTCAAACTTTGGCAAGAATTTTTTCCTGACCATGCTGAAACTGGCGCGTGAACGCGATCAGTTGCGCGTGGTCAACGACCAGTGGGGCACACCCAATTCGGCTGACTGGCTGGCTGCTGCTACTTGCGAGATACTTGCTCAGCTACAGCAATCCACAGATACGGCGACATGGTGGCAGCAATTTGGTGGCGTGTATCACCTGAGTGCCACAGGCGCGACCAACTGGTTTGCCTTTGCCACCGCCATCATCGAACTGGCAGCTCATCAAAACAAACTGGGCAAGGCTGCGCCGCAGATCAGTGGCATACCAGCCAGTGAATATCCTGTGCCTGCGCGTCGCCCGCATAACTCTTTATTGAGTACAGAAAAATTGCAGGCTGCTTTTGGATTGTCCATACCAGACTGGCGCAGCACCCTGGACGCCTGCATGCAAAGTGTGCAGGCTGCTGCGTCTGCACCACTAAATTCAACAACTCAAGCTCAAGGTCAGGCCACGTGAAACTGCAAATGATACCTATGCGCGTGCTCGGTGATGAGCGCGGCAGCCTGGTCGCCGTCGAGGCCAACCAGGACATCCCTTTTCCCATCGCCAGGGTTTACTATATTTTTGGTACGCTGGAAGGTGTGGAACGCGGCTTTCATGCCCACAAGACCTTGCAGCAAGTGGCGGTGGCGGTGCGCGGTTCCTGCACCATGGTGTTTGATGATGGCAAAGAGCGCGTAGAACTCGAACTTGATTCCCCGGCCAAAGGTGTCTACATAGGCACACGCATCTGGCATGAAATGAAAAATTTCACCGAAGATTGTGTCTTGCTGGTGTTTGCTGACCAGCACTATGACGAGGCAGATTATTTGCGCAAGTATGATGAGTTTTTAGCTTATTTGCAGACTGCTCAACAATCCTAGAGAATAGTTTTTTGCGATAAGACCTCTCAACACAGAGACACAGAGCCACAGAGGAAAACATGAGAAAAAATCCATGCAAAATCTCTGTGTCTTCATTCTTTAGACGAATGGATAACATGAAACCTATACCTTATCTGGAACTCAAGCCTCAGCATCAGGATTTGCGTGCAGAGTTGAATCAGGCTTTTAATGAAGTATTGGATAGCGGCTGGTTCATCCAGGGCAAGCAGCTAGAAGCCTTTGAAGCTGAATATGCTGCGTACTGCGGCAGCCAGTATTGCGTTGGTGTCGGCAATGGCATGGATGCCCTGCATCTGATCTTGCGTGCCTACGGCATAGGCGAAGGTGATGAAGTTATCGTACCTTCGAATACCTATATCGCCAGCTGGCTGGCGGTGTCGTATGCGGGTGCCACGCCAGTGGCGGTGGAGCCGGACCTGGCTACCTACAATATTGATCCTGCAAAAATCGCGGCGGCCATTACTCCAAAAACCAAGGCCATCATGGTCGTGCATCTGTATGGGCAGTTGGCAGATATGGACCCGATTATCGCCATCGCTCGTGAACATGGCTTGAAAGTCATAGAAGATGCGGCGCAATCGCATGGCGCGACATATAAAGGGCGTGTCTCTGGTGGCCTGGGTGATGCTGCTGCCCACAGTTTTTATCCGGGCAAGAACCTCGGCGCGCTGGGCGATGCGGGTGGTGTCACCACCAATGACGCAGAGCTGGCCAAGCAATTAAAAGTCTTGCGCAACTATGGTTCGCAAATCAAATACCATAATGAAGTCAAGGGCTATAACTCGCGCCTTGATGAATTGCAGGCAGCTTTGCTGCGGGTAAAACTGCACAGGCTTGATGGCTGGAATGTACAGCGCCGCGCGCTGGCGCAGCAATATCAGGAAGGCTTGAAAGACTTGCCTGGCCTGGTGATACCCTTTGTGCCTGAGTGGTCTGAGCCAGTCTGGCATATCTATGCCGTGCGTCATGCCAAACGTGATGCCCTGCAAAAACACTTACAGGATGCTGGCATAGGCAGCCTGGTGCACTACCCTATCCCGCCGCATCTGCAACCGGCTTATGCTGAATTGCAACTGGGTGTGGGCAGTTTCCCACTGTCTGAGCAAATCCATGCAGAAGAACTGAGCCTGCCGCTAGACCCATATCTTGCACCGGAAGATGTCAGCCGCGTCATCGCCGCTGTGCGCGATTTCGCCCTGCAAGCTTCCTCGGCCACCTCAACTGCGCCAACTCGCTGACAATGACACTGGTACGTACCAGCCTGTTAAATGCAATTGCTGTCATGGTCAGGATGCTGACCATGCTGGGCCTGAACAAACTGCTGGCAGTGTATGTAGGGCCAGGTGGCTATGCCGTCATAGGCCAGTTCCAGAATGCCGTGACCATGGTCTTGTCATTTGCCAGTGGCGCGATTTCCACAGGCGTGACCAAGTACACGGCTGAACATGGCGACGATGCCGCCGCTCAGCAAAGAGTATGGGCCAGCGCGGCGCGTATCTCTGTTTATTGCTCACTGGCTGCCTCTGCCGTCATTGCGGTATTTCATCAGCAACTGGCGGTATTGCTCTTAAGAGATGCGCAGTATGGCAGTGTGTTTTTATGGCTGGCAGCCAGCCTGGTGTTGTTTGTCTTGAATACGCTGTTACTGGCGATTTTGAATGGCAAGAAAGCAGTCGCGGCCTATGTAGGCGCCAATATCGCGACCAGCATAGTCACTCTGCTTGCTACATGGTTGCTGGCCAGTGTCTGGGGCCTGTATGGCGCACTGGTGGCGCTGGCCGTGAACCAGTCTTTCGTCGCCATCATCACACTCATCCTCTGCTTGCGCAGCAAATGGTTCAGCTTTGGCATGCTGTTTGCAAAGGCAGACAAGGACATGCTGCGCAAACTGGGCGCGTATGCACTGATGGCTGTTGTCACGGCCACGGTCGTGCCGCTGAGCCAGATGCTGATACGCAATCACCTGGTGCAGGACTTTGGCTGGCAAGAGGCTGGTTACTGGCAGGCAGTGACACGCATCAGTGATATTTATCTGATGCTGATCACGACCACGCTGACCGTGTATTACCTGCCGCGCCTGGCAGAAATCAAGGCTGCAGCAGAATTGAAAAAAGAAATCGCCCGCGTATATCGCTTTGTCTTGCCTTTGACAGCACTGGGTGCAGTCATGGTCTATCTCTTGCGTGACCTCATGCTGTGGCTGGTGTTCACTGAAGAATTTCGCCCCATGTTGCAGCTATTGGCCTGGCAACTGGTGGGCGACTTTATCAAGATAGGCAGTTGGGTGCTGGGCTTTGTCATGCTGGGCCGGGCACTGACCAGGCCTTATGTGATTACCGAGATCGTCTTCAGCCTGTCACTGGTTATTCTGACTTATCTGCTGACCCCTACATTTGGCCTGCAGGGTGCAGTCATTGCTTTTTGCATTAACTATGTATTGTATTGGGCATGTATCGCCTGGATTTTAAAAAAATATGCCTACCGCTGAACGCCAACTCAAGCTCGCCAACTTTATCCAGGATTGCACAGACCGTGTGCTGGCGGCTGACGGGCTGGATACCTGTGTGCGGCGCGCCCGCGCCCTAGGTGAGCTGTTGTGGAAAAACGATCTGGGCCAGTATGCCCTGCCTGCGCTTGAACTGGCGCTGCTGCAACGTTACCAGCATCTCTTCAAGGCTCCGGCCCAAGGAGAAATCAGGGCGACTTATCTGCATGTACTGAGCCAGGCATATACCAGCAGCGGCCACACCCGCGTGGTTGAACATTTGATCGCCAGCCAGGCTTTGCAGGACTCTGCCGTACTGGTGACAGAAAAAGCGCCGCCAGAAACCTGGGCGAAACTCAGCACTCCCAGCCAGCCCTGCATCTGCCTGCCCGGGTTCAGCAACAGGCAGGAAAAGATACAGGCATTATTGAATCACTTTGCCCGCTACAAAATAGTCGTGCTGCATATACACCCGTATGACATGGAGGCAGTCATTGCCGCTGGCCTGGCCAGGCAATTTTGCGGCACCCGGATTTATATGTATAACCATGCTGACCATGTATTTTCGTATGGACATGGCATGGCCGATGTGGTGCTGGAACTCAGTTATTACGGCTGGGAACTCGGCAAGCTGCGTGGCAGCCACGATAAATGCGTGTTCGCTGGCATCCCGCTGAAGTTGCCAGACAGCACAGTTGCACGTCCTGAAAACACCGCAGGCCATATCGCCAGTGCTGGCTCGGCCTACAAGTTCAAACCCGGTGGTGCCTATTCTTTCCCTGATTTTGCAGTACGCCTGCAAGCCAGGACGGGGCGCAAACTCATGTTGATAGGCCCCAACCTGAAAACCAACTGGTGGTGGTGGAAACCGGCGCGGCAAATGGGTGCGCAGGCCATCTTCCATCAACGCATGGCGTACCAGGACTATCTGGTCTGCATGCGCGATGCCAGCGTCTATGTAGACAGCTTCCCGCTGACGGGTGGCACGGCCTTTCCGGAAATGGCGGTCAAGGGCTTGCCCTGCTTTGGCATTTTGACTGGCGCGCATGGTTATTCACCGGCAGACCAGCTCAAATCTGCCAGCCAGGAAAGCTTGCTCGATGACATGGATAATTATCTGCGACAGCATCAGCGACCTGGTATAGACCAGCTTGCGGTACTGCAAAAGATCAGGGAAGTACATGGCATAGAACAGGTGGCAGGACGCATCAGCCAGGCTGAAATGCTGAATTCACAAGAAAAACAACCGCCCTGGCATAATCCGGCACCTATAAACTGCGATTTCTATGAGAAAATCTGGTACACAAGGAAATTATTCACGCCGCCCATCCATAATTTGCCAGACTGGAAATTGGGCGTATTATTTTTAAAGTATTGGATACAGAGTCGGCAGCTTGGTCACAAGACTTAATGCAGCATCACTTAGCTAAATATGATACATGTCGCAATCGTCAGTCACGGCCATGAAAATCTGCTTATCGCAAGCGGCATGGGTGGCTTGCGCGATGCCGCAGCAGACATGCATGTGTGGATCAAGGACAACCATCCTTCCCCCGCACTAAAAGCCTATTGCCTGCAACATGGTATCTCCTACACCGACGACAAGCCCGGCCTGGGTTTTGGTGAAAACAATAATTACCTGTTTGACCTGATCAGTAACAGCGTCGGTTTTGCCGAGGGTGACAGCTTCATCGTCATGAACCCTGACATCACCATCAGTGCAGACACTATCACCACCCTGGTCGAGAATATGCGGCGCGATGCTTTTCCCGTTGCCACCATCAACCTCTACCGTGATGAACAGCATTTGTATGTGGATGCGAATATACGTCGCTTCCCGAATGTGATTTCCTTATTGCGCATGGTCGCCGTGCGCTCCCTGTCCGAACCCTATGACAAGCAAAGCATGACCGATGCCTGCCATGTGGACTGGGCCTCGGGTGCCTTCCTGGCCTTTGATGCGCGCCACTACAGGGCACTGCAAGGTTTTGATACCCGCTATTTCATGTATTTTGAAGACGTGGATATCTGTTACCGCTCGCGCCAGTTACTGGGCAAGGGTGTGCGCTTTTATCCGCAATTGCATGCCACCCACACCGCAGCCCACAAGAACCGCAACCTGGTATCACGCCATGCCAGCTGGTTTTTCCGCAGCTTCTTGAAGTTTCTGTCGCGTCGCTATTTTGTCTATGACAGGCGATCCAACCTGTCGGCCCCTAAATAAAGTATGAAGCAAGCAATCCTGTTGACCGGTGCCAGCGGCTTTGTCGGCCAGGCTCTTGCCCGCGCCTGCCTGGCTGCTGATGCCAGCCTGGTTTGCCCAACCCGCCGTCCGCTGGGCTGGCAGGCGGCAGAGATGCGCAATCCCCTGATTGGCGACATGACAACCGACACTGACTGGTCAGCACATCTGCAAGGCGTGGACATCGTCATCCATAGCGCAGCGCGGGTACATGTCATGCAAGAGACAGCCAGCGACCCGCTGGCACAATTCCGCGCTGTGAATGTTGCGGCCAGCCTGCAACTGGCACGCCAGGCTGCGGCTGCCGGGGTCAAACAATTTATCTATCTGAGTTCAGTCAAGGTGAATGGTGAAGCCACCACAACTGGTCAGCCCTTCACTGCCGACGACGTGCCCATGCCGCAAGATGCCTATGGCATTTCCAAGCAAGAGGCCGAACAGGCCTTGCTGCAACTGGCAACACAAACTGGCATGTCTGTCACAATCATACGTCCACCTCTGGTGTATGGACCTGGTGTCAAGGCCAATTTCCTGAGCATGTTGCGCGGCATTCGCCGTGGCCTGCCTTTGCCGCTGGCCAGTATCCATAACCAGCGCAGCCTGGTGTATGTGGGTAACCTCGTCGATCTCATCCTGCATTGCCGTTTGCATCCTGCGGCACGCAACCAGATTTTCCTGGCATCGGACGGCAGGGACTTGTCGACGACAGAATTATTTCGCCTGTGCGCGCAGGCCTTGCAGGTGAAATCCAGGCTGTTTCCTTTTCCGGCCAGCTTGTTGACACTTGCCGCCAGCATGCTGGGCAAGAAAAGTGTCGCCGAGCGTTTATGCCAGTCATTGCAAGTCGATATCAGCAAGACCAGGAAGCTGCTTGCCTGGTCACCGCCCTATACCGTAGAACAAGGCTTGCAGGCCACTGCAGCAGCACTACCCTCTTAATGAATATGTGATTATGTTAAAGCGTCTTTTTGATCTCATCCTTGCCCTGACAGCCAGCCTGTTCTTGATCATCCCCCTGATCATCGTCGCCATCTGCGTCAAGCTGACTTCCCGCGGCCCCATTGTTTACTGGTCAGACCGGGTCGGGCGCAATAATGTCATCTTCAAGATGCCCAAGTTTCGCAGCATGCTTATCGATACACCAGCAGTTGCCACGCATTTGCTGACGAATCCCGATCAATACCTGACACCCATAGGTTCTTTCCTGCGCAAATCCAGCCTCGATGAATTGCCGCAATTGTGGAGCATACTCAATGGTGACATGAGTTTTGTCGGCCCCCGCCCGGCCCTGTACAATCAGGATGACCTGATTGCCCTGCGCACAGAAAAGCAAGTGCATACTATCCCCCCTGGCCTGACTGGCTGGGCACAAATCAATGGCAGGGATGAATTACCCATCCCGGTCAAAGTAGACCTGGATGCGTATTACCTGCAGCATCAGTCCTTCATGCTGGATATCCGCATCCTGTTCCTCACCTTTTACAAGGTGGTGCGTCGTGATGGCGTTACCCATTAAAAGGATGAAACTATCATGATGCAATCCTTGCTGAATCTGCCACGGCTGCAAAAACAGGTAGTCGCCGCCCTGGCAGATGCACTCTTCCTGCCGCTGACCTTTATCCTGGCGATCTGGCTGCGCTATGAAACCTTTAATCTCAGCCTGTTCAATCATTACTTCTGGCTCATCGTTTCTTCTTCCCTGATCGCCATACCGGTATTCATACGCATAGGTTTATACCGTGCCGTGATACGTTTCATCGATCAGAAAATCATCAGCGTAGTCGTCTTTGGCGTCACTCTGTCGGTGCTGTTCATGGCCTTTGTGGCGGTGATGCTGCATATCACGCCATTATCGCGGGCAGTGTTTGGCTTTTTCTGGGCAGGCTCCATCCTGTATGTGGGCGCCAGCCGTTTCCTGGCCAGGGCCTGGCTGTTACAGGCTGACATGGCTGAAAACGCCACCCGCATTGCCATCTATGGCGCGGGTAAAGCAGGCGCGCAACTCGCAACAGCGCTGCGTGCAGGTGGTGAATATGTGTGCACCGCCTTCATCGACGACAACAAGTCTGTGCAAGGTTCGACCATAGGCGGCGTCAAGGTGTTCGCACCCGAGCTATTGAAAGACCTGGCCGACCGCCACGACATACGCGAGATACTGCTGGCCATGCCCAGCATCAGCAAGACCAGGCAAAAGCAGATACTTGATCAACTTGAGCTGCTGAAGCTCAAGATCAAAGTCACGCCATCAATACAGAGTCTGGTGAATGGCGAACTGCGTTTGCAGGATATACGTGAAGTCGAGATAGAAGATTTGCTGGGTCGCGACCAGGTAGAACCCGATGCCCGCCTGCTGAGCATCTGCATCACTGGCAAGCGTGTCATGGTGACGGGGGCTGGTGGCTCAATAGGCTCTGAATTATGCCGCCAGATCTTGCGCCAGCGACCGGCCAAACTGGTCTTGCTGGAAATGTCGGAATACGCCCTGTACGCGATAGAGCAGGAACTGACTGGCCTGCGCCAGCAACTGAAGCTGGATGTGGAGATTTTGCCCTTCCTGGGTTCGATACTCGACAGCGCCAAGCTCGACCGCATCTTTACCACCTGTGAAGTTGAAACCCTGTACCATGCTGCGGCCTACAAGCATGTACCGCTGGTAGAACATAATCCGGCAGAAGGCATACGCAATAATGTGTTTGGCACACTGTCCGTCGCGCAAGCGGCGATGGCGGCTAAGGTCAAGAATTTTGTGCTGATTTCTACTGACAAAGCAGTGCGCCCGACCAATGTCATGGGTGCGACCAAGCGTCTGGCAGAACTGATCTTGCAAGCCTGTTCACGCCGCCAGCAACATACGCGTTTTTGCATGGTGCGTTTTGGTAATGTGCTGGGGTCATCAGGCTCTGTCGTCCCCTTGTTCCGCAAGCAGATCATGGCAGGTGGCCCCATCACCCTGACCCATCCAGAGATTACCCGCTATTTCATGACCATCCCTGAAGCTGCACAACTGGTCTTGCAAGCCGGCGCCATGGGCGAAGGTGGCGATGTGTTTGTACTTGACATGGGCGAGCCTGTGCGCATCATCGACCTGGCAAGACGCATGGTGCACCTGAGCGGCCTGGAAGTGAAGAGTGAAGCAACACCAGATGGCACCATAGAAATCCAGCACGTAGGCCTGCGCCCGGGTGAAAAACTGTATGAAGAATTGCTGATAGGCGACAATGTCGAAGGCACTTCCCACCCGCTCATCATGCGCGCCCAGGAGAGCGAGTTGCCATGGGATCAACTCAATGCATTACTGCAAGAATTAAATACCGCCTGCACCGCCTTTGATTATGCGCAAATCCGCGCCTTGCTGCTGCAAATAGTGGCAGAATATGAACCACAATGCGGTATTGAAGACCTGATCTGGCAAGCCCAGCAAATAGGCTCTGACAACCAGACCACAGAGGCCACCACTGGCCTGCTCCACTGATACTTTTTAATAAAGAAAAATAATCATGTCCCTACTCTCTCCCAGCATATTCAAAGCCTACGACATACGCGGCATCATCGACAAAACCCTGGATGCCGAAGTTGCCCACCTGATAGGCCAGGCCTTTGGCAGCGCCGCCATCGCCAAGGGTGAAAAAGCCGTGGTCATAGGCCGTGATGGCCGTTTGTCCGGCCCTGATCTCATCACCGCGCTGGCCAAGGGTTTGCAATCGACTGGCGTGGATGTCATCGACCTGGGTGTAGTCGTCACCCCCATGGTCTACTTTGGCACCAATGTACTGGGTGCTACCTCCGGCATCATGGTCACTGGCAGCCACAATCCTCCTGACTACAATGGTTTCAAAATGGTGCTGGCGGGCGAAGCGATTTATGGCGA
>Ga0207952_1000951_pt1 | contig 15703 bp, 14 predicted proteins | sample SubbioR12Aug_8Ca_FD_184831 | JGI IMG/M metagenome (GOLD analysis project Ga0207952, IMG submission 184831) | Serpentinite rock and fluid subsurface biosphere microbial communities from McLaughlin Reserve, California, USA - CR12Aug_8Ca (SPAdes) | ecosystem: Environmental > Terrestrial > Deep...
AGGTTGGTGAAGATGCGCACACCATGAATGACACCCCAGAGATTGACGCCTATGACCCAATCCCAGTCAGCCTGTGTGTTTTCCCAGATCAAACCACCGGAACCGACACCAGCATTATTGAATACCAGATGGACAGCACCAAATTTTTCCATGGTGGCATCAGCCAGGGCCTGCACTTCTTCTGCATGGCGTACATCGCAACGCATGGCAAGCACTTGCGCACCTTGGGCTTCTAGCTCGGCTTTGGTCTTGTCCAGGGCATCTTGCTGCACATCAGCCAGCACCAGTTTCATGCCCAGGCGTGCGCCAATAATCGCAAATTCACGGCCAAAACCGCTGGCTCCACCGGTAATCACGGCTACTCTGTCTTTGAATACTTTCATGTTGTCTCCTCTATGTGATTTATTAAGTTTATTTATTTTGGATTAATTTATTTTGCGCGTTTCATCTGGAAGCCTAAGCGTGGGAAATGAACGACTACAGTTCCAGCTCGCTCATCGTGACGGCGCACAGCTAATTCATTTTCACTGGCGATAACCAGTTCACCGACTACCGGGTCCAGCGCATAATCAGTCGGCATGATGGCAATCTGCGCGCCCAACTCTATGCCATGGCTGTCAATAAAATTGCGTCCTGCAGTATCAAAGCCTTGCGCATTTTTGGCGATATCCAATGCTTCTGCACTGCTCAGCGCTTCCGACTGGTGATGCCCGAAAGCGGCTACCTGCTCCATCCAATTCAAGAGTTTTGGATACGCGTCGAAAACAGGATTGATCGCTGGCGCCAGTCGTATCAGCCACAAAGCCTGATACACAGAGAAATCAGCAATGCTGGCTTGCGTACCCAGCAGAAACGGCGCATCGCCAATGAGCATATTTTCCAGGCGACTTAAGTATTCTAAAAGTTGCCCTTTGGCTTCGCCCATACTGGTGCGTGGCATATTGCCACGCATGGTGGCACGGTCTGCGCTGAAGGCCTGCAATTCTTCAGCACTGATATTACCGAATATGGAAGGAATGGCTGCTGGCTGAAATGCATAGGGGATTGCTGTCCAGAACAGCGTAGTATCCGCCCATTGAGCCAGGTTGCGTGCAAGGCCGTTGATGGCAGCCGGGTATAGAGCAGGTGCAGGCGATCGTTTTTCCAGCACCGCGGCAATCAAGGAAGTATCACAGTAAATATCCCCGCCAATTTGCAGTATGGGCGTACGACGATAACCGCCAGTCAATGCCGTTACATCCGGCTTGGGCATGATGACGGGTACCGTTACAGACTTCCACTTCAATTGTTTGAAACCGAAAATCAAGCGGATTTTTTCTGAAAATGGAGAAATCGCAAAATTATGGAAGATAAGGTCGGACATGATTGCTCTGTGCTCCTTTGGTTTAGACAATGACTAGATCAGCTTCACCAACTGCTTGCCGAAGTTCTTGCCTTTCAGCAAGCCAATGAATGCTTCTGGTGCAGCAGCAATGCCTTCAGCAACAGATTCGCGGAACTTCAGTTTACCGGTCGCAACCAGGCCACCCAGTTCTTTCAAACCTTGCGGCCACAAATCCATGTGCTCGGAGACGATGAAGCCACGCATGGTCAAACGCATGGTCAGGAATACGCGGGCATTCTTGATGCTCAGTTGTTCACCGTTATAACCGGCAATCAAACCGCACAGGGCGATACGGCCAAAGGCATTCATGCGTGCCAGGCTGGCGTCAAAGATTTCACCACCAACGTTTTCAAACACGGCATCAATGCCCTCCGGTGTTGCGGCGGCCAAGTCAGCTTCCAGATTGCCTGCCTTGTAGTCTATGCATGCATCAAAGCCCAATTCATTGACGACATAAGCACATTTGTCTGCACCACCGGCTATACCGACCACGCGGCAACCCAGTTGCTTGCCCAGCTGACCGACTACGCTGCCCACTGCACCGCTGGCAGCTGACACCACGATAGTTTCACCAGCTTTGGGTTGCATGATCTGGGTCAGACCATACCAGGCAGTCAGCCCAGGCATACCAACCGAACCCAGGTAGGCCGACAATGGAATGTGAGTCGTATCGACTTTACGCAGCAACAAGCCATCAGACACGCCCATTTCTGACCAGCCCAGCATGCCGATGACTTTGTCACCGACGTTGAACTTGGCATTCTTGCTGGCGACTACTTCACCTACGGTGCCACCTATCATGGTTTCACCTATCACTTGCGGAGCAGCATAGCTCTTGGCATCTTCCATGCGGCCACGCATGTAAGGGTCCAGCGACATGTAGTGATTGCGCACCAAAAGCTCGCCATCCTTGAGTTCAGGAACAGGCAGGGACTCAAGACGGAAATTTTCTGGCACGACCTGGCCTTTAGGACGAGAGGCAAGCACAATACGCTGGTAAGAAGTTTGAGAACTAGTTGTCATGATTTGCTCATTTCATCAGGTGATTTGCCAAAGCCTGGAAGGCGCGGTAAGTGACAGGGTCAGTCGCACCATTGGCAGCAATGGGATGGGAAGAAAATTTAACGATGACCATTTCAGCCACCGGGTCTATAAAAATACGTTGTCCGTGTATGCCACGCGCTTCAAAAGTATGGTGGCTGTTGTGCCCTACCCACCACATGTTACGGTAAGAGTAACCAGGTAAAGTCGCATAGCCAGCTTTAGCGAATTTGGCTGGATCAGCACCCTTGCGTATGTCTTCTACAGCAGCGGCGGGAATGATTTGCTGGCCATTGAACTTACCATTCAGGCGCATCATTTCACCAAAGCGTGCCATATCGCGCAGCGTCAGGTTCAGGCCACCGCCGCCTTGCTCTGTGCCTACGCTATCCACAGCAAAATAGGCATCATTTTCGGTACCCAGTTTTTGCCAGATACGTTCAGACAAGAGATCAGATAAATTTTGCCCGGTAGCGCGTTTGACTATCCATGCCAGCACTTCAGCATTAACAGTCTTATAGGCAAAGGCTTCATCATGCTTGCCTTCTTTTTTCAATTTCACGAGGAAGTCATAAAAGGTTTTAGGCCCATCATAAGTTGGTGCTGTCGGCAGCAAGCCACCTGACCTGGCGTAGTCCCAGACTTCAGCTTTGGGGTCTGCATAATTTTCAGAGTACTGCACACCTATGGTCATATCCATGACCTGGCGCACAGTGGCGTCACCATAGGCGGTGTCTTTGAGTTCAGGAATATATTGCGTAACAGGCGCACTCGGATCGAGCTTGCCTTCCGCAGCCAAAGTCGCTGCCAGCGTGCCGACAAAGGACTTGGTGACCGACATGGCGATATGCGGCACATAGTTCTTGGTAATACCAAGGTAACGCTCGTAGACTATTTTTCCCTTGTGCAGTACCAGTATGCTGTCGGTATACGTGCGGGACTGCATATCCGCCCAGCTTATATCGCTGCCCTTTTCATCTGCAAACCGCAATTTATCGAGATCACGCAAAGCTACCGGCAAAACTGAAACCGGGCCGGCGCCATGCCAGACATTGCTGGTCGGTCCCAGTTCACGCCCATGCGAAAACGACCAGCGGGTACGGGGAAACTGATAATTGCTGCCATTGGCAAACTTGATGAGCTTGTCAGGCGCAGGAGGAAATCCTTGCATCCAGCCCATTTTTTGCGGATCGCTTGCCTCAGCATCAGGCAAGGCAGTTTGTGCCGAAGACATGCTCATGAATGGTCCACAAATTAAAGCTGAAAAAAGTACTGCAAAGCGGGTCTGCTGCATGTTGGTCTCCATTTATTTTTATAAGACTTGCAGAAACTACGTCAATTTTTAATCAGTCACTACCATAAAGCTTTTTCATATTTTCACCAGACTTCAAGCGTCGCAGGTATTTGAAAGTCCCCATGGCTTTGGCAATGAGCTTGTCGCCATTCCAGACTTCGCCTTCACAAAAGCACATGGTGGTGGATTGATGGAATGCCTTGCCACGCGCTTCCATACGGCCACCTGGTACGCCGCCTGGTTGCAGGAAAGTGGTTTTCATTTCTACCGTGACGACACCCTTGAGGTCACTGCTCATTGATCGCCCAGCCATCGCCATGACCACATCCAGCATGGTCATGATCACGCCACCGTGGGCAATTTGCCAGCTATTCATGTGACGGCCAGTTAAATCCAGCGCAAGGCGGGCCTGGCCATTTTCCATTTCCAGGAATTCGACACCCAGGTCATGCAAAAAAGGATTCAATACCGGTGTTGGTTGCGCAATGGGAAGCGTCGCAGGAGACGTGGCCTCTGTCATACAGCAGATACCCCACCATCTACTGCCAGGGTTTGGCCTGTTATATGTTTGCAGGCATCGCTGGCAAACAGCATGGCCACGCCCTTTAAATCCTCATCATCACCTATGCGTTGCAAAGGCGCTTCCTTGGCAAGTTTTTCTTCGCCCAGGTTTTCCAGTATTCCCTTGGTCATTTTGGAGGGGAAAAATCCCGGTGCAATCGCATTGACCGTAATGCCATGCACACCCCATTCACCAGCCAGGGTACGGGTGAAGTTGATGACCGCAGCCTTGGACGTGTTATAGGCAATGGTCTGCATGGTACCAGGTGCATTGCCAGCCAGACCGGCGATAGAGGCAATATTGATGATGCGGCCATATTTGCGCGGTATCATCGAGCGCTTGCCGACTGCCTGCGAGATCAGGAATATGCTGCGGATATTCAAGTTCATGACCTTGTCCCAGGCATCAACCGGGTAATCTTCCGCCGGTGCACCCCAGGTAGCGCCAGCGTTATTGATGAGGATATCGATATGCTCAAGACGGGCCAGTGCCTCGTCCACAAGTGGTTGCACTGCTGCTTCTTTCGACAAATCTGCAGCGATTGCGCTGGCATCAATGCCACGGCTTTTCAGGTGGGCGACGGCTTCATCCAGGTCAGATTGCTTGCGTGAAGACAGCACCACTTTGGCACCCTGCTCTCCCAGCGCTTCTGCCATTTGTAGACCCAGGCCACGCGAGCCGCCGGTAATCAGGGCGGTCTTGCCATGCAGGTCAAATAATTGTTGTACGGTACGAATTGCCTTGGTCATTGCTTGTCTCCAGTATGTGCGGCTACCACCTGTCTGCACGCAGACAGGAAGGGTATCGTGGGTTTTATGTAGGTTTGGTTATTTCAAGACTGTGGTTCAGAACCAGGCATCCTGCATCTCGAATGTCGTCATATCGATATTCGACAACAAATCCAGTTGCGGATGGACGCGTGGCAATTCCCAGTGGAAGAAGTATTTACAAGCCTGCAGTTTGCCAGCGTAGAAATCAGCATCGTGGTGATGTTCTTTGTTCAGGCACAAGGTAGCTTGCTCCAGCCACATCCAGGCAATCACGGCATGGCCAAATACTTCCAGATAAGCTGAGGCATTTGCCAGGGTTTTGTTGGTATCACCTACCCCATGCAATTGCTGGGTAACACTGGCCAGTCTCTGAAGTACGCGCGCAAGTGATTTGGTATATGCCAGCAATTCTGGATGTGCAGCTGCCCTCGCCAGTGTCTTGTGCATGATTTCGCCCAGAGCTTCCAGCGCCGCACCGTCTTGCATGACGACCTTGCGGCCCAATAAATCCAGGCCCTGTATGCCATGCGTGCCTTCATGGATGGGATTGAGGCGATTATCACGGTAAAACTGTTCTACATTGTATTCACGGGTATAGCCGTAGCCCCCATGCACCTGTATCGCCAGATTATTCGCTTCCAGACACCATTGTGAAGGCCAGGATTTGGCAATCGGTGTCAGGATTTCCAGCATCTGCGCGGCATGCGTACGTGCTTCTGGCGATGGCGCAGTTCGCTCTTCATCTACCAGTCGGGCACAGAATAAATTCAATGCCAGGCCACCCTCGACATAGGCTTTTTGTGCCAACAACATGCGTTTGACATCGGTGTGCTCAATGATGGGCACTTGTGGCGCCGCCGGGTCTTTGTTGAGCGGCGCACGTCCCTGTGGGCGATTACGGGCATAATCCAGCGAGTGCAGATAACCAGTATAGCCCAGCATCACGGCACCCAGGCCTACTCCTATGCGTGCCTCGTTCATCATGTGGAACATGTTCGCCATACCACGGTGCAAGGTACCTACCAGATAACCTATCGCGCCCGCTTTACCTTCAGGCTTAAATTTACCTTCACCAAAATTCAACAGGCAGTTAGTGGTACCGCGATATCCCATCTTGTGATTCAGGCCAGCCAGAACTACGTCATTGCGTTCACCCAGGCTGCCATCTTCATTTACCAACTTTTTGGGTACGATGAAAAGTGAGATGCCTTTGACGCCAGGTATCAGCTTGCCGTTTGCATCCGGCACTTTGGCGAGCACCAGGTGAACGATATTCTCGGCCAGTTCATGTTCACCCGCCGATATCCACATCTTGTTGCCAGTCAGCCGGTAAGTGCCATCTTCTTGTGGCTCAGCCCTGGTGACGATATCAGACAAGCTGGAGCCAGCTTGCGGTTCAGACAAACACATGGTCCCAAAGAAACGGCCTTCCAGCATGGGTTTGACGAAGGTTTCTATCTGCTCAGGTGTACCACATTTGAGCAGGGTATTGGCATTGCCTATGGTCAGGAAGGGATAAGATGCCGTCCCGACATTCGCGCCTTTGAAATAGGCAAAACCAGCTTTTTCAACGACACAGGGCAACTGCATGCCACCGACATCAAAGTCTTGCCCCGCTGCCATCAGGCCAGCTTCGCAAAATGCTTTCAGGGCTATTTTCACTTCAGGATTCATATGCACTTCTTCACCATCGAAGTGCGGCTCCTGCTGATCATTTTTTTTATTGTGGGTAGCGAACAGATCAGTCGCTATTTGTTCGCAGGTATCAAGGGCCGCATTGAAAGTTTCGCGGCTATGATCGGCAAAACGCGGCCTTTGATTCAGTGACTCTACATTCAGCCATTCATACAACATGAATTCGAGATCGCGGCGGGAAAGAATTTTAGATTGCATGGCTTTATCTGGACAAAAGAGATGAGGTACTCATTTTGCCCAAACTGCATGACAGCATCATGCAGTCCGGGCACCTGACATGCATCCAGCTTAGACTACTTCAAACAAACCTGCAGCGCCCTGGCCGCCACCAATACACATGGTGACCACTACATATTTAGCACCACGACGTTTGCCTTCGATCAGTGCATGACCTGTCAGGCGTGCACCTGAGACGCCATAAGGATGACCAACAGCAATCGCACCACCGTTGACGTTCAATTTGTCCATAGGGATGCCGAGTTTATCTGCGCAATACAAGACTTGCACGGCAAATGCCTCATTCAATTCCCACAAGCCTATGTCCTCAACTTTGAGGCCGGCTTTTTTCAAGAGTTTTGGAATGGCAAAGACAGGGCCTATACCCATTTCATCAGGCTCGCACCCGGCAATCGCAAAGCCACGGAAAATACCCAGTGGTTGCAAGCCCTTGGCTTCAGCCAGTTTGCTGTTCATCAGGATGGCAACAGATGCACCATCAGAAAACTGGCTGGCATTGCCAGCGGTAATGACACCACCTGGTACCGCAGTACGAATTTTGGAAACGCCTTCAAGCGTGGTGTCTGCACGTATGCCTTCATCTGCAGAAATGGTGACTTCTTTGGTAACCAGCATGCCAGTCGCTTTATCAGCAACACCCATGACAGTCGTCATCGGCACGATCTCTGCATCGAACAGTCCAGCAGCCTGGGCAGCGGCAGCGCGCAGCTGGCTTTGTACACCGTATTCATCCTGACGTTCACGCGGGATGCCATAACGCTTGGCAACAGTTTCTGCGGTTTGCAGCATAGGCCAGTAAACTTCTGGCTTGTGTTGCTTCAACCAGGTTTCAACGATCATGTGGCTATTGGCTTCGTTTTGTACGCACGAAATAGACTCGACACCGCCTGCCGCATAGACATCGCCTTCACCGGCAATAATTCTTTGTGCTGCCAGGGCAATCGTCTGCAAGCCGGAGGAACAAAAGCGATTAACCGTCATGCCAGCAGTAGTTACCGGGCAACCTGCCCGCAATGCGATCTGACGAGCGATATTGCTGCCAGTTGCACCTTCTGGTGTGGCGCAACCCATGATGACATCTTCCACCTCGCCCGCTTCAATCTTTGCGCGGGAAATGGCAGCATCGAGCACATGGCCGCCCATAGTGGCACCATGCGTCATGTTGAAAGCACCTTTCCAGGATTTTGCAAGGCCAGTGCGGGCGGTGGATACGATAACTGCGTCAGACATGTAGATCTCCTGATTAATATAAGTATGTGTACAGGCTGGAACTGCTGATAACCATCATAAGTAGTAATTTGCCCTTTGCAAACCAACATGCAGGAACAAACTTCCATAGCCCTGTTTTGCCTGAATCGAATTGCCTGAATTAAAAGCATATAGATCAAGCTCAAAAACTAGAATATCACATTTTAGTACGACCGTTCGTAAAATTATTTCATCTGATTCCAGTCTTGAATATTGCACTTCTTTACATGCTCAAGATAGCTCTTTTGTAAGTTTCTGTAAGTTTCGAGCAAGCAAGCCGTAAGTTTCGACTTGCACACTTTGCTTGCAATAAAAATTATGTCGGAAATGTGATTATGCGTTTTTGACCATTTTTTAGCATACTTAATATACTTAAAAAACAGGAGACAAGCATGGCGACAGCACCTATCGCAACGTCAGGCGGCATGACAGCAGAAGAACGCAAGGTTATTTTTGCGTCTTCACTGGGAACCGTCTTTGAATGGTACGACTTTTATCTATACGGCTCACTCGCGTCCATTATCGCCAAACAGTTCTTCGCTGGCACAGACCCTAATACCGCCTTCATTTTTGCATTGCTGGCGTTTGCAGCAGGCTTTATCGTACGTCCCTTCGGAGCGCTGGTTTTCGGTCGCCTTGGTGACATGATAGGTCGCAAGTACACTTTCCTGGTCACCATCCTGATCATGGGTGCGTCCACCTTCTGCGTTGGCTTGTTACCCAATTATGCGACTATCGGTATCGCTGCACCGATTATCCTGATCACTTTGCGCATCTTGCAAGGCTTGGCACTCGGCGGTGAATATGGCGGTGCAGCAACCTATGTGGCAGAACATGCGCCACAAGGCAAGCGCGGCGCTTTTACTGCATGGATACAAACCACTGCTACTTTGGGCCTGTTCCTGTCACTGATGGTGATTCTTGGCACACGTATGGCAATTGGTGAGGAAGAATTTGGCAACTGGGGCTGGCGCATCCCTTTCCTGGTTTCTGTCTTCCTGCTGGCAATTTCTGTATGGATACGTCTGTCCATGAATGAATCCCCAGCCTTTGCAAAGATGAAAGCCGAAGGCAAAACTTCCAAAGCTCCTTTGACAGAGTCCTTTGGTCAATGGAAAAACCTGAAGATCGTTATCCTTGCTTTGCTGGGTCTGACAGCTGGCCAGGCGGTGGTCTGGTATACAGGTCAGTTCTATGCCTTGTTCTTCCTGCAGCAAACCCTGAAAGTGGACGGCCCAACCGCCAACATCCTGATCGCAGCATCTCTGGTGATTGGTACGCCATTCTTTATCGTGTTTGGCTCCCTGTCCGATAAAATTGGTCGCAAGCCCATCATCATGGCTGGTTGTTTAATCGCGGCATTGACCTACTTCCCAATTTTTAGTGCACTGACGCACTATGCCAACCCTGCGCTGGAAGCTGCATTGAAAAATGCACCAGTCGTGGTAACTGCAGACCCTGACGATTGCCAGTTCCAGTTCAACCCTACAGGCACGAAGAAATTTACTTCTTCATGCGACATCGTCAAGGCTAAACTGGCTGCGGCGTCAGTCAACTACTCAAATGAAGTTGCTGCTCCGGGAACAATCGCCTCGGTTAAAGTTGGCGACAAAGTTCTTACCGCTTACAATGCCAAAGGCTTGCCAAAAGACGAAGCAACAGCAAAAGACAAGGCTTTCTCCAAAGATCTGGCTGAAGCAATCAAAGCTGCTGGCTACCCTGCCAAAGCTGACCCTGCTCAAATCAACAAGCCTATGGTTCTGCTCTTGCTGTTTATCCTGGTTCTGTATGTGACCATGGTCTACGGTCCTATTGCTGCCATGCTGGTGGAAATGTTCCCAACACGCATACGCTACACCTCAATGTCCCTGCCTTACCATATTGGTAATGGCTGGTTCGGTGGCTTGTTGCCTACCACTGCATTTGCACTGGTTGCTTTCAAGGGCGACATTTACTACGGACTGTGGTATCCAATCATCATCGCTCTGGTAACATTCGTTATCGGCGTCTTCTTCGTTAAAGAAACCAAAGACAATGATATTTATGCTGCTGACTGATAGTAAGCAAGCTTACTAAGCAAGAAACACAAAAGCCCGCGCGTCAAATGACGAGCGGGCTTTTTCAATATGGTGACTTGAAAAGTTTACAAAGAGTAGCGCATAGTCAAACCAGCTTGGCCCTCTGCCACTTTCAATTGCGCGTCACTACCTACTACCAGGCTGGCGCGGGTCGGAATATGACCAAATGGCAGACCAGTAATCACGGGAACATCAATCAGGCTACGGATATAGGCAAGCATGGCATCGAAGTCATAGCCATTGTCATGCACGGCCAGTTTGTAGGCAGAAAAATTGCCTAGTATGATGGCTTTTTGCTTGTTCAACACACCAGCAAAATGCAGTTGCAGCAGCATACGCTCTATACGGTACGGGTGCTCGCCAATATCCTCCAGGAACAGTATGCCATCTTCAACTTCTGTCCAATATGGCGTGCCGACTGCGTGCGTCAGCATGGCAAGGTTGCCGCCCCATAATTTGCCTTGCACATGCAAGTCTTGAGTCGCATCAGTTTCAAACTCCACCAAATGCGCGGTGTTGCTGACGCAAGCCTTGAATTGCTTCAGCGTAAACTCAACTGGTTGCTCCCGTATGTAATCATCACATAACATGGGGCCAGCAATACTGCTACGGCCACGTGCAAGCATTGCCAGATGAACCAAAGTGAAGTCACTGTAACCAACGAAACACTTGCCACTGTTTGCCAGTAGATCAAAATCAATCAACGGCATCAGCCTTGACATACCATAGCTGCCGCGCAGAGCCATGACTATCTGCACATCAGGATTTTGCGCTGCTTCATGGATTTGCCTTACACGCTCAGCGTCGCTTGCACCAAAGCGCTGGAATTTGGCGTCTGCCTGATAATAACTATGTACCTGAAAACCCTGCTCGGCCAGACGCTGCAAACCACGTTCAATCAGACTGTCATCCAGAGGTGCTCCGCTGGGGGCAATGATGGCGATTCCGGTTTGCGTGTTTTGTTCTGACATTTTATTCTGTTTCGGTCTTATGTAGAGAGTGAGCTACTGTTGGCCGCCAGTTTCTTTTGTGCCGCCGTAGCACGTCTGTGAGAAAAAAAATCTTTCAGCATGCCGCTGCATTCTTCTGCCAATACACCGCCAGTCACCTGCGTGTGATGATTCAATTGCCCATGCTCAAACACATTCAGCAAAGAACCTGCAACTCCTGTCTTGGGGTCGCTGGCTGCATAGATGACGCGCGCCAGGCGAGCATGCATCATTGCACCTGCACACATCATGCAAGGCTCAAGGGTAACGTAGAGTTCACATCCAGGCAGGCGGTAATTGCCGATTAACTCTGCCGCTGCGCGCAGGGCCATGATTTCGGCGTGGGCGGTGGGGTCGTGCTTGCCTATGGGGCGGTTATAGCCGCTGGCGATGATCACGCCATCTTTGACGACTACGGCACCGACTGGCACCTCACCCGCGTTCCAGGCCAACAGGGCTTGCTGGTAGGCTGCCTGCATGAACTGGACATCACGCAAGCTCTGCTGGTTCTGCTCACCTTGCGGCGACAGATTTTGCTGATCAGCCATTATCCGTCTATCTCTGCCCAGCAATTTGGAGTTTCATAGAGAGTGACCTTGGTCAGTTCCAGGGTCCGGCCAAATCTGCCGTGATAAACCACCTTCAGAATATCAAAGGCGATCTTGGCCAAGTTTTCTACAGTAGGTACACGATCAATGATTACAGTCTTGTGTCCCGGCAACTTCTCCAGGAAATTCTTGATGATGTAATCCTTCTCATACACGATGAAGGAATGGTCCCACAGGTTCACCAGATGTTCATTGGCGAGCGCCTTGATATCACCAAAATCCATGATCATGCCGTTGTCCGACTCGCCATCCTTCTGGACGACCTCACCTGTCAAGGTAATTTGCAGGGTATAGCGGTGACCGTGCAAATTGCGACACTGGCTGCCGTGATCGGGAATACGATGGCCTGCATCGAATTCCAACTTTCTGGTAATCGTTAACATGAAAACTCAAGGAATCTGTAATAGTTTATGGGTTTGCAAACTCAGCTTCCATTGCGGATGCTGTTTGCAGTATTCAATTGCAAGACGCAAATTATCGTCTCTTAATGGGCCATCCATGGCTTGTACAAAGTAATGTTCAAAATCAAGATTTGCATATGCCATCATATCCTGACCAAACTGTGGGATCACCACTTTCAACTCACTGCCCTTGCGCACGACCAGCTCAGAGCCCATTTTAGGACTGACGCAAATCCAGTCCACACCTTCAGGCACAGGCAAGGTGCCATTGGTTTCTATAGCAATTTCAAAGCCCACTGCATGCATGGCTTCAATCAGCGCAGCATCAAGTTGCAACAAAGGCTCACCACCGGTAAATACCACGTACTTACTGGCAGTATAGGATACTGGCCATAAAGCGTTGATTGTCGCAGCCAGGGCTTCGGCCTGTTTAAACTTGCCACCGCCCTCACCGTTTGTGCCAACAAAATCGGTATCACAAAACTGGCAAACCGCCGTCGCCCTGTCCTCTTCGCGTCCTGACCACAAATTGCAGCCAGAAAAACGACAAAACACCGCCGGGCGCCCGGCATGATTGCCCTCGCCCTGTAGAGTGTAAAAAATTTCTTTGACGCTATAAGTCACGTCTTATTCCCGCATGATTGTCAGCAGCGACTTTGAAGGCTGCACAGGCAAGGCTTTTGACAAAGCCGCTCTCTTTTACACTGCATGAAAAATGCAGTATATGAAATTTAGTGCGTTTTTGGAACGCAAAAGGGAGACATGATACCACGGAGTAGTATATTGGCCTTCTTACTTCAGTGAAACTCAGATGTAATCCAGCCAGTCTTCTTAAAAATTTATCAAAAAAATATAATTTTTACTAAATGACCCACGATTTTCCCGAAATCCCATGAGAAAACGCGAAGTCGACTCACCTGGACTTACGCTCTGAAACTAAAATGCTTGCAAGCTCATTGGCAGTGTATTGCTTGGTGCTGACAATTGCTGCTCCAGCATTATTTCGCAAATCGAGCCGCGCACTGCCGTCTCCAGAGCGGGTAATCGTGATGTTTGAACCATCCTTTGCTGTTACGACATGAGGCACAGCGATGCCTTGCTGATCGACATCGGTTAATTCAAGATTAAATTCGGTGGTCACGATTTTGACTGGGACAGGAGATTGAATTGAACTGCGTGCATAGGTATTTGCTACCCCATTTACTAAATAGGAAAATGAAAAAGTATCTGGATTGCGATATCCACTGACGTAGCGGCCATTTAATTCCTGATCCTGCGTATCATCAGCCATGCGGTATTTCAGTTTTTGAAAAGTTAAACTCTGCTGGAAGAGAATCCCAATAGTGTCACTGTCGAACATGCCAGAAAGAATAACCCCCTTGGGAGTTGCACATTGATCAAACTCAAAACGGATAGAAACAAAATTCTTGATTGTGCCGCCGTTAGGGCAAGCGATAGTCGCCGACGCTGACCAGTCTGCAAGTGAGCGAAACTCAAGAAGTAGCTGCATTTCCTTCACAGTGCGGTATTGCTCAAGCAGGTAAGTTGCAAACACCCGATCAATATTACTGACATTTAGCTCCTTCACGATCACCGGCTCAACGGGCGCATTACCTTGGCTACCACCGCCGCAAGAAGCAAGCGCGCAGCAGATGAGAACTGACAGAATGAATTTACGGAATATGGCCATAGAATTAGTGTAGTGAGTAAAAACGTATGAATTTAAGGCCCGGCCAGATCTGCACAAAACTGCTCTAACATTGTTGCGCCACCTGGTCACAGATATGTGCTGCCTGCGGTAATGCGCTCGAATACATGTTTTACGCACGATTTACAATAGTAAAAATTATATCAAAATACTATCACATATAGATAGATTGACCACTTTTTTCGATACTATATATTGCCAGGCCAAAATGCAAAAAGCCCGCAATGACGTGGGCTTCAGGGGTGTTTCGTGCTTTTAGTTGCTTGAAATTGCCAGACTAAAATCATTCGCGCTCAATTATCGACCGATGTGAAAATTCGTTTAAAAACAAATTTCCACATCAGAAACACAAATAACGCCATAAAAAGCACCATGCCAGGATTATCTCTGCTACGTTAGTTCGCAAGAGTTTGCTGACCGATCACCTCACTAGCGTAATCTACTACCGCCTTCCACATGCGCATCTGGGTCATGCGATTTGTTTACAGTTACTATTCAAGTTTGCAGTAGCCCAAGCCCGATCTTGTATTATGAATCTCTACTAGGTGCTCATCATGAACTCGCTTTAGTTTTGATGCATTTAGATCACGCTCAAAAACTAGAGTCCTTTTAGCTGCTGGGCTACGCCCTTAGCCGGGACTGATCGTTCAAAAGGGTACTTTGGGGATTTTTGGATCGCAGCAGTGTTATGTGGTATTACTCATATGCCTTCAGCGTTTCGAAAATTTCCTGCGACAGAGTTTCAAATTGACAGTGAATGGACTCCGATAGTTTTGTTAAACTATCAAAGTCTGGTGCCAAAAGTAGAGGAGCTTCGAAAATCGAATACTCCGGCATTTCCTCCTCATTGACCCACTTCACTTCTTTTAGTTTTTTCCAATAGAGAATCTGCACATCCTTTGTTTGCCCAAGAAGCCACAACTCAAAGTTTGCATTTTTATGGTTGAAAACAATCGCAAGCTTTAACTTTTTCTTCTTGAGATAGTCATTTTGCAAGTAGAAATATGTAAAATCTATGTAGCCATGTAGCACATTTGCAACCGAGAATTCGCTTTTATATTTCTTTGAGAATTCGGTTCTTAGATTTTGAACGATACCAACTAGATCTTGATAGGTCTTCTGGAGTTCTCCTTTGGAGAATGCGGTTTTATAAGCTGGTATACGTGCATTCAGACTATTGCTTGGCATTACCCACTTCCTTCAAAAACAAATGACACATAATGTTTGACTTAAGCGGCTTTTTAATCGATTTTAACTTCTCACTTTCAATTTAAGTCGATTACAAACCTTCGTCCATTCTTTTAAATCTAGCGAGTATTTGTTTGATTCACCACTCAAGGAAATCAAAGATTAACAAAATTTCAAGCAACCACAAGTAATATTTACTCTATCAATTTAATCAACTATTTTGACTAGTCGTAGATATTTTGTATTTGTAAATTTATTTAGCTTTGCCGAAGTTAGATCTGTCGACTTTGATGGTGTTTAAAAATTAAACTAGCAGACCGGAAAATCCTCGCATCGCGCATCCACGAAACAAGCAAAGACCAAATCTCTATAGGAAAAACTCCTCCTTGTCATGGGGTAATCCCCCCATTTTTAACCACAGCTAAAAGTAGCACTATGCTGCAATGGCGAGTTTTTGTTTAGGAGTTGTTCCTCCCAAGGCCATGTTAGGCCGTTCGTGA
>Ga0207952_1000952_pt1 | contig 15658 bp, 18 predicted proteins | sample SubbioR12Aug_8Ca_FD_184831 | JGI IMG/M metagenome (GOLD analysis project Ga0207952, IMG submission 184831) | Serpentinite rock and fluid subsurface biosphere microbial communities from McLaughlin Reserve, California, USA - CR12Aug_8Ca (SPAdes) | ecosystem: Environmental > Terrestrial > Deep...
CGGCCCAGACGACATGACGCCAAACCCGGCGCCATCCCGCCCGTTCAACCCGATAGGCGCCGCCGCCCGCGTCGCTATCGACCACCTTGGCCGCCACCCGAACCCGAATCCCCTGCGTTGCCAGCATTTCCGCCAACCCGGCGATATGCCGCGCCACGCCGCCACCGCCCTTTTCCGGCTCGAAATCGTTGTACACCTGAAGAACATTAGCAGCCAATGACAAATCCTTTATTGTTGTCTTGCATATTATCCTAACGACAATCCGCGACCGGCACCCGCCGATCGCGCGCTGGAACTAATGCGGACAAACGGGAAAGGCGCGCGGCGCGAAGCGCTCCTCCGGCCATCAACCATGGCGCGGCCATACCCGACAATGTCAGGATATGATCCGACGACACAAAAGTGGTAGAGAATGCGGCCAGCAAAACCGCCGATGCCCACGCCAATCCTCTCTCGCCGCCATCGTCCGCCGCCAGCAAACGGATGCAATTCATATAAAACCACAGGAACGCTAAAGCGCCCGGCAATCCCAGTTGAAATGCAATCGAGAAAAAGGCCCCCTCGCCGCCGCCTATGACCGCTGCCCGACTTTGCGCGGCAATCGCCCCCTGCCGGCCGACGCCCTCGCCAAACAACCACACCCGGGAAAACTCCTCGAGATTCCTTAACAACGCATCCCGGTGACCAACAGTTGAACTGTCGTAAACAGACAAACTGCTATCGATCGCCCGATAGAACAGCCATAATGCGGTACCGCCCAGCACGGCCGCCGCCGCCCAACGTATGCCGCGCCGCGTGCGCAACAAACCGCTGTTTGCCGCCAACACGCCGAGCACGCCAATGCATTCCGCGATCATCGCTCCGCGCGTACCGGATTGCCAGATGCCGAAGCCCATCATTCCCGTCAACAACACGGCCGCTAAACGCCAACGGCGGGCAAGCAACGCCAGCGCCATGACCGACACGGCGGCCAGAAAGGTTCCCTGTGCCAGCGGCGCGGCCAACAACCCCGCCGCTCGGCGCTCTTTTTCCATATTCCTGAAAAAATTCCAGGGCAACCGGGTTTCCGGATCCAGGCCTACCTCGACCCTCTTCACATCGACCATATACTCCGGCAAATGTACGGTATCTATCCAAAACTCGGTATGCTCGATTTCCCAGCTACCGAAGACGGTACTACCGAGCCCCAGCAATATCCAAACCGACAGGACAACGCGTAATTCCCGCTCGAAACGTAAACAGTAATACCCCGCCAAAAACAACAGCACCGGTAGTACCAAGGTGCCTGCCGACGGCAGCGCAATCCGGGCGGGTACGGCTTCGGCCAAACCCACCGCCAGATAAAGGGCGACGAAGGCAAAATAAAGCGCTATGGGCAGCGCCAACAGGCGCGGGACACGTACGGTGCACAGACACAGCAGGGCAACGGCGGCAATGGAAAAGTCCCTCAAAACGCGCAGCACACCGGCCTGGGACAGGCCATTGCCGTACAGCCAGGCGGTCAGCATGTCGAGCACGGGAAACGCCAGCGCCAGGATCAACACATAAAAAAATCTTAACGAGGTATACGGACGCACAATCCCGGCCCACGCGCCAAATAGCGAAATACGTCCTTCAGAAAAGTATCTCCACGGAAAAAATCGAAACCGGCCTAACCGGCCATCAACCCGAAAACGAACACCGGTTGGAAACGAAGCACCCCACCACGACGAAGCGGCCGAAGCTTCCGCCGCCGGTAACCTGGACCCGCCCCGCGGCCACCCAGGCATGGGCCGTTATCTTCGCGCCCGCGGCATCGCGGTTAACACCGAAAAACAAAACATAAGGTACGCCATGGAAGCCGAGCAGTATTCTAGCCGCCACCGCCCGCGGCAAACAATTCGATTGCCATGGCGTATATCTGGCCGCCGTCCGCACCACTCTTGCGATGGACAATGCCACGGCCTCGTCGCGAGCTCCCAGCAGCGGCACCCACGGCGCCAAGTGCCCCACCCCTCCTAATCGGGCGGCCAGGCGCCGGAAAGGCACAAACAGGATCAGAAAACGGCTCACCCCAAGTAAAAACCAAGCAGGCAACAGCCAAATTTTCTCGAACCGGCTCAACCGCGCAAGACCTCGCGTTTTACGGGCAATTAAAGGCAACGCCCTAAAAGAACGCTGTGAAAACATGATGGCATCCGTCGTCAGACCGCAAAATTCTCAACATCTATCGGCAGGCTCCGCTATCAAACCGTTAGAACAATAATCCGGCTATTCTAGCTGCACTCCGCGCGCTTGAACACCCTGCCCCTAAAAATCCGCCGGCCAATTCGAAAGCCGTATAATGCCATAATGTTGCAGCCATCAAACCGATACAACGATTTCGAAGCATTGTCAGTGGTGGCACCGGCGTATAGAATGATTCGATTAGCGTCGAACAAAGCAGCTCATGTCCTACCATTCAAATTTGCTTTCCCTATCATCGAAAATCCGCCGAAGCGAGAACAGTTTGAGTGCTGAAGTCGATGACGCCTTAGTGTTAATGTCCATCGAAAAAGGTAATTATTACAGTCTGGATGCCATAGGCGCCGATATTTGGCGGCGGCTTGAGCGGAGGATTGCGGTTTCCGAGCTGTGCGCGATACTCGGCGAGGAATACGATGCCGACCCGGAAACCATCCGGCGGGACGTCCTGGCATTGCTCGACACTCTAGCCAAGGAATGCCTGATCGAGATACTGCCCGATCCAACGGCCTGACGAGTACCGCGAGGATGCAAGGCGATCTCACCCTATGCGGCTGGCGCGTCCGTTCGGCGCTCGCTTTACCGGACCTGCTTCCCTGGCTTGGCGGCGAACGCCCCGTCGATATCGAAATTTCCTTCGGCGCCATCCCCACCCCCGCCGAACCGCCGCTCTACACCCTGCCGCACAGCACGCTGTGGGCCGACGGCCGATTCTTGCTCCGCCTGGAACAGGTGGGAAAGTTCTGGGTAGAAAAAGGGCGGCGCATTGTGCTGGAACCTGCCGAGCATGCCGACGAATCCGAGCTGCGCACCTTTCTGCTCGGTTCGGTACTGGGCGTACTGTGCCATCAACGCGGGTTGCTGCCGATCCACGCATCGGCGGTGCGTATAAACGGCCGCGCCATCCTGATCGCCGGCAACTCCGGGGCTGGAAAATCGACTCTGGCGGCGGCCTTGGGCGCTCGCGGCCATGCTTTGGTAGCCGACGACATAACGGCCTTCGATACGCCAACCGCCATGTTGCTGCCGGCTTTCCCCATGCGTAAACTCTCGCTCGACGTACTGGACAGGCTGGCCTTACCGCACCAAGGCCTGATAGCAAACCGTCCCGGACAACCCAAGTTCCATGTCCCGGCGGCCGACGGTTTCGCGCCGGCACCGCTACCGCCGTCGGCCATCTATATCCTACATTCCGACAGGCTCTTGAAAAGTTGCGCCATTGACCGCGCCGCGCCGGAGACGGCCATGGCCCTTCTCGACCGGATGATCTACCGCCGCGCGGTCGGCATGAAAATCCAGCCGCCGCCGGCACTATTCCTCGGCTTGTCCAAACTGGCCCGGATTGCCCCCGTCTACCGGCTGCGTAGAGAGGAAGACCCATCGCTGCATCGCCTGGATGACTTGGCGGAACAAGTCGAAGCGCATGCCGCCGTAACACGCCCACTTCTTGCGGGCTCCGGCACGGAATGAAAAAAAACGCACCCAAGAGGCTTTTGTTTCATTGTCTTCTCCCGGCCCCTAAAAAGACGCTATTGCAACGCTCATGATGAAGCGCTATTTCTGGCTTGCCTCCTACCCTAAATCCGGCAATACCTGGTTGCGGCTGTTTCTGGAAAGCCTAAGCCATGAAGGCGCGACACCCGATATCAATGCCATGGCTTTCAGCGGTGGTCATGCCGCCGTGCGCGACGAATTCGAGCGTTTGCTCGACATCGAGTCCAACGATCTCACCGACGAAGAAATTACCCGCGCCCGTCCCCGCATGTACGAATTGGAGGCGCAAGCGGCAAACGCGCCATTGCTGCGCAAGGTACACGATGCGTGGGAATTGACGCCCGCCGGCGAACCGTTGTTTCCGATTGAGCTCACATTGGGCGCAATATACTTGGTTCGCGACCCTCGCGATGTGGCGGTGTCGCTGGCGCATCACATGCGGCAGAGCCTGGATCAAACCATAGAGCGAATGAGCAATCCCCAGGCTATGATGTCCATGTCCAAACGTTTCATCCCCAAGCAGTTGCCGCAACGGCTCACTTCCTGGAGCGGCCATGTGGAAAGCTGGCTGGAGGCACCGGTCGGACGGTTGCTGCTCAAATACGAAGACATGCTGAGCGACCCCGAGGCACACTTCGGCGCGGCCGTCCGTTTCCTCGGTATCGATGCCGACCGGGACAAGATCGCCGCCGCCGTGGAGGCCGTTGCTTTCGAACGGCTGCGAAGCGAGGAAAAAGCCAGGGGTTTCGTGGAAACGCCGCCCGGGGTCGAAGGATTCTTCCGCCGCGGCATTGCCGGCGGCTGGCGCGAAAGTCTCACCCCCGCGCAAGTTACGCGTATCGAGACCGACCACGCCGCCGTGATGCGCAGCTTAAACTATCTGTAAGATCCGCTACAAATCCCTGGCATATTCCGCATTCTCTACTATGCTGGCAACGGTCGGCTGATTAACGGCCTAGCTGTTCCGCCGACACCCCTGCCCAATCCGGATACCCAAATATCCCGATTGGGCTCTCTTAACCGTTCGTTCGCGGGAGGACATACACGATGGATTCATATCTAGGAGAAATTAAGCTTTGGGCGCTCGACTTCGCGCCCGAGGGCTGGCATTTGTGCGATGGCACCTTGCTGCCCGTTGCGCAAAACCAGGCGCTTTTTTCGCTGCTCGGCGCTTACTATGGCGGCGACGGCAGAACCAACTTCGCTTTGCCGGACCTGCGCGGGCGGGTGCCTGTCGCCGCCGGGCACAATAGCCAAACCGGCGCCAACCTGCATTTCGGCGACAAAGGCGGTACGGAAACCGCGACGCTGACTCAGGCACAAACGCCGCCGCACAGTCATGCGGTAAATGTCTGTTCGGACAACGGCAATCAACCCGGAGGCCTGAACCGCCATATCGCCGCCGCGGTCACCTCGACACCGCCCGGCAATGCCATCAACCTATACGCGGCTGCCGGCGGCGCAACCGTTACGCTCGATCCCGCAACGGTCGGAACGGCGGGCGGGGCTACCGCGCATGAAAATATGCAACCCTACCTTGCGCTGAATTATTACATCTGCACCGCGGGGCTATACCCGATGCGCCCCTAACCCGATTTTTGGAGGAATCATCATGGCTGACTGTTACTTAGCTGAAATCAGGCCCTTCGCGGGCGTCAACAACCGAATTCCCGCCGGCTGGCATCCGTGCGACGGAACCCTGCTGCCCATTGCCGGCCACGAAGCGCTCTATTCGCTACTGGGTACCGCTTTCGGCGGCAACGGCACGACAGACTTCGCCCTGCCCGATTTACGCGGCAGGTTGCCCATCGGCTCGGGCCTGGGCACGGGCCTTGCCGTCAACCGGCCCTACGCCTCCGGGGGCGGCAGCGAAGCGGTCACGCTGACCCTTGCTCAAACTCCGGCGCACTCGCACGCCTTCCGGGTAAGCACCGCCGCCGCAATCGCCAATGCGCCCGCGGACAAGCTGTATGCCAATCCCGACCCTAATAGTTTTTATGCGACCACGAAAACACAGGGTTCCCAAGACCAGGTACTCGGCACCGACACCGTGTCATACAGCGGCGCGGGGGAAGCGCACCCGAATTGCATGCCCAGCATGGCGGCCAACTATATTATCGCCCTCGTGGGCATTTATCCCCAAAGACCCTAGGAGAAAACCGATATGTCAGATCCTTACATTGGCGAGATTCGCCCTTTCGCTTTCGGCTATTATCCCGGCGACGGCAACTGGTTGCCGTGCGACGGCTCGACGCTAACCGCACAGCAATATCCGGCGCTATTTGCAGTGATCGGCACCACTTACGGCGGGAACGGCGGCAGCACCTTCCAATTGCCCAATTTACCGGGTCTGGCCATGCTGGGAACAGGCCAGGGCCGGGGATTGCAAAACCATACGCTCGGGCAACAAAGCGGCCAAGCAAACGTAACGCTTAATCAAAATCAAATGCCGCCGCACAATCACTCCGTTACCGCCATTAACGCAAAGGCCGCCGACACGTATCCGGCACCTAACGGCACTTCTCATCTCAGCCGCTGCGCTTCGCCGGGAGGGGTACATTTTGCTTACACCGACCAACCGTTAACCGAGAACGCCTCCTTGTCCGAGGAAAGTTTAGCGCCTTACCTTGGCGGAGGAACCGGCGCCCAACCGCATGACAACCGGCAACCCTGGCTGGCCTTTACTTACGCCATTGCCTGTAACGGCATTTTTCCGGTTCCCGAATAACCTTACAAATGCAATGAGGGGGCCGTTGACGGCAACGTCCCCCGATGTTTATTACTAGCCCGGCGCACAACCTTTACGACAAAGTGGATGACCCTAATCCATCGTTGCCCGGGCTCAATTGATTCTCGGTCAACCCCGCAATCGACGCCGAGGTAAGTTGCGGCGCGAACCAGGTTTTCTTTGCCGGCTCGCCGGGCTCTCCGAAGTACCCATCTTCGTTGCGGTTGTTATCTATGCTCATGACGTACTCCTGATACGAATTGGATAGCACAATCTAACATGAATGCCATCGGAAACAAATACAGCGGGCTATAGGTTTCCCGCCCCAATCCAGCGCAGGAAATAACCGGCATGCAGTGCGCGCGGCAGCGTCTGGGTAATTTCGGTTACGTTATCCCAAGCTCGCACGATGCCGGCCAACCGCTCCAGATCCAGCATATAAACCGCCGCCGGCACCTGTTTCAAACGCTCGACTTCCGCCAGCAGACTGGGGCGCAACGCGGCCATGCGCAGCATGATTTCCGGATTCTGGCTGCCGATGAGATTGTTTTCCAACACTCGGGAAGGTAAGCGCCCAACCATGGCCCTGCGCGGCAGGCGGCGGAATTCGCCGTTACAAAAAAACTGTGCGTCCGGTAACGACAGACAGAACTCCAATAATCGCACGTCCAGCAGCGGCGAGCGGGTTTCGATGCCGGAAAGCGCGCGCAGCGCGGTAAATATGTCGCGCCCATGTTCCAAGCCCCGCAGCATGTGCAAGCGCATTTTCAATGCGTCATTCGGCCCGGCCAGACCCGGATGGTGCCCGGCTTGACGGCATCGCTCCGCCAAACCGATGTCGTTTGCAAAAGCGGGATTGATAGCGCTAAAGCCCGCCCACAATTCGGTTTTACTACGTCCAAGCGACCGGCGCCATTTCGTCAGCCAAACCGGTTCGAGCGGTCTCAGCACCTCCCGCCTTAACAGCGCCGTCCAATCGAAACTGAAAGGCCGATGCCGGTCGCCCAACCGAAGCTCGCGGGCCAAACGCAACCAATGCCCGTTACGGAACAGGGTGTTAAGCGTGCGTAAGCCGTCGTTGCTCCAGGCCGGATTGCCGCCTTCGCCGGTCAGCATGGCGCTGATACCCGCCGCCTTGATCCGATCGTAGCCGGGCAGCAGCCAGCCGATATTGGAAATATTGCGCGCTGGCAGTCCGCCGGCCTCGAAAAATAATGTAGGATCGGTTTCTATCCAGTGCGGACGGTCCGAACTCGCCAGCACGGTATCCAGGTTGGGATACATGGCCTTAATGGCGTCGATATAGGGCCGTTCGTCTACATACCAAGAGGGCCGCTGGCGCGGCAGGGCCACGCCCGCCGGCGGCACGGACGTAACGGTAATCAATTTGCCGGGCGCCAGCAGTCTGGCGGCCGTAACGGCCACGGACGAGGAGTCCAGCCCACCGCTCAGGGTCGAAGCAATGCCGTCCTTCGCGCGCAAGCGGCAAGCCACCGCACGTTCCAGATGCTCGCGCGCCGCTTCCGCGTAATCCGCGTCGGAAGGCAAGCGTAGCCGCTCCTTGGGTTCGGGAGACCAATAGCGTTCAAATCTCGGGCCGCCGGCGTCGAAATGGGCAATGGTCGCGGCGGGTACGCGGCGCACGCCCCGGTATATAGTCTCCACCGGATGCCTCACGTTAAGAATCAGAAAATCGGCCATGCCGAGTTCATCTACCGCTCTCGGCACGCCGGGCAATGCCAGTAATGCCCGATAGTGAGTGGCAAAGGCGACGAAACCGTCACCCTGGTGATAATACAGCGTGCGCCTGCCCAACTGGTCGCGCGCCAATATCAGTCTGCGATTCAGCGTATCCCACAACGCCAGTGCAAAATCGCCGATCAGGCGCGGCAACGCCGCCGTACCCCATGTCTCCAGCGCCGCAAGCAGCAGCCGCCCATCCGCCACCTCGCCCCGCAGCGAAATCCCCAGCGCCGAGGCGATTTCATCGCGGTTGTCGAGGCGGCCGTCATGAATCAAGACTAACCTGCCCCCTCCGCCTATCCAGGGCTGGCGCTCGAAATAGTCCTCATGGGTAATATGGCGTTGACGAACCAACAAACCGGCGCCATTCTCAATCCAGCGAACAGCTTCAGCCATGCCCGGCTCGGCCATGCGGCCGGCAGCGGCCTCTAAATCCGCCGCCTGGAGCGGCGCACCGGAAAAACGTACAACACCCGCAATCACGCTCATAATCGCTCCTTTTTGCGAAACACGGCGTCGCTATACAACGCATGCCCTGGCTCAAAATTGTCGCGGCTGTATGATGGCTTGTCGGCGCGCGCTAAAGGCCGGTCAGTTCGATAAACCGCCTTGAAGAAATTGGCTGTGGTCGCGTCGGAAAAATGGAAATGACTGCCCGGGATCGCCAACAACCCGTCTGGTTTCAGACTGCGGAAGCTTGCTGCTCCGGAAACCTTGCGGAGTGCGGCTTTCAAGAATCGAGAGGCAGTTATCGAAGGGAACACGGGACATACGTCGGCGGAAAATGTGCCGAATGGTACCATAGCGCATCCTCCCGCCAATCTTTCATCCTAAAAAGAGCATTTGCTCATTCTTTATGCCGAAGCCGGTAGCCATGGCGTAGGAGCCAACTGTCGGCCTTTCAGATATTTCACCAACGCCAAACTGAGAATCCGGCACCAGCGTTATATGCTCGTCAACTGCTCCGCTGTTGAGCGCAGCTCTTTGACAAAGGCCGCCATCCGACAATAGGCCCGTTCTACTTTCTCGGCGTCGGCGTGAGGGTTGCTTATTATGGTGAGGCCGGTTTGGCCAGCGTGGCGAGTCTGTTTGCCAATGGTATAGAGCATCAAGGGCCGGCTGGTGATGGCTTCGGTATGTTGATCGGGGTTAGCCAGACGCACAAACAAGCTCCACCCGTTGTAAATCAAGGCAATGATGCGCGCCATAAAGCGGCAACGTTTGAGGTCCTGGGTCGTAAAGCCGCCCCTGCCCCAGTGATTTTTCAGTTCGTCGAAGTTGTTTTCGGCATCGGCGCGGTCCCTATACAGTTGGGCAACGCTGAGAGCTTCCTGGTCCAAGGTGGGTACCGTCGCGGTCGCTACGAATCAGCGCCGGCCAGAGTTCGCACAGGATGCGATGCGATAGCGTCCAAAGCCCCGGTGCGGTGCGCTGTGCTTGGAGGCCACTTGTTTGCCGCTTTGCACGTCGACACCCTGTAAACCAAGTTGAGTTAGTTTAGCCTATCGCGCATTGATGTTGCTTACGAAGCATTGCTAATTGGTAACGCGGGCTCGGTTACGACTCGTTGTTACGTGATTTTCGTGAATTTCCCACCCCCAAGCGCCAGCTTGGAAACCAGCGATCTGCTTGCTCGGCGTTCAATCCGCACCCTCATCCATCCCCAACATCCCTATTTCCAAGCCATCTATTGCCTGCAACGACTTGCCGGCGATGCCCTGCAAGTCGCCGTACATGCCGACCGTGGCGTTCATAACCCGCTCGATTTGCGCCTGACGTTTGGCCCATTGTTTCATGATGGCTTTGCGCTCCTTATCCAGATCTTCCTGCATGGTCGAGAAGGCTTCGACGATGGCTTCCACCCGGTGGCGGAAACGCGGGCCGGTCAGGTATTGGTAAACCATCTCGGTTTTGCCGTGCTGGCCTTCGGCGGCCAGGCGTGCCATGCCGACTTCCAGCAGGGTGTGTCGTAGGATGGTGGCAACCGGCAAGGCGGCGCGCGGGCTGGCGACCCAAACGCCGTCGATAACGTCGAAGGTTTCCACGCCCTTTGGCAGCGCGTGGCTGACCAGCACGGCAATGTCGGCCTTGGCGTTGCGCTGATCTTCGCGCAATTTGACCAGCCAGCCGTCGCTCCAGTTTTTGGTACGCTTGGCTTCCCAGAGAATGCCGCCGCTAACTTGGCCGGCCGGGCTGACCACCCGTTGCAGCAGGTCGCCGCCGAATTCGCCCTTGGCGACCGGGTCGATGTTGTCGAACGGGAATTTGGCGCGCAGCAGGTTTTCCAGCTCCAGTTCCTGCACTTCGCCTTGCAATTGTTGCGAGCCTTGTTCGGCCTTTTGTTTCAGTTCTTCGATTTTTTGCTGCATCGATGCGATGGTCTGGTCTTTTTCCATCACCCGCAGTTTAAGGCCTTCTTCGGCTTCGCGCTTGGCCTGGTTGCGCACTTCGTTGAGATTGGTCTGTACGCGCTTTTCGATGGTCAACTCCAACTCGCGCTTGGCGTCGTCCAGTTCGCGCTGTTTCTTGATCAGCTCGGCCTGGGCTTGCTGGGCTTCGGCCAGTTTGGCGTCGCGGACTTTCAATACTTCGTGCAGATCGGCCAGTTCGCGGCTTTTGTGTTCCAGTTCGGCGGCGGCAGCCTGTTTGGCTTTGCGGGTTTCTTCCGCGATGACGCGCTGGCGTTCGGCCTGCAGCTGTTTTTCGACCTGTTGCTTGACTTGGTCTTCCAGGCTGCGCTTGGCGTCTTGTAGTTGTTGTTCCTGTTCTTTTATACCTTGCTCGCGGCGGGCGATGTCGGCGTCTTTTTGTTTAAGCTGCGCTTCGAACTGCTTGCGGGTGGCGGCAAGCAGAGGCGCGGCCAGCGACTCCGTCAAGGGGACTGCGCTGTTGCAGCTCGGGCAAGTGATGATGGCTTCTGTCATGCTGGGGCGTCCTTCTGTGTCTGCTGGTTTTGATGCCGACATGATAAATGCCGGCGCGGCATTTAGCTAACGGCAAAGCTGAATAGCGGATATTGCGGGCGCACGGGCACCGAATGCATGGCTAACGGAAACAGATAATATTTACCAACCGGCCGCGCAAGCGTGATAAATTCTTTTCACGTTTTTTGCCTTCATCTTGCCATGCCCAAACCCCTGATTTACAAAGGCCGCGCTAGCCTCAGCAACGCCGCCGGCCGCTTCGAAAAACAATCCGGCCAAGCCGAAGACGACGGCTGGGGCAGCCTGGATGCCGAGTTGCCGGCTTTGGCCACCGAAGTGATAGTCGACAGCAGCCGCTCGCTGATTACCTATAACGATTCGCCGGACATTCCGTTCGACCGTTCCATTAACCCGTATCGCGGCTGCGAGCATGGCTGTATTTATTGCTTCGCCCGCCCCAGCCATGCGTATCTGGGCTATTCGGCCGGGCTGGATTTCGAAAGCAAAATCTTGGTCAAACCGGACGCGGCCCGTTTGCTGCGCGCGGAATTGGGCAAACGCAGTTACCGCTGCGCGCCGCTGGCCCTGGGCACTAACACCGACCCCTATCAGCCGCAGGAACGCCGGCAACGTATCATGCGGCAGATACTGGAAGTGCTGGCGGAAACCCGCCACCCGGTCAGCATCGTCACCAAGTCGGCCTCGATCGAACGCGATCTGGATATTTTGGCGGAGATGGCGGCGCAAGGCCTGGCTTCCGTGTATTTGTCGATTACCACGCTGGATCGGACGCTGGCGCGCGCTCTGGAACCGCGCGCCGCCGCGCCGCAACGGCGCCTGGAAACCCTGGCCCATTTACGCGCGGCCGGTGTGCCGACGGGGGTGATGGTGGCCCCGCTGATCCCTGTATTGACCGACCCGGAGCTGGAAGCCATCGTCTCGGCGGCTCATGCCGCCGGCGCGCTGAGCGCCGGATACATTTTGCTGCGCCTGCCGCTGGAAGTGGCGGACTTATTCGAGGAATGGCTGCACCGACATTTTCCGCTGAAAGCCGAACACGTGATGCGGCGCATCCGCGACAGCCGGGGCGGCAAGGCTTACGATGCGGCGTTTCACCGACGGCAAAGCGGCAGCGGCGTCTATGCCGATCTACTTGCGCAACGTTTCCGCTTGATTTGCCGCAAATTGGGCCTGAACGGAGGCTTGCCGCCCTTGCGTAGCGACTTGTTTCGCAAGCCCGAGACCGGCGGCCAAATGAGTTTCGATTTTTTCGATTAATGCGATTAGGGGAAGAAGCTTATGGATGCGGGAAAATTACTGATAACCGCCGGCTTGGCGATAGCCGCACTGGGACTGGTGCTGAAATATGCGTCTTGGATAATGAACTGGTTCGGCAAATTGCCCGGCGACATCGACATCGAAAATGCCAATAGCCGGATTTTCATCCCCATCACGTCGATGATCGTGATCAGTTTGCTGCTGACGATCATCGCTAATTTGTGGTTCCGGAAATAAGTTCTCAATCTTTAAGGTCAATTGCCGGCCACCATCGGCTACAATAACCGCCCGTTTGCGCCTTCTCCAAGACCGATTAACAAGACCGATTAATTATATTCATGAGCAATCCCATCATTCATGCCTTCGATTTCGACGGCGTCATTTGCGACAGTGCCGTAGAAACCGCCATTACCGGCTGGAAAGCCGCCGGCCGGATTTGGCCGGACATGCAAACCGCCATGCCGGAGACATTAATCGACAGTTTCCGCCGCATTCGCCCTATCATAGAAACCGGTTACGAGGCGATACTGGCGATGCGCATGCTGCAACAAGGCGACACTATCGGCGATATTTACAACGGCTACACCGACAGAACCCAGACACTATTACAGCAGGCCCAAGTCAGTACGGACGATTTGAAACTGCTGTTCGGCGATACCCGCGACCAATGGATTGCCGAAAACCGCGACGAATGGATAGCGATGAATCCCTTGTTTCCGGGGGTTGCGAAAAAGTTGCACGCACTCGAGGCCGATAGCTGGTATATCGTCACCACCAAACAAGAGCGCTTTGTCAGTAAAATTTTGCGGGCCAACGACATTAAACTGGCGGACGAACGCATTTTCGGCTTGGACCGGAATATGAGCAAACCGGCAGTATTGACCGGCCTGTTAGCGCAACATACCGGGCAAAACATGCATTTTCTGGAAGACCGCCTGCCGGCTTTAAAAAGCGTGCAACAACAACCCAGCCTGAAGCCGGTAAAATTATTGTTTGCGTTATGGGGCTACAACACGCGCGAAGACAAGGCGGAGGTTGCCGCCCAGCGGGATATTGTCGGCTTGAATCTGGAAGATTTTTTAAATTGAACCGGCGCTACGTCTGTCTGGTTTGGAAGGTTTTGCCGGAATAGCGGATGTATTTCGTTTTATTGAAATACGCATCCAGCCGTGCTTGGGGTTTAGTTGAATGTACCCACGGAGTGTCCGCAGGCATAAAAAAAGGACTAGCGAATTAACGCAAGCCCTTGATTCTTATGGTGGCGATACCGGGGATCGAACCTGGAACCTCGGGGTTATGAATGCCTTGAAATCAATAACTTACAAAACAACACAACAAACAATAACAATTAATTCAATCCGTTAGCCTGTTTCTTTGTTTGCCGCTTGTTGTTGTTTGCTGCCTTTATTTATCTGTAAGTGTCCCGCTAGTGTCCCATGAGACAAACACAAAAAAGCCGGTGCTACCCGGCCTAAGTGCCATCTTTAAATCAATAATTAATCATTGTTTATTTTTGCTTACGCCGCTCGAATCTCATCCAGCAAATCCGGGTGACGGTCCAACACTTTAAGTAATTTGACCAGCGCCAACGGCGGCTTGGTTTTGCCGTTCTCGTAGCGGGAAAAAGCATTGATACCGCCGCCGAAAATCTCCGACGCCTCTTTTTGGTCAAGCGCCAGCTTTTTGCGGACGCTGGCGATAAAGCTGGGGTCGACGATTGACGCATTAACCTGTTTGTTGAATTCCAGCATCAACGACATAGTGCGTTTGGATTCTTCCGCATCGGTAATCACTTCATCGCAGGCCGGACAAAACTCACCGGTTACATCAGGAATAATCGTAGACTCGCCTTTGTAGGTGTAGGGCATGTCTCGGGTATCTTTCACCAGCTCGGCACCGCCGCAAGACGGACATTTCATAATTACAACTCCTTAAACGAAACAACCAGCACATCATCAACGACGGTCAATTTCAGATAAACATCGCCAGCCAAGGTTTTGGGCCGGTAAACATCCTGCCAAACCTTGTGGTCGGCGTGGGTGGTCATGCTCTTGTAAAAATCAGTTGGTGTTAAACCCTGGATTACCGCCAACATGCCATCAAAATCAAATCCCAAAGCCGCCGCTCCTTCTCGTGCACTCTTGGTCGTCCTGACCTTGCCATCGGTAATCAAGGTTTTGATGACTGACAGCTTGCAATGGGGTGTCTGTTTTTCCATGAGTCAGATATTAACCTAGTTGGTTAGTTCAAACAACACTAATGCTTAGCCGCTTTGTTTTGCCGTTTGTTATGGATTTATGGCATGATTTGTCCTTTATTAGCCATGTAAAGGGATTTGTAATGTTCACGCAAACCAATCGTGTTTTAGCAGTCTTATCCGTCGTCGTGGGATTAGGCATTAGCACCGGGGAAATGGTTTGATTTATGACGACGTGCTGGATGTTACTTGGCTGAAAACCTAACCTAAGTCCTGTTAACAACATTTCGTTAAATTATAACTATAGATATGACGGTAGCAGTGATTTAGGTTTTAACATTACGAGCCCAAATTCCGAACTTTCCTATATGTTCTACATCAATCTTGGCAATAACGGTTTAGTGGGCACCTCTGGCAACTCAATAAGTTGTTCCGGACCAAATTTTTGCCTGAACTATTCGGGACCGTTTGATAACCTTGGTGGAGCCTACTGGTACGCACAAATGTATGCCCAACGGACGCCTGATAATCGGCAATACGTCGCACCTAATGATATCTGGGTATTCAGCTTAGCTACGGGAGAGCAAACACACGGCGTCGCAAATGCAAACAAATTATATGCTTGGGCAGTCCGTGACGGCGACGTTGCAGCCGCACCAATCCCTGCAAGTATTTGGTTTTTCGCCACAAGCCTAATGGCTTTTGGTGCCTTATCAATCCGGCGACAAAAAACCAAATCCTCAGCACAAACTAACCAAATCCCACCAATAAAGCCGTAAAAACTTCAACATATTGCAGAACTAATTTGTTATCCTCGTCCGGCAATTCTGCTTGATTCACACTCTCAACCGGACAACCCGCCAAGGCTTTAATTGCTGCTACATCCACGGAATAACGCTGGCAAACATCAAGAATAGCAGTTTTAGCTGGTGCGAGGTCGGCGCGTTAAAGGATAGAAAAACGGCCTTTTGTTCGGCGAGTGACGGCTTCCGTCCGTAAAGATTTTCGCCCATCCATGGGACGAAAATCGGGACTCCACCGTCACGGTGATTGCCTTCGGCGGCCCTGGCC
>Ga0207952_1000953_pt1 | contig 15652 bp, 13 predicted proteins | sample SubbioR12Aug_8Ca_FD_184831 | JGI IMG/M metagenome (GOLD analysis project Ga0207952, IMG submission 184831) | Serpentinite rock and fluid subsurface biosphere microbial communities from McLaughlin Reserve, California, USA - CR12Aug_8Ca (SPAdes) | ecosystem: Environmental > Terrestrial > Deep...
CCATGGAACACCCGGAACCCGCCGCGGGCGGACACGGGCACGATACACCGCACACCCACTACACGACCACCGGCCTCGAGCATCGCAAGATTGCGATCTGGGCGCTGATCGGATCGGAGTGCATGCTGTTCGCATCGCTCATCTCCACCTACCTCGTCTACAAGGGCCGTTCGAAAGTCGGGCCCTGGCCGCACGAGTGGGGCTGCAAAGTCTCGAACGTGGTCGGCGACTCGGCCGCCGCTGTTGCGGCCAAGGGCTGCGCGGCCGCCGACGTGATGAAGCCCATCCTCGACATCCCGGTCACGTCGCAGTCCACTTTCGTGCTCCTGATGTCCTCGCTGGCGATGGTGCTCGCCCTCGCGGCCGTCGAGAACAAGGGCAACGCACTTCCCGCCGGCGCCGGCTGGTGGGATCGCTGCCTGGCCTCGTCGAAGTTCTGGCTGATGGCCACCGCCCTGATGGGCGCGGCCTTCCTCGGCTACCAGTCGTATGAGTTCACGTCCTTCGTGCACGAAGGGCTGACGATCAAGACGAACCTCTTCGGCTCGTCGTTCTTCACGCTCACCGGCTTCCACGGCACGCACGTGGCGGTTGGCGTGCTCTGGCTGCTGACGCTGTTCGCGATTGACATGAAGCGCGGACTCAAGGGCAAGAACGATGTCCTGCTCGTGGATATCTGCGCTCTGTACTGGCACTTCGTCGACGTCGTCTGGATCGCGATCTTCACGCTCATCTACCTCATCCAATAGCCCTCATATGAGCGACCACTCTGCTGCCCACGGGCACACGGCCGATCACAAAGAGCACCCCACCTGGAAGCAGTACAAGTGGGTGGCCTTCTGGCTGACGCTGATCACCGTCGTCGAAGTCTGGGTGTACTACACGCCCTTCCAGCACTCCAGGTTCTTTCCGCCGGCGCTGCTCGCCATGTCGGTGGTCAAGTTCTACATCGTCGTGATGTTCTACATGCACCTGCGCTACGACCACTGGCTCTTCAAGCGCCTCTTTGTCGGATCGCTGTTCATCGCGGTGTGCACCCTGCTGGCGCTGCTCTTCCTGTTTGGAAAGCTGAGCTTCTAGGAAACGACGTTTGAGAACACTAGACGGCCGCCGGATCGCTCCGGCGGCCGTCTTGCTTGAACGGACCGGTTGTGCAACGATTCCTTGGTGCCCGCTCACACAGGACCAGCCATGCCACCCATATCGTTGAATGTGAACGGGCGTTCCATTGACGTGGACGCGGACCCCCAGACCCCACTGCTCTGGTTGCTCCGGGACGAACTGGGGCTCACCGGAACCAAGTTCGGATGCGGCCGCGGATTCTGCGGTGCCTGCACGGTACACGTCGACGGCGTCGCGACACGGTCCTGCACCTTAACCACGGAGCGCGCGGCAGGACGGCGCATTACAACGATCGAAGGCCTCGCCGCGACGAACGGCGGCGCGCTGCATCCGGTGCAGCAGGCCTGGCTCGAGCACGACGTGCCGCAATGTGGCTACTGCCAGGCCGGACAGATCATGACTGCCGCGTCACTGCTCAACCGCACGGCGCGTCCATCCGAGAGCGACGTGGCGACCGCGATGAACGGCCACATTTGCCGCTGCGGGACATACATCCGCATTCGCGAGGCGCTCCAGCGCGCGGCCCAGCTTCGCGCAGGCAGCGACGACACTGGCGGTGACGCGTCGTGAGGACCCGACGCGACGTCCTCGAGGATGCCAAGCGCGGCGTCATCGTAGCGCCGATGGAGCAAGACGGCGCTGCGCGCAGCGCGCACGCGACCACCACACGCCGCGACTTCATTGCCGCAGGTCTGGCGGCCACGGGTGGGCTGATCGTCTTCGTGAGGAGTGACGCGCTCGCTGCCGAGCCGCACGGACCGTTTCAGGGGCGGGCCGGGTTCCCCAGGGAATACGTGCAGGTGGACCCCGACGGCGGCGTATTGATCTGGTCGGCACAACCGGAGATGGGCGAGGGCACGCGCACATCGCTCCCGATGATCGTCGCCGAGGAACTCGATGCCGATTGGGCGCGCGTGCGCATTGATGACGCACCGATGGACCCGAAATACGGCGGGCAGGGTGTGGGGGGCAGCGATGCGATCCGCTCAGACTGGGACCGGCTGCGGCGCGTGGGCGCCACGGCCCGCGCGCTGCTCGTGGCGGCGGCGGCGGCGGAGTGGCGCGTACCCCCAGGCGAGTGCGAGACCACGCCGCACACGGTGCATCACCGGTCCTCCGGCCGTAGCGCTGGTTATGGAACACTCGCGGCGGCTGCGGCGATGCTTCAGGTGCCACCCGACGTTGCATTGAAGGACCCCACCGCATATCGCCTTGTCGGCACTCGCCGCGCGGGATCCGACAACCTGAAGATTGTCACCGGCGCGCCGCTGTATGGCATCGATGTGCGAATCCCCGGAATGAAGTACGCGGCCATCGCCAAGTGCCCCGTGTTCGCCGGGCGGCCTCGCCGTGTGGACGCCGCTGCCGCGCGTCGCGTGCCGGGCGTGCGGGACATTGTCGAGATTCCGGGCCTCGATAATCCAACCTTCCTTATGCCCGGCGTGGCCGTGGTGGCCGACACCACCTGGGCGGCTTTTCGCGGACGGGACGCGCTCGTCGTGGAATGGGATGAGGGTCCCTACGCCCAGGAGAGCGACGCCACGCTCACCACACAGTTCAACCAGATCCTGGCTGCGCCGCCGGCGACGCTGCACAACTCCGGTCGCGTCGACGATGCTCTCGCCGGCGCCGCACGGGTCATAGACAACACGTTCAGTTTTCCGTTTGTCTCGCACGTCACTCTCGAGCCGCACAATTGCACCGCGGAGTTTCGGGACGGGCACCTGTACCTGCGCGGCCCCATGCAGATGCCGACCAACGCGCGCGGCATCGTGGCACGCGCCACGACGCTCCCGCCGGACCGCATCCACGTGCAGGCCACGCGGATTGGCGGCGGCTTCGGCCGTCGGCTCATGTCCGACTACGCTGCGGAGGCTGGCTACGTCGCCATGACCATTGGCGGTGCAGTGATGGTTGTCGACAATCGCGAGGGCGACCTGCAACACGACTACTACCGGCCGGCATCGCTGCAGCGGGTGCGCGCGGGCGTGGACGCTGCGGGGCGGCTGGTGGCGTGGGATCACATCGTCGCCAGCTGCTCACGCAATGCGTACCGGAAAGATCCTCGTGCGCCCCATTCCACCGAAGTCTACGGCTGCATGGTGGGCGCGGTGCAGACCGTGGCGCAGATGGATCCTGACCTGAAGCCCATGCGAATTCCGAACGTGCGGCTGCGGTTTGGTGCGCCACTCACCGGCGTTCCCACCGGGGCGTGGCGCGCCCCGGCCCACGTTGCCAACGCGTTTGCGATTGAAACAACAATTGACGAACTCGCGGCAGCGGTGGGGCGGAGCGCCGTGGACCTTCGCCTTGAAGTCCTCGGCGAGACGGCCGATATCCCCCGCGCCGGAAACGAGCGAAGTCCGTACGACCCCGCGCGCATGCGTGCGGTGCTCATCGCGGCGGCGGAGCGGGGCCGCTACGCCGAGCCGGCCCCTGAAGGCCGTGCCCGCGGAATCGCGATGCACGAGACGTTCGGGTCGTACTGCGCGCAGGTGGTTGAGCTCTCGGTGGCCGCAGGGCGAAACGGTCAGCGCGTTGTCACCATCCACCGCGTGACGTCTGTTGCCGACGTCGGGCAGATGGTCAATCCCGGCACGCTCGAAGCCCAGACGCAGGGCGGCATCATCGACGGACTTGGTGCGGCGTTCTACGGGTCAGTACCGATCGTGAACGGCCGTGCCGTCCCGAGAAATTTTGGTGACTACCGGATGATCCGGTTCCGCGAGGCGCCGCTCGCCATCGACGCGCATTTCCTCCCTAGTCGCGCGCATCCCACCGGATTCGGTGAACCGCCGCTGCCGCCAGTTGCGCCCGCAGTGGCCAATGCCATCGCGCGCCTCACCGGTGTGCGAATCCGGTCAATGCCGTTCATTCGCGCGGGATTCGTGCTCGGATAGCGGGCCAGAGTTGGGGCCAGTCGGGTAGATTCTGGAATGTCCGCACCCCAAGTCGTCACGGCCACGCGTACATCCCCAGTGCTCGACCCCGCCTTCGGCGGTGCTCCGCCAAAGCCGACGCGCACGCGGATGCTCTCGCTCGATGCATTTCGCGGGCTGACGGTCGCCGGGATGCTGCTGGTGAACAATCCCGGGACCTGGAGCGCGATCTATCCGCCGCTGGGGCACGCCACGTGGCACGGGTGGACCCCCACCGACCTGATTTTTCCGTTCTTCCTGTTCATCGTCGGCATCACCACGCATCTCTCGCTCAGCGCCCGTCAGGCCGAAGGTGCGGATGACGCCGAGTTACGCCGCCAGGTCATCCGGCGCGGTGCGCTCATCGTGATTTTCGGCCTGTTGCTGGCATCGTTCCCATGGACGCCGCTTACGCGATTCACGAACATCCGCATTCCGGGCGTGCTCCAGCGGATTGGCATCGCCTACGCCTGTTCCGCGCTCCTGACGCTCCGCACGTCACTGAAGCAGCAGGTCATCATCGTGGCGACACTGCTCTATGGCTACTGGTTCGCGATGACGCTCATCCCGGTGCCAGGCGCCGACGGCGGCATCGGGGCGAATCTGATTGACGTACCTTCGAGGACGCTGTCGGCCTGGATCGACCGGCTCCTGCTCGACGGCCACCTCTGGTCGGGCTCCAGGACCTGGGACCCGGAAGGCGTGCTGAGCACCCTCCCGGCAGTCGGCACGGCAATGCTCGGTGTGATGGCCGGGCGCTGGCTCGGCACCGACCGGTCGCTCGTCGATAAGCTCAGTGCCCTTTTCGCTGTTGGCGCACTGGCCATGATGGCGGGCCTGATGTGGCACTGGTCGTTTCCCATCAACAAATCCCTCTGGACCAGCTCGTATGTGTTGTTCAGCGCCGGCATCGGGGCCGTGACCCTGGCCACAATCAGCTGGGTTATCGACGTCCAGGGCGTGACCAAATGGGCTCGCCCACTCGTCATATATGGTATGAACCCGATGGTGGCATTTGTCGGGTCGGGAATGATGGCGCGAACCATCTACTCCCTCTGGAAGGTCGAATACGAAGGGAAAGTCGTCTCCGTGCAGTCTGCGGTGTATCAGTCGGTGTACGCCTCGTGGCTCGACCCGAAGAACGCGTCCCTCGCCTTCGCGGTCTCCTTCGTGTTACTCTGGTACGGAATCCTCTGGCTCCTATGGCGACGAAAGGTCTTCTTCAAGGTTTGATGCAGCCGCCCCGGCTTCCGCGCCTCAGTGCGGGGGTTCGTGGCGTTGTGCTCGGCACAGCCTTGGCGGCGTCGCTTCCGGGGGGCGTTGCCGCGCAGATGCCGCGCGCCTACATGGAGGTCTTCGCGGCGCCGGCGACCATGGCCCGCCGCAAGGCCGCCGTGGACAATCTCGCGACAGAATTGCACACCACGTTGCAGCGCACCCGCAAAGGCACCTGGGGTGTGATGGTGGTGTCGATGAGCACCGGCGACACGCTGTTCAACCACAATGGCGCCTGGACCTTGCTCCCGGCGTCCACGATGAAGCTCTTCACGGCGGCGCTCGCGCTCGATCATTTCGGGCCCGGTGGCCGCTTTGAAACGCAGGTGCGGCACACGGGCACGATCCGCCCGGATGGCGTGCTCGAAGGCAACCTGATCCTCCGCGGCGCGGGCGATCCCACCTTCGGTGGCTCGCCCCTCGAACGAGGTCTGGCCGCTCCCATGGCCACGCTGGCCCGCGCTGTGGCCGACGCCGGCATCACGCGCGTGACCGGGTCCCTGGTCGGCGACGCCTCCGCCTACGACGACGGCAAGGTTCCCGAGGGATGGAGGAGCCGGTATCTCCACGCGTCGTATGCGGCCCGCGTCTCCGCCCTCTCGTTCAACGAGAATCAGGTCACCGTGCTCGTCGGGCCTTCGTCCAAGGGCGCAGCCCTCACCATCAATCCTCCGGTGAGCGGAATCGACATCAGCAATGCGGTGAAGGTCGTAGCAGGCAGTCGTGGCGCTCGCGTGGTGGTGACCCAGGACTCGTCCATCGGGCGCATCCGTGTGTCGGGGTGGATCGGCGCCAAGAGCCCCGTGCGTGGCTACAAGCTGGTGGTCGAGAATCCCGAACTCTTCGCCGTCGGGGCGCTCAAGGCTGCACTCGCCACCGAAGGCGTGAAAGTGGACGGTCTCATCAAGATCGGCGCACCCTCGGATTCCGGGATTCGGATCGCCTCGCTCACCTCGCCAACGCTCGAGCGGATGATCGCGCAGATGAACGGCGAGAGCAACAACCACTTCGCCGAACTGTTGTTCCGCAACGTGGCCCGCGCCGTCGGCGTTCCCGGATCGGCCGAAGCGGCGAACTCGGCGCTCGGCCGCTTCATGTCGGAGAAGGTGAAGGTCTCAGCCGATGAAGTCTTTGCAGCGGATGGGAGCGGCCTCTCCACGCTCGACCGTGTGACGCCACGCGCGATGGTGCACCTCCTCGACTATGCGCGGCGCGCGTCGTGGGGCCCGGTGCTCGAGCAGTCCTTGCCCATTGCCGGCGAGACCGAGACGCTCCGCAGCCGGATGCGACGCACCGCCGCGACGGGCAACCTCCGGGCCAAGACGGGTACGACGAACGACGTGGTCTCGCTCGGTGGCTACGTCACGGCCGGCAACGGCGAAGACCTTGTTTTCGCCATCATATACAACGGTACTGACCGGTTCCGGGCCCGCGAAGCGATTGATCGCATGGGCGTGACGCTGGCGTCGTTTACGCGCTAGCCCGCGCGCCGGGTCGCGCCGCCTGCGCGGCTAGTGATCGAGCACCGCCCGGACTCTTCGCGCAATTGAAGTCGGCGTAAACGGCTTCTGCAGGAACGCCACATGCTCCTGCAGGATGCCATGCCGCACAATCGCATCGTCAGTGTACCCGGAGAGGAACATCACCTTGATCCCGGGTCGCAGGGCCGCCGCCGCAGCCGCCACCTCGCGCCCGCCCATCTCCGGCATGATCACGTCGGAGATCAACAGGTGGATGGTGCCGTCGTGGTCGGAACAAAGCCGGATCGCATCAGCCCCGCTCGTGGCCTCCAGTACGTTGTAGCCAAGCGACCGAAGCACGAACACCGTGGCCGCGCGCACGGCCGCCTCATCCTCAACAACCAGCAGCGTCTCAGTGCCATGCGGAATTCCACCGGGATCGTGGAAGTCTTCGTGATGGTCCTGCTCGTGGACGATCGGCAAGTAAACCTTGAACGTCGTGCCGTGACCGGGCTCACTGTACACCCAGATGTGGCCGCCGCACTGCTTCACGATACCGAACACCGTGGCGAGTCCGAGGCCCGTTCCCTTGCCTTGACCTTTGGTCGTGAAGAAGGGCTCGAAGATTCTCTCGCGCGTGCCGGCGTCCATTCCCTCGCCGGTGTCGCTGACGGCCAGCAGGACGTAGTCGCCGGGAACCACATAGGCGTGCGTCGCGGCGTACACGTCGTCCAGCGTCACGTTCGCCGTTTCAATGGTGAGACTTCCGCCGCGCGGCATCGCGTCGCGCGAGTTCAACGCCAGGTTCATCACGACCTGTTCGAGTTGGCCGGGGTCGGCCTTCACACGCCCGAGCCCCTCGTGCAACACGGTGGTCAATACAACATCTTCTCCAATCACCCGCGCGAGCAGCTGGCTGGTGTCCGCAACGATGGTGTTCACGTTTACCACGCGCGGTTCCAGCATCTGCTTGCGGCTGAACGCCAGTAACTGGCGCGTGAGCGCGCCTCCCCGGGCCCCAGCCTCACGAATCTGCTCGAGCATTTCGCGGTCCTGTTCGTCGCCATCGTCGGCATCGAGCAGGAGCTCCGAGTAGGTCGCGATCACCGTGAGCAGGTTGTTGAAGTCGTGCGCCACGCCTCCGGCGAGTGTGCCGACGGCCTCCAGTTTTTGCGCCTGGCGCACCTGCGCTTCGAGGAGCTGCGTCTGCTTGATTTCCGCGGTCAGTGCCGCGTTGGCCCGCGCAAGTTCGACGGTACGTTCCGCCACCCGGAGTTCGAGGTCGGCCTTTGCGATCCGCAGCTCTTCATTGATTGCCTGAATCTGCTGCGCACGCCGAAACACTTCGGCTTCCATTTCGTCACCTCGAGCGCGAAGGCGCACAAAGTCGGTGACGTCTTCCACCCGATGGATGATGTAGGTCAGAGATCCGTCGGCCGCAAACACCGGCGTATTAACCGGACTCCAGAAGCGTTCCTCAAATTCCCCGCCTTCGGATTCCGGACGCCTGATGTCGTACTTCTGCACCGCCATCGCATCGGGCTTGCCGAGTTCAATGACTCGCCGCAACGACGCACGCAGGTTGCGCACGCCGTCGGCGGCGGGGTCATCGGGATTGTCGGGAAAGACCTCGAACAGCCAGCGACCGACGATCTTACCGCGCTCAGTCATCGTGGCGCGGAGGTACGCCTCGCTGACACCAACTATCGTGAGATCTGGGGTCAGCACCAGGTACAGTCCCGGTGCGGACTCAAAGAGCAGGCGGAAATCCGGCTGCATTGGGTTCGGCCTAGAGTTCGCCCCGTTTCGCCGCACCCGCTGCCTTTTCAGCCGCGCGGAACGCGAGGGCCTGGATCGTCATCGTTGGCTGGCCGCGTCCGCTCGTCACGAGGCTCGAGCCGTCCACGATGAAGAGGTTTTTCACGTCGTGTGAACGATTGTCGGCATTCACGATGGAAGTCCGGGGATCATTCCCCATCCGCGCCGAGCCGAGCAGGTGCAGCTGGGGCCAGCCCATAGGACCGACGCCGAAATCCACCGACGTTTCTGCGCCGGCGGCATCGAGGAGTTCCTTGCCCTTGGCGCCAAACCACTTGACCATTTCGAGGTCGTTGGGGTGATCGGCATAGGTCAGCCGCAGGGCCGGAACGCCCCACGCGTCCTTCAGTTCGGGATCGAGATCGAACCGGTTGGTGAACACCGGGAGCTGCGTGGTGTGGCCAATGGCCAGGAGCGAATTCGAGAAGTTCCTGCGAAGTCCCTTTTTCCACTCGCTCCCCCAACGGGGTTGCCCCGGCAGCGTCTGCACTCCGGCGTTCATCGGCGTCATGGCTGAGCGAAAGTCGAATCCGCCGCCGCCATAGATGCCGAGTTCCTTGGGCAGCACCGTCGGGTCCTGCACGATGCGCGACACCACAGCGCCCTTCCAGCCATTGATCTCGTGGGAAAAGAGCCCCGCGCCGACCGTGTTGTAGTTGAACATCACGTTGCGGCCGAGCCAGCCACTGGAGTTGGCGAGCCCTTGCTCAAACCCTGCTGTGGCGCTGTTGAAGAGGAGGCGTGGCGTTTCCGCGCCATTCGCACAGACGAACACCGCCTTCGCGCGCTGGAACTGCTCCACCTTTCTTGAGTCGAAGTACTTCACACCCGTGACACGGCCATTCGCGCCAAGCTCCACCTTGCGGACATAGCTGCCGGAGCGGATTTCGCACCTGCCCGACTTGACGGCGTCGGGAATCATAGCGTTGATGGAACCCGACTTGGCTCCGACTTCACAGGCGAAGCCAAAGCAGAATCCGCAGTTCACGCATCCCGAGCGGCCGCGATACGGCTGTGAGAGAATCGCCATCGGCGCCGGCGCCGCGTGCCAGCCGAGTTTTGCCGCGGCACGTTCGAGCAGTACACCTTCGGACTTGATCGGGAGCGGCGGCAGCGGGTACGGCCTGCTGCGCGGGGGATCAAACGGATTCACGCCCGCCTGCCCCGACACGCCGCATTCCCATTCCACCTTGGTGTAGTACGGCTCAAGTTCGGCGTAGCTGATGGGCCAGTCGGCAATCGTCGAGTCGGCGGGCACGCCCAGCTTCGTGGCCTGCTCAAACTCGATCTCGGGAAAGCGCCAGTAGTTGCCGGTGAAGTGCGCGCTGCTGCCGCCCACCATCATCGCGTACTGCGCGACACCCTGCTTCTTCGCCGTCTCCGACTCCTTGGTGCGAAAAGTGTTGGGCACCTTGTCGAAATCGTTTGTCAGTCCACCGCGGAAGTTCACAAACAACTCATCGTGCGTGAACTCGGCGTTGGTGCGCCAGGGCCCCTGTTCGAGCACGACCACGGAGAAGCCGGCCTGCGAGAGTTCACGTGCAACGACGCCGCCTGCGGCGCCGGAGCCAACGATCACGAAATCGACTTCATCGGTGGTGCGGTACCGACGCATTCCGGCGCGGGGATCGGCGGCGCCCCGCGCCTGGTGCGCATGCGACTCGTTCCCAGTGGTGTCAGCCACGGTCGTAGTACCCGAATGGCGCTGCCCAGGAGAACTGGTCGCGGAACCCCATCAGCGACCAGCCGACTTTGTTGAAGTTCCCGCCGTACGAGGGATTGGAGAACATCCCGGACATCGTCGGGAACCAGAAGGCGCCGCTGAACTCCGCGCCGTGCGCCTGCTCGAATGCCTCGAGCACCTTGGTGCGCTCGGTGGCCGGAATCGCAGCGAATGAACGGTTGCCATTTCGCTGTGCCGCGACGAAGTCACTAAGGACTTTCAACGCCGCCTCAATCTGCGGCTTCTGGTCCTTGGCCCAGGTTGCGAGCGAGCGATCGATGAACCGAACCACTCGCGCTTCACGCGCACCCGGTGTGTCGTCGGTGGGAACGATGGTGGATGTCACCGCATCGAGCTCGCGCACCTGCGCAGGCGTGAGCACCTGGTAGCGCACCTGTGTGCCCGCCTGTGCTGCAAATGCGGCCGCAGCGCGAAGTGATTCAGGATTCGCGGCAACCCATGCCGACGCAGCAACGCCGCCGAGTGTCGCCACAAAATCGCGGCGGCCCAGCGGGCTATTCCCTTTTTCGGTCATCGCGGCACCTCCCAATTCAGGAATCTACCGCTTAAGGGGTTATTGCGCGAAGTAGGTAATCATGACCCCACGCTTCGCTAACTCGGCCACGTACGCATCGCCGGGCACGGCCTCGTCTGGCGTTTTAACGCCACTTGGCGGAATTGCGCCACTTGCCTGCATCAGGCCGGTAATCGCCAGTGAGTATCCCGTCGTTCGTTCCATGGCACTGATGCCGTGTGGCTCGTCAAAGCGATCCACGAGTTCCCAGGTGTGCCGCACCGGAGTGCCGCCCTTGGTTCCCTCGACCACCACGCGAAGCGCGACGAGGTCGCGACCTTCGGGCTTGGTGAGCCGCGGTTTCATCACGGCAATGCTCAGGTCTCGCGGAACGACCTGCTGGCCCTTCACATCGACCGGCTCAGAGCCGAGGAATCCCAGTTCGCGAATAGACGCCATCAGTGCCGCGTGACCGGGATAACGAAGCGTCTTGTACTCCATCGTGGGGATCTTCCCTTCGTACCGATACGCCATCGTCGACAGCCCGCCAGCCGTGTGAAACGCCTCGAGCATTCCCACCGGCGCGTCAAACTGCACGGGCTCGACTTCCGAGAGCGCTTCCACGTTGAGCCGTTTGCCGTCGCGCACCACCCACGAGAGCGTCGTGTAGTAGTCGAGGACGCCCTCGAGCGAGTACACCACCTGATACTTGAGCGCTCCCTCGGGCTTCTGCGGGAGGCCGCCAACGTAGATCCGCACGCTCGTGGTGGCGTCGCAACGGTCAATGCCCATCTGCGCGAGGACATTCACCATTCCCGGCGCGAGTCCGCAGTCGGGCACGGCACTCACGCCGCGCGCCCGGGCCTCGGCGCTGAGTTTCTTCTGGTTCTGGACGATCTCGGTGTTGCCACCCAGGTCGGAGAAATGCGCGCCGGCGTCAATCGCCAGCTTGTTCATCTCGAGATTGAAGTAGTACGGTAGCGCGCACATCACGGCGGTCTGGCCTTCCATGGCCCTTCGGACGGCGGCGGTGTCACGCGCGTCCAGCTTCAGCAGCTTGAGGCGTGGGTCGCCCTTGAGCGTATCGAGGAACTTGGGCGTGTGGGAAAATTCGCGGTCTGCCAGCGTGACCGAGGTGACCGATTTCTGCTGGAGCAGATCGTATGCGCAGGCGGCGCCCTGGAGGCCGGCGCCGAGAACGAGCATTTGCATTGCGGAGTGCGTGTGAGGGAGCTGAGCGATGAACTCCCACAATTTAGCCGGACGCTGACGGCCAAGCCGGACTAGCGCAGGAGAACGCTAACCGGCGAGCAGTCCCTGCTCTTCCCTCGACTCCCGCTCTAGTCGGCCGCCTTGCCTCGAAGGGCTTGGGAGATCCTCCGATCAAACCATGCAAAGGGAGGTGTGCCTTCGTAGAGATCAGTACCGATGATAAATGTCGGTGTCCCGCGCAAGCTGAGATCCCGGGCCAGCAGCACATCGCGCCGTATGGCAAACGAGTGCTTTTCCTCCGCAGTACACTGCTCAAATGCCTTCAGGTCGGCGACCCCGACACGCTTGGCAAGTGACGGCCACGGCACGCGACCCAGCGAGTCCTGCATGCGCCACAGCAGGTCGTGGTATTCTGTGAATTTCCCTTGGTCCCCCGCGCACTCGGATGCCAGAGCCGCCGTCCACGCGAGCGGATGCAGCGTCTCCAAGGGCAGGTGCCGATAGAGGATCTTGACCTTGTCGGGATACTTGCGCCTGAGGGAGTCGATCGTGGGCTGTACTTTGGCGCAGTACGGGCACTGAAAATCACTGAACTCAACTATGGTGACCGGCGCGGTGTCGGGCCCGATGGCGCGGCCGACCATCGTCAGTTCCTTTCGCGAGGTCACACTTCGCTCAGTCGGTTGTGGTGGCGGAGCCGACTGAAGCTCTCGCCTGACGACCACCCCGGTCAGCACGATGGTGCACAGGAAAATGCCCATCGCCGCGATATCGGTCGCCGAACGTGCCATGCTTAGTCCGCGTGAAGGGCCGGAGAGATCATTAGTGCGCGTTCGGCTAGGGTTGCCGAACGATTTCCGCGCGCCAGACGTCGATCCGCAGCAGCGCGCTGGGTGCCTCGCGGACGCTGTACATGAAGCCACCCTCTGTGAACTGCGACACGTATGCGTCGAAGCGCTGCGACACGAGCACACGTCCCGTCGTCACGTCAAGCACTTCAATCACCGTGTCATACCGGCGGTTGTATTCGGTGACCGGAATCGCCGGGATGGAGACTTCTCGCCCGCGTTCTGGGGCCGGCGTCTTTGGCGTGGGGTCCTTCCATGTGGGGTCTGGCACACGCGCGGCAATCCAGAGCCGCTGCCCGGTAGCATAGACTCCCTCAATCACGGGGAAGCCCGCCATTTGTCGTGCCGCGGCGTGCTTGTCCGCCTCGGTCCATGGCTTGTACCAAGCGGGGGCCCTGTCGAATCGCCGAACCAAAGTCCCTGTCGTATCCCAGATCTCGATTCCATAGCGGTAGTACTGCCGCACCGCTGCGAATCGCCCGCTGTCGAGGTCGGCAAGATGATACTGGATCGCATCCGCGTCCAACCGCGAATCTCGTGGTGTCGTGCTGCCGAATTCGCGCAATCCGCTAAATGCGCGGTCTAACAGGGCGAAACTCGGATGTGTCGGAAAGAAATTGTTGACGACCACGTGCCCACTCTTCAGCACGGCGAATCTGAATGCTTCTACGCCTTTCGGGAGAGTGCCCCAACGCACTGCCGATCCGGACGCCGTAAAAAGAGTCAGCTTCGGCCGATCTAGAACGAGGATCGAGTCTCCAAATACCGCGCGGACAAAGCGGATGCGTTCCATCTCGCCAGGGCCGTACCCCTGCCGCCCGAATGCCGGCAAGGGGCTCCCGTTCGCAGCAAACACCGCAATGGTCGACGGGGAGTGAGTGACCCCGGCGAAATACCTTCCTGCCGGATCCCTGGCAAGCACCGTAACCGGCCGCAGTGCTACCTCGTCGTTGTCGCCGCCCAACACGGCCACTCTGCGCATGACGATGCTGCAGCGGCACGCAGGATCAGCACCCGTTGACAGAGGAGTCTGTGCGCGCGCAGAAAGCGATGTGAGCGCCACCAAGGTGAACGCCAGCGCACAAGCTGGGCGCCAGCGTCCAATGCAAACTGCCGCATGCTTGGTGCCTCGCCGCTTGGATCGATTGCTAATCGGGCGTTCGCCCGTGCGAAGCTCACGCGCCCGGCGCAACGGCCAGACAGTGAGATGATCGATTCCGTTGGACTGATTGATCGCCATCGGCATGTCGCAGGTGGGACGATGCTTCGCTCTGCTTACTCGTCGCAGGTGCTGTGGTACTCGAAGCAATACCCGGTCAAGTACGTCCAGTGGCAATCATTGGGCGAGCAGAGATACACGGACCCCCCGAAGAGTCCGAAGTCATGCTCGTTATTCCCGTTTTGGCATTTGGCCGAATTCGTGCCGTTGCAGTCGACTCGCTGCTTGGCCTCGGCAGGCGACTGTGTGACGACAACCAGCGCCAGCGCCATTGCGAAACTGCTCACAGCCGTGAAAAATCGTCCGCGTTCGGTCATGAATGTCTCCTGCAAGAGTGAGAGCACGTGTCAGAACCCAGGCGATCCGCCGTAGTATCATCTCGTCGATAATGATGCGTCGGCAACACCCGGTTCAGCGTGCCCAACGTTCATTCCAAAGGTGGGCCTCCCCTGCCGAGAGCGCCACACGCGCTTGTATGCCTCTTCGGCGGCCTTGGGCCGCCCATCGGCAGGTTAGTAGCGGATCAGCGCCGCCGATGGGTCGCCGCGGCAACGAGTTTGTCCGCTACGTCGATCGACTTGCCGTCGCGCCGCACCACCGATGGCGCCGCAGCAAGTCGTCGGGCGAACGCATCGCGCATGGTGCGCTCGGAACCGAAACCCGATTCGTCAGCTGCCGCAGCCACGGTCGAGTCGCAGAATAATCGCTGGCACGCTGCCGCGACGCGTGCCACCTCCAGCACAACTTCAGTGTCCCCAAGTCCAGACGCGTGCAGTCGCGCTAGCACAGCCTGACGATCAAGGGCGACAACTTCGCAAAGCGTGGCCACACTGTTGGGGATTGGCGCCCAGGCGAAATACGACGTCATGCGCGATCCTACAGGGTCGGCGAGTCGCTCTAACGAGTCCCCCAAGCCCGCGAGCACGAACGCCGGCACAGTTGGGTCATGGCTCCGGAGCAGTGCGGACAGAGCCTCTCGCGAATCGTCTGTGCCGGTGAGCACGACTTCCGGGACGATTTTCCTGCCCGTGGCCGGCGCTACTTCCATGACTGCGGCATTGACATGTTTGCAGGCCATCGTGGTCAGGCTGGAATAGAGCACCAGCCTCGCGCCAGCCTCGGCCGCTCGCCTCGCCACAGCGGCGATTCCGGTAAAATGCCACCCCTCCGTGTCAACAACTACGAATCCCCCTGGCGCGGCGGCGTGCGGTTTGACCAGCGCGTCGAAAGTCACGTCTTCGATGACCGCGCCGGGCGGGGCGCAGGATCGAAGCTTCGCCAGCAAGTGTGGTGGGAGGTGTGCCCGAATGCGCCGCGCTGCGAGCACGTGCATGGGCATGGGCATGGGCATGGGCAGAAGGTGCCCGCACTTGTTGTGGTGCGCAAGTCGGAGTCTCAAAGGCCTTCATGACCGCCTGTGGCGTACGGCGCGTGGGAGATATCCGGAAGGCCATTTCCATCGCTGCCTCGCAGCAAGTGGCCAGTGGTCTTCATTCGACCATCGTGACGAACGACTGGTTCGATTTCCTTAGCGGCTTGCTTG
>Ga0207952_1000954_pt1 | contig 15600 bp, 30 predicted proteins | sample SubbioR12Aug_8Ca_FD_184831 | JGI IMG/M metagenome (GOLD analysis project Ga0207952, IMG submission 184831) | Serpentinite rock and fluid subsurface biosphere microbial communities from McLaughlin Reserve, California, USA - CR12Aug_8Ca (SPAdes) | ecosystem: Environmental > Terrestrial > Deep...
TGAATCGACAAACGCCTCATCAGGCCTATTACGACTTGCTGCCAATCGTTAAAAAGGCAGCCTAACCAACAGCAGGGATTTCACTTTAATTTTGGATTCTACTGTTCATACGATTGGGGCCACTTCTCATGTCGTTCCGGCATGTGCCCTGGTTCCGTGGTGGTGCCGGGATAGAACTTCCTGACATGGCTGGCGATGCGTTTACCGTGAAAATAGACTTCAACCAGCTTATCGCCGGCATGCAGTTCAACCGATTCACCGACACAATGATGAGGCACCGAGTAAAGATGGTCATCGTAGATAATGTGGTAATCGATATTCACACGGGCGGTTTTGATATCGGTGTATTGATAAGCGTACCTGGGTAACGGCGACAGAGCGGGTTGATCGAGTTCTTCGAACCACTGCCGACGGTTGCCGGGCCATTGCTTGAAAGGCTTTTGATTTAAACCGGTCAATAAGCCACGAATACACTGATTCAGCTCCGCCAGAGAGAAAAAGGTTTGATGACGCAGTTTAGCCATGATCCAGCGTTCCACAATCTGAACGCCGACCTCGGCCTTGGCTTTATCCTTGGGTTTGTAGGGTCTGGCGGGCACCACGGCCACCCCGTAATGAGCGGAGTTGTTGATAGCTGGGATTGAGTTCGGGTTCGTAACGGCAGGCTTTATTGACCCCGCTCTTTAAATTGTCCGGGATCAGCATCACCGGTGTGCCGCCGAAAAACTCAAAGGCGCGCACATGGCTGCCCAACCAATCCGGCAGACTCTGGCTCCAGGTAGCCTCGGCATAGGTGTAATTGGATGCGCCCAACACCGCCACAAAGATTTGCGCGCTGCGGATTTCGCCGCTGGATGCACACACCACCGGCATGGTCGGCCCGGCATAATCAATAAACAACTTTTCACCGGCACGATGGGTTTGCCGCATGGAACGTTTCTGTTTCTTCAACCAATCGGCATAGCGGGCGCAGAACTGCGAGTAGCTATAGCAACGGTTCGGATAATGCTGGGTATATTCTTCCCAGAGCAATTGTTTGGTGATGCCCTTTTTCTTCAACGCCAGATGGGTTTCTGACCAGACAGGTTCCTGGTATTTGGATGAAGGCTTGGCGTCCGATCGAGGATAAAACTTTAAGGCTAGGGTTTGATCATCCCAATCGTCAGGCAGTGGCCAGGAGATATTCAGTTGTTCGGCCAGTTTTAAGATGTTTTGTATGCTGCCGACACTGATTTTGGTACTGGCGCTGATTTTTCGGATGCTCAATCCGGCGCTGTAGCTCAGCCTAAGAACTTCTCTTAAATTTCGCATGGTTGTTCTCTTTGCTGACATATCCTTTCCAAAAAAGGCGGAAAGAATAGTCTTGTTGGATAAACAATGCGTTAGGTGGGATTCTGGCAACTTGAACAGCGATTCTGGCATGTTGAACACCGATTCTGGAAAATCCAGAAAAGTGTTCAGCTTGAAACCAGAATCAGTGTTCAACTTGAATCAGAATAGATGTTCAGATTGGTCCGGAATGGGTGTTCAGGTTGAGCCAGAATATGCAACTCGCTCATCGAAACCTGCAAAGCCAATAATATAGAACCCTACAACTATCTGGTGGGGTTGTTCCGTCAGTTACCTCTGGCCAAAACCGTCGAAGACTTCGAGGCATTGCTGCCTTGGCAACTCTTTCAGCCAAAAACAGCATAATAAACTGTTACAACTTCATTCTGAAAATCAATGACGTAGTTTAAAAGGCGCTTACCAAATTTCAACCGGTACGGCTGGTCAATTTTCGCCCGGCACCAACAGCATACCTGGGCCAGTTGGCATGTGCAAGCAGGTATATCGTTGCATGTGTTGCAAGAGTTGGGTGGTTGGGAGTCGGTCGAGATGGTGCGCCGTTATGCTCATTTATCCAGTGAGCATTTAGCGGGGTATGTTGATCGCTTGTCGGCGCTTCGGGCCGTTGGGGAAGAATCTGACAGCTACGATTTAGCTACGGGCACAAAAAAGGGTTTAGTCATTTCTGACTAAACCCTTGATTTATATGGAGCTGGTGATGGGACTCGAACCCGCGACCGGCTGATTACAAATCAGCTGCTCTACCAACTGAGCTACACCAGCATTTTCTTAACTTCTTAATTAAGCCCTGTCAACTAATTCTACATAGGCCATCGGAGCATCATCACCTGATCTAAAGCCGCATTTGATGATTCTTAAATAACCACCGGGCCTTTCTTTATATCTAGGACCAAGATCATTAAAAAGCTTAGTAACTGCTTCTCTGTCTCGCAGCTTTGAAAATGCATGACGTCTTTTAGCAACCGAATCCTCTTTGGATAAGGTAATTAAAGGTTCGGCCAGCATACGTAATTCTTTTGCTTTTGGCAATGTGGTTTTAATCAGCTCATGCTTAAACAATGAGCAAGCCATATTGCTAAATAACGCATTTCTGTGGCTGCTATTTTTATTTAATTGTCTACCGGATTTACGATGTCTCATGTTTATTTGCCTATTTTATATACCGATTTGGGATTGATCTACCAGATTTTCTGGCGGCCAATTTTCAAGCCTCATACCCAAAGATAAGCCTTTTATGGCAAGTATATCTTTTATTTCAGTAAGAGATTTTTTCCCTAAATTAGGGGTTCTTAATAATTCCACTTCGGTCCGCTGAATCAAATCACCAATATAGAAAATATTCTCCGCTTTAAGGCAATTAGCTGAGCGCACTGTTAGCTCAAGATCATCAACAGGCCTTAATAAGATAGGGTCGAAAGCCTCTTCCTCGACAACACTTTCCTCAGGCATTTGCTCTTTGACTTTTTCAAAATCCACAAATACCGACAATTGATCATGCAGAATTGAAGCAGCTAACTTAATAACGGCTTCTGGATCTACAGTCCCATTTGTTTCAAGCTCTATAACAAGCTTATCGAGATTGGTTCTCTGTTCGACACGAGTAGTTTCAACGTGATATGCAACTTTAACGATGGGACTAAAAGCCGCATCCACCATTAAAACACCTACAGGCGTGTCATCCATCTGTTCTTTCCGAACAGCAGCAGGTATATACCCACGTCCACGTTCTATTTTAATCTTTATATCAAGTTGTTTATCTTGCGTAAGATTTGCTATTACAAGATCCGGATTAATAATTTCAACGCTACTTGTAGTTTCTATATCGGCAGCGGTGACACTACCTATTCCAGACTTAGACAAAGTTAAAGTAACTTCATCTTTACCGTGCAAAATAACAGCAAGCTTTTTTAGATTCAATAGGATGTCGATTACATCTTCTTGAACACCTTCAATTGTCGTGTACTCATGCAGCACACCTGATATCGAAACTTCCGTAACAGCGCAACCTGGTATTGAGGACAGCATAACTCTACGTAGAGCGTTGCCCAATGAATGACCATAACCACGCTCAAGGGGCTCGATAACAATTCTTGAATGGTTTGCTGAATGGCTAACTACTTCAACTAATTTTGGCTTTAACAAACCCGCAATAGAACTCTGCATACCTTAATCCAGCTAATTACTTAGAATAGAGCTCAACAACCAACTGCTCATTAATCTCAGAGCCCAAATCAACACGATCCGGTAGAGATTTGAAAGTACCACTCATCTCTTTTGAGTTAACCTCAACCCATTGAGGAAAGCCGTATTGTTCCGCAACAATCAGTGCTTCCTTAATGCGCTGCTGACTCTTTGCCTTCTGCCGAAGGCTAATTTTATCGCCAGCCACAACTTGGTAAGAAGGAATATTAATCAATTGGTCATTAACGATGATCGCTTTATGGGAAACCAATTGTCGAGCTTCAGCCCTAGTCGACGCGAATCCCATTCTATAAACAACGTTATCTAAACGGGATTCGAGCAAATCCAACAGATTTTGGCCTGTCGCACCTTTTTGGAGATCAGCAGCCTTATAGTAATTTCTAAACTGTTTTTCCAACACGCCATAAATTCGACGTAATCTTTGTTTTGCCCGTAACTGTAATGCGTAGTCAGAATTTCGAGTGCGTTTTGCGCCATGCTGACCTGGACGCTGATCTAACTTACACTTGTTTTCTAGCGACTTTCCTCTGCTTTTTAGGAATAAGTCTGTTCCTTCCCTACGACTTAATTTGCAGACGGGTCCAAGATATCTTGCCATTTTTTACTCCAAAACCTTTATACGCGACGCTTTTTAGGCGGACGACAACCATTATGTGGAATTGGCGTTACATCCACAATATTAGAAATTTTAAAACCCATACTATTCAACGAGCGAACAGCCGACTCTCTTCCAGGCCCAGGCCCCTTGATCATTACATCGAGATTTTTCATGCCATATTCTTGAGCGACCAATCCCGCCTTCTCAGCCGCAACCTGCGCGGCAAAAGGAGTGCTTTTTCTCGACCCTCTGAAGCCTGATCCTCCTGAAGTAGCCCAAGAAAGAGCATTTCCTTTTCTATCAGTGATTGTCACTATAGTATTATTAAAAGATGCATGGACATGAGCGATGCCATCGGCCACTTCTTTTTTAATGCGTTTTTTAACACGGTTTTGGGTTGCCATTAACTTGCCTTTTTAGAAACTTTATTTTGTAACTGGTTTTCTAGGGCCTTTACGGGTCCTTGCATTTGTTCTAGTGCGCTGCCCCCTCAATGGAAGCCCTCTTCTATGTCTAATACCTCGATAGCACCCCAAATCCATTAACCGTTTGATGTTCATTGAAACTTCGCGTCGCAAATCACCTTCCACTGTCATTGCGGAGATAACCTTACGGATATTTTCCACTTGTTCTTCGGTTAATTCTTTGATTTTTACGGTAGTTTGTATGCCAACCTTAGCGCAGATAAGCCGTGCCGTCTGCCTTCCAATTCCGTATATAGCAGTCAATGCAATTTCTGCGTGCTTATGATCAGCTACGTTAATACCGGCTATACGAGCCATCCAGATACTCCTAAAGTTTGATTCTTAAGTTAATCGAGAATTATAACATCATTCTTTTTAAAAACAAAATTAACCTTGCCGTTGTTTGTGTCGACCATCTTTACAGATAACCCGAACCACACCACTTCTTTTAATAATCTTGCAGTTTTTACAAATTGGTTTAATTGATGCACGTACTTTCACGGCAAACTCCTTAATATTAATTAATTTCTTTTAAGATTTGCTTTTTTCATTAAACTTTCATATTGCTGCGACATCAAATGAGTTTGCATTTGAGATATGAAATCCATCACAACCACAACAATAATCAGCAGCGAAGTACCACCAAATGAAAAAGGAACATTCCAGTATACGATCAAAAACTCTGGTAGCAAGCAAATCAAAGTAATGTAGATAGCACCGACAAGAGTTAGACGCGTCATTACCTTATCAATATAAGCTGTAGTCTGGATACCAGGTCTAATTCCGGGCAAATAGGCACCCGATTTTTTTAAATTTTCCGCCGTCTCTTTCGAATTAAAAACTAAAGCAGTATAAAAGAAACAGAAAAAAATGATTGCGAGCGCGTAAAACATCACATATACAGGCTGACCGGGCGACAAAACCGTCGAAATGTCTTGTAACCACGAAAACCCATCGATATTTCCAAACCATCCGGCTATTGTAGCCGGAAATAAAATTATACTTGACGCGAAAATAGGTGGAATCACCCCGGCCATATTAAGCTTTAGCGGCAGAAAAGACGTTTGCCCTGCATACACTTTATTACCTTGCTGGCGCTTAGGATAATTGATTGTAATTCTACGTTGAGCCCGCTCTACAAAGACAACGATACCAGTCACGAATATAGAGATTGCAAACAGTAATATTATGAATGCACTATTCATCTCGCCAGTTCTTGCCAATTCTAGAGTTCCACCAATGGCGGACGGCAACCCCGAAACGATCCCAGCAAAAATGATTAATGAAATACCGTTACCAATCCCTCTTTCGGTCACCTGCTCGCCAAGCCACATCAAAAAAATAGTGCCAGTGACCAATGTAAGTGTCGTGACGATTATAAAAGCCAATCCAGGATTAATTACTACAGACATCCCGCCTGCAGTTTGATTTTGTAACGCAATCGATATACCGATGGATTGAAACATAGCCAAAACAACAGTCGCATACCGTGTAAATTGGGTTATTTTTCTACGCCCCGATTCACCTTCTTTTTTCATTTGCTCCATTGCAGGCACAACGATTGTCATGAGCTGCATAATAATTGAAGCAGAAATGTAGGGCATAATACCGAGAGCAAAGATACTAAGCCTCATCAAGGCACCACCAGAAAACATATTAAACATGTCTAAAATGGAGCCCGATTGTTGTGCAAACATTGCAGCCAAAGCATTAGGATCAATACCTGGTACGGGTATGTGTGCGCCGACTCTGTATACTACAAATGCCCCCAGTACAAATAATAGCCTTGACTTCAACTCTCCAAACTGGAATTTTCCAGCTGAAACATCATACCCTTTTGTGCTCACTTATGCCTCGACTTTGCCGCCGGCAGCCTGAATAACCTCAAGCGCGCCCGCAGTAACAGATATACCTTTCAATGACACGGCTTTAGATATAGAGCCTGAATTTATCAACTTCACTTTCTTTGAAAAAACCGGCACTATATTATTATCAATCAATACTTGCAAATCGATAACGCTGGCATCCAAACTTTCCAACTCATGCAATCTAATTTCTGCAGTAAACTTCTTTAACCTTGAGGTAAAACCGACTTTCGGCAGCCTTCTTTGCAAAGGCATTTGCCCCCCTTCAAAGCCAACTTTGTGGAATCCTCCGCTACGAGCTTTCTGGCCTTTATGACCTCTCCCACAGGTTTTACCGTCAGTTGAACCAATACCCCGCCCAACTCTTTTTGCTTTTTTTCTTGCACCATAGGATGCTTGAATAGTATTAAGGTACATCAAATTTCCTCGACTTTTAGCATGTATGCAATTTTATTGATCATTCCGCGGTTTTCGGGAGTATCGATAACCTCAACAGTTTGTCGAATTTTATGCAGACCCAAACCTTTTAAACATTGCTGATGACTTTTTAAACGACCATTTTTACTTTTTGTCATCATTACACTTAATTTTTTGGCTACCATGAAAACTATCCTGTAATTTGTTCGACACTCAAACCGCGCTTAGCGGCGATTTGTTTAGCGTCATGCATTGAAGTTAATCCGTTGATAGTCGCTCTAACAACGTTAATTGGATTGCTGGTACCTATACATTTTGCCAAAACATTATGAACACCAACAACTTCAAATACGGCCCTCATGGCACCGCCAGCGATGATGCCGGTACCTTCCGAAGCAGGCTGCATATAAACTTTAGCAGCACCAGTATTAGACATAATGGAATATTGCAGAGTACCTTCCTTCAATGCCACTTTCCGCATATTTTTTCTGGCTTGCTCAAGTGACTTTTGAATTGCCACCGGTACTTCTCGAGCCTTGGATACCCCATAGCCGACCCTTCCTTCACCGTCGCCAACAACGGTAAGAGCCGCAAAGCCAAACACTCGACCGCCTTTAACTACTTTTGCTACACGTCTAACGGATACAAGCTTCTCTTGCAAACCGTCTGTACTACCTTGAGCTGGTGCTGTTGCCATTCTAATTCCCCTAAAACTTCAATCCAGCTTCACGTGCAGCATCAGCCAATGCTTTTACGCGACCGTGATATTTAAAACCTGAGCGATCAAATGCTACGTGCGTAACACCAGCCGCAATTGCTTTTTCGGCAATTTGTTTTCCAACTTCAACCGCAGCATTTACATTGCTCGTATTTTTAACCGTACCTTTAATGCCAACTTGAACGGTTGATGCGGCAGCGAGGGTAGATTTACCATCTACGCTCAAAACCTGAGCATAAATATGCTGAGAAGTTCTATGAATTGTTAAGCGATTAACTTCTTGCTTTTTAATTTTGCAACGTAATTTTAACGCTCTTTTCAATCTAGCGGACTTTTTATCCATCTGTTTACCTATTTTTTCTTGGCTTCTTTGCGAGCAACATATTCATCAGCAATTCGAACACCTTTGCCCTTATATGGTTCTGGCGGGCGAAACGATCTAATTTCAGATGCTACCTGTCCGACTTTTTGCTTATCGCTTCCTTTAACAAGAAGTTCGGTCTGAGAAGGCAGCTCGACAGTTACACCTTCAGGTACTGTATATTCGACAGGATTGGAATAGCCAAGCGATAAAGTTAACAAGTCGCCTTTAACCTGAGCTCTATAACCAACACCCACCAAAAGCATCCTTTTCACAAAACCCTCGGATACACCTTTAACCATATTGTTAATCGATGCTCGCGCAGTACCAGCAAATGCTTTTGCATTTTTTGCACTGTCATCCCAGACAATTTTGATTTCGCCTTGGCCTATATCCAGTGTTACAGCCTCATGAAGACCAAAAGTTAATTCACCTAATTTGCCTTTAACCACCATCAAATTTCCGTCTACTTTTACATGAACGTCTGACGGAACCGTAATAGGAGCATTCGCTACTCTTGACATACTATCTCCTAAACCTTAGCAAACTGTGCAAATCACTTCGCCGCCATGCCCAATAGCACGCGCGGCACGATCTGTCATGACACCATTAGAGGTAGAAACTATTGCAATCCCTAAACCACCCAATACCTTTGGCAATTCGTCTTTCGATTTATAGATACGCAAACCCGGACGACTTACTCGTTTCACACTTTCGATAACAGGAACACCATTGAAATATTTCAATTCAACCGTCATTTCCATGTGATTGCCAGTTTGCTCGGCAATATAATCAGTTATATAGCCTTCATCTTTCAATACCTTCGCAATTGCGAGCTTTAGCTTAGAGGAAGGCATTTTTACACTTTTTTTACCCGCAGATTGGCCATTTCTAATTCTGGTCAACATATCTGCAATTGGATCTGTCATACTCATTAATATTCTCCAAAAACGTAAGGAACAGAATTACCAACTGGCCTTGGTCACACCAGGAACATCACCACGCATAGTGGCTTCCCTCAGTTTATTACGGCTTAGACCAAATTTTCTGTAATACCCATGCGGGCGACCCGTTAGATTACAGCGATTACGTAATCTAGACTTGCTTGAGTCTCTTGGCAATTTTTGTAATTGGAGTTGAGCATTTTCCTTTTCTTCAAAAGAAGTATTAGGCGATCTAACAATTTCTTTTAAAGCAGTACGTTTTTCTTGGTATTTTTTAATTAAAACAGCACGTTTAACTTCGCGCGCAATCATTGATTTTTTTGCCATTTCAGCTGCCCTTAGTTTTTGAATGGAAAATTAAAATGCTTCAACAACGCCAAACCTTCTTCGTCAGATTTTGCCGTTGTAGTGATGCAAATATCCATACCACGTAGAGCGTCTATTTTGTCATAGTCTATCTCTGGAAAAATTATTTGTTCTTTTATTCCCAAAGAATAGTTTCCACGACCATCAAAACTTTTAGAACTCATGCCGCGAAAATCTCGAATGCGCGGAATCGCGATAGTAATTAATCTATCGAAAAACTCATACATTTTAGCACCGCGTAATGTGACTTTACAGCCGATAGGCATATCATCGCGAATTTTAAAACCCGCTATTGATTTTCTTGCTAACGTAATAACTGCTTTCTGTCCGGCAATTTTTTCCATATCCGCGACAGCAGATTGGAGAATTTTCTTATCCGCAATTGCCTCTCCTACGCCCATATTTAACGTAATTTTGGTAAGTTTAGGCACTTGCATGATTGATTTATAACCAAACTGTTCCTGCATGGCACGAACAATTTCATTTTTATATTTTGATTCTAGTCTAGCCATAGCTCAATTACCTTATAGACCAACAACATCATTAGTTGATTTAAAAAATCTGACTTTTTTTCCGTCTTCCAGAATTCTAAACCCTACGCGATCTGCTTTTTTGGTCTTAGGATTGAATAAAGCCACGTTAGAAATATCGACAGGCATATTTTTTTCAACGATGCCACCAGAAACCCCTAAGTTAGGATTCCCTTTCTGATGTTTTTTGACTGTATTGATACCTTCTACCAACACTTTTCTATCGTCCAAAATTTTAATAATCTTCCCTAACTTGCCTTTGTCTTTCCCTACAATAACGATTACTTCATCGCCTTGTTTAATTTTCTGCATTTTGATACCCAATAATTAAAGTACTTCCGGAGCCAGCGAGATAATTTTCATAAACTTATCTCCTCTTAGTTCCCTTGTTACTGGTCCAAATATACGGGTACCAATAGGTTGAAGCTGGTTATTTAAAATTACAGCGGCATTACCATCGAAACGAATAACAGAACCATCCGCCCTGCGTACACCTTTGCGGGTTCTTACTACCAGCGCATTATACACATCGCCTTTTTTAACCCTAGTACGCGGCATTGCGTCCTTTACGCTGACTTTAATTATATCGCCTATACCAGCGTAGCGTCTGTGCGAGCCACCTAATACTTTGATACACATGACCTTTTTTGCACCGCTATTATCGGCGACGTCAAGGCTAGTTTGCATCTGAATCATTTTAAATTCCCAACTAAATTCGAATTAATTACCTGTTAGAAGCTTCAAGCACTTCTACTAATTTAAATGTTTTGTTCTTAGATAAAGGCCGACATGAAGTAATTGAAACAATATCACCTTCATTGCATTGATTATTCTCATCGTGCACTAAAAACTTGGTCGAGCGTTTTACATATTTACCGTAAACGGGATGCTTAACCAATCGCTCGACCAGCACAGAAACCGTCTTATCCATTTTATTGCTAACAACACGTCCAGTAACCGTGCGGATTTTTTCTGCTTTCTCATTCATACTTAGACTCTCGCCATTTCGCTTAAAACAGTATTGATACGAGCTATATCGCGCCTTACCTGCTTTACTTGGCTTGACTTGACCTGCTGCCCGGCACCCTTTTGCATACGCAAATTAAATTGCTCACGAGCCAGCTCCAAAAGATTGGCCATTAACTCATCTTTTGATTTATTTCTTAATTCTGTCGCTTTCATTACATTATTGTCCGTGCAGAAAATGTTGTCTTAACCGGAAGCTTCGCCGCAGCCAAATCAAATGCCTCGCGCGCAAGTTCTTCAGAAACGCCTTCTATTTCGAACAACATTGTTCCTGGTTTAATTTGAGCAACCCAGTATTCTACACTACCTTTACCCTTACCCATACGAACTTCTAACGGTTTTTTGGTAATTGGTTTGTCCGGGAAAATCCGAATCCAAATTTTGCCACCCCGTTTTACGTGACGACTGATTGCCCTACGAGCCGCCTCAATTTGACGGGCGGTCATTCTACCACGACTGATGGACTTTAATCCATACTCGCCAAAGCTAACGGACGATCCTCTAAGGGCTGTACCGTTATTTCTGCCAGTATGCTGTTTACGAAATTTTGTTCTTTTTGGCTGAAGCATTGTTCTATTCCTTCAACTATTTTTTAGAATCAGAGTTTAATGAAGCCGCGTGCGCATCCATATCGAACACTTCGCCTTTAAATATCCACACCTTGATGCCAATAATACCGTATGTTGTTTTGGCTTCAGCAGTACCGTAGTCGATATCCGCGCGCAAGGTATGCAGAGGCACTCGACCCTCCCTATACCATTCAGTACGTGCAATTTCGGCACCGTTCAAACGACCGGCCACTGTAATCTTAATGCCTTCCGCACCGAGACGCATGGTATTGGTCACGGCTCTTTTCATCGCTCTACGGTACATAATCCGCTTCTCAAGTTGCTGAGCTATACTTTCAGCAACCAAATAAGCATCTAATTCCGGCTTTCTGATTTCTTCAACATTTAATTGAACCGGTACGCCCATCATAGCGGAAATATCCTGCCTTAAGACATCAATATCCTCGCCTTTTTTACCGATAACGATACCCGGTCGCGCAGTATGCACTGTTATATTGGCGTTATTAGCAGGGCGATTGATTTGCACTCTACTGACAGAAGCGTGTGCAAGTTTTTTCTTAATGTATTCGCGAACCTTCAGATCTTGTAACAGAAGAACTGGGTAATTCTGGCTATTTGCATACCATCTGGAAGTCCAATCTTTAACAATCCCCAGACGTATGCCGGTGGGATGAACCTTTTGACCCATTTTCTACCTCTATTAGCTTTCTGCTACTTTAATTGTTATGTGACAAGTTCTCTTCAGTATGTGATTCGCCCTTCCCTTAGCTCTAGCGCTAATCCTTTTCATGGTTCGACCTTCATTCACATATACTGTTGATACTCTTAACTCATCAACGTCCGCACTTTCGTTGTGCTCTGCGTTTGCGATAGCAGATTCAAGAATTTTCTTGATAATTGCCGCAGCTTTCTTTGAACTAAAATTCAAAAGATTAAGCGCTTTTTCAACTGGCAATCCACGTATTTGATCACCCACCAATCTGGCTTTTTGCGCCGATAGTGGAGCATTACTCAATTTAGCTGAAACTTCCACACCAACTCCTATCTCGATTTTTTATCAATAATATGGCCTTTATAAGTTCTTGTAGGCGAAAACTCGCCTAACTTATGACCGACCATGTTTTCCGAAATCAAAACAGGGATGTGCTGTTTGCCATTGTGCACAGCTATGGTCAGACCCAACATATCCGGGCTAATCATGGATCTTCTTGACCAAGTTTTAATCGGTTTCCGGTTATTTGTTCTCACTGCTTCCTCAACTTTTTTCAGCAAGTGATGATCAATAAATGGACCTTTTTTAATTGAACGCGGCACGAGTTATACCTCTTATTTTTGCTTACGGCGTCTAACAATCATATTGTCAGTACGTTTATTTTTGCGTGTTTTGTAACCTTTAGTAGGCGTACCCCAAGGAGAAACAGGGTGTCTACCACCCGATGTTCTACCTTCACCACCACCATGCGGGTGATCGACAGGGTTCATTGCCACGCCTCGCACGGTTGGGCGAACACCTCTCCATCTCTTTGCACCAGCTTTACCCAGCGACACCAGATTGTGTTCGGAATTTGACACTTCGCCAACCACGCCTTTGCAATCGGACGGCACTTTACGCATCTCGCCTGAACGCAGGCGGATCGTCACATACGAACCATCTTTAGCCACTAGTTGCACCGATGTGCCTGCACTTCTAGCGATTTGGGCGCCTTTACCAGGCTTCAATTCGACACAGTGGATAGTGGTACCCAGCGGCATATTCCGTAGCGGCATGCAATTACCGGGTTTAACCGGCGCAGTTTCGGCACTCAGAATTTCTTGACCTAGTTCAATCCCTTTGGGTGCAATAATATATCTGCGTTCCCCGTCTCTGAACAAAACCAACGCTATGTTGGCTGTTCTGTTAGGATCGTACTCGATTCTTTCTACAACTGCCGGTATTTCAGTTTTATTGCGTTTAAAGTCAATAATGCGGTAGAACTGTTTATGTCCACCACCAACGTGCCGGGTTGTAATCCGACCTGTATTGTTACGACCACCAGATTTGCTTTTTTTGTCTAGTAGTTGCGCAAATGGCTTACCCTTATGCAAATCATTATTTTGTACACGCACTACAAACCGAGAACCCGGAGATGTCGGTTTAGATTTTAGAATAGCCATGCTTTTCTACCGCTCCTATTGATCTTTTATTAAGCTGTTGCTAATTCAATATTGTGTCCAGATTGCAATTTGACATATGCCTTTTTCCAATCCGATCTTTTACCCAATGTACGTCCAAAGCGTTTAATTTTACCTTTTACATTTAAAACACGAACCGACTCGACCTTTACTTCGAACATCATCTCTACAGCGTTTTTAATTTGTAATTTGGTGGCATTTTTCGCAACTTTAAACACAAATTGATTGCCTTTATCAGCAACGATAGCGCTTTTTTCCGACACGATCGGTGCAGAAATGATGCTGGCTAACTTAATTTGTTGAATACTCATGCTAAACGCTCCTCAATCTGCTTCAGTGCAGCAGTTGTTGCAATTACTTTATCCGCCGATACCAAAGAGACCGGATCCACGCTAGTAGGCGTAACAACAGCAATGTAAGGTAGATTTCTGGCCGCCAAAATTAAATTTTCGTTCAATTCATCGGCGACTACTAAAATTCGTTTTGCATCAATGTCTTTAATTTTTGCAAGAAATTCTTTCGTTTTTGGCGATGAAGGCATAATGTCATCACAGACAGCAATTCTGTCTTGTCTCAGCAGTTCCGAGAAAATAGATCGAATGCCGGCCTTATACATTTTTTTATTCAACTTTTGATCAAAAGACCTAGGTTGAGCAGCAAAATTCACACCACCTGTACGCCAAATTGGGCTGCGAGTCGTACCGGCACGCGCCCGACCAGTTCCTTTTTGTCTAAAAGGCTTCGCACCACCACCACTTACCGCAGAGCGATTTTTTTGCGCTTTGGTTCCTGCTCTCGCCGCCGCCATGTATTTGACAACTAACTGGTGAACTAGGGTTTCATTAAAATCTTGGCCAAAAACCAACTCGGATACATCCAATGCTTGCGATGTACCTTGATTACTGATTGCAGGTATTTGCAGACTCATCACTTAACCCTTATTTAACATTTTTACTGCAGGCGTAATAACAACATCGCCACCTTTAGCACCAGGAACAGCGCCCTTTACCAAGATCAAACTTCTTTCGGTATCGACCGCATGTATTGTCAAATTTTGCACGGTTGTTTTAACAGCTCCCATTTGACCGCACATTTTCTTACCTTTAAAAACCCGACCCGGCGTTTGGTTCATACCGTTAGAACCTGGAACCCTATGCGATCTCGAGTTACCATGCGTGGCATCCTGTGTTCTGAAGTTATGCCTTTTCACTGTACCGGCGAAACCTTTACCAATACTGGTGCCGGAAACATCTATGGTTTGACCAGCTTCAAAGACGCTCACAGTCAATTCTGAACCGGCAGATAACTCAACGCCTTCATCGTCTTTTAATCTGAATTCCCACAAGCCACGACCCGCCGTTACATTTGCTGCTGCATAATGCCCAGCCATAGCTTTATTAACTTTCGAAGACTTAACATCGCCCGCAGCTATTTGAACCGCGCGATAGCCATCGTTTTCAACACTTTTCACTTGAATCACACGGTTCGATTCGACGTGCAAAACAGTTACGGGTACTGAAGTACCGTCTTCACAAAAAATTCGGGTCATACCACATTTACGACCAACAAGACCTATTGACATCTGCCAATTCCTCTAAATATTTCTAGCTTTATTTAAGCTTAATTTGAACATCAACCCCAGCTGCAAGATCCAATTTCATCAATGCATCCACGGTTTTATCGGTTGGCTCGACGATGTCGAGCAGCCGCTTGTAAGTTCTCAACTCATACTGATCACGCGCATCTTTATTTACGTGCGGGGATATCAGTATGGTGAAGCGTTCTTTTCTTGTTGGCAACGGAATCGGGCCTTTAACTTGGGCACCAGTTCTTTTCGCTGTTTCAACAATTTCACCCGCCGATTGATCAATCAATTTATGATCGAATGCTTTCAATTGGATACGGATAGTTTGATTAGCCATTTTTTATTACTCAATGATTGAAGCAACAACACCCGCACCGACGGTACGACCACCTTCACGGATAGCGAAACGCAAGCCGTCTTCCATCGCGATAGG
>Ga0207952_1000955_pt1 | contig 15598 bp, 17 predicted proteins | sample SubbioR12Aug_8Ca_FD_184831 | JGI IMG/M metagenome (GOLD analysis project Ga0207952, IMG submission 184831) | Serpentinite rock and fluid subsurface biosphere microbial communities from McLaughlin Reserve, California, USA - CR12Aug_8Ca (SPAdes) | ecosystem: Environmental > Terrestrial > Deep...
AGAGTGGTTGTCCTTCTGATTTTTCTTCAAATGGGATGCAAGCTCTTCAATGCGAGCCGTAAGTATTGAAATTTGTGCTTCTGGAGAGCCCGTATCCTTATCGTGGACGCGAGTTTCTTTGATCACACGTGCTTTTTTTGTCTTCGAAATCACCCATTAATAATAGCACATTCATCCCCTCTTTGCAAGCCCTGTACTTTGATTCGAGGAGGGGGTGTATAATATTGTGCGACCCACGCCGAAGCGGGGCAAGGTATGAGTAATTCAACTGAAATAGAGAGATTGAAAAGAGAATTTTTAGAACACACCGAGATCTCTCGTGGTAGAAGTCTTAAGACTGTTGAAAATTATGACAGATACCTATCTCGCTTTCTTGAATTTGCCAAAATAAAAAATCCAAAAGATATTGACGACGATCTGATCCGTGAGTATAGACTCTGGCTCAACAGACAACCTGCTAGCAAAAAAGATACTCTAAAGAAGAGAACGCAGAATTACTACATGATAGCTTTGCGAGCTTTCTTAAAATATCTGGCTTCGCGCTCCATCACTTCCCTCTCTCCAGAAAGGATAGAGCTCGCCAAAGTCTCGGAAAGACATTTGGATCTTATCTCGCTCGATGAGCTTGAGAGGCTCTTACGTGCTCCAGACATCTCCACTCTTGCCGGTCTTAGAGACAAAGCGATGCTCGAACTCCTATTTTCTACAGGGCTTCGTGTTTCCGAACTTGCTTCTCTCTCGCGCGATTTGGATATTGATGCCGAAGAATTTTCTGTCAGAGGCAAGGGAGAGAAGGTGCGCGTTGTTTTCATCTCCCCTTCTGCACGTGACGCCGTGAAAGCATATATCAAGAAGAGAAACGATCTAGAGGACGCTATGTTTGTGAATATTGTGAGAGATCACACCAAAACTCCTCCAACTCGCCTAACTCCAAGGTCAATAGAGAGGATAGTGAAACGCCTATCGGTGAAGGCGGGTATATCAAAAAAGGTTACACCACACGTCATCCGCCACTCCTTTGCCACCGACCTGCTTAGCAATGGAGCTGACCTGCGATCTGTCCAAATGCTTCTAGGACATGCCAACATCGCTACAACCCAGATCTATACCCACGTGACCGATAAGGCTTTGAGAGATACACACAAAAAGTTTCATTCAAAAAGGAAGTAAAGTTATTTGTAAAATGTTAAAAGCTCGGTTTTTAACATTTTCCTAAGAGATACACACAAGAAATACCACTCAAAGAGGAAATAGGTCATTTGACAAAAGTGGTGAGGTGTATTATTAAAGAGTAAGAACAAAGACCCTTTAAGGAGGTGGATATGTACCGCTCTGCTGATGTCGATTACTTCGAGTATGATCGCAGTGGTTGGTTCTCGAAACTCATGACAGCTCTTTGGATCTGTCTCTGCTCTTTTGGTGGATGGTTTCGAGCGAAGGTGTCTGGTCGTCGTATCGGGATTCGAGATAGAGGTTTGGCTGTCAGAGATGGCGAGGTCTTTTCTCACAACTCACTAAAGGTAGTAGGCCACTTCAGATGGAATCAGTTTTGCCCAACACTTTTGAGGCTCGGACGATCTTCATCTGGTGAGATTGTTCTGTGGTGTCCGAGATGCGAATACAATGTCCAAGATCTTGGGGGTAGTCCATCCTCGATCGAGGAATGGTTGAAATCGGAACATCTAGGAAAATAGTTTCAGTAGACCCCACTTTCTTTGTGGGGTTTTTATTTGACAAATTTGGATAAGTGGGTATATAATAGAGAGTGTAATAGTTAGTCAGTGCTCCCGCCTACGGCGGGATTAATTTTTAGAAAAAATATGTTTGATCTAAAGGTAATAAACAGCGTTCTCGGAGAACTCGAAGAAGTTCGAGGTATTCCTCGTGCCAAAATTATTGAAGCTATTGAAGCAGCTTTAGCTACTGCTTATAAAAAGGAATATGGAAAAAGAGGGCAGATTATTAAAGCCACTTTTGATATAAAGACAGGTCAGGTTGAATTTTTTCAAGTGAAGTTTGTTGTCGATGATACAAAAGTTTTCTTTGATGAAGATGCAGAACTTGAAGATGGGGATGAAAGAGTTTTCTACAATCCAGAACAACACATGCTTGTAGATGATGCTAAGAAGATGAAGCGTGATTCTAAAGTTGGAGATGAGGTTGTCTTCCCTATTGAGTCTAAAGGAGACTATGGACGCATTGCTGCACAGACTGCTAAGCAAGTGATAATGCAAAAGATTCGCGAAGCGGAGAAGGGATACTTGGTTTCCGAATTTGGTAAACGCGAAGGAGAGATCGTCAGCGGTACTGTACAAAGAATAGAAAGAGGAAATATATTTATCGATCTTGGTCGTGCTCAAGGACTTCTTCCTTATGAAGAGCAAATACCAGGAGAGAGATTTGCTCAAGGCGAACGCGTTAGAGCCTATCTGTATAGAGTTGAGGAATCTCCTAGAGGAGTCTTCTTGCGATTGTCTCGCTCACATCCAAAATTTTTGGAAAAACTTTTTGAAGCAGAAGCTCCAGAACTTTCCAATGGTTCTATTGTCATCAAAGCTGTAGCTAGGGAAGCTGGTTACAGATCAAAGATTGCCGCACAAGCTATTGATGCTCACATAGATCCTGTTGGTGCTCTTGTTGGTCAGCGAGGAGTTCGTGTGTCTACTGTTATGAGCGAGCTTCGAGGAGAGAAGATAGATGTCATAGAGTGGAACGAAGATCCAAAGAAATTTATCGAAGAAGCTCTCTCTCCCGCTAAGATATTGAGTATTGAAATAAACGAAGAGGCAAAGACTGCGGTTGTCCATGTTTCCGAGTCAGAACAATCTCTAGCTATTGGAAAGGGTGGACAAAATGTTCGTCTCGCAGCCAAACTCACTGGTTGGAAGATAGACATACAATCTACAAAAAACGAATCCTTGGCAGTTGCGGATGCTGAAGAGAAGACCCCAGAAGCTTCAACCGATTCTCAAATTAATTAATCTCACTGTAATATATTAAAGTATGAATCTTTGGCACGAAATATCTCCCGGCACAAAAGAGGAGATGAATGTAATTGTAGAAATAAATAAGGGATCAAAAAATAAGTACGAGATAGATAAAGAGACGGGACTCATCGCTCTTGATCGTGTGATGCACACCTCACAAGACTATCCTTTTGATTATGGGTTTGTGCCTCAATCTCTATGGCACGATGGGGATCCTCTTGATGTGGTACTCCTTACAACCTACCCTCTAACCCCTGGTATATTGGTAAAATCAAGACCAGTGGCCATAATGCACATGATTGATGATGGTGACGCAGATGATAAGGTTATCGCTGTACCTGTAGAAGATCCTCGGTTTGATGATGTTTCAGATCTTAAAGACATAAATAAACATACCCTAAAGGAAATAAGGCACTTCTTCTCTACTTATAAAAAGCTTCAAAACAAGACGGTAGAGGTTGGAGATGTTCTAGGTAAAGATGTTGCCGAGAAGGCTTTTGAGGAAAGTCTAAGTCTATATAAAACGAAATACGGTCAAAAATAGACCAATTTTCTCTTGTGATACAATAAGACATCTACGGTAAAGGCAGGATTATAGGTTACTAACAATTAGAATGAAGAAATTTAGTATTTTACTAGTGATTTTACTAGCTGTTGTGTCGGTTTCTCCAATTCTTACTAGAGCTGAAGAGAGCGATGCCGACCGCCCTGTGAGGTCAGATTTTGAGGCTAAGAGAGTCGAAATCCAAGAAAAAATAAAAGAGAATAAGGAAAAAATCAAAGAATCTAGAGAAGATGTTAGAAAAGATATAAACAAGATCGATAGAGAGGTAAAGAAAGAAACTAGAGATGATGTTCGAGAGATAAAAAGAGATGCGAAGAGTAGATTAGAGAGTGAGGTTGCTGGAGCTAAGATTAGAGCTCGAGTAGCTATAAGAGTGCTTGAAGCAACGGTCGTAAGACTCGAAGGTTTGACCACTCGCATAGAGTCTAGAGTTACCAAGATCGGTCAGTCTGGCGCAAGTACCACCGATGCAACAGCATTCATAAATGCAGCAAAGACAAATATTAAGAATGCTAAAGATCACATAGCAACATTGAAATCCGTAGATATTTCTATCGGGACAAGTACAGCTACCAGCACAAACGCAACAAGTACTAATGCAACAAGTACAGCAACAAGCACCTTGAAGATCAGTTTCGATAAAATCAAAGCTGAAGCAAAGATTGCTCGCGAGGAATTGGTGAAAGCAAAGCAGAATCTTATGAGAGCTCTTACTTCTATAAAGAAAGTAGAAAACCTTATAAGAAAGGATGATAACGATGATGATTCGAATCCATCTGCGACTAGTACAAATGCAACAAGTACTAACGCGACAAGTACAGCAACAACTACTCAACAGTAAAAAATTAAATTAAAAAAATATGGAACCTATCAATCCTTCTAACGAAAACTCTGTCGGACCAGTTATAGCCATAATCATCATTCTTGCCATGATTATCTTAGGCGGACTTTATTTCTGGAACGAGAGATCAAACCAGCCAGCTACAAGCAATGAGGCGCTTAGCGGAAGTCTTGAAGAGATGACAGCAAGCATTGAGAAACAATCTTCTTCCGATGAAACCTCATCAATAGAAGCGGATCTCAATAACACCAACGTTGATAATCTAGATAGCGAACTACAAAAACTATAGAAGTTAATTTGTTGGTTAAATTGGCATAAAGAAGCGGTCTCTGGTAGACTGCTTTTTTATAGGAAACATGGGACACAACCATAAACATTTTGAGAATCTAAAGGTTGAGAAAACAGATGGAGAAGCATCTGTGACCGGCGAGATAACTTTGGAGGCTTTAGAGGAGGCTCGTTTGGAAGCCATAAAACACTTGAATAATACTTTGGATTTGCCTGGGTTTAGAAAAGGCAATATCCCAGAAGGTGTTTTGATAAAAAGTGTTGGAGAAATGAAAGTTCTAGAGGAAACAGCAGAGATAGTCATAAGCCATGAGTATGGAAATATTATGGAAGAGTTGAAGCTATCCCCTATTGGCAGACCAGAGATTGCCATAACCAAACTTGCTCCTGGTATACCCCTAGAATTTAAAATCAAAGTTACTCTTGAGCCAGAGTTTGCTCTTCCAGATTATAAAAAAATTGTAAGTGAGATAAAAAAGGAAGAAAAACCAGAAGCTTCTGAAACAGAAGTAGACGCTGTCCTTAAAGAAATAGAGAATAGAGGTTGGAAGCCTGAAATTAAAGATGGAGAAAATTTGAGAGACAAGATCAAAGAGAATATTTTACTTGAGAAGGACTTTCGAGCTAAGGAAGTAAGAAGGATTAAGATAATAGAGGAGATTACAAAAGCCACAGAAATCAAAATCCCTAAGCTTCTTGCTGATTCGGAGCTAGAGAGGATGGTGGCTCAATTTAAAGACGATGTTGCCAAACAAAATCTTGTCTGGAGTGAGTATCTCAAATCTATAAACAAAACAGAAGATGATATAAGAGCCGAGTGGATGGAGAAAGCTATAGCCAGAAGTAAGGCAGAGCTTATAATGCTAAAGATTGCTGAGAAGGAAAAATTAGAGCCATCCAAAGATGATCTAGAGAATGAGGTGAAGCATCTCCTTTCTCACCACAAAGATGCTGATCCCATGAGAGTGCGTGTCTATGTCTATCAGCAACTGAAGAATCAAAAAGTTTTTGAGTTTCTTGAAACTCTGTAGCTTTTGTTATAGTGTATGGGTCTATGAGTTATTTGGTACCAACAGTTATAGAAAAGAGCCAGTTTGGAGAGAGGGCATACGACATCTACTCTCGCCTACTCCGCGAGAGGATCATCTTCTTAGGTGGTCCTATTGATGATGCTGTAGCTAATACGGTGATAGCCCAACTTCTTTTCTTACAGTCTGAGGATCCAAAGAAGGATATCTCTCTCTACATCAACTCCCCTGGTGGTCATGTGCACTCTGGCTTAGCTATTATAGATACCATGAACCATGTGAAGCCGGATGTTTCTACCGTCTGTGTTGGTATGGCTGCTTCAATGGGAGCTCATATTCTTGCTGCTGGTAAGAAGGGTAAGCGCTTCTCACTATCAAACTCACAGATCATGATCCACCAACCTCTTGGCGGGGCTGAAGGTCAAGCTTCTGATATAGAGATCAACGCAAGACAGATCTTAAAGATAAGGGAGAGATTGAATAAGATGCTTTCCGAAAATACTGAGCAGTCTCTTTCAAGGATTGAGAAGGATGTTGATAGAGATTTTTATATGTCTACCGAAGAGGCTAAAAAATACGGAATCATAGACAAAATTCTCTAGCTTTGGTAGTGTCTAGTGGTTCAATCGTTTTAAAGAATTTTACCGAAACCCCCGCGTAAAAGCGGACTACCGAATTACCTAACGGCTGAAAAATCCCCAATATGTCACTGAAATTGGCTCTATTGCTCATGTTACTTGCCGCAGCTGCCGGTACCGGCTTCGGTTATTTGTTGCGTTTACTCGTGGCTTTGGGGAAGCGTGGGTCTGTTGAACTTGAGCTTCAGGAGATGGAAATGAGGGCCAAGGAAGAGGTCCAAACGCTTTTGGGTGGAGCCGAAGAAGAATCAAAAAGAATTTTAGAGAAAGCTGGAGTTGAAATAGCTGAAATGAAGGAGAAGTTAGATAAGACGGAAGATCGTTTGATAAAGAAAGAAGAACTTTTGGATAAGCGTCAGGGAGATATAGACAAAGAAGCTGAATATGTAAAGGAAAAGGCTGTAGAGATCCGCACCATGAAGGAAAAGGCAGAACTTTTGCTTAAATCGAAGGTAGAAGAACTCTCAAGGATCTCTAACCTTTCTCCAGAAGAAGCCAAGAAGGAACTTATTGAGATTGTTGAAAAAGATTCAGCCGAGGATCTCCTTGTGAGAATGCAAAAGCTTGAGAATCAAGCCGAAGAACGACTTGGAGATAAGGCCAAAGAGATACTCGCCACTTCAATACAAAGGATGGCCAATTCTATCTCAAATGAGATCATGTCGACCAACATTCCTCTCCCTTCCGATGATCTTAAGGGTAAGATTATTGGTAAAGAAGGAAGAAATATAAAATCTTTTGAAAGAGCAACGGGTGTTGAGGTGATTGTCGATGATACTCCTGGGTCTATCACCATCTCAAGTTTTGATCCTATAAGAAGAGCGGTAGCCAAACTTGCTTTGGAAAATTTGATATCAGACGGAAGGATCCAACCGACCAAAATCGAAGAGTTTGTAGAGAATGCTAAGGCAGAAGTAAACAAAATCATTAAAGAAAAAGGAGAGGAGGCTGCTTTTGAATGCGGGGTGTACAACCTAGATCCCAAACTCCTTTCTGTCCTTGGGCGTCTCCACTTCCGCACTTCTTATGGTCAAAATGTTTTGGAACATTCTGTAGAGATGACGCATATTTCTGGCATGATTGCAGAGGAGCTTGGCGCTAATGTTGCTGTAGCTAAGGCCGGAGCACTTCTCCATGATATCGGTAAGGCACTTGATCATGAGGTTTCTGGTACTCATGTGGAGATTGGTAGAAGGATTCTTCAAAAATTTAATGTCGATGAACAGGTTATCAAAGCCATGCAGGCTCATCATGAGGAGTACCCATACGAGACGATTGAGTCAATAATTGTTCAAACAGCTGACGCTATCTCCGGTAGCAGACCTGGAGCAAGGCGAGACACCGTAGAACACTACTTAAAGAGGCTCGAAGACCTCGAAAACATTGCAACATCCTTTGATGGGGTGGAGAAAGCGTATGCACTTGCCGCTGGGAGAGAGATAAGGGTCTTTGTGGAACCTACCAAGATCTCAGACCTCGAAGCTAAAAATATGGCTAGAAATATAGCTATTCGGATAGAAAACGAGCTTAAGTACCCAGGAGAAATCAAGGTTAGCGTTATCCGAGAGAATAGGGTGGTAGAGTTTGCAAGATAAGCTCACTTCTTTTAAGTTTTTGCTAGGGTTGCAGAAAAAATGGCCTCATATATAATCGGTATTGTACTTAATAGATTAATTTTAACCAATGAACAAAGTAGCAATCGTAGAAGCAGTTCATGGGAAGCTCGGTGGTACTAAAGTCCAAGCCGAGGAGGTCGTTGATACCATCATCGATTCCATCGTCAGCACTTTGAAGAAAGGTGACGAAGTCTCGATTGCTGGTCTCGGTATCTTCTCTACCAAGACTCGTGCAGCTCGCCAAGCAAGGAATCCTCGCACAGGCGAAACCATTTCTGTCCCATCTATGCGTGTTCCTAAGTTTCGCCCAGCAAAGGCACTCAAGGACGCGGTAAAATAATAGAAGGATTGCAATAAACGAATCAAAATCCCGCTTTTGGCGGGATTTTGATTACTCTACCTTGTATTTTTCTTTAATCTTCCTCACTTCCCTCTCGTCTTCCGATTCATTACTCTCTCTTGCTTCCTTACCTAGTTTAGCTAATTCATTTTCTTTTAGATTAGAGAGATTCAAGACTCTTTCCTCAAGATACTTTCTATCATTATTTTTAGGATTCTCGAGCACTTCGGATAGTAATATTTCTAAAATATATCCGATATGAGGTCCAGCAGACTTGCTCGTGATCTCCATTATGTCTTTGCCATTTATGCTTAGTTGTTTGACGGATATAGGGTCTCGCATAACCTCTTCTATCATCGAGTGGTATTTGCGAAGTCTATAAGTTGTGACCTTGGGTCTGCCCATGCCAGTTCTATCGCAAGCTCTTACGTCCATGAGGTCCCAGATAAGCTCTGGACCAACATTTCTAACTATCCTTCTCACAGCAGAGAGGGTGATGGTCTCTGTCTCGGAGAAAAACATATGCCAACGGACGAGTTTGACCACTTTCTCAACGATTTCTTTTGGGAATTTGAGATCTGTGAGCATGTTTTTGGCGATTTTTGATCCGACCACCTCATGTCCGTAGAAGGTCCACTCTCCGTCTATCTTTTTTCTAGTATGAGGTTTGGCAATATCATGGAGAAGCACTGCCAGACGCACATGGAGTGGAAATTTCTTTTCTGCAGAGTAGTCGAGTGAGCGTATGAGGTGCTCCCAGACGGTGTAGATGTGGGATTTGTTTTGCTCCATCCCTACCCCCTTCTCAAGTTCTGGCGAGATGTATTTGAGCATTTGAAGTTGTGTAGCAAAGCCTAGGGCAACGGAAGGATTGTCGGACATAATTATTTTTACAAATTCATCCCTCACGCGTTCTTTGGAAATTTTTTCCAAAAGATTTTTATTTTTTTCTATTGATGAGAGGGTCTCAGATTCTATGGCAAATCCAAGCTCGGAAGCAAACCTTAAGCTTCGAAGCATTCTCAACGCATCCTCGCCAAATCTTTCATCAGGAGATCCTACGGTGCGTATCAGTTTGTTTTTTATATCAGCTTGTCCGTCGAATAGATCTATCAAACTTTCTTTCTCTAAGTCGTAGGCCAGAGCGTTTATAGTGAAGTCTCTGCGCTTGAGATCTTCCTCCAAAGTTTTTGCCCACACGACTTTGTCTGGATGGCGGAAATCTGTGTACTCACTCTCGCTCCTGTATGGAGTTACCTCTACGACTTTCAAACTTCCTTCTTTTGTTTCATCATTCACCACACCCACTGTGCCAAAGCTATTCTCGTAGAAAGTGTGCTCAAAGAGAGACACGATCTCTTCTGGCGTGGCGCTTGTGGTGATGTCCCAGTCTTTTGGATTTTTACTAAGGATTAGGTCTCTAACACATCCACCAACTAGATAATTTTCAAACTTGGCCGAGGTTAAAACAGAGGAAACTTTCCTTACTTCATTTGGTATTTTGTATTTAGTCATCTGCTTAATTCTAGTGCCTCCAGCAGGAATCGAACCCACATCCCTTGTTCCGAAGACAAGTACTCTATCCGTTGAGCTATGGAGGCAGTAACTATTATTCTACACGACACTACTATCTTTCGATTCTCCACAAAACATTCGTTTTGTGCGACCAGGGAGAATCGAACTCCCATCTCATCCTTGGCAAGGACGTGTTCTACCACTAAACCATGGTCGCAGTAAAGGAGATTCTAGCCTAAAGAGCTTATAAATGCTAGAGTAAATATTCTAGTGGATGTGGGAGTGAGTTTTTATTACGGAGTGTAGTACAGCGGTAGTATACACGCTTCGGGTGCGTGAGACCCGAGTTCGATTCTCGGCACTCCGACCCGGGCTGTAGTATAACGGTAGTATACATCCATGGGGTGGATGCGGCCCGGGTTCAATTCCCGGCAGCCCGAAAGTAAAAATAACGGAGCGTAGTATAGCGGTAGTATGCATGCTTTGGGAGCATGTGGCCCGAGTTCGATTCTCGGCGCTCCGAAAGTTGAGGTCTAGCGATCTCTAGTCGTTAAACCTCGGCGGAAGCGGGATTAGTTTAATGGCAGAATAAGAGTTTTCCAAACTTTAGGCGGGGGTTCGATTCCCCCATCCCGCACCAAATCAAAATAAACTGGTTTTTTGCCGGTTCATTTTGATTTTATGGGAGGAATCGAAAGCCGGAATGAGCGAAGGTGAATGAGGCGGGGTCGCGGGCCGAATCAGCAGATGAAGACCTGTGACCGATTCCCCCATCCCGCACCAAACAAAGAAATCAAGATATCTGAAAATACCTATAAATTTCAATACATATTGACAATCTCGGCTAGCCGAGTAATATGCATCTCGGACCCAAACTAAGGAGAAGTACCAATGAATACCCTTAGGTATACTGTTCTTTGTCTCACCGCCTGTCTCACCGCTTTTGTTGTAGCGTGCAGTCTTCCAACGGAGTATACCATTCATGTGGGGAAGGATTGTGTGTCCCCTCCTCCGATCATCGGAGTCGACACGACGACCTATTCGCCGGCTTGTCCATTCCGGATCGTGAGTCCATCGGGCGATACTATCCTCATCGTACCCCCCGGTTTCGAACCATAAGCAACTTTGATCACCATGAACACCCATCTAACTAGATGGGTGTTTTTTTGTCCTTTATACCCCCTTGATCTCTTTTTCTAGTTCCTTAAGTTTCTCTGACCAGAACTTATGATACTTAGCGAGCCAAGTAGACACTCTCATCAGGTTGTCTGGACGGACGTTACACATGACACGTCGACCTATTTTTTTGGTATTTATGAGCTCGGTTTCTTTGAGTATTCGGATGTGTTTAAGGAGTCCTGGAAGTGACATTCTAAAGAGGGTTGATAGCTCGCCAACACTCTCTTCTCCACGGATCAATTCGTCCAAAATTTGTCTTCTGGTGGAGTCGGAGATGGCATAAATCAATCTATCCAACTCAATTTTGCTATACTTAACCATATGGTTAAGTATAGCAATTTTGTCTTGTAAAATATAGGTATAGTGGGGATAGTAATTTTAAAGACAAGAATTTTTCACTCTAAATTATGTTTTCTACTGTCCTCACCTTAGCTTTTCTAGCGTCTTCATCTATCTCAACCAAAATTAGGTCCAATTGCCAGTCTAGGTCAATCCTTCTTTCTAAGATAAACGTTTGTATGGCTCGATGAATTCGAGCAATCTTTTTCTCATGCATATTCTCCTCTCCTTTGATACCAGAACCAGCCGAAACCGTCTTGACCTCAACGAAATGAACCACACTTCCCTTTTGGGCAACAATGTCCAGTTCTCCCCATTTCTTTAAATAGTTTCTTTCAATGATTTTGAATCCATGTTTCTCAAGAAACACACAAGCCACGTTTTCTCCAATGTCTCCTAAGGATCTTTTATAGGTCTTTGCCATTTTATTCGTATTTAAAATGTTTCTGGTGTAACATTTCTATAAATATTTAAGTGTTTCACGTGAAATCTATATAATCATGTAGTTTATAAAAATGGCTAGAATTAAAGACATTTGTCTTTCTTGACCTTAATATTCTTGTCTTTTACCAACACTTTCCCCATAGTTATCCCCATAGTCAATGATTTTTGGATGAAAAGCTTTTTGTTAAGCCTTTTTATACAAAACCCCGCTTCAAGCGAGCTTGTTAAGCGGGGTGGTCGTCGCCTGTAAGCGACAAGGAAAGGGAACTTCAGTCAGAGACATCGGTGGCAGAGACAACTAACTTCAAAATATGGAGAGTGGTGAAGTGATGTCCCAGCTCTACGCCTGCCCAAACCAAAGCATCTTTCATGGGTGCGCGTGCCCAGAAGAACATTGCAACAAGCTTCCAGTCTCAAATGGGAGAAAAAGAGATCGTTCGCTCGGCGTCTGGTATATAGTATAGACTTAAAGGACAATAATGAAAGAGGTTCTATTGTGGATAACTAATAGTAAGAAAGTTAATTCTAGTTATTTGTCTTTTAACTCTAGTTCTATAGGACAATGGTCGGAGCCTAAAATATGGCTTAAAATATTAACCTTTTTAACTCTTGGGAGTAGGCGAGAAGACACGAAGAAGTAGTCTATTCTCCAGCCGATATTCCTTTCTCTGGCTCTGCTTAAGTAATTCCACCAAGTGTAGTGTCCGTTACCTTTTGTAAAATGTCTGAAAGCATCTACGAATCCGACCTTTATTATTTTCTCCACACCCTCTCTTTCTTCCTTTGTAAATCCATGTTCTCCATCGTTTTGTTTTGGATTAGCCAGATCATCCTCGGTGTGAGCGACATTCAAATCTCCGGTGAAGATCACAGGTTTTCTCTTGTCTAAAGAGGTTACATATTCAAGAAAAGCCGGATCCCACTGTTTGTGCCTTAACGATAGGCGAGAGAGGTCTGGCTTGGAGTTTGGGGTGTAGGAGTTAACTAGGAAAAAATCGCTATACTCGGCCGTAATAACCCTACCTTCGGTGTTTGGGTCGCCATAGCCATCCTCTCCAAGCTTGTATTTGTTTACTAAATCTTGAGGGAAGCCTTTGATTATCTGGATAGGTTTTACCTTACTAAATATAGCTGTACCGCTATAACCCTTCTTTTTTGTAGAAGAATTCCAGTATTCTTCGTATTCTGGCAGGTCTACTTCTATTTGGTTTTGTTCAGCTTTTGTTTCTTGTAGAGCTATGATATCTGGCTTGTATTCCTCTATAAGAGGGAGGAAAAAACCTTTTTTATACACAGCTCTGATGCCATTTACGTTCCAAGAAATAATTTTCATTGTATTTACATGATATACTTTTTTTATGAAGTTTTTAGCTATTGGAGTTGTTTTGTTACTAATTGTCGGCGGAGCTTGGTTTTCTTACACCAATTTAAATGAGCAATCTATTGAGGAAAACAAGATAGAAACCACTGTAGTAAACAAGCAAGAGGGGATACAGGTTACCAAAACAAACGTGGCAGAAAATGGCGGATCAAGGTTACCTAAAGGTTTTCCGGCAGATATACCTGTAGAAATGGCTACTGTTGTGGATAGTTACAAGAGCTTTTATGAAAAGGTTGCAACCACTCAATATGCGGTGAGCTACACTTCTAAGAAGACAAGAGACGAACTTTGGTCTATATACGATAAATACATGAAGGATTCTGGCTACACTATACAAACTCAAACTTCATCAAAGTCACTTGGACAAATATCGGGGATGAAAGGGGATGACTCTCTTTCTGCGATTATCTCCTCACAGAAGGGGATATCTCTAGTGCAGATAAGTTATCTCGATAGGTAATTTGCAAAGAAATAATGCTTAAAGACAGGAATTTGGGACCACTGCTTATAATCCTAACCTTTCTTTTGCTCACCGTGGGTGGTTATGCTGTGAGAGAGAAGCGTTGGCCCGGGCTTCCTTGGAGCTTCGGTATTACTCCAAATAGCTTTGAGTTAGTGGCCGAGGCTCCGAGTGGGGGAGTGGTGGCTGGTTTTCCTAGAGAGCTTCTGACTATTGCCAAAGATACGGTTATACAGAAGTCTGCTAAGTATAACTTTATAAAAAATGAGGAGAGGTCGGAGATCTTGACCACCACATACACCACAGAGGCGGGTATATCAGAGCTCTTCGCTACTTATATTGAGTATTTGAGTGAGCATGGCTACACTATTTTGAAAACGGAGTCTGGTAGCGGGGTCTCAAACATTGATGCGATAAACAAAGAACACTCTATATCCATAAGCATTTATATATTGAGTAAAAATAAGAAAGAGGTGAGGATAGATGTTAAGCTTGCCCCGCCAAGGCTGGGGGAAGGCGTGATACAATAAAATTTGATATTACCAATGAACAATAAACAAATTACAATGAATATAAATTTTTTAAGGTCCTTGTTTCTTGTTTCTTGTTTCTTGTTCGTTAATGAAGTTCACGCGCAGTGGACAGAGCCAACCCTAGCTCCTCCGAATGGGAATGTCTCTGCACCACTTAGACTTAATCCTGATTTAAGTATAGGTGCTGCAAGTTTTATTCAAAATAATTCTAGAGGTTTATTTTCTTACTCATCTTCTGGAGGTCTCGAACAATGGATGTGGCCAAGATGGTCTGATAATGCAATGTATACCAATTTTGGGAGTGCTGGATGGGTTATTAGAAACAATTCTAGTGTTCCAGTTATGTTTCTTAATAGTGCTGGTAATGTTGGTATAGGAACAACAGGGCCAGGATACAGACTTGATGTTGTAGGAGATGTGAATGTATCAGGATGTTTCCGTATCGCAGGAACTTGTCTCACAAGCGGAGGTATTAGCGGTTCGGGTACGACAAACTATTTGCCAAAGTGGACTGCAGGCACAACTTTAGGCAACTCTCAAGTTTTTGATAACGGAACAAATGTTGGTATAGGGACGAGCGGTCCAGTAGATAAACTTGACGTTCAGGGTGATGCTCTTTTTGGATCTGGGACTTATGACTCTGGTGCAATTGTTGATATTGGGAATGCTGGTGTAAATTATCCTGGAAACAGCGGTTGGGCAAGTTCTTGGAACTCTAATATGTTGCTTAGTGGTTCGGATTCTACCTCTATCTCTTTCCACGATGCAGGCTCGCGTGTGGATACCTTGAGAGCTCAGGGAGGAACATTTTATTTAGGAGAAAATGTTGGTTGGGGGACGGCCAATCTTTCGGTTGGTGGCAATGTTGGTATAGGGACAGCGGGCCCAGCTTACAGACTTCATGCAATGGGAGATATTTATGCTGATGGTGGTTGGCTTCGCACAAATGGTAGTAACGGTTGGTACAACAATACACATGATGGAGGATTTTATATGTCTGATTCCACTTGGATTCGTACACAAAGTGATGACAGTATCTGGGCCGGAAATGGAAATATTGGAACAAATGGATGTCTAACAGTTGGTTATGGCGGAGCTGGATGTGGTGGAGCTTCGGCGATTCTTGCAAACAGTGTTGGTATTGGAACTCAAAGTCCTAGAACCCTACTTGAGGTGATAGGGAATAGCCCTCCAGGTTACACATCTATTCGTGCAATAAATGGGTCGTCTTCACTCCAACCTTTAGTTTTTGGTATCGACCGTGCGATTGAAGGTTTGACTGATCGTACTAGTGCTGTGGGTGTCTACGGGGAATCATCTAACACATCAAGCGGAACTGGGGTTCATGGTCGAGGATGGAGCTATGGAGTTCGTGGTGATGGAAGTGGAACTGCTATAGGTGTCTACGGCTATTCACAAAATGGTATTGGGGTCTACGGTCATT